>Ga0315287_10007140_pt1 | contig 11182 bp, 5 predicted proteins | sample YL17G11_0_MG_FD_205037 | JGI IMG/M metagenome (GOLD analysis project Ga0315287, IMG submission 205037) | Sediment microbial communities from Yellowstone Lake, YNP, Wyoming, USA - YL17G11_0 | ecosystem: Environmental > Aquatic > Freshwater > Lake > Sediment | place: USA: Wyoming | collected...
CTTGCCTACATGCCGCCCGAGCGGCTGCGCGCCCCCGAGTCGAGCGTCGACCCCCGCGGCGATTTGTATTCCCTGGGCGCCATCTTGTACGAGACGCTGGTCGGCCGGCCGCCGTACGTGCAAGACGATGCGGGCGCGACGGCGGCACGCATCGCGGCCGGCAACTTGGACGAGGAGCTTGGGCCCGTTCCCGAACCGTGGCCACGGCTTCTGCGGCGTTTGCTGGCGAGCGATCCCACGGCGCGTTTCGGATCGGCGTGGGAGTTGTTGCAGGCGTGGGCCACGTTGTTCGAACGGCCGGCGCCCGCGACGGCCCACTACACCCCACCGTTCGTGGGGCGACGGCGCGAATTGGCACTCGTACGCACCGCACTCGCTGACCTGAGCCGCGGCCGCGGCACTTTCTTGTACATGCCGGGCGCGCCCGGCATCGGCAAGACGGCGTTCTTGGAAGCGGCCACGGCGCAAACCGCCGCGGCCGGAGTGCCACTGTGGCCGGTGGGAGCGCACGAATCGGGCCGCATGTGCGTCCTGGCGGAGAGTTTGGCCGAATTGTATGCCCGCTGGGCCCCCGTGCTGCCGCCGGCGGCGCAGGCGGCAGCCCTGCGGTTGGCCGATTGGCCCCGCGCCCTCGCCAACGCCACCAGCCAGGAAGGTGCTTTGAACGCGCATGCGTTGGCGCTGGCTGAGTTGGCCGATGTGGCGCGCGCGGTGCCGCACGTGGTGCTGGTGGACGATGCGCAGCAGCTCGATTTCACCTCCAGCGCGTTTCTGTGCTTCGTCGCCGCTAACGCCCGCGAGCTGGGGGTTCTGTGGCTGGTGGGTGGACGCACCACCGCGGCGCAATCGAGTTCCGATGCGGACGCGCTGCCGCGGGCGCTCGAAGCCCTGCGGCACGGCGACACCGGAGCCCACGTGCTTGCGATGCGGGAGTTCTCGAGCGAGGAGACCACGGCGCTCGTACGCCGCCGGCTGGGCACGAGCGCCGAGCTGGACCTGTTGGCGCAGCGCGTGCACGCGCAGTCGCAGGGGCACCCGTTGTTCGCGAACGAGATCTTGCGCCACGCAATGCACTCCGGCGCGCTGCGCCGGCAGGGCCAAACTTGGACGCTCGAACTGCAAACCGCGCCCGAGATGACGCCCCGTGTCGCCGATACGATCTTGTCGGATCACTTGGCCGCGGTACCGCCGGGCGACCGCGCCGCCTGCGAAGCGCTGGCGCTCTTGCCGCAAGGCACCACCGCGGCGCTGTTGGCGCGCGCGTTGGGACGGCCGGAGGCCGCGGTGCGCGAATCCCTGCAATGTGGGGTGCACGTCGGGTTGCTCAAGAGCTTCGAAGACACCTTCCAGTTCACGCACGAACTGCTTCGCGAGGCCTGCGCCGGGCGCCATCCGGACGGCGACGCGCGCCGGATTCACCGCGCGCTTGCCGCGGCCCGTGCCGGCACCCCGGCGGAAGCCGAGCACCGGCTGCGGGCCGGCGACACTTCACGCGAGGCCCGGGAGTGTTACTTGCGCGAAGCGGCACGGTGTGACGCTCACCGCGCGGCCCACGACGCGTTGCCGCTGTACGAAGCGGCACTCACCATCGACCCCGAAGCGGCGGATGCCGAAGATCTCACTCTGCGTGTCGCCGAACTGCGGGCGTTGAACGGCCGCATCGACGCGGCCGCGGCATTGCTCTTGGAACGCCTGCCGGCGGTCCGCCGGCCGCTGTTGCGCGCCCGCTATCTGCACCGCCTGGGCGACGCGTACCACCGGCAAGGCCGCAACCCCGAGGCGCTCGTCCATTTACAATCCGCGACGGAGTTGTTCCGCCAGCACGCCGGCGCCGAGGAATGCCGGCGCTTCACCGCCGATCTCATCCGGGTGTTGATCACCAAGGGCGATCTCACGCCCGCCATCGGCGAGTGCCGGCAAGCACTGGCCGCAACCCCGGCGCCGCCGCCTGCCGCGCGCGGCAGTTTGCTGTTGCTGCTGGCGCAGGCCGAGCGTCAAGGCGGCGGACATCAAGCGGCCGAAACCGCGGCGCGTGACGCGCTCGAGACGCTCAAGCCTCTGGGACGCACGCTGGAACTGGCGCAGGCGTATACGCAGATCGGCACCAGTTACAACTACCGCCGGGATTTCGAGCAGGCGGAGCGCTTCCATCGTGCGGCGCTCAAGCTCTTGGGCGAACTCGGCGACGTGCACGGCGAAAAGAACGCCCACAACAATTTGGGCAACACGCTGATGCGCGCCGGCAAGTGGGCGGAGGCGATCGCGGCGTACGAGAAAAGTCTCGAACTGAACCGCCGCCTGGGCGACCGGCCGCGCGAAGCCACCAGCCTGAACAACCTCGGCAACCTGTGGGAACGCCGCGGGGAGCACCGCCGCGCCTTCCAGTGCTACCGGCGCGGTGTCGCCATCTACCGGCGCCTGCAGCGGCCGCGGGAGTTGGCGACACTGTACAACAACATGGCGGAAGTCTATTTGCGGCTCGGACGTTATCGCGACGCATTGCAGCTTCTCGACCGCGCGCTCGCCTTGACCGGTGCGACGCCCTGGGCCTACGTGCCGCTCGTTGTGACGTTGAATCAAGCCGAGGCACATATCGGTGCGCTCGATGCGCCGGCCGCGATCACCACCTTGCGCGCGGCGTTGCCAAATGCCGTCACAGCGGGACTTCCCGACTTGACGTTGCGCGCCCATTCCCAGTTGGCCGTGGCCTACGCCCTCGCCGCCGAGCCGGTGGCGTCGGCCGCGGAATCACGCTTGGCGCTCGCCGCGATGCCGGCGGATTTGGAACTCGAAACCCGGGTGCAGGTGCGGCTGGATTTGGCCAAGGCGGCATTGCGGCGTGGCGAGTTGGACGTGGCCGAACCCTGGCTACTCGAGGTCGAGCGCACGGCCGCGGCGCAAGCCTGGCCCCACCCGCAGGCGCGGGCGCTGCGCCTGCTGGGCGAATGCGAGCGCGAGCGCGGCCAATGGGACCGGGCCGAAGCGCGGCTCGAGGCGGCCTTGGCCCTCGCCCGCGCGTGGGGGTCGCGGATCGAAGTGGCGCGTTGCCTGCGCGAGTTGGCCCGCGTGCACTCGGATTTGGGGCTGCGGACCCGGGCCCGCGACGAGTTGGAACGCTGCATCGGGCTTCTGGAGGGCCTCGATTTGCGTGTGGAATTGGGGCTTGCGTACCTGCAACTGGCGCGCATGGGCCCGGACCGGGCGGGGTGATGGCTTTGCCGGGGGCCGCCGGAGGCTTGGTTCCGGTCGCGGCGCGGCCCTCGAACGGTGTACGCTCTACGGGTGGCGCGGGCTCCGGGCCACGCCCCTTTCCTTGGATCGACGCGAGCGGAGGCTAGGACGTGGCCAACGGACGCCCGGACGACTTGCTGAAACGCGCCGAGGAGATGTTGCGCGGGACGCGTTGGGAGTCCGACGTGCAGGACGCGCGCGGCCAACTGGGCGCGGGCGACGGCCGGGACGCAGCCGGCGCGAGCGCCCCTGCCGACGACGACGACCGCAGCCAACTTCTGCTGCGCACCTCCGAGATCCTGAACTCCATCCTGTCCTTCGAGGAAGTCGTGCAGCGCACGATGGATCTGGCGATCCGATGCCTCAAGGCCGAGCGCGGCATCATCTTCCTGCTCGACGACAAGGACCGCTTCGTGCCGATCACGCAGGCCAACGTCGAATCGGAATGCGTCGCGGACGCCATGCAGTACAGCGAGAGTATCTTGCGCCGCGCCGCCGAAGACCACGTGCTGTGCAGCGGCAATGCGGTCGCCGACCGGCGCTTCTCGCAATACGAGAGCATCGCGGCGTTCCACATCAAATCGTTCATGTGCGTGCCGTTGAAGCGCATGGGCAAGATCGTCGGCACGATGTACGTGGACAGCCGCAGCCTGGAGAACGCCTTCGACGCCAAGGACGTGCAGTTCCTGCGCACGCTCGCCAATCAGGCGGGCATCGCCATCGAGAACGCCCGCCTGCACGACAAGCTGCGGGCTGAGAACACCCAACTCCGCACCGAGATCAAGCGTTCCATCGGCGAGGGCCGCACCATCGTCGGCGAGGACGCCAAGATCCGGCGCGTCCTGGAAATCGTCGAGCGGGTGGCCGATTCCAACGCCACCGTGCTCGTGACCGGCGAGAGCGGCACCGGCAAGGAGATGATTGCGCGCGCCATCCACCAGCAGAGCGGCCGGCTGGGCAAACCGTTCGTGGCGCTGAATTGCGCCGCGATCCCGGAAGCGCTGTTGGAATCCGAACTGTTCGGCCACATGAAGGGCGCCTTCACGGGCGCGCAGGCCAACAAGCTCGGCAAGTTCGAAGCTGCGGATGGCGGCACGCTGTTCCTGGACGAAATCGGCGACATGGCGGTGGCGTTGCAGGCCAAGATCCTGCGCGTGCTGCAGGAAGGCGTCATCGAGCCCGTGGGCTCGAACAAGACCCGGAACGTGGACGTCCGGATCGTGGCGGCCACCAACCGCAACCTGGCGCAGATGGTGCAGGAAGGCAAGTTCCGCGAGGACCTGTACTATCGCCTGAACGTCATCGTCCTCGAGTTGCCGGCCCTGCGCGAGCGGCCGAGCGACGTGCCGCGTTTGTTGGCGCATTTCTTGGAGAAGTGCCGCACCGCCAAGACGGCACTCCGCGGGTTCTCGCCCGAGGCGCTGACGCTGCTCAAGGCGTACGCGTGGCCGGGCAATATTCGCGAACTGGAAAACACCGTGCTGCGGATGACCCTCTTGTGTGCGAGCGAAATCGCCGCACCCGACGACGTCCGGCCGCTTCTGGAAGGCGGCGCCCGCCTGGTGCGGCCCGGCGCCTCGCCCGCCGCCACCGTCGCCACCGCGGACTCGGTGCGCAAGCTGGACGACATGGAACGCGAAGCCATTGTCGCCGCACTCGCCCGCTTCGAGGGCAGCCGCATTTCGGCGGCGCATGCGCTCGGGATCTCGGTCCGCAAACTCCAATACAAGATCAAAGAGTACCAACAGTCCGGCCACCCCATCGACTGAGCCATGATGCAATCTCGTCTCCTGCACCGGCTCGGACTTGTGGTCCCGCTCGCGCTCGCGGCGCTGGTGTGCGGCGTGGCGTGGCGGGCGGAGCGCGGGCTCGTCGGCGAGTGGGGATTCCCGCTCGACGATGCCTGGATTCACGCCACCGTGGCGCGCAACGTCGCGCACGGACAGGGCTGGGCGTTCAACGCCGGCGAGACGGCGCAGCCGAGTTCGGGGCCGCTGTGGACGCTGTTGGTGGCGCTCGGGTACGTGCCCTTCGGCGCCGGCGTCTGGGTGCCCAAGGTGCTGGGCGTGCTGTGTTTCTTGGGCTGCGTGTGGATGGCGGGGCGGCTCGGGCGGCAGTTGACGGACGATGATGCGGCGGGCGCGCTGGCCGCCTTGTTCACTGCGGCCTGCGCGCCGCTCGTGTGGCATGGCCTGTCGGGCATGGAAACGCCGCTTGCGGCGCTGCTCGTGACCGCATCGCTGGATGCCTTCTATCGCTGGCGCACCGGGCGGCGGCGGGTGCTGTGGGCGGTCTTCGCGGCGTTGGCCGTGGCGGCGCGCGCCGAGACTCTAGTGTTGTTTCCGCTCCTCGCGCTCGAACAGTGGTGGACGGCGCGACGGACGGTGGCGGATGCGGCGCATGGCGCGCGCTCGCCGGCACCCGCCATACGCCGGGAGTTGGCCCTCGGGCTCGGCATCGGCGCGCTGGTGTTATTGCCCTACTTTCTGCTCAACCTGACGCACGCGGGTTCGCTGTTCCCCACCACGTTCGCGGCCAAGGCCGGGCACACGGGGCTCCTGCATGCGCTCAAGGTCTTCGACGTTTCGGAGATGCTGGTTTCGTTGTCGCTGTATCCATACGTCTGGGCCGTGTTCGCGGTCGCCTTCTTCGCGCGCGTGAACGTCGGACTCTTGGCGCTGGCGCCGGTCGGCGCATGGGTTCTGGGCCGCGGGCCGCGACGCGCGTGGGCGCCGGGCCTGTTGCTGGTCGTGCTGCCGCTCTTGCGCGGCATCGCGGCGCCACACCAGACGCCGCCGATTCACAATGGCCGCTACGTAGGCGCCGTACTGCCGCTCTTCCTGGTGTGCGCGGCAGCCGGGTTGGTGGCGCTGTGGCGTGCCGGGTCGCGGCGGGCAGACGCGGCGCCGGGCTCGCCGGGCGTGACCACCGCGTGGCTCGACAGCCTCGCAACGAAGCGAGTGCGGATCGCGTCTGCGGCGGTGATCGCGCTCGCACTGGGCGCGCTCGTGCGTCTCGAGGTCCTGATGCCGCCGGGCGGCGGCGGCTTGGGCGCGGCGCTGCTATCGCTCGTGCCCGGCGCAACCCCCGAACCGGGATTGCATCCGTTGATCCAAACCGAACGCGTTGGATTGGTGCTGACGCTCCTGCCTGCCGTCGTGGTGCTGGTTGCGGGAGCGTTGCGCCGCCGCGGAGCGCGGGGTCTGGCGATCGCGCTCGGCGTCCTGGTGGTCGGATTGGGAGGCGTGGCGCTGGCGCGTTTGCCGCGGCAGTATGCGCGCAACGTGCGCAACATCGCGCAGATGGATGTGGCGCTCGGCCGCTGGGTGGATGCGAACGTGCCACCGGGTGAGCGCGTCGCCGCATGCGACATCGGTGCCATCGCCTTCTTTGGCAACCGCCCGGTCGTGGATGTCCTGGGGCTTGCAACGCCGTCGCTCGTGAGCACCCAGTCGCCGTCGCATTTACGCACGTTGGCGGCCATGAGCGGGCTGCGGCCCTCGTACGTCATCGTCTTCCCGTCGGCATTCCCGGAGTGGACGATGCGTGCATCGCTGCTGGTGCCGGTGACCGCGATGCGCGTCGACGACAACACGATCCTGGCCTCGCACCTCGCCGGCATCTACAAGACGACGTGGGATCGCTTCGACCAGTGGTACGACGCGGCGCTCGTGCGCCAGATCGATCCGCCGGACGAGGGCGGTGGCTGGCGCGGCCACTGGCGGCGGGGCCTGTATAACTTGGGCTTACGCACCCGCGCCGAGCTTTGGACCACGGTGGGCGATACCAAGAAGGCGCGCGGTGATTCGCGCGGTTGCGAAGCTGCCTACAAGCGCGCCATCGAACTCGACGAGCGCCACGCGCTCCATGCGTGGGTCGGGCTGGCTCTCAACTACAACGCGCAGCCGACGCCTGCGGCAGCGCAACAACTCACCGCTTTGCTTGATCGGTTCATACTCGTCTACCCGAGTTCCTCGGTGAGCTACGAGCTGGCAGGCGATTTCTCGATGCGCGAGGGCCGAACCGGCAAGGCCTACACCCAGTGGGCCGCGGGGCTGAAGCTCTTCCCCGACTCGGTGACGTTGCTGCAGAGACTCGAGCGCCTCGTGAACAACTTCGAGTCCACGGAGGCCGCGGCACCCTACCGCGCGCGGCTCACGGAACTGGGAGCCAAACCCACGGCTCCGAGTCCCTGAGAGCGCTTCTGCCGTGGGGGTTCAGCTTGCGGCTTCCCAGGCTGCCCCAGGGAAGAAAAATGGCGGAGAGGCAGGGATTCGAACCCTGGGTACCCTTACGGGTACAACGGTTTTCGAAACCGTCCCGATCGACCACTCCGGCACCTCTCCGCTCGGAGCTAAGTCAAGAAGCCATGGACTCTTACCGAACCGGCGGACAACCGTCAAGGGGGCACCTGCGGTCAGGGGTGCCAGCCGACGACGTAGTACATCACGAAGAAGCCAACGACGTACGCGACTGCGACGTGCCAGCCACCCTTGATCCACGCCCCCACCGACCTCGCCTGGTGGTAGATGTTGGAGATGGCGACGCCCGCCGACGAGCCGAACCAGATCATCGAACCGCCGAAGCCCACTGCGTAGGCCAGGAAACCCCAGTCGAAGCCGCCCTGCTCGAGTGCGAGCTTGGTCAGCGGAATGTTGTCGAAGACGGCAGAAACGAAACCGAGCGTGAAGGCGCTCTGCCAGCTTGCCGGCGGCAGGGTTTCGACCGGCATCATCGATGCGCACGTCACGAGCGACAGAAGAAAGATGCTGCCGCGCAACGCGCTGGACAATCCGCCCCAGTGCGGCCGCCGTAGCGGGGCCGTCGCCAGGATCGCCAACCAGACGGCGGCGCCGATCCAGGGGAAGTCGTCCGCGACGCTGTTGAATTTCGTATTGATGGCCACGTTGATGCCGATGGCCGCGGCCAGGATGACGGCGACGATGCCAAGCCGCACCGTATCGATCCGCTCCCCCGACACCGACTCGGCTGCAATGGGGTGGAACCTGTGCTGCTGGAGGGAGGCCGGAATGCCGCAGACCACAAGAGCGACACCGGCCGCCACATAGGCGTGCACCACATTGAAAGGACTGACGCCGCCAATCCACATCATCGTCGTGGTCGTGTCGCCAACCACACTGCCCGAGCCACCCGCGTTGCTGGCGGCGACAATGGCGGCGATGTAGCCGATGTGGACTTTCCCTTTGAACACAGTGGCCGCAATCGTGCCGCCGATCATCGCGGCTGCGATATTGTCGAGAAAACTGGAGAGGACGAACACGATCACCAGAAGGACGAAGGGTCCCTTCCAGTCGTCCGGAAGAAACCGCGGCAGTATTGCAGGGATCTTGCTCGCGGAAAAATGGTGCGACAGGATATCGAACCCGAGCAGAAGGCCAAGCAGGTTGGTGAGAATCGCCCACTCCTGACCAAGATGGCCCAGCAGGCCCGCCATGCCGGGACCAGCGTGGAAGCCCGTGAAGATCAGCTTGTAGAGCGTGACCGCCGCCAACCCGGTGAGTGCCACCTGCAGCGTCCGGCGATGAAACAGGGCCACGCCGAGCAGCGTCAGGCCGAACAGGATGAATTCGATCCGAATTCCGAAGAGGACCGGTGCTTCCATCCGCGCAGTATCCGCGATACACGCGGTGTGAAGCAATGGCCTGCAACTGGATGTCCGCGGAGGCCAATCGCGACGGCTCTGGCTCGGTCGAGCGCAGCGGGTTAGAGATCGTGGTTTGCGGTTCCCGCCTGGCTGGGTAGTATCGCAGCAGGGTGCGGCGGTTCAATCCGAGTCTGCCGCAGGACTTGTGGATGGTCGGGCCGCCATCCAGAGCACGCCGCGTGGTGCCATGCGCCAGCACGCGGCGATTCTCTGGAGGCGACAATGGCCACACCCTCAAGGCAGCTGATTCCCGACAGTCACTCAAACCCCGCTGCCAAGCCGCAAGGCTGCGCGCCGATGCTGGTGCGTCTCACCTGGATGCTGGGTGGGAACGTCGTACTCTTCTTGCTTGCATTCTTGGATCATGAAGAGACGCGCGTTCGGTGTTTTTGACGCCTTCTTCTGGGCGACCGTGCTCGGCCTCATCGTGGTTCGCTACGTCGATATTTCGAAGCTGCATGGTCCCCTGGTCCGCTGCTGGCGCGTGGCGGCGGGCAACCTTGTGTCGCAACGCGGCAAGGTGGATACTGATTCCTCGGACGAACCCCTGGCGGCCGTATTGCTCTTGCGGGAGGGAGTTCGACGATGCACACAAGACATGGCGCTGCAGCCTGGGTGATCATTGGCCTGATTGCGCTCCCACCGGCCGTGGCCGGGGGCGACTGCGGTTCTTGCCTCGGCGACCTTGGGTATCTGTTCAATGCTCACATCGTGTTTGCGAACCCGAACGGCCGCGTTCTGACCGTGCGGCCCGACGGCAACGGCGACACCTTGGAGTCGTTGGGAATCTCCATCGCCCTGCGGCTCGAGTGCGGTGACTACGACCCGCCGTTGTTCGTGTGCGACGTTCCCGCTGCAGAAATGGTCCTGTTCAGCTCCAGCTTGTGTTTCTGCGAGCCCTGGCACGCGGACGCCGCGTCCGATTCGCTCGGACGTGTGTCCTTCTCCGGCACCCCACGCGCCGGCGGGTGCGCTCGATCGATTGCGGTGTTCGTGGATGGCGTCGCGGTGGGGTGGATTCCACTGCGTGTGAACAGCCCGGACACACGGACGGCATCGGCGTGCAGCGTCGACCAATCCGATTTGCCGGCGTTGGCGGCCAAGCTCGGCCGGCCCGATCTCTACGACTTCTGTTTCGACTACAACGACGACGGTGCCACCGACGCGGGCGACCTCGCGGCCTTCGCACAGGCGTTGGGGAACGGGTGTTCGATGGCGGTCCAGGAAACACCTTCGCGCCGGCGCTAATCACCCGGTCGACCCACTGGCGACCGGCGAGTGCAGTGAGAATCGTGGCGCGTTCGGCGCGAATGTGTGCCGGACGCGTCCCTCGCGTTGGACCAAGGTCCCATATCGAGCCCTCCCGCCAGGGTCCATGTTCGAACGCAGTCGCGACCGCGTGGAGGTGGAGTGGATCGACCCAATCTCGGCGCTTCTGGTCGAGCGCACCGGCCATGACACACGCGCCTGCGTTGCGGCGCGGCCGGCGAAGGGAGCCATGATGTCGGGAAACGACAATGCAGCGATCCGCAGCATCGCGATGCTCGGGAATCACTTGCCGCGCGAGTGCGGGATCGCCACTTTTACGACCCATCTGACCGATGCCATCTCCGCCGAATTCCTCGACCTCGATTGCTTCGTTTTGGCGATGAACGACCCCGGCAGGCATCACGCCTACCCGGAACGGGTGCGTTTCGAACTCGCCGAGGGCGACCTCGCATCTTACCGGCGTGCAGCGGATTTCTTGAACGTCAATACCGTCGATCTCGTGTGCGTCCAGCACGAGTTCGGAATCTTCGGCGGCAAGGCCGGCAGTCATCTGCTGGTGCTGCTGCGCGAGCTGCGCATGCCGATCGTGACGACGTTCCACACCATCCTCGCGGAACCCAATCCCATGCAGCACCGGGTGATGGATGAGCTCACCAGCTTGTCGGACCGCTCGGTCGTCATGAGCGCGCACGGCGGCACCCTGCTGCAGAAGGTGCACGGGGTTCCGGAGCACAAGATCGACCTGATCCCGCACGGCATCCCGGAGGTGCCGCTCGCGCCCGACAGCAAAGACCGGCTGGGAGTCGAAGGCAAGGCGGTGCTTTTGACATTCGGCCTGCTGTCACCCGACAAGGGCATCGAGTACGTCATCGACGCGATGCCCGCGATCTTGGAACGCCATCCCGACACCGTTTACATCGTGCTCGGCGCCACGCATCCGCACGTCAAGGAGCACGACGGCGAGACCTATCGCATCATGTTGGAGAACCGCGCCAAGAAACTCGGCGTGGATTCCAG
>Ga0315287_10007142_pt1 | contig 11180 bp, 8 predicted proteins | sample YL17G11_0_MG_FD_205037 | JGI IMG/M metagenome (GOLD analysis project Ga0315287, IMG submission 205037) | Sediment microbial communities from Yellowstone Lake, YNP, Wyoming, USA - YL17G11_0 | ecosystem: Environmental > Aquatic > Freshwater > Lake > Sediment | place: USA: Wyoming | collected...
GTAGAAGGTCCAAGGGGCCTCGGTTGGAGGCTGGTGCGGTGTTAATGCAATTATGCAAGCCTGACCCCACTGGGTGGCGCGCCGCGGCGTATGAGCGTTTGCGAGCGGAGGTTGCGCTCCGGCGTCCGCGTGGCTATCATTCCTCCGGCTGGGCCGCTAGCTCAATTGGTAGAGCAAGGGACTCTTAATCCCTAGGTTCAAGGTTCGATTCCTTGGCGGCTCACCAGACGTCCTACCCCGCGAAAGTGGCGGAACTGGTAGACGCACGAGACTTAGGATCTCGTGGGCACTGCCCATGGGGGTTCGAGTCCCCCCTTTCGCACCATCGGAGACAGCATGAGCTACGAGATCCAGCGCACCTCCCCCTGCCGTGTCGTCCTCTCCGCAACGATCGCGGCCGAGGAGGTCGCGAGCGAACGTGAGCACATCGTCCGGGAGTTTCTGCGGCATGCCCGCATCGACGGCTTCCGGCCGGGCAAGGCGCCACGCCCCGTCGTCGAGCGCAAGTTCGCCGGCGAGATCCGTGATGACGTGCAGGAGCACCTGTTCCGTCACACCTGGGACGAGGTTCGGCGCGAGACGAAGCTGCGCCCGGCCGGCCCGCTCGAGGTCAAGGAGGCCAACTGGCGCGATGACGGCAGCTTCTCGCTCGCCGGCGAGTTCGACGTCTATCCCGAGGTGACCTTGCCGTCGCTCGAGGATTTCGTGCCCCCGCCGTTCGGCCTCGATCCGACGCCCGACGAGATCGAGAGGGCGCTGGCGGAGCTGCTCGAGCGCCAGGCCGCGTGGGAGCCCGTCGAGGACGAGGCGGTGGCCGAGGGAATGCTGGTCGAGACCGAGGTCCACGGCTCCTTCCCCGAGGGCGGCGGCGAGCCCTTTCACGAGGAACGGTCGTTGTTCCAGGTCGGCCGGAACGAGGTGTTCCCCGAGATCGAGGCGGCCGTTGTCGGCCACCGTGTCGGCGACGAGGTGACCGCGGAGCGGATCCTCGGCGAGGAGGCGGGCGAGGAGCGGCACGGCAAGCGAATCGCCTACCGCGTCATCATCAAGAGCTTACGCCGCAAGCGCTTGCCCGAAGCGGACGATAGCTTTGCCCAGTCGCTGGGGGTTGCAGACGGGATCGACAAGCTGCGCGCGGTGCTCGCCGAGCGCCTCCGCTTCGACAAGCTCCGCCAGCGCCGCGAGGGGTGGCGCGAGGCGCTGGTGCACCATCTCGGCGGCGGCCGGCCGCTGGAGATGCCCGAGCAGCTCGTCCGCGACGAGACCCGCGACGAGATGATGAAGTTCGCCGAGTCGCTGCAGCGGCGCGGGCTCGACCTCGAGAAGGCCGACATCGATTGGGGCAAGCTCGAGCAGGACATGCGCAGGCGGGTGGAGGCGAGGCTGCGGGCAGAACTCTTCCTCGATGAGCTCGCCGAGGAGCGTAACGTCGCCGTCGACGACGCCACCGTCGATCACGAGGTGCAGCGGCAGGCGCAGCAGCTTGGGGTGCCGTTCGCCGAGCTCAAGAGCAACCTCGCCAAACGCGAGGGGCTCGGCCGCCTGCGCGCTATCCTGCGCCGGGAGATGGTGGTGGACGAGATTCTTCGCCCGCACCTGGGAGAGGGGGCAATCGATGCTGGTTCCGATCGTCGTTGAGCAGACCGGTCGCGGCGAGCGCGCCTACGACATCTTCTCGCGCCTGCTGAAGGACCATGTCATCTTCCTGACCGAGACCATCGACGACCACCTGGCGTCGCTGGTGATCGCGCAGATGCTTTTCCTCGAGGCCGAGGCCCCCGAGCGCGACATCTTCCTGTACGTCAACTCGCCGGGCGGCTCGGTGACTGCCGGCCTCGCGATCTACGACACCATGCAGTACGTCAAGCCCAACGTGGCGACGATCTGCATCGGCCAGGCCGCGTCGATGGCCGCGGTGCTGCTGGCGGGAGGCGCCAAGGGCAAGCGCTTCGCGTTGCCGCACTCCCGGGTGATGCTGCACCAGCCGCTGCTCTTCGGGCTCGGTGGCCAGGCGACCGACATCGACATCCACGCCAAGGACATCCTCCGGCTACGCCAGCGGCTCAACGAGATGCTCGCCCTGCACACCGGCCAGCCGCTCGAGAAGATCTTTCTCGACACCGAGCGCGACTTCATCCTCGAGGCCGGCGATGCACTCAACTACGGTCTCATCGACAAGGTGATCGAGCACCGGGAATAGCAGATGCAGTCTCATGTTGACCTTGCGGGGTGTACAATGCGCCTGGGAAACGGTAAATCGTGAGCCGGGAAAGCTCCTCCGACCTCCTCCGTTGCAGCTTCTGCAACAAGTCGCAGCGTGAGGTGCGCAAGCTCATCGCCGGGCCAAACGTTTACGTCTGCGATGAGTGTGTCGACATTTGCCTCGACATCATCGCCGAGGACCGAGCCAAGGAGGCCCGCGAGGCGCGCCGGCAGCTCCCCAAGCCCAAGGAGATCAAGCACTCCCTCGACGAGTACGTGATCGGCCAGGAGCAGGCGAAGAAGAAGCTGGCGGTGGCGGTGTACAACCACTACCGGCGCATCGACTATCTCTCGCACTCGCCGCGCCCCGACGTCGAGCTGCAGAAGTCCAACATCCTCCTGATCGGCCCGACCGGAACCGGCAAGACACTGCTGGCTCAGACGCTTGCACGGTTGCTCGAGGTGCCGTTCACCATCGTCGACGCCACCACCCTCACCGAGGCCGGGTACGTCGGCGAGGACGTCGAGAACATCCTGCTCCGGCTCTACCAGGCGGCGGAGGGCGACCGCGAGAAGGCCGAGCGGGGTATCGTCTACATCGACGAGATCGACAAGATCGCCCGCAAGCAGGACTCACCGTCGATCACTCGCGACGTCTCCGGCGAAGGTGTGCAGCAGGCGCTGCTGAAGATCCTCGAGGGCACGCTTGCGAACGTACCGCCGCAGGGCGGCCGCAAGCACCCGCATCAGGAGTTTCTTCAGATCGACACGACCAACATCCTGTTCGTCTGCGGTGGGGCGTTCATCGGTCTCGAGGATATCGTCGCCCGCCGGCTCAACCAGAAGGCGGTCGGCTTCCAGGCGCGCATCCTGACCCAGAAGGAGCGCTCGGCCAGCGAGCTGCTCTCCCAGTGTCACCCCGAGGACCTGATCAAGTTCGGCATGATCCCCGAGTTCGTCGGCCGCGTCCCGGTCGCTTCCGTGCTGCACGAGCTCGACCGCGACGCGATGGTCCGGATCCTCACCGAGCCGAAGAACTCGCTGGTCAAGCAGTACGAGACCATGCTGGCGTTCGAGGGGGTGCAGCTCCGCTTCACCCCGGACTCCCTGGTCGCCATCGCCGAGGAGGCGCTGGCGCGCAAGGTCGGCGCCCGCGGCCTGCGCATCATCCTGGAAGAGCTAATGCTCGAGGTGATGTACGAGGTCCCCTCCCGTTCCGATGTGACCGAGATCGTCGTGACCCCAGACGTCGTCGAGCGGCGGGTCGCACCGCTTGCGGCGATCCGCAAGGCCGGCTAGCGACAGGCATCAGCCGGCGCGCCATCAGCACTTGAAAAGTCGTAGTCGAGGATAAGCATGAAGGACTTCAACACCGAGCTTCTTCCCGTCGTGCCGCTGCGCGACATGGTCGTCTTCCCGCGCATGAAGGCGGCGTTCGTCGTCGGCCGTCCGGCCTCGGTCGCCGCGCTCCAGCGCGGCCTCGAGGAGACCGGCAAGCGGCTGTTCCTCGTCACCCAACGCGACCCGCAGCAGGACGAGCCGGGGGCGAAGGACGTCTTCGAGGTCGGCGTCATCGCGACGATCCTGCAGCACGTGACGTTCCCCAACGGGACGATCAAGGTGGGCGTCGAGGCGCTTTCCCGCGCCCGCTGGGTGAGCTTGCGCGAACGCGAAGGCGTCGGCTACGAGGCCGAGGTCGAGCCGATCCTCACCTCGCAGGTCCATGACCCCAAGGTCGGGCGCTACCTGTCGACACTCACCAACCTGTTCCAGCAGTACGGGCGGCTGGCGCAGCAGATCGGTGTCGAGGGCACGCTCGCGGAGATGCAGACCGAGGACCCGGAGCTGTTCTCCGACATCCTCGCGGCCGCGCTGCCGATCCCGACCTCCGACAAGCAGGGGCTGCTCGAGGTGCTCAACCCGCTCGAGCGTCTGCAGAAGCTCAACGACCTGCTCGACGTCGAGATCGAGAAGCTCAACATCGACCGCCGGCTCAACTCCAAGGTCAAGAAGCAGATGGAGAAGGCGCAGCGCGAGTACTACCTCTCCGAGAAGATCAAGGCGATCAACGAGGAGTTGGGGCGCGCCGACACCAAGGAGGAGTTCGAGGAGCTCGCCAAGCGTATCGAGGCCGCTGGCATGCCCAAGGAGGTCAAGGAGAAGGCGCTCGCCGAGCTGAAGCGGCTCGAGGGGATGGCGGCGATGTCGGCCGAGGCGACGGTGTCGCGCAACTACGTCGACTGGTTGCTGTCGGTGCCTTGGGTCAAAGCGACCCGCGAGATCCGTGACATCAAGCGCGCCGAGCAGGTGCTCGAAGAGGACCACTACGGGCTCGACAAGGTGAAGGAGCGCATCCTCGAGTTCCTCGCCGTGCGGCAGCTCGTCAAGAAGCCCAAGGGGACGATCCTGTGCTTTGTCGGCCCGCCCGGGGTCGGCAAGACCTCGCTCGCCAAGTCGATCGCCCGCGCCACCGGCCGCAAGTTCGTCCGCCTTTCGCTCGGCGGCGTGCGCGACGAGGCCGAGATGCGCGGTCACCGGCGCACCTACATCGGCGCGTTCCCGGGGCAGATCATCCAGATGATGAAGCGCGCCGGCACGGTCAACCCGGTGTTCCTCCTCGACGAGGTGGACAAGCTCGGCGCCGACTTCCGCGGCGACCCGGCGTCGGCGCTGCTCGAGGTGCTCGACCCGGAGCAGAATCACGCCTTCATCGACCACTACCTGGACGTCGACTACGACCTCTCCAAGGTGTTCTTCATCTGCACCGCCAACGTCACCCACACGATCCCGCCGGCGCTGCTCGACCGCATGGAGGCGATCCACCTCTCGGGGTACACCCACTACGAGAAGCTGCAGATCGCGCAGCGGTTCCTGGTGAAGAAGCAGATCGAGCAGCAGGGGATGAACGCCTACACGGTCACGTTCCCCGACGATGCGATCCGGCTGCTGATCGACCGCTACACCCGCGAGGCAGGGGTGCGCAGCCTCGAGCGCGAGATCTCGTCGTTGTGTCGCAAGCTGGCGCGCGAGGTGCTGCGCACCAAGGCGGCGCGTGGCAGCGCCATCGAGGTGACCCCGGAGAAGGTGCGGGAGCTACTCGGCAAGCCGCGCTACCGACTGACTCAGGCCGGGGAGCACAGCGAGATCGGTGTCGCCACCGGGCTGGCGTGGACCGAGGTGGGCGGCGACATCCTCGCCATCGAGGTCAGCCTGCTCAAGGGAAAGGGCAGCCTCACGCTGACCGGGCAGCTCGGCGACGTGATGCAGGAGTCGGCCCGTGCCGGGCTGTCGTGGGTCCGCGCGCGCGCCGTGGGTCTGCCGCTCGCTCCCGACTTCTTCGACCAGCACGACATCCACATTCACGTGCCGGAGGGAGCGATCCCCAAGGATGGCCCGTCGGCCGGGATCACCTTGGCCACGGCCATGCTGTCGGCAATTGCCGGGGTGCCGGTGCGCCAGGACCTGGCGATGACCGGCGAGATTACGCTGCGCGGCAAGGTGCTTCCGGTGGGGGGGATCAAGGACAAGCTCCTGGCGGCGTTCCGCGTCGGCATCAGGGATGTTATCCTTCCGGACGAGAACGAGAAAGACCTCGAGGACATCCCCGAGGATGTCCGTTCCGCAATGCGGTTCCACCTGGTCAAGCACATGGACGAGGTCATCCCACTGGCCCTCGACGGCGTCCTGCCGACAGTCGGCTCGAGCGAGGGCGGGGCTGTGGAGAAGCAGAGCGACACGCAGGTCGCACACTGACGAGAATGCACATCGACGAGGTGAAGCTGTGCGCGACGGTGGCGGACCACCGGGTCGGACCGCGCGACCCGCTGCTCCAGGTCGCCTTCGCCGGCCGCTCGAACGTCGGCAAGTCGAGCCTTCTGAACTCACTGTTCGGGCGCGACGTGGCGTTGGTGTCGAAGACGCCCGGGAAGACGCGGACGATCAACTACTACCTGATCAACCGCGCAATCTTCTTCGTCGACCTGCCGGGATACGGCTACGCCAAGGTCGCGCAGAGCGAGCGGCGGGGATGGGGAGAGCGCGTCACACATTATCTTCAGCAGGAGGAACGGCTGCGAGTGGTCGTCGGGCTCGTGGACCCGCGCATCCCGACCTCGCCGCTGGATGTGGAGCTGGTGAGATTCGTGCGTGAGGCCGGACGCCGGCTGCTGGTGGTGGCGACCAAGAGCGATCAGCTCGGCCGCGGCGCGCTGGCTGCAGCCCGCCAACGGCTCGCGGCGGACCTCGGGCTCGAGGAAAAGCCGTTGATATTTTCGGCACGAACCGGCTCGGGGAAACGGGAGCTGCTTTCCGCGATCGCCCAGGCCGTTGCGGTAGCGGTATAGGACGAGAACACCTTCGACAAGGAGCTTCACGATGCAAGAGCACAGCGGTCAGCGTGGTCGGCCCAGAGGGCGGCGGCGGAGCGGCAATCCGAGCGCGGAGGGACTTCCAGTGGTGCTGGAAGAGGAGACCCTGGAGGCCGAGGCCCAAGACACTAACGGTAAGCAGCGCCTCGACATGCGCACCCTCAAGGACATGTCGATCGCCGACCTTACCCATGTGGCGAAGGAGTTGGAGGTCGAAAACCCCTCGGGCATGCGCAAGCAGGATCTCATCTTCAAGATCCTGCAGGCGCAGACCGAACGCGAGGGGTTGATCTTCGGCGAGGGCGTCCTCGAGATCCTGCCGGACGGCTATGGCTTCCTGCGGGCTCCCGAGTACAACTACCTCCCCGGGCCCGACGACATCTACGTCTCGCCGTCGCAGATCCGCCGCTTCAACCTGCGCACCGGCGACACCGTGTCGGGGCAGATCCGGCCGCCGCGCGAGGGCGAGCGCTACTTTGCCCTCATCAAGGTCGAGGCGGTCAACTTCGAGCCGCCCGACATGTCGTCGGAGAAGATCCTCTTCGACAACCTGACGCCGCTGTACCCGATGGCGCGCATCAACCTCGAGGTGCCGGAGAACATGACCTCGCGGGTGATGAACCTGCTCACCCCCATCGGCAAGGGGCAGCGCGGGCTCATCGTCGCGCCGCCGCGAACCGGCAAGACGATGATGCTGCAGGCGATCGCCAACTCGGTCACCGCCAACCACCCCGAGATAATTCTCATCGTGCTGCTCATCGACGAGCGCCCGGAAGAGGTCACCGACATGCAGCGCTCGGTCAAGGGCGAGGTGATCTCGTCGACGTTCGACGAGCCCGCCTACCGCCACGTGCAGGTGGCCGAGATGGTGCTCGAGAAGGCCAAGCGGCTGGTCGAGCACCGCCGCGACGTCGTGATCCTGCTCGACTCGATCACCCGCTTGGCGCGCGCCTACAACACGGTGGTGCCGCCGTCGGGCAAGGTGCTGTCGGGCGGCGTCGACTCCAACGCGCTGCAGAAGCCGAAGCGATTCTTCGGCGCCGCGCGCAACATCGAGGAGGGCGGCTCGCTGACCGTGATCGGCACCGCGCTGATCGATACCGGGTCGCGCATGGACGACGTGATCTTCGAGGAGTTCAAGGGGACCGGCAACATGGAGGTCCACCTCGACCGCAAGCTCACCGACAAGCGCGTGTTCCCGTCGATCGATCTCAACAAGTCGGGCACCCGCAAGGAGGAGCTGCTGCTCGAGCCGTGGGAGCTCAAGCGGATGTGGGTGCTGCGCAGGGTGCTGAACCCCCTGTCGACCGTGGAGGCCATGGAGCTGCTCATCGACCGCCTCGACAAGACGCCGAGCAACAAGGACTTCCTCGAGTCGATGTCGCAAGGATGATGAGGCAGGGGTCAGGGGTCAGGGGGCAGGGGTCCGGGCGCTCGCCTGCGTCCAACACGTTGGCGATGGGCGCTTGGCTCTGCAGTGACACTCCTGCCCACGAACCAGCGTGCGGGCGCGGGCCCTCTCCGGTCCTTTCTTTCCCCTGTCCCCTGAACCCTGACCCCGGTCCCCGCCCTTCGGGCACCATCGCCGGGCCAGAGGACAGGCCGTGAGTCTTGGCCTCCCGGCAGCAGCCGCGGGGATCGTAGGGGTGCGCTTTCTCAATGCGCGGCCGCTGCTCGGCGGTCTCGATGCGGGGCTGGGGGCGCCGTTCGCCTATCGCTTCAGCACCGCCGAGCCGTCGGTGTGCGCCGACCTGGTCACCCGCGGCGACGCGGTCGCCGGGCTGATCCCGGTGGCGGCGCTGCCCTACTTGCCCGAGGTCGGGGTGGTACCGCAGCTCGGCATCGCTTGCCGCGAGGAGGCCACGTCGGTACTGCTCGTCTCCAAGCGGCCGCTGGGCGAGATAGAGACGCTCGCCGTCCACACCGCTTCGCGCAGCTCGGCGGCGCTGGCACGGCTGCTGCTCGCCGAGCGCTGGGGCGTCCGGCCGCGGGTGGTCCCGGCCGCGCCACCGCTCGAGACGATGCTCGCCGCTGCCGATGCTGCGGTGGTGATCGGCGATCCGGCGCTCGCCGTCCGGGGGCGCAGCGGCCTGCTCGAGGTCGACCTCGCGGCGGCATGGGTGGAATGGACGGGCCTCCCGTTCGTTTTTGCCGTATGGGGGGTGCGACGCGAGGCGCCGTCCGGGATGGAAAAGCTGCTTGATTCGTCGCTCGCGTACTCGCGCACTCACTGGGAGGCGCTGCTGCCGCGCTGGGCCGAGGCCCACGGGGTGGACGTGGGGCGTACGAGAACGTACCTCGAGCGCACGCTGACCTACCGTCTCGGCGACGAGGAGCGCGCCGGCATGGAGGAGTTCCTGCGTCGGGCGGCTTCCGCGGGCATCCTGCCCAACCGCAAGGGGGTGTGGCGTGCGGCGTGAGACAGCCGACAGCCGACAGCCGACAGCCGATAGCTCCCCCGCCCACCCGGAGGTGGGAGGAGACGGAGCGGTGCGGAAGATCCTCGCGAGGGCGGGCGCCGGGGAGAGGCTGGCGGCGCAGGAGCTTCTGGAGCTGTTCGGGCGGGCGTCGCTGCACGAGCTCGGGGCGGCGGCGACGGCGGTGCGGCAGCGACACAACCCCGGCTCGGTGGTCAGCTACATCATCGACCGCAACATCAACTACACTAACGTCTGCGTCTACCGCTGCCGGTTCTGCGCGTTCTACCGCAAACCGGGCGACGCCGACGCCTACGTGCTGCCTTTTGCGGCGATCGCGGAGAAGGTCGCGGAGACAATCGCGGCCGGCGGCACCGGCATCCTGCTGCAGGGCGGCGTCCACCCCGACCTGCGCCTCGACTTCTACGAGGGGCTGTTGCGCCAGCTCAAGGCGGCGTTTCCGGCGATCCACCTGCACGCCTTCTCCGCCCCCGAGGTGTGGTACATCGCCAAGGTCGAGAAGATGCCGGTCGGCGAGGTGATCGCCCGCCTCAAGGCGGCCGGCCTCGAGTCGATCCCGGGCGGCGGCGCCGAGGTGCTCGAGGACGAGACGCGCAAGCGCATCTTCTCGCGCGCCAAGGCCTCGACCGAGCAGTGGCTGGAGGTGCATCGCCAGGCGCACCACCTGGACCTGCGCACCACCGCAACCATGATGTTCGGCGTCGGCGAACCGTACGCCGCGCGCGTCGAGCACCTGCTGCGCGTGCGCGAGCTGCAGGCGGAGACCGGCGGCTTCACGGCCTTCATCCCGTGGACGTTCCAGGAGGAGAACACCGCCATGGAAGGCGAGGTCGAGCCTTCTGGCGGCTACGACTACCTGCGTACGTTGGCGATTTCGCGTCTGGCGCTCGACAACGTCCGCCACGTCCAGGGCTCGTGGGTCACGCAGGGGCCGAAGATCGGCCAGCTCTCCCTGTTCTTCGGCGCCGATGACCTCGGCTCGATCATGCTCGAGGAGAACGTCGTCGCCGCCGCCGGCGCCACCTGGCGGATGACCCAAACCGAGATGGAGCGCCTGATCACCGACGCCGGCTTAACCCCCCGTCAGCGGCGTACCTTGTACGAGCCGCTCTAGGCAACCCCGTCGAACCGGGTAGAATCGCCGCCATGCAGCTCCCCCACGGCTCGCGGCGTGGCGCCGTCACGGTGGTGGTGCTGCTCTGGCTGGGCGTGATCCTCTGGCGGTACCAGGCGGTAAGCTCGCCGCAGCCGATGTTGACCGTGCTGCTCGCCGTTGCCGTCGTGGCGCTGTTCACGCTGGCGGCGCTGGGCGCCGGCCTGCCGGTGTGGCGATGGGCGGGCGGCGACGCCGATCTCTCCGCAAGTGCCCTCGTGATCGTGCTCGCCACTGGCGCCGGCGTCCTGATGGCGGGCACTGCGGCGGTGTCACTCGCCGGCCTGCTGCGGCCACTGGTAATGGCATCGATCGTCGTCTTAGCCATCGCCGCCGGGACCTTCCAGGCGATGCGCCTGTCGCCACGATGCCACCTCACTGTCGCCTCGCCGCTGCTGGCGCCGGCTGGCGTGCTGGCCCTGGCGATCGCCTTGACATTGCCGACGGCGACCGTCCTCTCACCGTTCTACGATCAGTTCAACTACCACCTCGCCTTTCCGTTCCAGTGGCTGCGGGCCGGAGGGATTATCGTCTTCCCTCGGCACTCGTACTCCTACCTGGTCTCCAACATGGGGCTGCTGTACACCTATGCGTTGGCGACCGTGGGCGCCTGGGGAGGGCAGGTCCTCCATTGGTGGATGGGGGCGCTCGCCGTGCTCGGCGTGGGAGAGCTGGCCCGAAAAATCGGAGGCCCACGGGCGGGCTACTGGGGCGCCGCGATCTTTGCGGCAACTCCGGCGGTGCTCATCCCCGCCACCTGGGCGGGAGCGGATCTCGGGGTGGCGGCGCTAGCCGTGGCGGCGTGGCTTGCCGTCCTGGACGCCCCTCATGACGGCGAGGGCATGAAACCGGCACGGCGCTGGCTGCTCGCCGGCGTTCTCGCCGGCCTCGCTGCAGGTTGCAAGTACCTTGCGCTGGCCATGGTGGCGGTACCGATATTCCTGGTCCTGGTGTTCATGCGGCGAGGGGTGTCAGCGAGGCACCACTGGCGCCGCATCGGCCTCTGGCTGGCGGGCGCCG
>Ga0315287_10007143_pt1 | contig 11180 bp, 10 predicted proteins | sample YL17G11_0_MG_FD_205037 | JGI IMG/M metagenome (GOLD analysis project Ga0315287, IMG submission 205037) | Sediment microbial communities from Yellowstone Lake, YNP, Wyoming, USA - YL17G11_0 | ecosystem: Environmental > Aquatic > Freshwater > Lake > Sediment | place: USA: Wyoming | collected...
CGCTATTGCTATTGATACTAAAAACTCAACACCGGCCTCGGCTATCAGCTTTTGACTCTTGAAAATATTTAGCAAAATAAATCCCCTGTGTCAATCACCGATGGTCGCTTTCTGATCGCAGGGTTGAACTGAAGTCCTTTCAAGTCTTCCAAAACCAATTCATCCCTTATTTCATCCTGCTGTTTCTGCGTTGCGGCATTTGACGAATGGCGGAGATTATAGTATGAAAAGCTTTGAGAGTATAGCCGTGTCCCAAAAAACAGACAAGATTTTCAGGGATTGTTCCATTCGCACTTTGGTTGTGACTATTTTTACGATTCCCTTGGGAACAATTTATTTCCTGTCCCTGGCGGAATTGAGCAGGGGACAGATTCTGGAACTGATCGCGGTCATTGCGGTTGTCGCAATCCCTCTGATGGCAGCCGAATTTTTCTTGACCTGGATCTCCGTGTCCCCGATAGCAAAAGCGATTAATAAAGTTGACAGAGGACTCACGGTCAGCGCCGATGATTTTTTCAAGGCTGAACGAATGGGATTGCTCTTTCCCTACCTGGACATCTGCTACGGGAGCGTGCTGTTCGCAGCCGGAGGATTGCTGGTTTCCCGGATAATGAGCGGCTGGCTCGGGATCAATCGGGAATATGGCCTTTATTTCCTCGCCAGCGCGGTCACCACGGGCGTGGTCGCCGGGCTTGCCACCTATTTCTTTGTCAAGAAGCCGCTCCGGGAAGCTTTGATAATTATCCAGGAAAAAAGCGGGGTTTGCTCGGAAAAGCCCCCTTTCACAATCCCGCTTGCCTACAAGCTGTCCGGCATGTTTATAATAGTATTGGCGCTGATTATATTTTTCATGGCGCTCTATACTTTTGTCAGCATAAAAAATATTGTCATCCAGGAAAGAGAAGGCCTGCAGTCTCGGGGCCTTGTAACTTTCAAGGCCGTGATTGAAACCTTCGGCCCGGATTCCGAGGAAGCGGCTTCCCTGATCAATAGGGCGAGCGGCAATGGGAGAGTTTACTGCCTGGCTGATGAGCAATTCGAACTTACATTCTGCCCGGAGGGAGGCCCAAATCCGGACACCTTGACAATGCTTTCCTCCGCTCCCGAGAACAAGACCATCCGGAATAAAAGAAGCGGCTGGACCTGGGTCTGGTGCAACACGGACAGTAAAATGAAACTCATCTGCGGGTGGGAGCCGCAAAAGACCGAACAACTCATGGCTGTGATTCGAAGCTATTATTTAAAAGTCGCCCTGATCGCGCTCATGATCACCGCCGCGCTCGTGATACTCTTGGCCCTGGACTTATCCAGGCCGCTTAAGGAACTGGCCCGGATCGCCGTGGATATTTCACAAGGAAAAGAAGTGGGCAAGACCATCATCGGCAACGAGGACGAGACCGGGGTACTTGCCCGGTCGTTCAACCGCATGACCGGGGTGCTTTTCGCCCAACTCAGAAATGAACTGGACCGGAGCAAGAACATACTGGAGAACGTCCGCAAGGCGGTCAACACCCTGGAGCCCATGGCCCAGCAACTCATGTCCGCGACCGTGGAGCAGGTGGCGGGCAGCCATGAGGAATCGGCCGCGGTCCAGGAAGTCGCGACCACCAGCCGGGAAATGGCCGCGACCTCCCAGAGGATCGCATACCGCTCCGAGGAGGTCTCGCAGACAGCGGAAAAAACTTCCGACGCCAGCGAGAAGGGCAGGGAGTTCATGGGCAAGGTGATCACCGGCATGGAGCAGATCAAGGAGCGGGTGAGCAATGTTTCCAACCGGATACTCCAGCTGGGAGACCAGTCCCGGCAGATCAGCGGCGTGATCAACATCATCAACGAGATCAGCGAGCAGACCAACACCCTGGCGCTCAACGCGTCCATCGAGGCCGCGGGCGCCGGCGAGGCGGGCCGCAGGTTTTCAGTGGTGGCCGGGGAGGTGCGGAGGCTGGCGGGCAACACCCTGGACGCCACCAAAATGGTCCGCCAGCGCATCGAGAGCATCCAGCGCCTGACCAACCAGATTGTTTTGCTCAGCGAGGAGGAGATAAAAACGGTTGAAGCCGGCGCCGGCCTGGTCGCGGAAATGGGCAACTACTTCGGCCAGATTTTGAAGATGGTGGACAGCACCTCGCAGGCCGCGCTCGAGATCAAGTCCAGCACCCAGCAGCAGAACACGGCCTCGGAGCAAATGGCTTCAACGCTGGTGGAAATAACCACCGTGGTCTCGGACTCGGAAAAGAACATCAAGGAAATTGAAAACGCGGTCAATGAGATCAAGAAAGTCGTGCAGGAACTCTCCGGACTGATATCCTAACTAATTCCAGATAAAAATTTAGCCAAAAATTAGCTTTAAAAACGGTCTCGGATGGTGTAATCTCGTGGTCAGGGGCTGATATGGTTAAAGCGAAAATACTGGCGGTTGACGATGAGGAAGACATTCTCGAGCTGGTGAGATACAACCTGGCCAGAGAAGGTTATCAAGTACATAGCGCGTCCACCGGGGAATCCGCGATCGACCAGGCGAAATCGATCAACCCCAACCTGATCATCCTGGACTTGATGCTCCCGGGAATGGACGGCCTAGAGGTGGCCAGGGTTTTAAAGCAAAACCCCGACACCAGCCATATCCCGATCGTCATGCTAACCGCCAAAGGCGACGATGCGGACATTGTTGCGGGCCTGGAGCTGGGAGCGGAAGATTACATTACCAAGCCATTCAGTCCGCGTGTTCTGGTCGCACGGGTCCGGGCCGTGCTGCGCCGGGTCCAGAAGTCCGAGGTGCCGGGTGAGGACATAATCAAAATCCATGAACTGTCCATCAACCCGCTCCGGCACGAGGTGCTGGCCAAGAACAAGCCTGTCGAACTCACCGCCACTGAGTTCAAGATTTTACAGATTCTGGCCGCAAGGCCGGGATGGGTGTTCACCCGCAACCAGATCATCAACCAGGTCAAAGGAGAGGACTATCCGGTGACCGACCGATCGGTGGATGTCCAGATCGTTGGGCTCAGAAAAAAATTGGGAGTGGCCGGCGGCTACATTGAAACCATCCACGGCGTGGGCTACCGTTTCAAGGAATAATATGGCAAGGCCTCGAAAGCTTTTATGGAAACTGTATCCTTCCTACCTGCTGATCACGGTGTTCTCCATTCTCGCCATCGGCCTCTATTCTTCCAATGAAATCAAGAATTTTTTTATCGAGCAGATAGAGTCGGACCTTGCCCAAAAAGCACAGTTGGTGGCAAAGTTGATTGCGGGCCGCTACTCATTGCAATACCAGAAAGAAGTGGATGATATTTGCAAGCAGTCAATCGGGAAAAGACCCCTACGCATCACGGTCATCCTTCCCTCCGGGACCGTGATCGGCGACTCGGATGTTGACCCGCTAAAAATGGAAAACCATCTGGACCGTCCCGAGGTGGGCATGGCCCTGCTCGGCAAATCCGGGACGGTCATCAGGTTCAGCCCCACCGAAAAAAAGGAGATGGTCTATGTTGCGATCCCGGCCTTCAAGGATTCAAAGGTTATCGGCATCGTGAGAGCCGCCATGCCCATGACCAACATCTCCCGCTCCCTTCATGCCCTCTATTTCAAGATTGCGGCCCTGGGAGTAATTGTCGCAATTTTCGCCGCCCTGATCAGTCTCATGATGGCTGAGCGTATCAATAAAATTTTGTCCGAGATGAAGCGTGGCGCCGAGCGTTTTGCAGGAGGCGACCTAGGCTACCGGCTCTATATGCCCGAGTCCGAAGAGACCGCCGCGCTCGCCCAGGCATTGAACCAGATGGCCGGGCAATTACAGGAACGGATCCAAGAGATCACCAGCCAGAAAAATGAACTGGAGGCCGTGCTCAAGAGCATGGTGGAGTCAGTCCTGGTCGTGGACCGGGAACAGAATATCTTAAGCTTCAACCGCGCCGCGGCCGGGCTCCTGGGATTAAAGCCTGAAGCCCAGGGCCGGAGCATGCAGGAGACCATCCGCAGCCCGGGCCTGCAAAAATTCGCGGCCCTGACCCTGGAGAGCAAGGAGCCGGTCACGGATGAAATTATTTCCTATCAAGAAGGAGAAAAATATCTGCAGGCGCACGGGACCCTGCTCCGCGACACGCGCAACGAAATAAACGCCGCGCTCCTGGTGCTCCACGACATCACCGGTCTGAAAAAACTCGAGAACATGCGCAAGGAATTCGTGGCCAATGTGTCCCATGAACTAAAGACCCCAATCACTGCCGTCAAAGGTTTTGTGGAGACTCTCAAGGAAGGTGCTTCTCGCGAACCGGAGAATTTAAATAAATTCCTAGAAATAATCAACAACCACGCCGACCGGCTCAATTCCATAATCGATGACCTGCTCATCCTCTCCCGCATCGAGCAGAGCGAGGGGGCCGGCGGAATGGTTTTGGAGGAAACCAAGATTAAACCTGTGCTTGATTCCGCAATGGCGCTGAACCAAAACAAGGTTGCAGAGAAAAACATCAAAATCGAGGCCCAAATCCCGGAAGAATTGAAAGCCAGGATCAATCCTGAACTTATCGAGCAGGCGGTATCGAACCTCATCAACAATGCCATAAAATACAGCGAGCCTGGCGGGGTGATCAGTATAAGGGCGGAGCAGGCGCAAAACGAACTGGAAATCATGGTTGAGGACCATGGTATTGGCATCCCCAAGGAACACCTCCCCCGCATCTTCGAACGCTTCTACCGGGTAGACAAGGCGCGCAGCCGCAACCAGGGAGGCACCGGCCTGGGACTGGCCATCGTCAAACACATCGTGGCCGCCCATAAAGGGCGCGTGGCCGTAGATAGCACCCCGGGAAAAGGCTCCAAGTTCTCCATTTTTCTGCCCCTCGCTTAACAGAACTCTCACAACTTTTTTATCAACTTTTAATTTCCGGCTCACATTTGTCTAACAGCTGTTTTCTATGATTACCCCGCAAGGACGGCGATCGTCCTTGAAATTAGAACCCAAAGGAGGAAACAATGAAAAAGTGGATTTGGATTTCGGTGCTTTTTCTGGCCGTGCTGTTTTCAAATTCGAGGATGGCGACGGCACAGGGAAAAAAATCAGCAACGAGCTGGGCCGAGAAGGTCAAGTTGATCGGAGACGTTCGCTTCCGTTATGAAGAGATCGACCAGCAGGACAAGGCCTGGAGAAACCGGGCTCGCATCCGGGCGCGCATTGGCTTGAAGGCCGCTATCAATGATGACTGGGATCTCTACTTCCGGCTGGCCACCTCTGAAAACGGCGACCAGGTCTCAACCAACCAGACCCTGACCGGTAGCTTTTCAAGGAAGCCGATCTGGCTCGATATGGCCTATTTTGACTATCACCCCCATCAGTTAAAAGGCATGGATTTTACAGGCGGTAAAATGAAGAACCCGTTCTATATTGTAGGCAAGAACCAGTTGATCTGGGACCACGACCTGACCCCTGAAGGACTGGCAATCACCTACATGGCTCCGCTTGAAACTTTCCAGCCCTTTGTCAACACCGGCGCGTTCTGGATTCAGGAGAGGAGCACGGGCAAGGACAGCTATTTATACGGCGTGCAGGGCGGAGTCAAAGTGAAGTTCGGAGAGGGCAAGGGATATGTTGCCGCGGGCGCGGGCTATTACGCTTATGACCATGCCCAGGACTATCAAGTATTCGGAACCACGGCGAATAACAGCTGGGGCAACTCCACAATCCAAAACGGGAGCACCGCGCTCTATGCCAGTCAGTTCAATCTGGTTGAAGGGTTCGGGGAACTGGCTTTCTCAATAGGAGAGTTTCCGGTATCCATTTTTGGTGAATATGTAGTCAACGAGAGCGCGAAGGACAGCAAAAACAACGTGGGCTGGCTGGTTGGAGTCAATGCTGGAAAATATGATAAGCCCCATGGACTGGCATTCCGCTACGATTACCGTGACCTGCAAAAAGACGCGGTCATAGGCGCATTTTGCGATTCCGATTTTGTGGGCGGCGGGACCAACGGGAGAGGACACCTGATAGGATTGGACCTGGGATTGTTTCCCAATGTTTGGCTCTCCGGAACCTATTTCATTGATACAAAATACATAGCCTCGGGCGAGAAAAACAAAAACTACACGCGTCTCCAGATAGACATCAATGCAAAGATATGAAAAACAAAGCCAATTTCGCTTGCATAAGTTTAACGCCGGCTTAACAAATTCCTAACAAAAAACATCTAGAATTATTGTCAGAAATGCATAGGTTAATAATGCGAAACAATGGAGAAAAAGGAGGAAAAAAATGAAGATAACAGGCAAAATATTATTTCTGGTACTGGGCATATTATTCACCACGGCCTTTTCGGGAAAGATCAATGCCGAATCTTTGACCATCAATGGAGCAGGCGCCAGCTTTCCGTACCCGCTCTATTCCCAGTGGGCGTATAAATATGAACAGTTGACCGGGCTGAAACTTAACTACCAATCAATCGGCTCCGGCGGAGGCATCGCCCAGATCAAAGCTAGGACCGTTGACTTCGGCGCTTCGGACGCGCCGCTTCAAAAGGAAGAACTTGACCAGGCGGGCCTGATCCAATTCCCGCTGATCATGGGCGGTGTGGTCCCGGTGGTCAACATAAAGGGCGTCAAGGACGGCCAGATAAAACTGTCCGGCCCGGTCCTGGCGGACATATTTTTGGGCAAGGTCAAGAAATGGAACGACCCCGCGATTGCAAATTTGAACAAAGGGTTGAAGCTTCCGGACCTGGAGATTTCGGTTGTGCACCGGGCGGACGGCTCAGGGACCACTTGGATTTTCACCAACTACCTGAGCAAAGTCTCCCAAGACTGGAAAGGCAAGGTCGGGAACGACAAGTCAGTGGCCTGGCCCGCGGGGGTGGGCGGAAAAGGTAACGAGGGCGTGGCCGCCTATGTCCAGCAGATCAACGGCGCAATCGGGTATGTCGAGTTCGCTTACGCCCTTGAAAACAAAATCCCCTACGTGCTCCTTCAAAACCAGGCCGGAAAATTCGTGGCCCCGACCATTGAGTCCTTCCAGGCCGCGGCCAACAACGCGGACTGGGAAAAAGCGCCCGGGTTTTACATGGTGCTGACCGACCAACCCGGGGAAAAGAGCTGGCCCATCACCGGCGCTTCTTTCATCTTGATCTATAAGGACCAAAAAGACAGCGCCAAGGCCAAGGCAATGCTCAAATTTTTCGACTGGTGCTACAACAACGCCGGGGATATGGCAAAGAAACTTAATTATGTCCCAATGCCGAAGAAAGTGTTTGAACTGGTGGAAAAAGGATGGTCAAAGGAAATACTATCCGGGGGCAAACCGGTTTGGCCATAAAATTCTCCCTCCTCAGAGAGAATAAACCCTTACAGGACGGGGGCTGCCGCCACCCGCCCTTAAGGCGTTTTATGGATAGGAAAATTCTTAGGGAACATGGCTGAAAAGAAAAAAAGACATATAAACGCGGATATTCTTTTTAAGGCAGCAGCATCCTTTTGCGCCGCACTTATCTTCATCATCATGGCCGGCATCCTGATCGAGCTGTTCCGGGGCTCGCATTTGGCGATCTCAAAATTCGGATTCTCATTCCTGACTTCCCAGCAATGGAACCCGGTCACCCAGCAGTTCGGGGCGCTGAGCAGCATCTACGGCACCCTGGTCTCAACCGCGATCGCGATGCTCATCGCCGTGCCTTTGAGCCTGGTGATCGCATTGTTCCTGGTGGAACTGGCCCCACCCGCGCTGAGCAGGCCCGTGGGTTACGCCATCGAACTGCTCGCCGCCATCCCCAGCATCATTTACGGGATGTGGGGACTTTTTGTCTTCGCGCCGTTCCTGTCTCAATATGTCCAGCCCCTGCTTAAAAAATATCTGGGGTTCACCCCTTTCTTCCAAGGCCCGCCCATGGGGATCGGGATGCTCACCGCTGGGATAATTCTCAGCCTGATGATCCTGCCCTTCATCAGCGCGGTCATGCGCGATGTCTTCCAGATGGTGCCAGCGGTGGTCAAGGAATCCGCATTCGGCATGGGAGCGACCACCTGGGAGGTCACGCGCAAGGTGACTATCCGCTACGGGATGCAGGGCTTGATCGGCGCTTCTTTTCTCGGCCTGGGCAGGGCCATCGGCGAGACCATGGCCGTCACCTTTGTGATCGGGAACGACCACCGGATCTCCGCTTCCCTTTTCGCGGCCGGCAACAGCATAGCGTCCACCCTGGCCAACGAATTCGCGGAGGCCTCGGATAAGTTGTATCTCAACTCCCTGATCGAACTAGGGCTGGTGTTGTTTTTAATCACGCTGTTGATTCAAATTGCGGCCCAGTTGTGGCTAAAGCGTCTGCAGAAAACAGTGGGCAGCCAATGAAGCGCCGCTCGGGCAAAAGCCGGAAAATTGCAGACTGGACCGTCAGGGCTTTGTCCAGTCTGGCCGCGCTCATAGGCATCGTGTTCCTGGTCTGGATACTTTATGAGGTGACCATCCGGGGCGCCAAAGCGCTCAGCCCGGACTTCTTCTTCAAACTGCCCACCCCGCCCGGAATCCCGGGCGGTGGGGTGGCCAACGCAATACTGGGAACGCTCGTGATTATTATCATGGCCGCTTTGATCGGAGTGCCGACCGGGATTCTCGCCGGGGTGTATCTCTCCGAGTTCGGGCAGGAGACCAGGTTCGGAGCATACGTGCGCTTCGCAAACAATGTGATGATGGGAGTCCCATCCATTATCGTGGGACTTTTCGTTTACACCCTGCTCGTGCTTTCCACCGGACATTTCTCCGCATACGCCGGCGCTGTCGCTCTCGCGATTATCATGCTCCCGGTCATCGCCCGCACCACCGAAGACATGCTCCAACTGGTCCCCAACGGATTGCGCGAGGCCGCGCTCGCCATCGGGTCCCCGCGGTGGAAGGCGACCTTTTCCGTGATTTTCCGCGCCGCCAAATCAGGGTTGATCACCGGAGTCTTGCTCGCAATGGCAAGGGTGAGCGGGGAGACCGCGCCCCTTTTGTTCACGGCCATGAACGGCCCGTACTGGCCCCGGTCTTTGACCCAGCCCACCCCGAATCTGACCGTGACCATATTCAACTATGCAATGTCGCCCTATCGGGACTGGCAGCAGACCGCGTGGGGAGCCGCACTGGTTATCATGGCCGCAGTATTGGCCTTAAATATATTTACCCGCCTGAGTTTAAGGGAGGCGAAAAAATGACCCTCTTGGAAGTGAACAATAAATCAGCGGAACCGGAACCCGGCCCGGTCGGGAGCGAGGTGATCGGTTCCTATCTGAACAGCCAGAACCGGATCTCGGTCCGGAAACTCAACTTCTGGTATGGGGAGCACCAAGCACTGTTCGACAACAACCTGGACATCGCGGCCAACAAGGTTACCGCCATCATCGGCCCGTCCGGGTGCGGGAAATCAACGCACATCCGGGTTTATAACCGCATCTACAAGCTTTATAGGGAACAGCACGCGGAAGGCGAGGTGATCCTGGACGGGCAGAATATACTTACCGCGGAAGAGGATTTCATCGAGCTACGCCGCAAGATCGGGATGATCTTTCAGCGGCCGACCACCTTCCCCATGAGCGTCTTTGAAAATGTGGCCTACGGACTGCGCCTACACTACAAGTTATCCAGAGGGGAGCTCCGGGACCGGGTGGAAAAGGCGCTTTCCCGGGCCGTGCTTTGGGAAGAAGTCAAAGACAAACTGAACCATCCGGCCACCGCGCTCTCCGGGGGACAGCAGCAAAGGCTGTGCATTGCCCGGGCAATTGCCGTGGAGCCGGAGGTGCTCCTGATGGACGAGCCGACCTCGGCAATCGACCCGGTGGCCACGGCCAAGATCGAGGAGTTGATCGAATCCCTCAAACCCAACTACACTATTGTTATTGTGACCCACAATATGCAGCAGGCGGCCCGGATTTCGGACTTCACCGCCTTTTTTTACGAGGGCCATATAATCGAGTACGGGATTACCCGGCAGATTTTCACCAAACCCGGCAAGAAACAGACTGAAAACTACATCACCGGCCGGTTCGGATGACAGGGAGGAAAAGCAAATGCCCAAACGGTTGCAAAAAGAAATAGAACGACTGAAAAAGGCCATCCTGGCCGAAGGTGCTCTGGTTGAGGAGCACTTGAGCAGGGCGGTGCGCTCGGTGGTGGAAAGGAATTCCAAGCTGGCCGAGCAGGTGATCCAGACCGACGACGAAATTGACAACCTGGAAGTGGACCTGGAAGAGGAATGCCTGAAGGTGCTCGCCCTTTACCAGCCTGTGGCCATCGACCTCAGGTTCATCATCGCCGTGCTCAAGATCAACAACGACCTGGAGCGGATCGGAGACCTGTGCGTGAACATCGCCGAGGATTCCCAGTTCCTTGCGGGCCATGAAAAAATAGAGATACCCTTTGACTTCCCGACCATGTCCGAGAAGGTGCAGGACATGCTTAGGAACAGCCTGGACGCGCTTGTCAATATGGACGCCCCGCTCGCGTTTTCCGTTTGCGCCGCGGATGACGAGGTGGACGAGATCAACCGCGACATGTATGAGAAGGTTGAGGACGGCATCAAGAAATACCCGGCGCATCTCGCGCAGTTTGTGCGCGTAATCAGCGTGTCCCGGAGGCTGGAGCGGATCGCGGACCACGCCACCAACATCGCCATGGATATTATATATATGGTTGAAGGTGAGATCGTGCGTCATGGCAGGAAGCATGAGAAAAACTTTTGCGAGCGCGCCACAGAAAAACCGGAAAGCGATAAGTAGCCGGGTCCGGCATTTTGCCGTTTTATTTGCATTTACAAAAAATTTGGTTAAAATAGTGCCTGCTTAGGTTCCCGAACCGGAAATCCTGAGAATATAATCTTTTTTTCTTTTGAAAGGAGATCAGCAATGTATGCGGTCATAGAGACAGGTGGAAAGCAATACCGGGTGTCTCCCGGAGATACCGTTGAATTGGAAAAGCTGGATGCCCAGCCCGGCGCCGAGGTGGTGTTGGACCAGGTGCTTCTCTTAGGCGGAGACCAGGTCGTGGTCGGCACTCCCAAGGTTGCGGGCGCAAAGGTGATCGCGGAAGTGGTTGAGCAGGGCAAAGCGGACAAGGTCGTCATCTTCAAGTACAGGCGCAGAAAGAACTATATCCGACACCGCGGGCACCGACAACTGCTCACCGCGGTGAAGATAAAAGAGATTCAAGTCAGTTAAGTCTAAAA
>Ga0315287_10007144_pt1 | contig 11180 bp, 9 predicted proteins | sample YL17G11_0_MG_FD_205037 | JGI IMG/M metagenome (GOLD analysis project Ga0315287, IMG submission 205037) | Sediment microbial communities from Yellowstone Lake, YNP, Wyoming, USA - YL17G11_0 | ecosystem: Environmental > Aquatic > Freshwater > Lake > Sediment | place: USA: Wyoming | collected...
GTGGGGGCGGTTCGCGCGTGGGTTCCACGCGGCGGCGCGGCGCGACGTATACGCGCTCTTGACCGCTTCGCTCGCCGCGATGCAGCTCCCGCTCGTCGCGCTCGGCGTATTCGCCGTCGGCTCCGTCGTGATGGCGTTCGCCATGACCCTGAACGAGTGGAGGCTGCGCGCGCTGGATCGCGAGGGCCGGCCGTTGCCCGACCCCGCGATGCCGGTCTCCATCGGCGGGCGGGAGCTCGGACCTGCGCAGGGCGCCCACTAGGTCTCCCGTTCATCGGCCTCCCGTTCACCTTGATTGCCCGCCGGGCGCAGTGTTACTTTGCCGGCACTGGAGGCCTCATGGAGTTTCGATTCACCGAGGAGCAGGAGTTCTTCCGGACCGCGGTTCGCGACGCCGTGGACAAGCTGATCCGCCCCCGGATCGCGGCGATCGACGAGGCGGACGACTTCCCGCGCGAGCTTTGGAACGAGTTCGCGGCGCTCGGCTACCTGGGCCTGCGCCACCCGGAGATCTACGGCGGCATGGACGCCGACGTCGTCACCTCGATGATTTTCTACGAGGAGCTGGGGCGCGGCTCGTGCGGCTTCGCCATGTCCGTGACCATGCAGATCCTCATGGGCACGTATTTCGTGGGCCGGTTCGGCAGCGAGGCGATCAAGCAGCGCGTGCTCGTCCCCGCGATCCGTGGCGAGAAGATCGGCACGATCTGCTTCACCGAGGATCAGTCCGGCTCGGATCTCGGCGGCACGCGAACGACGGCGACGCGCAAGGACGACGGCTGGGTGCTCAACGGCCGCAAGATGTGGATCACGAACGGGCCGATCTGCGACTTCTGCACCGTGCTCGCCACGACCGATGCGTCCAGGGGCATGGACGGGTTGAGCTTCTTCCTCGTCGAGGCCGGGACGCCCGGGTTCACGAGCGGGCAGCAGATCCACAAGCTCGGGTCGCACGGTTCGGTCACGGGCGAGCTGATTTTCGACAACGTCTTCGTCCCGGACGAGAACCTGCTCGGCGATGGCCCGGGCAACGGCGTGAAGCTCACGACCGCGATCCTCAACGAGGTGCGCGTCATGACCGCGCTCAGCGCCTGCGCCATCGCGAACGAGGCGATGGCCGACGCGCGCAAGTACGCGCTGGAGCGCGCCGCGTTCGGCAAGCCGATCGCCCAGTACCAGCTGATCCGCTCCAAGTTCGGGAGCCACTGGGCGTGGTACGAGGCCGCGCGGCTCCTCGCCTACAAGGCCGCCTGGATGATCCAGGAGAAGCTCGAGTGCCAGTACGAGTGCATGCTCGCCAAGATGTTCGCCACCGAGATGTGCCAGTCGGCGGTCGACGAGGCGAGCCGCATCTACGGCGGCAACTCGTTCGCCATGGAGTACCCGCAGCAGCGCTGGTTCCGCGACGCGCGGTTCACGCTGTTCGGCGGCGGGTGCCACGAGGTGCTGCTCAACACGCTGGGCGCGGCTTATCTGAGAAGAGGGGGCGGGAGGCTCCCATGACGCTGAAGATCGCCGTGCTGGTCAAGCAGGTCCCGGACCTGGAGGCGACGGTCGAGATCGCGGCCGAAGGACAGCTGCGCATCGAGGATCGGTACGTCTGCTCGTTCTTCGACGAGATCGCCATCGAGGCGGCGCTAGCCGTGAAGGCGGCGGCTCCCGACACGGAGCTCGCGGCGTTCTCGGCCGGCGGGCGCCGCGCGGTCGACGCGCTGCGCAGGGCCGTCGCCATGGGGATCGATCAGGTGGAGCAGCTCGGGGACGAGAGTCTGGACGGCGCGGACAGCTTGGGCGTCGCCGAGGTGCTCGCGGCGCGGCTCAAGGCGTTCGAACCGTCGCTCGTGCTCGCGGGCAAGCAGGCGGGCGACGACGACATGGCGGCCGTGGGCCCCATGGTCGCCGGGGCGCTGGGCATCCCCCACGCGAGCGCGGCGATCGCGCTCCGGGTCGATCCGGCCGCCGGGACCGTCGAGCTCGACCGCGCGGTGGAGGGCGAGGTGCTCACGCTGCGCGCCCCCCTTCCCGCGCTCGTCACGGCCGAAAAGGGGCTCGCGGTGCCGCGCATCCCGGTCGTGATGCGCGTGATGAAGGCGATGAAGGCGAAGATCCCGAACGTGCCGCTCACACAGCTCGGGCTCGCGCCGCCCGCTCCCGGCGCGCGCCTGCGCCGCGTCCGATACGCGCCCCCGCCCTCGCGGCCGCCCGTCCGGATGTTGTCCGAGCCGTTCCCCGCGAACGTGGACGAGCTCGTGCGCCGCCTCCTCGAGGCCGGGGCTCTGGCGTAGGGAAGGGGATCCATGGCATCGAAAGAGATCTGGGTCCTCGCGGAGGTTCGGGGCGAACGCGTCACGCGGGGCACGCTCCAGCTCATCGGCGCCGCCCGCGGCCTCGCCGCCGAAGGCGGGTTCGAGCCTGCGGCCGTCCTCGTGGGCGGAAGCGACGGGATCGCGGCCGGGCTCGCCGAGCTCGCGCCGAAGGTGCTGCGCCTCGACGGGCCGGGGCTCGATCCGTACGAGGCGACCCGGCACGCGGCGGCGCTCGCCGAGCTCGTGAAGACGCGCGGCGCGCCTTTCGCGTTCCTGGCTCCCGCGTCGTCGACCGGCCTGGATCTCGCGCCGAGGCTTGCGGCGCTGCTCGGGACCGGGTACCTGAGCTCCTGCGTGGCGCTGAAGCTCGAGGGCGGGGCTCTCGTCGCGCGGCGGCCCGTGTACGGCGGCAAGGCGTACGAGGAGATCGCGTTCGCGGCAGGGCCCGCGTTCCTCACCGCGCGCCCCGGCGGCTTCCCGGTGCCGGAAAAGCTCGCGGCCAGAGGCACGACGGAAGTCATCCCGATCTCGCTGCCCGACCTGCTGGGATTCGAGATCGTCGCGCGCAGATCCACGTCGGGCGGTCGCCAGGACGTGTCCGAGGCCAAGCGCGTGGTGTCCGGGGGGCGCGGCATGGGCGACGCGGCGCGGTTCGCGATGATCGAGGATCTCGCCGCGGCCCTCGACGCCGCCGTGGGCGCGTCGCGGGCGCTCGTGGACGCGGGGTTCCGCCCGCACTCCGAGCAGGTCGGCAAGAGCGGCAAGACGATCTCGCCGGAGCTGTACGTCGCGTGCGGCATCTCGGGCGCGATCCACCACACGCTCGGCATGAACACGTCGAAGGTGGTCGTCGCGATCAACAGCGACCCCGAGGCGCTCATCTTCAAAAGCGCCGATTTCGGGATCGTGGGCGACGGCGCGCAGGTGGTTCCGGCGCTCGCGGCGGCCATCCGGAAGGTCGCGAAGAAGGCGTGAGGGCATGGGCGACGGCGACGAGCTGGATATCATCGTAGTCGGCGGAGGTCCGGCCGGCCTCGCCTGCGCGTGGGAGGCCGCCTCGGCCGGTCTGCAGGTCGCGGTCCTCGAGCGCGGCGACGTGGCCGGGGCCAAGAACCTCTCCGGCGGCCGGCTCTACCTCGAGCCGCTGCGCGCGCTGTGCGGCCCGCTCCTGGACGGCGCGCCGCTCGAGCGGCCCGTGATCTCCGAATCGATCGCCCTCACCGACGACGCGTCGAGCGTCTCCTTCCGGCTCGACGACGGCCCGGGCGCGAGCCTCCCGAGCTCGGCGACCGTGCTGCGCGCGCGCCTCGACGCGTTCCTGGCCGACCGGGTCGGCGAGAAGGGCGCCATGGTCCTGCCCCAGCAGCGCGCCGACGATCTCATCGAGGAGGGCGGCCGGATCGTCGGCGTGAAGGTGGCCGGCGACGAGCTGCGCGCCGGGCTCGTGGTCGTCGCTGACGGCGCATTGTCGTTCCTCGCCGAGCGCGCGGGGCTGCGGCCGAGGCGCGCGCCGGAGCTTTACGCCGTGGGCGTCAAGGAGATCATCGAGCTCCCGGCCGCGACGATCGAGCAGCGCTTCAACGTGCCCGAAGGCCAGGGCGCGAGCCGGTTGTACGTCGGCAAGGTCACCGAGGGGCTGGCCGGCGGCGGGTTCCTGTACACGAACAAGGACAGCATCTCCCTGGGCCTCGTGTTCCAGCTCCCGACCGTCAGGGCCTGGAAGGGAGAGGCGCACCTGTGGGAGCTGCTCGAGCGGTTCAAGGAGCGCCCCGACATCGCGAGCCTCGTCGCGGGCGGCCGGACGGTCGAGTACGGCGCGCACCTCGTGCCGGAGCCCGAATTCAAGAGCCTTCCGGTACCGGGCAAGCCGGGGATGCTCCTCGCAGGCGACGCGGCGGGCTTCGTGCTCAACACCGGGACGACGGTGCGCGGCATGGACTTCGCGATCGCGTCGGGCGCCCTCGCGGGCCGCACCGCGGCCGAGGCCAAGAAGTCGAAGCTCGACCCCGCGGCGACCCTTTCGCACTACCGGGCGGCGCTCGAGGAGAGCTTCGTGATGCGCGAGCTGCGCGCGCATAGGAAGGCCCACGGCGTGCTCGCGGCGCCGCACCTCTACGCGCACTACCCCGAGGCCGTGGCGAAGCTCGCGAGGGAGTTCTTCAAGGTGGGCGAGGACGGCAGGACCATGACGGTGAAGCGGGCCGTCAAGACGCTGCGCAAGGACGTGCTCGGTTGGCGCGGGATCCGGGATCTGCTCCGGTTCACAAAGATGTAGGCGGCTATGAAAATCGAAGAAAAGGTCGCGCTGCTCGCCATCAAGGCCCACGAGAAGAGCCACATCACGGTGGATCAGGCCGTGTGCGCCGCTTGCGACAACAGGATCTGCCTCTCCGTGTGCCCGGCCGAGCTGTACACCGTCGAGCCCACGACGAAGGAGATCAAGATCGAGCACGCGGGCTGCCTCGAGTGCGGCACGTGCCTGATCGTCTGCCCCAAGGGCGCGATCACGTGGGCGTACCCGGAGCCGGGGTTCGGGATCAGATATCGGTTCGGGTGACGATCTCCCCGAACGCAGCCTCGTACTCCTTCAGATCCCTCTCGCTGAAGCAGACGAAGACCACCTTCTCGATCGTCGCGTCGCTCTCGAGGAATCGCAGTGTCTCGGCGAGCGCGATCCGGCACGCCTTCTCGATCGGGTAGCCGTAGGCGCCGGTGCTGATCGACGGGAACGCGATCGTGCAGAGACCGTTCGCCGCCGCGAGGGCGAGGCTGTTCCGGTAGCACCGTGCGAGCAACTCGGGTTCGCCCCGAGATCCGCCGTGCCACACCGGCCCGACCGTGTGGATCACGTGCCGCGCCTTGAGGTTGTAACCTCTGGTGATCCGCGCCTCGCCCGTGGGGCAGCCGCCGAGCGTGCGGCACTCTGCGAGCAGCTCTCTGCCCGCAGCCCGATGGATCGCGCCGTCCACGCCTCCGCCGCCGAGCAGGCTCTCGTTCGCGGCGTTGACGATCGCGTCGACGTCGCACGCCGTGATGTCGCCCCGGACGATCTCCACGCGGTCCATGTCTCCTCCTCGTCCCGGCGGACGGGCGTGAAGCCCGTCCCTACCTCCTGTTTCCTAGCCTCCCCGCACCCTTGACGGCGTCTCGGCCCCGAGAATACGATGCGGAACCGTTTTTTGCCGCCCCAAAGTAAGGATCGAAGCATGACCGACAAGAGAGTCCGCATCCTGGTGGCGAAGCCCGGTCTCGACGGGCACGACCGCGGGGTCAAGACCGTGTGCCTCGCGCTCCGCGACGCCGGGTTCGAGGTGATCTACACCGGCCTGCACAAGACCCCGGACCAGATCGTCCACACCGCGCTTCAGGAGGACGTCGACGTCATCGGCCTCTCCATCCTCTCCGGCGCGCACGTGCCGATCTCGAAGGAGGTCAAGCAGAAGATGCGGGACGCCGGCATCGGCGACACGCTGCTGCTCGTGGGCGGCGTGATCCCGGAGCGGGACGTCCCGGCGCTCGAGGCCGCGGGCGTGGACGGCGTCTTCCCGGTCGCTTCCCCGTACGAGGCGATCGTGGCGTTCATCAAGGAAAAGCTCCATGTCTGACAAGGGCGAGTCGAAGAAGCCGAAGAAAGAGGCGCCGCCGCGCTTCCTGGAGTCCGGGATCGAGGTCAAGGCCTGCTACGGCCCGGAGGACGTCGCGGGCTTGGATCTCGCGCGCGAGGTGGGGAAACCCGGCGAGTTCCCGTTCACGCGCGGCATCCACCCCGGGATGTACCGCTCCCAGCCGTTCTCCATGCGCCAGTACGCCGGCTTCGGCGCGCCGCACGAGGCGAACGGCCGCTTCAAGTACCTCATCGAGCACGGCCAGAACGCGCTCAACGTGGCGTTCGATCTGCCCACGCAGAACGGCCTCGATTCCGACGACCCGCGCGCCGCCAACGAGGTCGGCCGCGTGGGCATGGCGATCGACACGCTCGCCGACATGGAGACCGCGTTCGACGGCATCGACCTGTCGAAGATCTCCGTGTCGCTCACGATCAACCCGGTCGCGTCGATCATGATCGGCATGTACAAGGTCGTGGCCGAGAAGCAGGGCGTGCCCAACGACAGGATCATGGGCACGGCCCAGAACGACATCCTCAAGGAGTACGTGGGCCGCGGCACCTGGATCTACGCGGTCGAGCCGTCGCTCCGGCTCATCACCGACACGATCGAGTTCTGCGCCAAGGAGCTGCCGCGCTACTTCCCGGTCTCGGTGTGCGGCTACCACATCCGCGAGTCGGGCGCGACGCCGGTGCAGGAGATGGCCTACGCGTTCTGCATCGCCGTGGAGTACTCCCGGCGGGCCATGGCGCGCGGCCTCGCCCCGGACAGCTTCCTCGGCCGGATGAGCTTCAACCTGGACATCTACGGCAACTTCTTCGAGCAGATCGCGAAGTTCCGGGCCGGCCGGAGGCTCTGGGCCAAGATCTGCCGCGACGAGCTCGGCGCCACGGATCCCAAGTCGATGATGCTGCGCGGCATCTTCGGCGGCGGCGGCGGCGGGCTCACGATCGCGGAGCCAGAGAACAACATCGTCCGCACGGCGTACTACGCCCTCGCGTCGGCGCTCTCGGGCACGCAGACCATGGCGCTGTGCTGCTACGACGAGGCCTACACGATCCCCTCCGAGCACTCCTCGCTCCTCGCGCTGCGCACCATGCAGATCCTGCAGGAGGAGGTCGGCATCTGCGACACCGTCGATCCGCTCGGCGGCTCGTACTACATTGAGGCGCTCACGAGCGAGCTCGAGCGCCGCATCGTGGAGGAGATGGCGCGGGTCGAGAAGATGGGCGGCATCGTGCGCTGCATCGAGAACGGCACGATCCAGCGGATCGTGGCGCGCCAGGCGTACGACGAGGAGCGGAAGATCCGCGCCGGCGAGATCCCGAAGGTGGCGGTCAACAGGTACAGGACCGAGGAGAAGACGTCTCGCGAGGTGCAGCTCCACGAGCTCGACCCCAAGAACCGCGAAGAGCAGATCGCGCGCCTTCGCGCCGTCAAGGCGAAGCGGGATCCGGGCGAGGTCGCGCGCTGTCTCGCGAAGCTCCGCGACAAGTCGGCGAACACGCAGGAGAACCTGATGCCGCACCTCATGGACTGCATCCGCGCGTACTGCACGGTGGGCGAGATGAGCGGGGTGTTCTGCGAGGTGTTCGGCGAGTTCAAGGAGCCTATCGACTTCTAGGCGGGAGCCTTTCGGAGGCGTTCAGATGCGCATCGGAATTGACGTGGGCGGGACCTTCACCGACTTCCTCCTGACCCACGACGACGGGACGAGCCAGGTGTACAAGGTGCTCTCCACCCCTGACGATCCGTCCATCGCCACCATGCGCGGCATCGAGGAGATGGCCGCGGATCGCGGGATCGCCGCCGCCGAGTTCCTGAAGGGCGTGGAGGTGATCGTGCACGGCACCACGGTCACGACGAACGCGGTGCTGACCCGCTCCGGCGCCAAGACCGGCCTCCTCACGACGAAGGGCGTGCGCGACGCGCTCGAGATGCGGCGCGGCATCCGCGAGGAGCAGTACAACAACCGGTTCGAGAACGTGCGGCCGCTCGTCGACCGCCGCTTCCGCCGCCCGGTCGCGGAGCGCCTCGACTACCGGGGCGAGGTGATCGAGCCCGTCGATCTCGCCGGCGTCGAGGCCGCCGTCGAGCTCTTCAAGGCCGAGGGCGTCGAGGCCGTGGCCGTGTGCTTCATGAACTCCTTCGCCAACGGCGCGCACGAGGAGGCCGCGGCGCGCGTCCTGCGCGAGAAGCTGCCCGGGGCGTACCTCACGGTGTCGGCCGGATTCCTGCCGTCCATCCGGTTCTACGATCGGGTGAGCACCACGGCGCTCAACTCGTACGTGGGGCCGATCCTGCGCCGCTACCTCAAGGCGCTGCTCGAGCGCCTCGCCGCCCAGAAGTACGGCGGCGTGCTCCTCATCATGCAGTCGAACGGCGGCGTGATCTCGCCCGAGGTGGCGATCGACAGCGCCGCGGTCACGCTGCTCTCCGGTCCGGCCGGCGGACCGGTGGCCGGCGTGTGGTACACGGCCGACCAGGGCTACGACGACTGCATCACCATGGACATGGGCGGCACGAGCTTCGACGCGGCGCTCGTCAAGGACCGCACGCCGTTCGTCACGACCGTCGGCGAGATCGACCGTCTGCGGATCGCGTTGCCGATGCTCAACGTCGTCACGATCGGCGCGGGCGGCGGCTCGATCGGCCGGATCGACGAGGGCGGTCTCCTGCGCATGGGGCCGCAGAGCGCGGGCTCCAAGCCGGGGCCGGTGTGCTACGGCCTGGGCGGCGAGCTGCCCACGTGCACCGACGCGGATCTCGTGCTCGGCTACCTCGACAAGGAGTACTTCGCCGGTGGCCGCATCAAGCTCGACTGCGAGAAGGCTGCGCGGGCGATCGAGGAGAAACTCGCGAAGCCGCTCGGATTGAGCCTCCACGAGGCCGCGGCCGGCATGTACAACCTCATCAACGCGAACATGGCCGGCGCGGTGCGCGAGGTGGCGGTCAAGCAGGGGCAGGATCCGCGCGACTTCCCGCTCGTGGTGGCCGGCGGCGCCGGCCCGAACCACGCCTGTCAGATCGCGCTCGAGCTCGAGATCCCGCTCCTCATCGTGCCGCGGGAGTCGTCGATCTTCTGCGCGGCGGGCATGCTCATGAGCGACCTGAAGCACAGCTTCGTGAAGACCTACGCCACCCTGCTCGCCAAGGCGGACCCGAAGCGCTTCAAGGCGCAGTTCGACGAGATGCGGCGCACGGGGGTCGCGCTCCTCGTCTCGGAGGGGATTCCGGAGAAGAACGCCGGGTTCGTGTACTCGCTCGACCTGCGGTACGTGAACCAGTACCACGAGGTGAACGTCGAGGTGGGCGCCGAGGAGGTCGAGGCGGCCGACTTCGAGGCGATGGCGCGGCGGTTCCACCCCAAGCACAACGCCCTGTTCGGCTACTCGCTCGAGGCCGAGGGGGCGCCGGTGGAGCTCATCAACATGCGGCTCGTGACCGTGGGCGTGACCGAGAAGCCGAGGTTCCTGCCCATGGAGTGGGCGGGCGACGACGCGGCGAAGGCCCGCAAGGCCCGGCGCAAGGTCTTCCTCCCTCGCGAGAAGCGGTTCGCGGAGGTGGACGTGTTCGACGGATTCGCGCTCGGGTTCGGCAACAGGATCTCGGGGCCGGCGATCATCGAGCAGGTCAACACGACGACCTTCGTGACGCCCGAGTACAAGGTGCTCGTGGACAGGTTCGGAAACTACACGCTCTACACGCCCGGCCGCGAGGACGAGGCGTGCGGGAGAGTCCTCAAATGGAAAAGATAGACAAGGTACTCGTCTCGATCCTGCAGAAGCGGTTCAAGTCGATCGTCGAGGAGATGTCGATCGCGATCACGATGACGACCCGCTCGCCGATCCTGTGCGAGGCGCAGGACTTCGTCACCGGGCTGTACGACGCGAAAGGCAAGATGCTCGAGCAGAAGGAGAACCTGCCGATCCTCTCCTTCTCCCTCGGGCCGGTGTGCGAATACATCCTCCAGTATTACGGCGACGATATCCACCCGGGCGACGTGATCTTCCACAACGACGTGTTCTCCATGGGCAACCAGAACAACGACGTCGCGGTGTACAAGCCGATTTTCCACAACGGGAAGCTCGTGGGCTGGTCGGCGTGCAAGGGCCACCAGGCGGACATCGGCGGCGCGGTCCGCGGAGGCTACAACCCGCAGGCGACGGAGATCTGGCAGGAGGCGCTCCGCATCCCGCCCATCAAGGTCCACGAGAGGGGGAAGCTGCGCAAGGACGTGTGGGATCTCATCTTCGCCAACATCCGCCTGCGCATGGTGGAGGAGGATCTCAAGGCGCAGATCGGCAGCTGCGTCGTGGGCGAGCGCGCGATCCAGAAGCTCGTCGAGAAGTACGGGCTCGACGCGTTCGAGGCCCACAAGCGATACCTGTTCGACGCCACGGAAAAGATGATGCGGGCCGAGATCCGCTCCATCCCGAGCGGGGTCTACGAGGGCGCGGCGACCGGCCACTACGACGGCCGCAACCCCGGCTCGAAGTACACCATCCGCGTGAAGATCACGGTCGATGGCGACGGCATCACCTTCGACTACTCGAAGACCGACCCGCAGACCAAGGGGTTCGTCAACGGGACGTTCACGTCGTCCGCGTCGGCGACGATGCTCACGTTCCTGCAGATGGTGAACCCGGACATCCCGCACAACGACGGCATGGTTCGGCCGGTGCGCATGATCATCCCGAGCGGCACGGTCGTGAACGCGGCGTACCCGGCCGCGACGACGTACGGCAACCACCTGTGCCCGATCACGGCGAGCGCCATCATGCGCGCGCTCGGGCCGGTGATCCCGGATCGCGTCACGGCCGAGTGGAACTCCCTCCTCTGCTCGCTCTCGACCGGGATCGACCCGCGCAAGGGCGAGCCGTACGTGGACATCTGCTTCATGGGGCTCAAGGGCGGCTCGGGCGCCATCCAGGGGTGCGACGGCTACGACCACATCGGCATGATCGACGCGTCGGGCGGCGTCCTCGATCAGGACTACGAGATGTTCGAACAGCAGACGCCGCACCGCATCCTCCAGCACGAGTACACGACCGACTCGGCCGGCGCCGGCGAGTGGCGCGGCGGGCTCGGCGTGACCACGAAGCTCCTCCTCGGCGGCGAGAACAACACGCTCGTGACGTTCGGCGAGGGCGACGTGGAGCGGCCGCTCGGCGCGTTCGGCGGCATGCCCGGACCGCTCAACGCCATGACCCTTACGTACCCGGACGGAAAGGTCGTCACGCCGACGACAAAGGACCTCATCAAGGAC
>Ga0315287_10007145_pt1 | contig 11177 bp, 9 predicted proteins | sample YL17G11_0_MG_FD_205037 | JGI IMG/M metagenome (GOLD analysis project Ga0315287, IMG submission 205037) | Sediment microbial communities from Yellowstone Lake, YNP, Wyoming, USA - YL17G11_0 | ecosystem: Environmental > Aquatic > Freshwater > Lake > Sediment | place: USA: Wyoming | collected...
CCTGATGCTCCGCGATCGGTATCAGCAGCCGGCGGGCGATCTCTATGTCGCCTATCGACTTGGCGCCGCCGTCCAGATCCCTGCACGCGAGGGTGACAGCCTGCTCGTAGTCGACCATCTCATCCGCCGTTCTTATGTTGGCCAGGGCGATCATGGCGAGTTCGTAGTCCTGAATTCCCTCGCGAAGCTGCTCCCATCGCAGCGAGGATACGGGACCGTTTCGCCTGGGATACACCAGGAACGTATCGCCCGTGGGCCAGTCCCCCCAGGCAGGATTCTCGAACGGGTTATCGGGCCAGTCATTATAGGCCCACCGCACGAAGCCGTCGAACCCGCCCTGCAGGACCAGAAATGGAAGCGCCCTGGATTCCACCAACGGCGAGTGAACGAAAGTGTTCGGATGCTCGGGCGCGCAGCATACGAAGAACGTCGTGCTGGTCTTCTCGGGGCATTTTCTGGTGGTCGAGCAAAAGCAGGTGGGGTCGAGGAGTTCGGCCACGCCCATTGCCGACCTTGACGGCGGAATGGTGTCGGTTACTCCCTTCTTGTCGAAACCGATTTCCACGGTCATGTCCTCGGCGCTTTCGTATACCTCGTTGGTGGTATTGGATGTCACGCCTATTCTGAACCCCCGCGCGTGCCTGGACAGGAAATCCACCAGCCTGCCCATCACCTCCTCCGGCTTGACGGGAAACGCGACGTGGGTTTTGGGCATCCAGCCTCGCGCGTTAAGATGATCGGCAAACGCGGCAAAGAAACTGCCCCACGCCTTCACGTATTGGTCGTCGCCGACGTGGGTTTCAATCAGCCGGGTCTCGCCGGTGTCGGCATCGGTGTATTCGATCGTGCTTACATCGGAGTTGAATGGTATTTGGACAATCGAATAACAGTGGATCGACTTATCGATGCCGCACTCGGCGTGCAGGCCAACGTATCTATCGAAGGCCGTGAAATCGAACTCATAATCGTCTCCGCGCCTGGTCCACGCAATCAAATTGGGGTAAGGGTCCCTCGTCCGCGAGCCCCAGGGCTGATAGCAGATGGGCGCCACCACGGTCTTCTGGCCGTGCGCGGCCAGGTCGGCGATGTAGGGCCTAAGGGCTTCGAAATGCTCGTCGGACCAAAGCGGAGTATTGTGGCCCCGCGCGATCGCGGCCGGGTTCATCCAGACGTTGAGGAAGAACGCCCAGTCGCGCACATCCGGCAGAACGGCGTTCGCCACTTCGAGTGCGATGCCATTATGCGCAACTTCCTCGCCGTCAATTATCAGCGATATCGATCCGGTGTACAAACCGGCCGGCACGTCCTTGGGCACTCTAACGCCTATACACAGGGATGTCGATTTGTCTATTGCAAACTCCTCGACATCGAAGAGGGGATCGCACACGCCGCCGACCTCCGGCGTTTTCACCGTGCCCACCAGCCTGGTCCTGATCGCCGACTCCCGAATCACATTTGCCCCACTCATAAGATCACTGTAGACCACGCGGGCCGAATCGACTGGCCGATCGGACGTGATCAACGCGGCCATGGCGACAGTGGAGTTGCGGCAGGCCAGCGCCTTCAAAGGTATTTGAGGCACCATAGGCGGTTCCTGGTCGGGCAGCGGCGGTCTCAGCAGCGGCTGCCACGCCAGAATGGTATAAGTGGACAATTGATATCCCCCGGTTTGCGACGTATTTCCGGCATCCCTGCCGGTGTGATAAACGTATTGTGACCGAACGCAACGCTAATGTCAATGGCCTTAAACACCGAGCACGCGAATCGCATTGTTCGCAATACATGAAGGATTCGGCGGACTTACGCCGAATACTAGCCTTGAGAATCAGGAATAGATGGAGGCTCACATGGAATCACCGGCCAATGCAGGGGCGGTAGTCGTAGATGCTATGAACAAGTTGAAGTCAGGCAATGTCGCGCAAGCGATAGCGGTCCTGAAACAGGCATCCACGGATTATCCCGACGACGCCCAGGTTTTCACGTGTCTTGGAGTCGCCTGTAATGCGAAGGGCGACAAACCAGGCGCTTTGGACGCATTCGAGAAGGCGCTTGCTCTGCAGAAATCCCCGAGGTCACACTACAACCTGGGGCTGGCATATCAGGCGGCGAGCAGGATGGATGATGCCCTGCGGCAATACAGGGAGGCGCTCGCCCTGGACTCCGGGTATGCGGCGGCCGGTCAGGCCGTCGATAGACTCACGTCGGCGGTTCTTGTCGCGGCCCAGGCCGCCGAGCCGACAATGGCGTCTCAGGCGTCCGCGCCCGTATCGATCGCGCCGGAACCCACATTGATGAATGAGCCTCCACCCCCACCGGATTTCACGCGCCAGATCTATGAAAGGGAATTGAGGTTCGCGCGGCAGCGCAGGGATTACATGAAAGCCGCCGTGCTCTACGGCGCGGGCTGTGGGGCCGGCTTCGCGCTGATCGTACAAATACTATTCGCGCTCCTTCTGGCCGGGGTCGGAACTTCCGGAGCAATAGTCGCCTTCGTGATCACCGGGGTCATCGAGGGGGCTGTCCTGGGGGCTATAGTCGGCCTTTGGATCGGCTACACTTGTGGCGATAATTTGCAGGGTCTGCTTGCGGGAGCAGCAGTTTGTGGCGCGTACGGCCTCATAGCAGGTCTCCTGGCGGGATTGGGGAAGTACGCGGTGATCACGATGACTGTATACGGAGTTCTTGGCGCGGTCTTTGGCTTCGCGGTTGGCTCGTTGGTGGAATCCAGCATCGGCGACTAGAGCCAAAAAAAAGAACCCTCGGGTCAACTGACCGAGGGGCCGCCTACGTGTGAACACGTTCGCGGAATAGCATCTACCACAACACTTGAAAGGAGAAGAAAGCTTCCGTCGCGGCGCTGAGCCGCCGGAAGCATATAAGGCTTACCCGCGTTGCCGGCCGGCTAAACACGGCTGGCCTGGATATGCCGGCTACTTCTTCACGACCTTGAACGTGACCGGCAGTGCCCCGGAGTTCAGCGCGTCCGTCGCCTCCCGTGCTTCCGCGAGCGTCGTGAAACCGGTGATCTCGGCCTTTCCGTTAGGGATCGGCTCCTGTATAGTCGGGGCGGTGAGCAGTTTGCCGTCATAGAAGATCGCCAGGTACTCTCCCACGTTTTCCCGGGTGAAGTCCCTGAATGTCTCCGCGCCGGCCCGGTTGAACTCGATTTCTATGACCACCTGCTGCCGTTGATTGCTGTCAGCTCTTGCGTTAGGAAGGATGTCCTTGCCGGTAAGGATCGGACGATTGGCCTTCGTATTCACGACCTTGCTCAGCACCAATGCCGGCTGCCTGGCGCTGTCGATCTCCCGGCCATTCGGGCCGGTGAAGATGTAAGCATTCGTGTCCTGACGTATCTCCCACGCGCGCTTCGGGTTGGTCTGGCTTCGCACGTTCGTCAGATGATAGAACTCCAGAGTTGTCTTTGCGGTCGCGCGCTCGACAGCATCCGTTACCGCTTGGTTGCTCGTGCTTGCGAGCATGTCGATCACGATCTTGTCCTCGCCTTCGATCCTCACGGCGCAGCCGAGGGTTCTCTCCGATCCATTCAGCCTCTTCTGGATGACATCCCTGGACTGCTCCATGACCTTCTGGATCTCACTGCCCGAAATGGGCCACCCGGCCGAACTCCTGTCCGCCCGCAAAGTCACCTCGTTTCGGCGTCCAGCGCATCCGCAAGTGCCGATGATCGCAAATGCGCAGCAAAGCAGTATGAGCGTAATTCCGACGAATCTCATTCTTGCCTCCGTTGCCTGTCAGGGCGTCTGCCGTGACTGCACAGCCGGCCTGATGTGGAATACTTTCTTCAGAAGGAACTTCGGCGCCGAATGTCCAATTCCTCTATCAGGTAGATAAATTCTGGGTAACACCCGGTCAGAGTTCATGCCAAGGGAGTGGTTACATGATTCGCTTACTTATTGTTAGACGCAGCCTCGGGACAGCCTTAATGGTGTGTTTGATCGCAACCGCATTGGCTGCCGCCACCAAGCCTCCACAGGGCGCGAACGCCCCATCCGATGACGCCGCGCAGATCACAATCACCTATCCGGCGGCGCCGGGCAGACCCACGCAGGTCACGCTTCCCAAGGGAGGTTCATTCACCGTCGCGCTGCCCTCCAATCCCACCACGGGCTATTCGTGGAAACTGGACGGCGCCCTGAACCCGAAAATCCTGAAGACGGACGGCGGCAAATACATCGCTCCGGCTCAGACAAACCCGCCGATAGTCGGTCGCGGAGGCCGGGAGGTGTGGACATTCACCGCCGTCGGTCCGGGCAAGCAGACCGTGACGCTCATCTACGTCCGGCCTTGGGAGAAGAACGTTGCCCCGGTAAAGACGCAGAAAATGTGGGTGACGGTGCAATAGGCGTGCCCGCGAAGCATAGTGCGCACTTTATCCGGCGGCTGTTAATGCACCGGGCGGAAAATATAGGTGTTGTCCGGATATGTGGCTGAGTTCCACTCGAGAAGGCCTTTCAGCCGCCCCGCATGTCCATCGAGGTAGGCTACACAGCCATACCCGTTGTGCCTGGTGCTGACCCGGTCGGTATTGCAGAAGTTGGTGTCATTGACCGGTGACACACTCTCGAGTGGATCCGCGGATTCGCATATCCACATGGGCAGCTTCGACGGTTTGATAAACCACTGGAAGTATGTGCCATCGACGCCGCCGGGAGGCGACCAGGGAGTGCCCTTCGACAGGTAGTTGTTGAGCGTGATGCTCCACTGCCGTTTCCGGGTGGGGTTGGCACGGTCCTTGCGGTCATCGCAAGGGCAGCAAGTGATAACCCCGCTCCTCACTCCGCTCTTGAGGTATTTCCACAGCGGAGATTGGTCGATGCGGCTGGTAAACGTATCTTTGCCCCACACTATGTCGGTGACTCCATGCCCGGCATAGTCATCGGCATACATCAGGCAAGCTTTTGAAAGCTGCCGACAATTCTCGATACACTGGCTCTGCCTGGCCATCTTTTGGGCGCTGATGAATACGGGGAAGAGAATCGCGGCGAGAATCGCTATGATGGCGATCACGACCAGCAGTTCGATTAGAGTAAAACCGTGAAATCTTCTGTTGTACATCCATGTAATCCTCTTGCCTGCCCCCAACGCGTCACTATAAGCAGTATATCACAATTATGTAACTTGCTCTAGTGCACTATGCGCGTAATTACTTGCCGGGTTCGGCGAGGTCCCACAGCCGCTTGAGCTTGTCGCGGCTCATGATGAGATAGTCGTCATCATCCCCGAAGACCTCGATCGTGATCGTGCCGTCGTAGCCGGCGTTCTTGAGCGCCTTCACGATCTTGGCCCAGTTGATGTTGCCGACACCCAGCGGCAGATGCATGTCATCGTGCCCGCCGCGATTATCCGATACGTGCACGTGAGCGAGGCGGTCGCCGAAGTGCGCGAGGAGTTCCTCGGTGTGGTTGTAGGGGCTGTCGAGATTCGCGTGCCCCGCGTCCAGGAGCAGCTTGGCCTCCGGGACTGCTTCCAGGATCGGCTTGAGATGCGCAACCCGGCTGAAATTGGGCATGTTCTCGATCATGACGTCTATCCCAAGCGGTCGGGCCATTTCGATGAGCCTGGCCAGCGCGTCCACGTTCTGTGAGATAACCCATTCCTCATCGTGCAGTGGCACTTTCATGGAGGGATGCAGGTTCATCTTGGTTGCGCCGAGTTCCTTGCATACTCGCAGGCACCGCCCGAGTTCGTTGACCGCCACTTCCCTGAGTTCGGGAAAAGGAGAGCCCACGGGCAGGTACCACGCCGTATGTCCGACCACTCCTAGACCCGACGATTCGATGGCCCGCTTCAGCCGTTTGACGTCGACAGTCCCGGAGAATGTCTCCTCCGGCTCTAAAGTGAGGTCTATGAAGTCGAACCCGAGATCAGCGATGAGCCGTACCTCTTCGTATACATCGATCATCGGGTTATTCATTGCCCCTAGCTGCATATACATCCGCCCTTTGGTGTAGCCACGGGTCCAGCAGGCGCTCGCGGCCGTCGTCTTGCCTGGCAGGGCGTTCCCAATAGCGCCTGCGCCTGTCTATCAGCTCGTCGCGCACCCGCCGTGGCACGCAATCGATCGATTCGGGATATTGCCAATCGAACACGTCTATCAGACCGGCCAGCAGCAGCCAGTGCTCGTCGAGCATGCCCAGCAGCCGGTCCCAATCAATATTATGACACTGCGCTCTGATCACCCGCATCACGTCGGGCCAGTCGCAGCGGTGCCGGTTGATGACGAAGGTCTTGATCCACACGACCTCTTCAAGAGGCAGGAACTTCACTTCCACGCCCAGGAACTTCCCGCTCGGCGCGCGTTCCAGCCAGTTGCGGGTGATGAAGTTGGCCAGGTTCGCGAACCGCCAGATGATATCGACTACGATCGATTCCTGGCCGGCGTGGTAGATCCACTCGCGGTCGCCCTCGGCCTGCTCTCCCAGGTCTTCGAACCCGGCCTCGGCGAGCGCCTTCGTCGCGCGCTCCAGGTCTTCGTAGACGATGTAGATATCGATATCGTGCGTGTTGCGCCACCAGTTCGTATAGTAATGGACCGCCATCGCCCCGCCGAGCATGAAGTCGACGCCGGCATCCTTGAGCGCCCTGAGACCTTTGACGTATAGTTCCTCGTGTTCGTCACTCAGAAGATTCTCCATGACATTGCAAGTCATACCCTACCCCCCATTGAGTGGAAACGGGGAGCAGATAGCGACCACGCGCTCGGTTTCGGCGTGCAGACATAGGGGTAATACCGCTGAACAAAGGGTGCACGGTTGCGCGCTGAACGCACGTGTTACACAACTTGGGTTGGAGGTAGAGCCACATGTCCAAAACCTGGTGTATCGTAGCAATTCTCGCCGTAGTAGCACTCTGTCAGGGCTGGGCAATAGCCGCTGACACCGACGACAATGTGGGCGCAAGTCCCTCCGCGCGCGCCGCCGGAGACCTGCCCGCGAAAGACATCGATCAGGACGCCAACAAGGCCGACATCGTCCAGGTGATCGCCGCGAGAATCATGCTGGGCTATTCCGACGGCACGTTCAGGCCGAATGGGAAGGTGAATGAAGACTCCTTCGCCAAGATCGTCGAGCGTACGCTCCTTGTCTGCTCCGGGGCCAGTGACGCGTCGTTCAGCGTCAGAAATCCGGACCTGAATGTCACTCGGATCAGGGCTTTGGCGGTCGTCTTGCGGTCGGTGGCAAGCCAAAACGGGATCGAGGGCCTGACAAACCCGGCCGAAAGGCTGGCGTCATTCAGCGACGCAGGCAGCGTTCCCGGCTGGGCACAGAGATACGCGGCATACGCAGGCGGCATCGGCCTCTTGAAGAACGGCCAGGCGGTTCGCCCGAACGAACCCATCACGCGCTCCGAACTGGCGGCGATGCTTGCCCGAAGCCTGAACTGGCGCATGGCCGGCAGACCGGAGCCGGCGGTCGTCAGGAAGCCCGTCATCCACACGAGCCTGGTGATCGACTGCCGGGGGTTCGACGTTAGCCGCTCCATGTGCCCCGAGATTCGCACCGAGGCCGGTGAAATGCTTTATCCCGACTACAAGAACCCTCCGAGCGTGGACTTCGTGGAGACCAGTGGACTGGTTGCCTATGCTCAGGAACTCTCGGGGACCAAGCGCTCAGGCTCGACTCCGCTCGTGGTGAGGGCGATCGGCATTGCCGGAACGGCGAATCAGGCCGCGATCGTATCCGACGAAGATCGCGAACTCATTCTCGCGGCGGAGAAGAGCGGCCATTTTCTTGCCAAATGGAACGTGGTCTTCTTGAAGGACTAGCGGATTTCACTGCCTGAGGTGGTGAACCGCCTCTCGGTATGCTGCGGGAACTCTTGACTGTAGGAATTCGGTGGGCAAGTTGTCACAGCCGTTCCCGCAGCATAGCCAACGTCTGCAATAACCGATGCCTCGGGAAGGATGTCAAGCCCCCCAGGACTAATACCTTAGTGGCGCTTCGCCCTAACGAGCGAATATCCATCCGGCGCCTGGTGACGGTCCCGATGTCTGAAAAACCCGAGAGCCCTGGATCAGTCGACCCCAGAAACGCGCTCAACAAACTCACCAATACCGAGTGGATGATCGAGACCAAGAGCGTCTGGTTCAGCCGCCCGCCTCAGCGCGACAAGCTCAAGGCGCGGCATCCGGCCACGTTCGCGGAATCCGACATAGTCCGGCTGATCGAGTTCTTCACCAAACCCGGCCAGAGAGTCCTGGACCCGTTTGTGGGCAGCGGATCGACCCTGGTCGCCTGCGCCCGATGCGGCAGAGCCGGCGCCGGCATCGAACTGGTGGGACGCTGGGCCGAAGTCGCCCGCAAGCGTGTCGCGGCGGAATCGGGCGCCGACGAGCAGACCATCATCAACGCCGACACCAGACATGCGATGGCGGCGTTCGAGGACGAATCGTTCGACTTCATCGTGACCAGCCCGCCATACTGGATGATCCTTCGCAAGGACTGGGATCACAAGGTCAAGGCCGAGCGCAAGTCGAAAGGGCTGGAGACGCGCTACAGCGACCACGAAGACGACCTGGGCAACATGGAATCGTACGATGACTTCCTGGGCGAACTGGGCAGGGTCTTTACCGAGTGCGGGCGGGTGCTGGGAAAACGCAAATACATGTGCGTGGTGGTCTCCGATTTCCGGCACAAATCCAGGTTCGTGGCCTATCACGCCGATATCAGCCGCATGGTGGAGAACGCAGGGTTCTCGCTGGAGGGCATTACGATCCTCGCTCAGGACAGCAAGAACCTCTACCCTTACGGGGTGCCGTTTGCGTTTGTCTCCAATATCCACCATCAGTATATACTGGTGTTCAGAAAGAATTCCGTGCGAACAGGTGGATCATGATCAAAACCTATCTCATAACCAAAGACGGCGTCAAGCAAGACGTTCCTTTCGATGATTGGAAGTCTCTCACGAAAGACGATTGCGGTCTATTGTGGGTGGATGTCCGGTCGGCCGCGACGGATGAAATCCGGCGCCTGGCCGACATCTTCGGCTTGCATTCGCTTGCGATAAAGTCGGTTCAGGATGGCTACCAGCGGCCTCATCTACATGAGTTTCCGGACCATTTTTATGTGAACATGACCACGGTTCGCACAACCAACCGGGGCGAGCATGCGGTGAAACCGTCGGAACTGCATCTGTTCGCGGGAGAGAAATGGATCATTACGGTCGTTCGGGAGCAGGCAAGCGACGCAGTCGATAAGGCCCTGGCCGAGTTCCGCCAGACGCCTTCGCTGTGCGCCAGAGGCCCGTTCTACGCCGTCTATCTGCTGGCCGAGGACCTCGTCGAAACCTATTACCCCGTCGTGGAGAAACTCGATGGGGCAGCGGACAAGATCGAGGACATAATGCTCGACGGCGCCGATAAGAAGTCACTCAAGAAGCTGTTCGATCTCAAAAGGCAGGCGTTCGATCTCAGAAGAATCCTTGGGCCGCAGAGGGATATCTTCAACGAACTTGCCAGGCGCGATTTCCCATTCATGGACGGGGAGAACCAGGTCTACTTCCAAGATGTCTACAATCGCATGATCCGCCTGTTCGATATGCTCGACACCGTGCGGGAAATCCTGAGCGGCGGCATGGACATACATCTCTCATCCGTCTCCAACCGGCTCAACGAGGTCATGAAAGTCCTGACAGTATTCGCAATCATCCTTATGACGCTCTCGTTCATCACGGGGTTCTACGGCATGAACTTCACCAGACTGCCCTGGCTGCAAGCGCCGAACGCAGCCAGGAACATCGCGATCCTCATGGGAGTGATCACAGCGGGATTGCTGTGGTGGTTCAAGCGAAAGGGCTGGCTGTGACGCCCGAAACGCGAAGGGAATAATCACGAAAGGCAGAAATAAGGGAAAGCACGAAAGGGAAGGAAAAAGCAGATTCCTCACATTCGTTCGGAATGACATACGCGGGGGCTTTTTGTTGTTTCGGCTCACCCTTGAGCCGAATCCGCTGTGTTTCGGGACAAGGGTGTCCCGAAACAACGAAAGGGAAGGAAAAAGCAGATTCCTCACATTCGTTCGGAATGACATACTTGGAGGCTTCGTTGTTGTTTCGGCTCACCCTTGAGCCGAATCCGCTGTGTTTCGGGACAAGGATGTCCCGAAACAACGAAAGGGAAGGAAAAAGCAGATTCCTCACATTCGTTCGGAATGACATACGCGGGGGCTTTGCTCTCCGCTCTCCGCTCTCCACTTTCAACTTTCAACTTTCAACTTTCAACTTTCAACTTTCAACTCCTCCCTTCCCCCCGCGCCCTGAAACCGTCTATCGCCTGCTTCGTCTAAGCATTGGTATGCACGGAGAACAGCCGGGCATATCAGCGAAATGTGAGGAGGAATTGCAGCATGAAACTACTGATGTGTGCGGTTGCACTGATAGCGGTCATGAGCGTGGCGGCGTCAGCGGCCGGGCCCGGGAATGTAAGCATCAGCGCTAGCGACCAGATGCTGAGCGTTATAGCCGCCAATATGGAAAAGCAGGCCGGCGTAAGCATCATCGTTGATCCAAAGTGTGATACGAAACTGAACCTGAGTCTGGCCGAGACCGGACTTCCCAAGGCGCTGGATGTCATCACCAAGTTGACCAAGCTGACCTGGAAGAAGGTTCAGTTCGCGAAGGTGACTGACGGCAAGGTCCCGCTGGACAAGATCAAGTCGTCCATCGTCGCGCTGGCCGCGATGCCGATGGTCGCCGTGTCGGTAGCGGATGGCTCCGGCAAGGGCGCCACGGTCTTCGCCCGTGCCGAGCAGGGCGAACCGGACACGTCAACCATTAAGCTGCCGGAAGGTTATGAGTGGACGACTGCTTATGTCGTGTACGATCCCAACAAGCTCGTCGACAAACCGGCGGAGGCCGCGAAGGCCGAGGACCCCAAGCCTGTGGTCGATAAGCAGACGGCCGACAGGATGAACTCCAAGCGGCTCGAGGATTTGGCCCGGATGTCGCCGGACGAGCGAAGGCAAGCTTATGCCGCGGAGATGGCGGATATGATGACGCTCACTCCGGATGCGCGCAGAATGTTCATGCAGGAGCAGTTCGATGCGGCGAAGTCAATGGACCCGAAGCTGCGCCAGCAGTATCTTTCGGATATGCGCACGGCGATGCGCAACGCCGGCGTTAGTCTTTCGACGGGTGGGGGGCACAATAATCGTCCT
>Ga0315287_10007146_pt1 | contig 11177 bp, 8 predicted proteins | sample YL17G11_0_MG_FD_205037 | JGI IMG/M metagenome (GOLD analysis project Ga0315287, IMG submission 205037) | Sediment microbial communities from Yellowstone Lake, YNP, Wyoming, USA - YL17G11_0 | ecosystem: Environmental > Aquatic > Freshwater > Lake > Sediment | place: USA: Wyoming | collected...
CGAGGCGGAGACCAAGAACGGCAAGGACGACGAGGACGGCTGCCCGGATCTCGTGCGGATCGTCGGCGATCAGATCAAGATTTCCGAGATGGTCTACTTCGCCACGAACAAGGACAAGATTCTCGACAAGTCGTTCGAGATGCTCAAGGAAGTGGCGGCGGTGATCAAGGCCAAGCCCGCCATCACGGTGCGGGTCGAGGGCCACACCGACGACGTCGGCAAGGACAAGAAGAACATGGACCTCTCGCAGCGGCGCGCCGAGAGCGTGAAGAAGTTCCTCGTCGACGAGGGCGTCGCGGCTGATCGGCTGACGGCCGAGGGGCTCGGCGAGACCAAGCCGATCGCCGACAACAAGACCGAGGAAGGCCGCGCGGAGAACCGCCGCGTGGAGTTCCACATCGTCGGCGGCAACGCGCCCGCCGCGGACGCCGCGGCCCCGGCCGAAGCAGCACCGACACCGGAACCGGCTCCGGAACCGGCTCCGGAACCGGCTCCGGCTCCGGCTCCGGCGGCCCCCGCGCCCGCAACCCCGTAGCTTAAGGCAGCCCGAACCCTTGCCGGTGGGGCACCCGCTGTGCGCGCTCGAAAACTGCGGTGTACGGCTGACGAAGACGCCGCCGGAGTCAGAACGTGCCGCCGAGGACGATGATCACGTCGTTGATGCCGCCCGCCATGAGCCCCCGCGCGTACCCGGTCCGCAGCGTGATCGGCATGAAGTAGCCGAACCTGAACGTCCACACGAGCTCGCCGCCGACGCTCGCACGCCAGTCGTCACGGTCGAGCGCGTCGAACGTCACGAGCGCGTTGTCGGTGAACACCCCGGCGTGGAGCTCCCGAAAGAACAGCGGGACCGTCTTGTACGCGGCCTCGAACCACCAGATCGGGAAGCGGTACTCGAGCCTTCCTAGGTGATACTGGTCGCCTGTGAAGCGCCCGGCGGGATACCCGCGGAGCGCCGGAATCCCCATCGGCACGTTGCTCCAAAGCGCGTCGACGATGTTCTGCTCCGAGTAGCTCCCGATGTAGAACGCGGCCTGCTCCGGCGGGTCGCTGACGTAGACGCTGCCGCTCAACCGGAGGGCGAGCACGTGGTGGTCGAGCCATGGCGTCTCGAGGTACTCGGTCCATCCGTAGGAGAACCCCGCGATCTCCTGATCGCTCCCGAACGCGGGGTGATCGATCGAGACGCTCGCCCATACCGAGCGCCCCGACTCCGCCGAGATCCCCGAGACGGACCAATCGACGTCCGAGTAGGACCACGCGAACTGCAAACCCGCGCGGAAGTACTGCAGCGGGAGGTCGGGCAACGGCCCGGACGGATCGGCGACGACCTCGAGGCCGTCGCGCGGCCTCGCGTACGTCACCGAGTAGGCCGCCGAGATGGAGTGCGAGCGGTCGACGCCCGGTACGGACGCCGAGAGCGTGATGGTGCCGCGCGTGATCTCCTGCTCCCAGCTGCGGCTCTCGCCGCCGACGAGGTACCCTTCGTCCCGCGGCGCCACCCAGTGCCCGACGCCGAGGTGCAGCGAGGGGGTCATGCCGTAGTACGCGTACGCCGCGCGGACCGTCACGGCCTCCGTGGCGAACCCGTAGTCGAGCTCGGCCGCGATCGAGTGGTGACCGACAGCGTCGTTCATCGACGTGACCGCCTGCAGGACGACCTGGCCGCCGCCCGTCTGCACGCCGAGCATCCAGTATCTTGGCAGAAGGCTCGGCAGGGGGTTGTACGGCCCGAGCGCCGCTTTCGACGCGGGCCCCCTGGCACGGCGGGCGTTCGGCGGGAGCTCGACGCGCGCGACCGCCTCGGCGGCCGGAGGATCGAACTCGGTGACGCGGACGTCGCGCCCCGCGGTCGCGAAATCGAGGAACGCGAGCTTCTCGCCGTCGGAGGACACCGCCGGCGCCGTTGCGCCGCCGACGACGTTCGTCAGCATTCTCAGCGAGCCGTCCTCGAGATCGACCGCGAAGATGTTGTCCACGCCGCTCCGGTCCGACGAGAACACGAGGTACCGCCCCGACGGGTCGAACACCGGGTCGGACTCGAAGCCCGCATCGGCGGTGACCGGTGTCGTCTTGCCGGTCGCGACGTCGACCATCACCACGTCGACGCGCGGCCCCTGCCGCACCACCGCCGCGACGGCGCGGCCGTCCGGCGACCACGATGGATCGTAGACCTGGTCGCCGCGGGCCGGCACGATCAGGTCGCGCATCGCTTGGCCCCGCTCATCGGCGAGGACGAGCTTCGTCCCGCCGTCGTCGTCGACGACGAGGGCGAGCTCGCGTCCCGAGGGCGAGACCGCCGCCTCGCGGGCCCTCGCCCCGTAGGTGACGCGCCTCGGCTCGCCGCCCGACGCGGGCAGGACGAACACGTCGCTGTATCGGTATATCTTCTTGTACGGTGCGCTGCGCGTGTAGACCAGATTCCCGCGCCTGTCCGACGACAGTTGCGCGTCGCTGCCCGCCAGCGCGAGGCGCCGTCGCGGCGTCCCGTCCAGCGGCAGCTCGAAGATCCCGGCGCGCGTCTCGCCGTCCGAGATGGAGAGGAGGAGCGCACGCCCGTCCCGCGAGAAGATCGGCTGCCCCTTGACCTCGCCGTCCTCGGTCAGCCGCTCCGAGCTGGTGAGCCCCTTGGCCTCGAGCGCCTCCTCGGTGGCCTCGGCCTCCTTCCGCACCGCGGCGAGCCATTCGTCGTACAGATCGACGAGCTCGGCTCCGAGCACGCGCTTGAACACCCTGTTCATCGCGTACGGCACGGTGCTCGATCCGTACTCGTGGCAGATCGCGTACAGCTTCTCCTCCCCGAACCGCGTGCGCAGGTAGTCCACGAACATCGCGCCGTAGATGTACGGGTTCGAGCCGCGGGGGTATTGCCGCATGTCGTTGGAGACCTCGCCGAGCGAGAGCAGCTTCCCCTCGAGGGCGTTCACCCGCATCGTGGCGCGGAACTCCGCCGAACGTATCCGGCCCGACCCGGTCCGGTACGTCTCCTCCATCACCGCCAATCCCTCGATGAACCAGAGGGGCTGCATCTGGTTCGGCAGGTACACGTCGCCGAAGATGGCGTTCACCACCCGCGCGACGCCGCCGTGCATCTGGAGCTGGATGACGTGGGTGTACTCGTGCGTGAACAGATTCCGCAGCCAGTCCGCGTGGGTCGCGAGCGCGCTGTCCGTCGTGGGCGGCGCCGCGAAGAGCTGGATGATGGGGCGCGGCGCGGCCATGGCCGATCCGTTGGCGTCGTCCGTGCGATCCGTGATCACGACCTCGGTCGAGCCGTCCACCTCCCACCCCATCAGGATCGTGAGCTCCTCGTGGACCTCCTCGGCCATGGTCGCGAGCTCGCGCGCCATCTCCTCGAGCCCCTGGTGGAAGTGGACGCGGAAGTGCTCGGTCGAGATCGTGCTGTAGACGAGATCCGGATCGTCCGCGGCCGCGGGCCGTGGCTGTGCGCCCAACGCGAGGGCCAGAGCCCCGGCGCAGCAAAGAAGGCGGATCGCGCGCTCGGCTGGGCGCACGCGGAACCCTACACCCTCACCCGGCTCTCGCGGGTGCCGGAAAGAGCGTCCGCGTAGCCCGCGAGCCGCGGCCGGACCACGCCCCCGAGGAACGCTTCGACCTGCTCGGGCGCGCGGCCGACGAACCGGGACGGCTCCGTGGCGATGTCGCGCAGCTCCTGCGTCGAGAGCGGGACGCGATCGTCCGCGGCGAGCCGGTCGAGGAGATCGTTCGGCAGCCCCTCCTCCTTGACGCGCCGGGCCGCCTCGACCGCGTGGTCGCGGATCACCTCGTGCGCCTCCTGGCGGCTCGAGCCGCGCTCCACGGCCGCGACCAGGATCTCCTCGGTCGCGAGGAAAGGCAGCTCCGCCGCGAGCCGCGCCGCGATCGCCGCGCGGTTGACCTCGAGCCCGCCGCCCACGTCGAGAGCCAAGCCGAGCACGGCGTCGGCGAGGAGGTACGCCTGCGGGATGTCCATGCGCCGAATCGCGGAGTCGTCGAGCGTGCGCTCCAGCCACTGGTTCGCGTGCGTGGCGTGGAAGTCGGCCGGGAGGTTCATCAGCTTGCGCGCGAGCGAGCACATCCGCTCCGAGCGCATGGGGTTGCGCTTGTACGCCATGGCGGACGAGCCTATTTGCGCGGCGCCTAACGGCTCGTCGATCTCCTTGAGCCCGGCCATGAGCCGCACGTTGACGCCCAACCAGTGCGCCGACGCCCCGATCCCGGCGAGCGCCTCCGCGATCTTCGTGTCGAGCTTGCGCGGATAGGTCTGGCCGGTCACCGGGAACGATCCCTCGAACCCGAGCTTCTTCGAGACGAGCGCGTCGATCGCTTCGACCTTGGCGTGATCGCCCTTGAACAGCTTGAGGAACGAGTCCTGCGTGCCGGTCGTGCCCTTGACGCCGCGCGCCACGACGCGCGCCGCGACCCACTCCACGGCGTCGAGGTCCATGAGCAGGTCCTGGATGCAGAGGCACAGACGCTTGCCGAGCGTCGTCGGCTGTGCGGGCTGGAAGTGCGTGGCGCCGAGGATCGGCAGGTCGGCGTGCTTCTTTGCCGCGACCGCGAGGCGGTCGATCGCCCGCACGAGGTCGTCTCGGACGAGCCCGAGCGCCCGGCGATGCAGGATGAGGTCCGTGTTGCACACCACGTACTGCGACGTGGCGCCGAGGTGGATGATCCCGGCTGCGGCCGGGCACTGGGCGCCGTACGCCTTGACGTGCGCCATCACGTCGTGTCGCAGCTCCCGCTCGAGCTTCTCGGCGAGATCGTAGTTGATGTCGTCCGCGTGCGAACGCATCTCGGCGAGCGCCTGCTCGCTGACGAGGTCGGTGAGCCCGAGCTCCCGTTGCGCTTCGGCGAGCGCGATCCAGCACCTGCGCCACGTGCGGAACTTCGTGTTCTCGGAGTAGAGCTCCTGCATGGCGCGGCTCGTGTACCGGCTGACGAGCGGCTCGCGGTAGACGTCTCGATCCATGATGCGACCTCCTTCGACCTACACCAGCTTCGCGGCGCGCTCGACCGCGCGGGCCGCGGCGAGCATGAGGATCGCCGCGAGGAAGCACGCGACGAGCAGGATGAGGAACGTCTGCCACAGCTCGAGCCGCGCGTAGAAACTGCCGACCTGTCCCGCGAGGAAGTTCCCGAGACCCGTGAACGCGAACCAGAACCCCTGCATCAGACCCTTCATCTTGGGCGGCGCCACTTTGGCGACGAGCGACAGCCCCATGGGCGAGAGCAGGAGCTCGGCGATGGTGAGCGTGAAGTACATGCTGATGAGCCAGTACGGCGTTACGAGCGCGGGAGACACGCCGCCCGTCGCCTTGAGCGCCGCGGGGCTCGCGAGGCCATAGGACGCGATCACCATCACCAGATATGCGGCCGCGCCGACGAACATGCCGTACGCGATCTTCTTTGGCGCGGTCGGCTCCTTTCCGCGCTTCTCGAGCCTTGCGAAGAACCAGACGACCACCGGGGTGAGGAACACGACGAAAATCGGGTTGAACGACTGGAACAGCTCGGCCGTGATCTGGTTCTGCGCGTCGAAGCCCAAAAGGCGCCACGCTGCAATCGCGCCGCCGGCGACGAGCAGGAGCGCCCCCACGCCACGCTTCGTGCCCGAGCCACCCCGGCCGACAAGCAACACGAAGCCGATGATGGCGCCTATCAGCGCGAGGAACGCGGGCAGATCGAACAACGCGTTGGTGAAACGGCCCACCTGCGACTGAGTGTAGTTCTTGGCGAAGAAGGTGAGGGTGGAGCCCGCCTGCTGGAACACGACCCAGAAGAACACGACGACGGAGAACACGAGAAACAGCGCCACCACGCGCTGCCGCGCCTGCTCCCGCGGGATCTCGACCGCCGCGACCCCCTCGACCTTCTTCACGCCCCGGTAGTCCGCGTGCTTGTAGTAGCGGCGGGACGCGAGGAAGACGAACATAGACACGACGACGCTCACGGCCGCGATCCCCCACCCCGCGTGGTAGCCGTTCGTGAGCGCCCCCAGGTAGTCGTGGGAGAACGCCGCGAGATCTCCGACGCTTCGAACGTGGGAGTCGGATTGCGCCTGGGCGAGCTTGAGGAACTCGGGGACGTTGTCGAGCTTGCCCTCGAGGAAGCGGTTCGCCATGCCGGGCAGGTTCGCGTCGTAGGTGAACCCGGCACGCTCGAGGAAGTAGTTCCGGGCCCCGGTCGCGGCGAAGGGCGCGAAGAACGCGCCGATGTTGATCCCCATGTAGTAGATGTTGAACGCCGCGTCTTGGAGCTTCTTGTACTGCTCCTGCTCGTACAGCTTGCCGAGGATTACGACGACGTTTCCCTTGAACAACCCGGTCCCGATCGCAATCACGCCCAACGGGATGAACAGGAACCACGCTGGCAGCCCGGCCAGCGCCATGAGGGCGTAACCGACCGCCATGGTGATGATGCCGACCAGGATCGTGCGGCCGTACCCGAGCTTGTCGGCGACGAGCCCGCCGAACACGCCCAGGCCGTAGACGCCGCCGATGAAGCACCCGAACACGACGATGATCTTTTCGTCGCTCCATCCGAACTTCGCGCCCATGAACAGCGCGAAGATCGACATGACGGTGTAGTAGCCGAACCGCTCGCCCATGTTCGACAGGCCGAGGGCGAACAGCCCGGCCGGATGCCCCTTGAACATCGATCCCTCCTCGAAAGCGCGAAGCCAGGGCTAGTTGTAGCGTAAAAACGGGACGATTCGCAGGGGCAATTCGCCGCGCGGCGCCGAGGAAGGGGGGAAAGGGGGGAAAGAGGGGGGCGGATCGAAGCGCCCATCTTCCAAACCGTTGCACATGACGCCAATCGACATCTGTGTCTGTGCCGCGAAAGTGACCTTGTTTCCCATCAACCGGTCTATTAAACTGGTTGATTGGGAGGTGATCACATGCCCACAGATCCCGTGGTCGGCGCGTTCGAGGCCAAGACCCGGCTCTCGGAGCTTCTGCGCGAGACCGAGCGCGGCTCGGCGTTCGTCATCGAGCGTCGAGGCAAGAAGGTCGCGCGGCTCGTCCCGTACGAGGAGGAGCGGTCGGGCGATCACGTCGAGGGTGTGGAGGCGCTGTTCGCCGCGTTTTCCGAGGTGCGGTCTCGGGTCAAGGGCGAAGCGTTGGACGTCCGCGCGCTCGTCGAGGAGGGCCGCCGATGACCGGCTGGGTGCTCGACGCGTCCGCGGCGCTCGCCCTCGGGCTCCCGGACGAGCGCTCTCCCGCGGCGGACGGCCTCGCCAATCTGTTCGAGCGCGGCGACGAGGTGCGCGTCCCGGTCCTCTGGTGGTACGAGATCGCGAACGCGCTCGCCACTGCTCGCCGGCGGGATCGGATCACCGCGGCCGACCACTCGCGCCTCCTCGAGCTGTACCGAACGCTTCCCGTCAAGACCGACGCGCTGTTCGCCGATCGGGCGTTCAGCGAGTCGTCGCGCACAGCCGCCGAATCCGGGCTCTCCGCCTATGACGCCGCGTACCTCGAGCTCGCGGCGCGGCGGGGCCTCGGGCTCGCCACGTTGGACGCCCGCCTCTCGAAAGCGGCCGAGGAGATCGGCGTGCCGGTGTGGAAGAGATGATCCGACCTCCGCTGATCATCCCGCGGAAACGAGCGCGCGGAACCGGCGGCAGTTGTCGACGAGGGTTCCGGGGCCGCGGTGGAGGTCGCCGCCGATGAGGAAGATCGCGTCGTCGCCGTAGAACGCCCGAAGCCGGGGCACCCGCTCGAGCGACATCCCACCGGCCGGGACCGGGAGGATCGGCGCGAGCGCTCCAAAGGGGGCGCGGCATTTCTCGATCACGTCGCGGCAGTCGGCCTCGGTGAACGCGAACCGCCCGCCGTAGCTCGGGAAGATCGTCGCGTCCGCGCCGGTGAGCCGCGCGAAAAGCCCGTACAGCGCGCCGTGGCCGATCCCGTCGTCCGCGCGGACCGAAAAGCTCCCGATCAACGCCGGGTGGCTCAGGATGGGAAGCCCGACGCGGTCGTCGTCCGCGAGCGCCCGCACCGCGTCGAACCCCACGAGGCCGGGCGCCACGAGCAGGCCGCCCGCGCCGCTGGCTTTGGCGAAGAGCGCGCGTTCGACGAGCCTGTCCGCGGGGGCCGTCACGTTCGGGAGGTACAGGGTGCGGCTCCCCGTTTCCCGGTTGGCGCGCGTCACGGCCGCGGCGCACAAGGCGACCCGCTCCTCGAACGGGCAGAACACCTGGTCCGCGAGCCCGTGATCGTCCTTGACGAGATCGATGCCGCCGCTCGCAAGCCCGTACGCGAGGTCGGCAAGCTCCCTCGGGGAGAGCCCCATCGGTTTGAGCGCGGAGCACAGGAGCGGTCGGCCGAACGCGCCCAGGAGCTCTCGAACGCCGCGCGAGCCGAACCTAGGCCCGCGAATCCGCGATAGCATCTCGTCGGGCAGCTCGAAGTCGATGAGCCTCACCCCGGTCTTGAGGCTCGTGTTTCCGAACAGCGCGTTCAGAAGCTGCGTCAGCTCCCCGCCCGCGACCTCGGCCACGAACGAGACGACCACCTCGCACCATCGATCATCGAACTCGCTGACCGAGTCGACGCGGCCGATGATCCCCTCGCGGATGTCGCCGCGGGAGATCAGCTCCCGCGGAAACTCCACCGTCTGCTCGACGCAGATCTCCTCGGCGACGGCCCGCGCCGCTTCGGCCCGGCCCAAGATGCGGTACGTCGCGCTGAATCGCTCCCCGGAGAGCTCGAGGAGTTCGAGCGCCGCCGTCACTAGAGCTCCTCCGGCAAGCTCGCGCCCGAGATCGGCGCGAGGTCGATCGCCCGAAGCTCGCCCTCTTCGATGCCCAAGCCGGTATCCAACAGCCGCTCGGCGGCCGCCGCGATCGCGCGGGCGTCCAGGCCGTGCTCCCGCATCAGGTAGGCCCGGCTCGCGCCGTGGGCGTACACGTCCTGGAGCCCCAGCCGCACCAGGCGCGCGGTGCACCCCACTTCTGCGAGCCGTTCCGCGAGCGCGGTGCCGAGCCCGCCCGTAACGCCGTGGTTCTCGACCGAGATCACGCCGTGGCGAGCGGTCGCACACGCTTCGAGCACGCGGACGTCGGTGAACGGCTTGAACGTGGAGACATGGAGATGCGACACGGACACGCCCCGCCGCTCGATGGCGCGGCACGCGCGCAGCGCCTCCTCGGTGCAGATCCCCTCGGAGATCACCGCGAGATCGGTCCCACGCGAGAGCACCCGCGCCGTGTCGAGGCTAAAGGGCTCGCGCGGATCGAACAGCCTCGGCACCTCGCCGCGCAGCATCCGGACGTACACCGGGCCGTCCACCGCTTCGGCCGCGGCGAGAACGCTCTCCACCTCGGTCGCGTCGCCGCAGCCGAGCACCGTCATGTTCGGCAGGAGGCGCATCAGCGCGATGTCGTCGATCGCCTGGTGCGTGACGCCGCCCGGCGTCGTGATCCCGGGCAGGAAGCCGATGAGCCGCACCCTCAAGTTGGGGTACGCGATCGACATCGCGACCTGGTCGTACGGTCGGCGGCAGATGAACACCGCGAAGGTGTGCACGTACGGCGAGAACCCCTCGCGGGCGAGCCCGGCCGCGAACCCCATCATGTTCTGTTCGGCCACGCCGAACGAGAAGAAGCGGTCCGGATACGCGTCGCGGAAGTCGTTCGCCTCGCACGACGAGGTCAGGTCCGCGGAGAGCACGATCAACTCGGGCCTCGTCGCGGCAAAGACGACGAGGTTTCGGGCATGAGGTCTGGAGATGATATCCACCTCAGCCTCCCATCCGTTCGAGCTCGGCCTCGTAGAGGCCCCGCTCCGCATCGCTCCTGAAACGGACATAGTGGAGGAGCGGCGCGCGCGCCCGCAGGAGGTCGAGCCCGTTGCACGGGTTGGTCCGCGCCACGACGACGAGCGGCCTCTCTCCCCACGGCCGGGTGGCGGCATCGACGAGCGCGCGGAAATCGTGCCCGTCCACCTCGCGCGCCGCGGCGCCGAACGCCACGAGCCTCGCGACGAGCGGCTCGGCCGTCATCACGCCGGTCATGAGGCCGTCGCACTGCTGGCCGTTCGCGTCGACGAAGATCCCGAGGCCGCCGATGCGGTGGTGCGCGAGGGCGGCGATCGCCTCCCAGGTCTGGCCCTCCTGAAACTCCCCGTCGGACATGAACACCCAGACGCGACCGGTCTCGCCCCTGAGCTTGCGCGCGAGCGCGATGCCGCCGGCCTGGCTCACGGCCTGGGCGAGCGAGCCGGCTGTCACCTCGTGGCCCGGCGAGTGCTCCGCGCCGATCAGCTCGACCGTGCTGCCGTCGGTGTTGAACTCGGCGAGCGCCTCCTCGGAGAGGCGACCCGTCTCGATGAGCGCGGCGTAGAGAACGAGGGCGTAGTGCGCCGGTGAGAAGACGAACCTGTCGAGGTCCGGCGCCTTCCGCCCGTTGTACGCCGCACCGGTGAAGCTCTCGGGATTTCGCCTGCCGGGCGAGCCCGGAAATCGCCTGGGCATCTTCGGCCCCTCGCCGGCGCCCAGCCGCATGATCCGCGTGTACAGCGCGGCGAGGATCTCGGCCGACGAGCACGCCTGGCTCAGGTAGCCGCCGTCGTGGCGCAGCGTGTGCTCGAGGACGCGCCTGCGGATCCCCGCCGCGACGCGCACCGCCTCGCGGAAATCCCCGCTCTTCGCCCCGGCGTCCGCGACGCGCATCCCGATCCTTTCGCGGCCCAGGAAGAGCCGCCATCCGGAAGTTCTAGCGCAAAGAGGGGAACAGGTCGACAGGGAGGGAGCGGGCGAGCGGGGTGCCGGTCCCCCACCCGCCCGTCATCGAGAACGTATCAGTGGTAGACGCCGATCGTGTCGTTCCAGCCTGTGGTGTCGTAGTCGGCGAACCCGGACCACGCGGCCAACCAGTCGACGACCGAGGTGTACTTTTCGAGCTCCACGCAGTAGCGGTTCATATCGCAGGTGCACCCCGTGTCCGTGACCGCGTCGCACGACGTCGGGTGGCTGACGGCGGAGCCGTTGAACGCGCCGTCGACCGTGTCATCGAACTTGACGATGTACTCGCCGTCGGTTCCGAGCACCGGATCGTACCAGTCGGTGACAAGGTCGCCGTCGTAGTCGATCTCGGTCGTCCAGTACGCCTTGTTGAGCAGCTCGTTCGCGTACTGCAGCACGCGCGCGGACACACCCTTCTCGACCGTCTT
>Ga0315287_10007148_pt1 | contig 11170 bp, 8 predicted proteins | sample YL17G11_0_MG_FD_205037 | JGI IMG/M metagenome (GOLD analysis project Ga0315287, IMG submission 205037) | Sediment microbial communities from Yellowstone Lake, YNP, Wyoming, USA - YL17G11_0 | ecosystem: Environmental > Aquatic > Freshwater > Lake > Sediment | place: USA: Wyoming | collected...
AGTTGACGCGATGGAGGATCGCGTGACCGATGGCCGGGTTTCCTGACACCGCGGAGCGCAGCTTTCGTGCTGCATGCGGCGCCTTCAATACGCGCGAGAACATGGACGCTCACTGTGCGAGCGCCTACGGCGAGGCCAGACAAGCCGCCGAGCTCGCGAACCCGGGGCTCAGCCGGACCGGCCGGTCCGCGATCAGTCCGGCCAGAGCATGCGCCCGGCCTTGATCTCGCCGAAGAACCAATCGTCGAAGCCGCGGGCGAGCATCCACTCGATGCGGTCGCCGCGCCAGAAGATCTTCGTGCGCTCGAAGCTCGTGTTCGTGGCGATCGTCTTCATGAACTCGCCGGTACGGCGGGCGTCGTCCATGAAGATCCGGTCGCGCCGCATGGCGGCGAACCACGCGGCGAGGCGCGGGAATCGCGCGGAGTCCATCAAGAAGCCGAGCGGGCGCAAGGCGGCCAGATGCGGCCAGAGAGCGAACTCGGCGATCGTCCACTGCCCGAACGGCAGCGGCGCGGGCCAGGCTTCCAGCACCGCTTCGATGCGAGCGAAAATCGCGTCGAGGTCGCGCTGGCCCGTTTCCTTCAAGCCGGGGGGCGGCTGGTCGTGGCGCTCGGCCCACGTCCAGATCGAACAGGCGAGCAGGATCGCATCGATGCGCACGTCGGCGAGGCGTTCGAGCGCGCGCGCCTCGACGCGCGCCTTGAGGTTCGCCGGGTGGATCGGGCGCTCGGGGTACCTGAGATCGAGATAGGCGACGATGTCGCTCGAGTTCACGACCGTGATGTCGTCGTCGACGAGCACGGGCACTTCCGCGCGAGCATTGGCCGCCAGCAGGCGCTCGCGGTTGGCGTGGCTCAGGCCGTCGACGGATTCGTAGGCGAGGCCCTTGCATTCGAGGGCCATCGCGACTTTGCGCGAGAAGGGCGAGAAGCCGTTGGTGAAGAGGGTGAGCATGGGTGTCGGTCTCCGCGTCGTGGATCGCGAAGTCTTCCAGATCCGGGCACGATTGTCATTGCGCGGGCGCCGCCGGCTTGCGCGTGCGCCTTCTCGCCGCTGGACGGATCGAAGGATGAGCGCCTGGCGACGGTGCGGATGCGCATCGAGGGTGTCGTCAGGCGGGGCCACGAAGCCGAGCCAGGACGCTCACGGCCTTGCCGACCGCGCGTCGGCAGCGCCTGCCGCCTTGAAGCAGCACACCTGCGCGGCGACGACGTCCTGCGGCGATGGCGGGGCGTTGTTGAGCATCCAGGGGGCGCCGACCGCGAATGCCAGGTAAACGCCGGCAACGACGATGGCAGCGCGCGCGGCGAGACGGCTGACTGCATTCATGCGCATTGCGTTCATGGGGCCTTCCTTTTGTTTGGCGGGGGGACGGTGGTGCGGGGGCGAGGAGAAAAAGCCCCGCGGCAGCGGCCGGTGGTGGTCTGCGGTCGCGCCGCGCGGGGTGGAGGAAAGGGACTCGCGCGACCCCGTTTCCGGAGCGGAGGCTGGTGGCGTCGGGAAGCGGGATTTCATGCTCCAAAGATAGGGCGGCGACGCCGCCCGGCGCGCCGGAACATTCGCGGCGGCGGCTGCAGAATATTCACGCCGCGGCGGCGAAATGCTCCGCCGAACGGTGCCGGACAGGGGACGGACGCCGGGGCGACCGGGCACGGCTTTGTGCTATAAATGCCGGACGGGAACGCTGGCGCGCAGTCGATATCCGCGACCGCGCTCCAGCCGCTGCCGACGACAGAGAGCGACACGATGACGATGCCGTGCGCGTTCCACGTGATCCACGCAGGGGCCGGCGGGACCGGCCTGGCGGCGCTCCGTGATGCCTGAAGCACCGCCATTGCGCGGGGCCGTCGCCCCGGCCGACGCGTCCGGCGGAACAGCGGCGCATCCGGCGCCCGTGCCGGCGCTGCTGTTCAGCCATGCGGAAGGCGCCGAGACCTGGCTGAGGACGCTGCCCCTCACCAGCGTATCCGACACCTATGCCGACCTGCTCGGCCAGCTCCGGGCCCTCGCTGCGGCGGACATCGCACCCCGCGAACGGGCCCGCATCGCCGAGGTGCTGCGCGACCGCATCGCGTTCCTGCACACCGAGCTGGCACGCCGCTATGCCGGCAAGCCGCAACCGGCCGGCGACCGCGACGCCGCCGCGGCGGAGCAGGCGATCGCGCTGTGGCAGGCGCTCTGGGAGCAGTACTCGATTTGCCTCAAACCGCTGCTCGAGGGCGATCCCGGCCTGGCGAGCGTCAAGGCGAAGGTGTTGCAGCGCGGTTTGCACGTCGGCAAGCAGCTGGTGCTGGTGTACGGTCTGGCGCGCCGCGTCCCGCCGGTGACGCTGTGGCAGGAGCTGCATGCGTACTACCGGCTCGCCGAGATGCTCGATTGCACGGGCGCCGCGGTGTCCGACCCGCTGATTCCCCAGGGGGCCGGCGTCTCGTGCTACTCGACCTACAGTCATGCCTTGCTGCTGGGACTGGCCGACCCTTGCGCGATGTCGATCAAGCAGATCCAGCTGGCCGACCGCTGGCTCGAGATGTGGGCGCGCAAGGTCCAGCCGGCGATGGCGCCCCGCGACGCGGAGGGACTCCTGATTCTCATCGATCTCGAGGCACCGACCGGGGCCGTGCTGGCCGCCGGTGCGCCGCCCGCGCCGGCGGCGTCGCTGCGTTACGCGTACGGCGGCCGGCTTGCGACCAGTGTCCGCGGCCGGTTGAAGCGCCTGCAGAGCGGGTCAAACCCCGCCGAACTGCAGCTTGGCCATGACTGCAGCATCGAGCAGTGCACGACGCTGCTGTCGTATCTCGACTGGCGGTGGAACCAGCCCCCGCGTGAGCGGCCCGCGGCCGGCGTGTCGTCGCTGGGCCTTTGCTCCGGCGGGCTCGACGCCGCGTATTTCCGCGTCGGCGGCCGCACGTTCGACCGCCGCGGTCCGCTGCGCTCGCTTGGGGTGCAGACCGCGCAGCATCTCGCTTCGCTCGACGCGCTCACCGATTTCGATCGCGGCAAGGAACAGGCCGAACGCAGCTGGGCCTGGGAGCGGTGGGAAGGCACCTATGAGTGGCGCGAGGCGTCGCTGCTGCGCAAGGGCAGTCCCCACTATCGCTGGCATCTCGAGCAGCTCGTCATCGTCCGCGACGAGGAGCGCATCCGCGCCGGCTACGTGACGCGGATCGCCCTCGACCAGGACGACCGGCTTGCGATCACGATCCGGCTCTGGTCCGGCACGCCCAGGGCGCTGACGCTGCAGCCGCTGTCGGGCGTCCTGACGGAGGCGCCGCAAATGCCGGCGCTCCTGCTCTCGGAGACGCCCGACGACAAGGCCTGCCTGATCCTTGCGGCACGCACCTTCAATCCGAGCCGCGTGCTGCGCACCACCGATCCCGGACAGGGGCAACGCTTCCGCCTGACGCGTCTGCTGCAGCGGGGCGCCGATTTCGAGCGCGTGGCCTTCGACCCGCCGACGTGATTCCGCGCGGCCCCGCGCGCGCCGTCGCATCGCATCGCTCACTTGCACCATGGCCAGCCGCCTCGCGGGCGAGACGAGCCCTTACCTTCTGCAGCATGCCGGCAATCCGGTGGACTGGCATCCCTGGGGCCGCGAGGCGCAGGACCGCGCGCGGCGCGAGGACAAGCCGATCCTGCTCTCGGTCGGTTACTCGGCATGCCACTGGTGTCACGTGATGGCGCACGAATCGTTCGAGGATCCCGCGGTCGCAGCGGTGATGAACGCGCTGTTCGTCAACGTCAAGGTCGACCGGGAGGAGCGGCCGGATCTCGACCAGATCTATCAGGCGGCGCATGCGCTGCTCACGCATCGCGCGGGCGGGTGGCCGCTGACGATGTTCCTGACGCCGGAGGGCGAACCGTTCTACGGCGGCACGTATTTTCCGAAGGAAGGGCGTTATGGACTGCCGGGGTTCGTCGACCTCCTGCCACGCATCGCGACGGCCTATCGCGAGCAGCGCGGCGCGATCGCCGAACAGAGCGTGCAGCTGATCGAGGCGCTGGCGAGCGTCGAGCCGGCGCCCGCGGCCGCCGCGGGCGGCAGCGAGGCGCTTCCCGCATCGGCACCGCGCGCGGCGCTCGCCGGTCTCGCACGGAGTTTCGACCCCGAGCACGGCGGCTTCGGCACGGCGCCGAAATTCCCGCATCCGGCCGACCTCGCGTTCTGCCTGCGCGAGCACGCGCTCCGCGGCGACGAGGGGGCGCTGCGCATGGCGGAGCGCACGCTGGCGCGCATGGCCGACGGTGGGATCCACGACCAGTTGGGCGGCGGCTTCTGCCGCTACAGCACCGATGGGCAGTGGTCGATCCCGCATTTCGAGAAGATGCTCTACGACAACGGGCCGCTGCTCGGCCTCTACGCCGACCTCGCGCGCATCACCGGCCATGCGCGCCACGCGGACACGGCGCGCGGCATCGTCGGCTGGCTGACGCGCGAGATGCGCGCGCCGGATGGCGGGTTCTACTCGAGCCTCGACGCCGACAGCGACGGCGAGGAGGGCGGGTTCTACGTGTGGACCGCGGAAGAGGTCAGGGGAATCCTGTCCGCGGCGGACTACGCGCTGCTCGCGCCGCACTACGGGCTCGATCTGGCGCCGAATTTCGAAGGACGCGCGTGGAACCTGCGGATCGCGGTGCCGCTGCCCGACGCGGCCGCCCGGCTCGGCATGGCGCTCCCGCAGGCGCAGGCGCGCCTCGACGCGGCGAAGGGGGCGCTCCTCGCGCGCCGCGAGGAGCGGGTGCGTCCCGGCCTCGACGACAAGATCCTCACGTCGTGGAACGCGCTGGCGATCGCCGGGCTTGCGCGGGCGGCGCGCGCGCTCGCCCTGCCGGCCTGGGCCGACCTTGCGGTCGCGGCAGCCGACGCCCTGCGCGACACGGCCTGGCGCGACGGCCGCCTCTGCGCGACGCGCAAGGGGTCGCACGCGCACCTCAACGCGTATCTCGACGACTACGCGTTCCTGCTCGCGGCGCTGCTCGAGCTCATGCAGACGCGGTTCCGGCCGGCGGACTTCGCCTGGGCGCAGGCGCTCGCCGACGTGCTGCTGGCGGCGTTCGAGGACAAGGCGCGCGGCGGCTTCTATTTCACCAGCCATGATCACGAGCGCCTCATCCATCGGCCGAAGCCCGGCCACGACAACGCGACGCCGTCGGGCGCGGGCGTCGCCGCGCAGGCGCTGATCGCGCTCGGTCACCTCGCCGCGGTCCCCCGGTACGTCGACGCGGGCGAGCGGACGGTGCGCCTGTACGCCGGCGCGCTCGCGCAAGCGCCGGGCGGCTATTCGACGCTGCTCGCGGCGCTCGAAGATACGCTGGCGCCGCCGGTGTCCGTGGTGCTGACGGGCGACCCCGCCGAATGCGCGGACTGGCAGCGCGCGCTGGAGGCGCGCTACCGCCCGACGACGAGCCTCTACAACGTGGCGGCCGTCGAGGGCCTGCCGCCGGCGCTGGTGAAGGGCGCCACCACCGCCCGTTCGGCCGCGTGGGTGTGCCGGGGGACGCAATGCCTGCCGCCGGTCCATGCGCTCGAGGCTATCGAACGCGCGCTTGCCGGCGGCCCTTGAGGCCTTGCCCGCCGGGCGGGCGGTCAACCCCGTCGCGCCTGGCACGCTGGAGGTGGCGCGGCCGGCGGTGGCGGCCGGTCCGCGGTTCCAGTACGATGGCGCCGCTGGCGCGACCCCCGCTTTCATCCTTCACGGAGACCCCATGAAACTCACCCATGCAGTGATCGCCGCCGGGTTGCTCGCCGCCGGCGCGGCCCAGGCCCAGGACGGCGAGGCCCTGCTCAAGAAATACGGCTGCGTGGCCTGCCATGCCAACGACAAGAAGGTCGTCGGGCCGGCGTATGTCGAGGTCGCGGCCAAGTACAAGGGCGATGCCGGCGCGGCGGCCAAGCTCGCGGCCAAGGTCAAGGCCGGGGGAACGGGGGTCTGGGGCCAGATCCCGATGCCGCCGAACCCGAGCGTGTCCGACGCGGACATGAAGACGATGATCGCCACCATCCTCGCGCTGAAGAAGTAGGGAGTTTTGACAGCGCGGCGCCGCCCCGGTAATCTTCAGTGGTCCGTGCAGGAGAGCGCGGCAGGGGTCGCAAGGCCCGTGCCGCCGCCGAAGGCGCAATTCCTGCAATCGCTCAGGCACCAGGGACTGCGCGGACGCAACTGCAATCTGGAGAGCGGTCGCGCAGCGTGCTGTCGTCGACGCTGCTGGCGGCCCACCGAAGGGGCACCCGGTCCGAGGCCGCACGTGGCACGCCTCGCGCCGCAATCTCTCAGGTAAAAGGGACAGACAGGGCGAAGCGGCAACACCGCCTTCGCCCTTTTTTCTTGTCGACCGGGAGAAACGCGTGCAAAGACAGACTCCGCTCAACGCCGTCCACCGCGCCGCCGGCGCGCGCATGGTGGATTTCGGCGGCTGGGACATGCCCGTCAACTACGGCTCCCAGATCGAGGAGCATCACGCGGTGCGCAACGCCGCCGGCATGTTCGACGTTTCGCACATGCGCGTCGTCGATCTCGAGGGCCCGGGTGGCCGCGATTTCCTTCGCTGCGCGCTCGCCAACAACGTCGACAAGCTGAGGGTCCCGGGCAAGGCGCTGTACTCGTGCCTGCTGCGCGAGGACGGCGGCGTCATCGACGACCTGATCGTCTACTTCCTGCGCGAGGACTTCTTCCGCCTGGTGGTCAACGCCGGGACCGCGGACAAGGACATCGCCTGGTTGCGGCAGTTGCTGGCGGCACGCGTGGCCGCGTCCGGACCGCAGCCCACGCTGGTGCCGCGGGAGGACCTCGCGATGATCGCCATGCAGGGCCCGCAGGCGCGCGCGAAGCTCTGGCAGGTGCTGCCCGGCAGCCAGGCGTGCAGTGCCGCCCTGCAGCCGTTCATGGGCGCCGTCATGGGCGACGCGTTCATCGGGCGGACCGGCTACACCGGCGAGGACGGGTTCGAGGTGATGCTGCCCGCGGCGCGCGCCGCCGCGCTGTGGAACGCGCTGGCGGGCGCCGGCGTGCGGCCGTGCGGCCTCGGCGCGCGCGACACGCTGCGTCTCGAGGCCGGGATGAACCTCTACGGACAGGACATGGACGAGACGGTGAACCCGCTCGAGTCGGGGCTCGCCTGGACCGTCGATCTCGCGAGTCCGCGTGATTTCGTCGGCAAGGCGGCGCTCGTCGCGGCGCCCCCGGCGCGCCAGCTGACCGGCCTCGTGCTCGTCGACAAGGGCGGCGTGCTGCGCGCGCATCAGGCCGTGCACACGGCGCAGGGCACGGGCGAGATCACCAGCGGAACCTTCAGTCCGACGCTGAACCAGTCGATAGCCCTGGCGCGGCTGCCGATCGGCGTCGCGCCCGGCGATTCGGTGCGGGTCGCGATTCGCGACAAGCAGCTGGCGGCGCGGGTCGTGAAGCCGCCGTTCGCGCGCCACGGCAAGGCCCTGGTGCCGTGACGGCGACGCACCGGACAGGGGACATCGAATGACGACTTTTTGGAAGAAGGAGTGCGCATGAACGTTCCGGCAAATCTCAGGTACACGGCAAGCCACGAGTGGGTGAAGAACGAGGACGACGGCACCGTGACGATCGGCATCACCGACCACGCCCAGTCCGCGCTGGGCGATCTCGTCTACGTCGAGCTGCCGGCCCTCGGTCGCACCGTCGCCGCCGCGGAGGCCTGCGCCGTGGTCGAGTCGGTGAAGGCCGCCTCCGACATCTACGCGCCGCTGGCGGGGGAGGTCGTCGCGATCAACGAGGCGCTCGCCGCCACGCCCGAGGCGGTGAACGAGGATGCCTACGCCGCCTGGCTGTTCAAGTTGAAACCCGCCGATGCCGCCGCCGTCGGCAAGCTGCTCGATGCCGCCGCCTACGAGGCGACGATCGGCGAAGCGTGATCCCGGAGCAATCCACCCACGGGGCGGCCTCCTGAGCGCCGCCCGCGGAGCGCACCCATGCCCATGAACGACCGACCGCCGGCGACGTCCGGATCCCGCGTGCCGCTCGCCGCGCTCGAGCAGAGCGACGCCTTCATCGCGCGCCACATCGGCACGACGCCGCAGGACCAGGCGGCGATGCTGGCCGCGCTCGGCTACCCGACGCGCGCGGCGCTGATGGACGCGATCGTGCCGGCGGCGATCCGTCGGGCGACGCCGCTGGCCCTCGCGGGGCCGGTCACCGAGACTGCCGCGCTGGCGCAGCTCAAGGCGATCGCGGCGAAGAACCGGGTCTGCCGGTCGTTCATCGGCCAGGGCTATTACGGCACGCACACGCCGGGGGTCATCGCCCGCAACATCCTCGAGAATCCGGCGTGGTACACCGCGTACACGCCCTACCAGCCCGAGATCTCGCAGGGGCGGCTCGAAGCGTTGATCAATTTCCAGACGATGGTGTGCGACCTGACCGGCATGGCGATCGCCAACGCCTCGATGCTGGACGAGGCGACCGCCGCCGCCGAGGCGATGACCCTGTGCCAGCGCATGGGCCACGGCGCCAGCCGGCGCTTCTTCGTCGCTGCCGACGTGTTCGCGCAGACGCAGGACGTCATCCGCACCCGCGCGGCGCCGCTCGGCATCGACGTCGTCGTCGGTGCGGCGGACGAGGCGGCGGCGTCCGGGGCGTTTGCGGTGCTGCTGCAATACCCGGGGGGCAACGGCGACGTGCGCGATCACCGCGCGCTCGCATCCGCGGTCCATGCGGCGGGTGGCTTCGTCATCGTCGCCGCCGACGTGCTGGCGCTCGCGCTCCTCGCCCCGCCCGGCGAATGGGGCGCCGACGTCGTGGTCGGCTCGACGCAGCGCTTTGGTGTGCCGATGGGCTACGGCGGCCCTCACGCCGGCTACCTCGCCACGCGCGACGATTTCAAGCGCTCGATGCCCGGGCGGCTCGTCGGCGTCACCGTGGACGCCAACGGCGGCCCCGCGTACCGGCTCGCGCTGCAGACGCGCGAGCAGCACATCCGCCGCGAGAAGGCGACCTCGAACATCTGCACGGCGCAGGTGCTGCTGGCGGTGATGGCGAGCATGTATGCCGTCTATCACGGCCCCGAGGGCCTCGCCACGATCGCGCGCCGCGTGCACCGGCTGACCGCGATCCTCCGGGCGGGGCTGGCGCGGCTCGGCTTCACGGTGCCGACGGCGCAATTCTTCGACACGCTCACCGTGCGCACCGGGGAGGCCACGCTGCGCATCGTCGAGCGCGGCGACCGTGCGGGCGTCAATTTCCGGCGGGTGGACGGCGCAACCCTCGGCCTCTCGCTCGACGAGACCACCACGCGCGCCGACGTCGAACTCGTCTGGCGGATCTTCAGCGGCAGCGACGCGCCGTTCACCGCGGGCGATCTCGATGCCGGCACGGCCGACACGCTGCCGGCGGCGCTGGCGCGGACCTCGGCGTTCCTCACGCATCCCACGTTCCACCGCTACCGCTGCGAAACCGAGATGCTGCGCTACCTGCGCCGCCTCGCCGACCGCGACATCGCGCTCGACCGCGCGATGATCCCGCTCGGCTCCTGCACGATGAAGCTCAACGCCACCAGCGAGATGATCCCGGTGACGTGGCCCGAGTTCGGCGAGCTGCACCCCTTCGCTCCGGCCGACCAGGCGCAGGGCTATCGCGAGCTGTGCGCCGACCTGGAGCGCATGCTGTGCGCCGCCACCGGCTACGCCGCGGTGTCGCTGCAGCCCAATGCCGGTTCGCAGGGTGAGTACGCGGGATTGCTCGCGATCAAGGCGTACCACGCGAGCCGCGGCGAGGCGCACCGCGACGTCTGCCTGATCCCGGCCTCCGCGCACGGGACGAACCCGGCCTCGGCGCAGATGGCCGGGATGCGCGTCGTCGTCGTCACCTGCGATGCGGACGGCAACGTCGATCTCGCCGACCTCGAGGCCAAGGCCGCGCAGCACCGCGCGAGCCTCGCCGCGATCATGGCCACCTACCCGTCCACCCACGGCGTGTTCGAAGCCGGCATCCGGCGCATCTGCGAGATCGTCCACGCGCACGGCGGCCAGGTGTACGTCGACGGCGCGAACCTCAACGCGCTGGTCGGCCTCGCGGCGCCCGGGGAATTCGGCGCCGACGTGTCGCACCTCAACCTGCACAAGACGTTCTGCATCCCGCACGGTGGCGGCGGGCCGGGGGTCGGTCCGATCGGCGTCGGCGCGCATCTCGTGCCGTTCCTGCCGGGTCACCGGTACCTGCCGGGCTCGGTCGCGGCCGGCGCTGCCGCGCCCCCCGCGGAAGGGGCGGTCGGCGCGGTCAGCGCCGCGCCCTACGGCAGCGCCTCGATCCTGCCGATCTCGTGGATGTACGTCGCGATGATGGGCGGCACCGGCCTCACCGCCGCCACCGAGTCCGCGATCCTCGCCGCCAATTACATCGCGCGGTGCCTCGCCGACCACTACCCGGTGCTCTATGCCGGCCCCGGCGGCCTGGTCGCGCACGAATGCATCCTCGACCTGCGGCCGCTGAAGGAAGACTCCGGCGTCACCGTCGACGACGTGGCGAAGCGGCTGATGGACTACGGTTTCCACGCGCCGACGATGAGCTTTCCGGTCGCCGGCACGCTGATGATCGAGCCGACCGAAAGCGAGCCGAAGGCCGAGCTCGACCGCTTCATCGCGGCGATGATCGCGATCCGCGCCGAGATCCGCGCCATTGCGCAAGGGGCGCTGGATCGCAACGACAACCCGCTGAAGCACGCGCCGCACACGGCCGCCGCCGTCACGGCCGACGACTGGAAGCACGCCTACCGCCGCGAGCAGGCGGCGTATCCGGCGGCTTCGATCAAAGCGGTCAAGTACTGGCCGCCGGTGGCGCGCGTCGACAACGTCCACGGCGACCGGCATCTGTTCTGCAGCTGCATACCGATGAGCGACTACGCGGACAGCGCCGCGGCCGTGCCCGAACCCGCGCCGGCCTGAGCGTGCGGGTGCTCGTCCTCGGCGCCGGCGTGGTCGGCGTCGCCGCGGCGTGGTATCTCACGGATGATGGCCACGAGGTGACGCTCGTCGATCGCCAGCCGTCGCCGGCGCTCGAGACGTCGTTCGCCAACGGCGGCCAGATCTCCGCCTCCCACGCCGAGCCGTGGGCCGGCCCCGATGCGCCGATGCAGATCCTGCGCTGGCTGGGGCGGGAGGACGCGCCGCTGCTCTTTCGCCCGTCCGCCGACTGGCGCCAGTGGC
>Ga0315287_10007149_pt1 | contig 11170 bp, 9 predicted proteins | sample YL17G11_0_MG_FD_205037 | JGI IMG/M metagenome (GOLD analysis project Ga0315287, IMG submission 205037) | Sediment microbial communities from Yellowstone Lake, YNP, Wyoming, USA - YL17G11_0 | ecosystem: Environmental > Aquatic > Freshwater > Lake > Sediment | place: USA: Wyoming | collected...
TCTGGCGCGCCGGACAGATCGCGATTAGAAAAAGCTGATCTTGAAAAAGTGGCTAAAGCAGACAAATCGGTCCGTTTGATCGTCCTGCTCAAAGAATTGGGTTACACTTCCAAGGACGTTGTCCGGTTCTTAAATAAATACCGCTATAGCAGCTACGAGATCAAGCGGACCCAGAAATTGCTGGCCGCTATTGAAGCGGCCGAACAAAATTTGCCCGCCATGGCGAAAAGCGACCGAGCCATTCGCGAAGCCCTCTTCCAGCTGGTCGGGAACAAAGAAAAAAACCAATATCTGGCTGATTATATTGAATTGCTTAAGCTCTTTTACACTCTCTCCGATACCATGGAAATTCGGATCCGCAATGCCGCCCGCTCTCCCCTTTCGATTAAAGAACTGAAAGTGACCGGAAATGATATTATGGAACAGGGAATTTCGAACCGCCATATTGGAGAGGCCCTGAATTATCTTCTGCAATTAGTTATCGCCGATCCGGAATTAAACCAACGCGAGACCTTGCTAAATGAATTGGCCGCCTTCAAGCGCGATCAATAAGAATGAAATTTGCCGTATTATTTAACGTTATGTATATAACGAGATTTCCCAAAGGAGAGGAACAAAGAAGATAAAACCTTTGATATTTTTGGCTTTAAGAAGTATAATTCGGGAAAATTATATAGGAGGGAAATAAAATGGCATTAGAACCAATTCGTTCCGCTGGATTCGTCCCAAGGCAAAAAGTAGGAGGCATTGAGCTAAGGAGCCCGCTGACGGCCGCCAATCAAGTTGTTCCCACCATTAAAAGCTTAATCGATTCCGGTGTCCGCATCTTTACCGTTGACTTTGGGCTTGGTCGTTTCAAAGCCGCTTTAGCAGAAGCCGGGATCAATCAAAATCTGATCAGCGGGCTGATGGACCTCAACCTCGATCACCACGATGGCATCAACTCCGGAAAAACGGCGACCGAAGTAACGCTCGAAAAGATCGCCAAATATCCCAAACTATTTAAGGGGAATTATGTGGTCCTCTCCGATCAAGTTATTGATGCCGATAATGTCTGCGCCACTTTTGCCGCTTTAAATCCGGAAATGGCCCGCACCTATCAGGATATTTTGACCGGGGCAGCCAGGTACGGCGATTATTATGATAATGTCAGCGACGCCGCGATGAAGATCGTCCTCACCATTGATGCTATGCGTTTCGGTAAAAACAAGTTCGGCCAACCATTCTTTAGATTGACCCCCGAACAGCAGGGTGAACTGTTCAATGAGATATTGGAAACTATGCCTAGAATGCTGACCAGTAGCGAGCAGTTTAAAGATATATATGAAGGGGAACTGGCGAAATTAAAAGCGGAAACCGAAAGAGCCCAGAAGGAAAAATTAATTGCCAACGTTAACGATAAAGTAGCGGTGGTCGACGACCCTAAATTACCCCGGTCGGTCATGTACCAGCTAAGCGACCGCGCCGTCGTGATCAGCCGCAGGGACCTGGGAGAAGGCCGGTTTTCCTATAATCCGGTGGGCTTAAATCCGCGGGTTGCCAATACAAACTTAAGCGGCTTATGGGAAAGGATCAGAAATCTCGAAAATAGCGAGAGAGTTAAAAAAGGCCTACCCACCATCGATACCAGCATGAGCTGGGGCGGGCGTGAAGTTGCTGGCGGATCTCCTAAAGATGATAAAATCGGCAGCATTTTGACGCTGGAGCAATTGGCGCGGACGATCCAGGAATATATCGCAGAACAAAAATAGGCTGGCTTATTCTATCCCGGCAGCTTTTAATGATTCCCGCGTAGCGGTGATACGGCGGGCCTTAAGCTCGCCTTCCGGTTTGCTGACGATCCCGGCTTCTTCGAGTTCATCCATTAAACGCGCGGCGCGGTTGTAACCAATGCGGAATTTCCTTTGCACATAAGAAGTTGACGCCTGGCCGCTTTCGATCACCAGTGCCGCCACCTGGTTAAAAAGGTCATCCTTCCCGCCGCCGGTCTCGATCTCCCCATTGCTCCCCTTCTTGCCAAAATCGATCGCTTTGATACCAACGATCTCTTCCAGATACTCCGGCTCGGCCTGGTCTTTGACGAACTTGATTATCTTTTCTGTCTCTTTATCGGTAACAAACGAGCCCTGCGCCCTCATCGGCTTCATCGCGCCGATCGGGTTATAAAGCATATCACCGCGCCCGAGCAGCTTCTCCGCTCCCGAGGCATCCAGAATCACGCGGGAATCGATCTGGGTGGCAACCGCGAACGCAATGCGCGAAGGGATATTGGCTTTGATCAAACCGGTAATAACGTCAACCGACGGCCGCTGGGTAGCGATCACCAGGTGGATCCCGGTCGCCCGGGCCATCTGGGCAATGCGGCAGATAGAAGTTTCCACTTCATTGGCGGCGACCATCATCAGGTCGGCCAGTTCGTCCACGATCACCAGAATATAGGGCAGTTTGCCCTCCTCTCCCATTTTATAATTAAATGATTCGAGGTTCCTGGTCCCGGTCTCATGGAATTGTTTATAGCGGCTCTCCATCTCTTTTATGACCCATTCTTTCAGGGTCACCGCCGCCCGCTTGGAATCGGTTACCACCGGAGCCAAGAGGTGCGCAATCCCGTCGTAGATCGACAGTTCGACCATCTTGGGATCGATCATCAGCATCTTGACTTCATCCGGCCGGGCCCGCAGCAAAATGCTAGTGATAAGCGAGTTGATGCAAACACTTTTTCCCGAGCCGGTAGTCCCAGCGATCAGCAGATGCGGCATTTTAGCGATATCGCCATAGATCGGTGCTCCTGCCAAGTCCTTTCCGATTCCAAATAACAACTTGGAAGAATGGTTGCGGAATTCCGCGGTTTTAACGATCTCTCTTAAGCGGACCGGAGTTACGGATGAATTTGGAACTTCGATCCCAACTACCGACTTTCCTGGAACCGGCGCCTCGATCCTGACTCCTTGTGAAGCCAGATTGAGCGCAATATCATCCGCCAAGTTAGCGATCCGGCTTACCTTGACCCCGGGTTCCGGCTGCAGTTCATAGCGGGTAACCGCCGGGCCTTGATAAATAGCTACCACTCTCGCCCCCACCCCAAAATTCTTGAGCGCGTCTTCCAGCAGCCGGGCGCGCTGTTCGGTAGTTTTACGCAGGCTTTCGATCTTCTGTTTATCCGAGGCCGAGGTATCTTCCAGCAGGTCAAGCGGCGGTAATTTATATTTGGAATAAGTATTGGATTTTTCTTTTTTCCCTTCGGAAGCACCCGGCTCGTTTTTTTCTTCTTCCATCACCGGCAGAGGGAACTCAATCACCGGTTTTGGCTTAGCCTCGGGTTCTGTTTTTATGATCGGTGGAGCCGGAATGACTTCCTTCTCAACTGGTTCTTTGATCAAAGGAGCCTGGGTAGCCGGTTTGGCCAAAGCCGGTTTCTGCGGCACTTCCTTCCTTTCAAATTTTAACAGACCGATCAACAAGCTGACCAGGGTTTGCACGGTGATATTAAAGATTAACAGCAATCCGATCAGGCTCAGAGCCGAAAGCAAAACGTACGATCCGGCCATACCGATGGTCTTCTCCATAGAAAATCTAAAACCATAGCCGATCGCCCCCCCCGCTCCCTGCACCAGCGGATATTTAGTGGCCGCCAGAAAATAATTAGCCGAAGCGAATTGGGCAGCAGTAATAAATACCAGGAAGATGATCGTCAGCCCGGTTAGTCTGACCGTCAGTTCTTTAACTTCGTGCCGGATCAGCATAATCATCCCGTAAAGGGCAGTAAAAAAGGGGAGCACGTAGATCCCTATCCCGATGATCGAACGCAGAGCCTTTTTAATAATAAACAGACCAACCAGCCCGGTAGAAGATGAAAGATTGGAAATAAAAATAAAAATTGAAATCGCGATCAGCAGGATCCCTACGATATCTTGCTTAAATTTTGAAGGAAGTTTGTTATCTAGCGACTTCTTCGCGTTAATGACGTTCTTTTTCGGAGGCATTCCATTTAGAGTATATCACAGCGGATTAGCAACGTCAAAACCACTAGAATTCGTAGATTAACGCCGCCCGGATCCCGAGCGCGGTATTAAAAGCCAGCCGGCCGGTCAGTTTGCCAAAATCTTTCAAACAGGCTAATTCTACACCCAACAGACTTTTATTCGGTAATTGGCCGGATAAGCCGGGTATTTCAGACACCAAGGCAGAATACATGGCATAGGTAAAACCGCCACCCCAAGTAAAGCCTTCCCGCTTATAATTTAAACGAGCCAGATCAAGCACCACCACTCCATATTTGCTTCCGATCCCGTAACCTACTCCGGCGCAGTAATCCCATTTATCATTCAATTGTCGCCTGAGCCCCATCTCAAGGACCAGCGCTCCCCCTCCCAGCCCCGCTTCGCCGAAAAACACCATATTATTTGGAGTTTTTTTCTGAACTGGAGGATTAGGCTTTGGTTCGCTTACTGGTTTTTTGACAACCGCAGCGCTTTTATTGATTTGGCCATTCCCAACTTTATAAACCGGAAAGACCGGGCGTTTCCCCGCCGGCCAGCGGGGTGCCCTTCGATATTTCTTCTTAACGATGGTTTTCTTTTTTGTAGTTTTAGCTTTGACCGTGGTCTTGCTCTTCACGGCAGAAAAAGACGGTATCCCTAGAGCAAAAACCAATCCCAGCATCAATATCAGAGCTATGATTTTCCTCAAACCAATCAACTCCTTTTATTTTGGCACAGAATAATTAAATTTTCTGCATCAAAATATAGACCAATCGCAACTATTCAGGCGTACCCCACACTAAAGTGTGGGGAATAAACCATAAAAGAACAATTAACAAATCATATTCCCCAGACTTCAGTCTGGGGTTCTCCTCACTAACCAATAAACACCTGAATAACTAAAACCAATGCGCATTTTTTAAATAAAACACATTACTTTTTAATTTTGATCTTTGAATTTTAAGTTATCTTTTGCTTTCCCATTTGTGCCACAGCACCAGGATGGGAGGCGCCACAAAGATAGAGGAACAGGCCCCGAGGGTAAACCCGATGATCAGCGTTTGTGAAAAGACGCGCAGCGTTTCGCCTCCCAGCAGCAGGAGACAAAGCACCATCACGATCACGGTCAGGACGGTGTTAATGGAACGGGCCATCGTCTCCCAGATACTGATGTTGACCAGCTCCGCGAAACCTTTTTTAGCATAATTCGGCTTTTTCAGATTTTCCCGGATCCGGTCATAGATCACGATCGTATCATTGATAGAATACCCCATAATGGTCAGGATCGCCGCCACAAAGGTCACATCGATCGATCTCCAAAGCAAAGCGATGATCCCGGTGGTGATTATCGCGTCGTGGTAAAGCGCCAGCAGTGCGGAGATCGCGAATTTAAATTCAAAACGGAAAGAAACGTAGATGATAATGCCGATCGAGGCGATGATCAGCGCCCAGATCGCCTGCGTGGCTAGCTCTTTCCCGATCGTCGGCCCGATAATATCCGCTTCTAAAATCTCGGAATTGGATATTTTTTCATTAAAATCCTTCATCAGACTGGCGCGCGTCTCGTTTTCCAGCGGTATAGTGCGGATCAATATATCCCTGTCACCTGATTTCTGGATCACGCTTTCTCCCAATTTATAGGAATCAAGGATATCTCGAATATCCGAAACCGCGACGCTCTTCTCAAAACGGAGGTTGAGCAGGGTCCCGCCGGTAAAATCGATGCCGAAATTCATCGGCGTTCCGTGCACAAAGGTGTTAAAAGAAAGCGCCCCCAGCGCGAGCAGGATGAGCACTCCTGAGAGCATGAACCATAATTTAGTTTTTTTAATAATATCAAACATTTTATTTATAAAGCAGCTTCGACTCCGGCTTGGTAACGATCCTGGCATCAACCAGCATGTTCATCATCATGTGCGTCAGGGTCAGTGCGGTGAACATGGAGGCCAGGATACCGATAGTCAGGGTAACCGCGAATCCGCGGATGGTACCCGTCCCTACAAAGAAAAGGGTTATCGCCGCAATAATGGTAGTTACATTTGAATCCAGGATAGCGGCAAAAGCTCGGTGAAAAGCGGTATCAATCGACATTTTTACTGTCTTCCCAAGCCGCAACTCTTCTTTAAGTCTTTCAAAAATAATAACGTTGGCATCGACCGCCATACCGATCGAAAGCAAAAAGCCGGCAATTCCGGGAAGGGTAAGCGTAGTATGGATGAGGGCTAATCCCGCCAGCGTCAGCGGCACATAAATGGCTAGTGACACATCCGCCAGAAATCCAGGCAGACGATAATAAAGCACCATAAAAGCGATAATAATGGCAAAACCGATTATCCCCGCCACCTTACTCTTATCAATCGAATCTTTACCCAGCGAAGGCCCTACCACTCTGGTTTCTACTAATTTAACCGGAATCGGCAGCGCGCCCGCTTTCAATTTAATTACCAGGTCTTGCACTTCTTCAGCCGTAAAGTTACCCGATATCTGAGCTTTGCCGGAAGGGATCGGCTCACGCACATTGGGTGCCGAGATTATTTTATTATCCAGCACGATGGCGATCGGTTTCCCAACTGAGCGCGCAGTGACATCCGCAAAGATCTGGGCTCCCTGCAGATTGAATTCAATATCAACCACCGGATTGCCGTATTGATCCAATCCCGGCCAGGCGCCTTTTAGTTCGGCGCCGGTCAATACCGTCTTTTTCAAAATAATCGGCCGTTCACTCTCGGTCCGGCCGTTGCGCATTTCTTTTACCGTATCCAGACGGGCGTTGGGGCCGTAAAAATCTTTCAGCTTTTCGGCAGATACCGTCCGTACATCCCCGGGGGACCATTCAGCTTCAATAAATTCAAGCAGGGCGGTGTCACCGATCAATTTTATCGCTCTCTCCGGGTCTTTTATCCCCGGCAACTCCACAATCACCTGATCTTTGCCCTTGCGCTGGATGGTCGGCTCGGATACTCCCAAGGCATCGATGCGGTTGCGGATGACTGCGACCACGCCAGCCATAGAATCATCCGAAACCTTGACTTTATCGGTATCCTGCCCTTCCAGCACCATGCGGGTCCCGCCCTGCAGATCAAGGCCAAGGGTTATAGGAAGATTAAATAGAATGTAAACCGAGGCGCTGATTACACCCAAAATGATTAAAAAGCGAAATTGATTAATGTTTTTTTGCATACAAACTCAGGCATTATAGCGAAATTCCCGGACTTAGACAAGAGGTGTTTTTTTCTGCCAGCGGCCATTAGCCTTTAGACGAACAAAAACAGCTCACTAATCCCGTAAGACTGCGCGCTCTCCGTAGAAGACGAAATTTGTTTATTTGAATTACCACAACCAATGATCTTGCACATGAACCACAAAACAATAATAAGAAAAGCTATTAATAAGTAGCGGTAAATTTTGGCCTTTTTCCCAACCATGTTGATCCCCTCCTTTTTCCCGGATCGAAACCTTTACAACTCATTGAAACTGCATTACGGTCGCTTTGTTGCCGTTGGCTTCGTCAATATAGGTCACATAGGGAATATTGTTATAAACATAAAGATAAACTTTTGATACCGACCCGGCGGAAAAAGTCGAACCGCCAGCATTCTGCCAGGTGCCGCTATTATATTTAACCAGAACTGCTTTATGACCATAGATATAATCGCTGTAAGCCACGTAAGGGATACCATTATCCACAAACAGCGAAGTGGAATGTCCCTCCCCGGCTGAAAAGCGGGGAGCACCCAACACTTGCCATGAGCTTCCATCATAGTTCATCACCGTGGCTCTATATTTATTCACAACGCTCTGATCGCCGTCTGTAAAGGCAATACAAGGCTTACCATTATAAAGCGCTAATGAAATACCCGCTGCTTGGCCCGCAGTAAAGCCCGCCGTTCCAACACTCACCCAATCCGCCCCGTTATACTTCATACAGGTAGCTTTTCCAGTCAAAGCCTCGTCCCAATAAGCGACATAGGGAGTTCCATTAACCGCCACCAGCCATCGAGGCGACAAATAGAAAGTCTGCGACTGACTGGAAAAAGCCGGATAGCCCAAATAAGCCCAGCTTTTGCTGCCAGAATCATATTTCATGACCGAAACCTTTTTCGAATTAGCATCATCCTGGAAGGCCAAGAAAGGTGTGCCATTATTATCAATACACAAAGAGACATATTCTGCCTGACCAGCCGTAAAACCAGCGCCTCCCAAAGTTTCCCAGCTGGCAGAGTTAGTATTATATTTGACGACCGTGGCTCTGCTGCCATGCCCCTGATCCGCGTAAGCCAGATATAAATCACCATTGGTAGGATCAATTGATAAACAGGGATAATCGGCCTGGCCATCTGAAAAGCCCGCTTTCCCCACCGGAGCCCAGCTATCAGACCCACTGTTATATTTCATCACGGTAGCCTTGTTACTATTAGTTCCATCCGAAAAAGCAATATAGGGAACGCCATTATAAACAGATGTCGTAGGATAATCTATCGTTCCGGCGGAAAAACCGGCTCCGCCTAATGCTTTCCAGGTCCCGGTTATTGGTGGCAGAGTTGTGCCCGTTGGGATGGTAGTGGGAGTAACACTCCCACCCATATAGATAGCATTGAGTGAAAAATCTATCCCTGTTACATTAGTGCCGGAATAACCGATTGGCTGAGCGTGGGTATTGCCGCCAAACACGATCGGCAGATTGCCGTCTGAATATTGCCCCAGTTTATCTAAATTGTTTAATTGGTCAAATGGCAAAGGATGACGATTTATAAAAAGGACCGCCACTATATAATAAGTCCCATTGTTAACAAAATCAAAATTATATACTTGACTCGCTTCGCCGGAGATACTAAATAATTTAACATCTTTCTGTCTTCCTGGATCAAAATTCTCATCCGGGAAAATTGTTACCTGCAGCGTCCCCCAGCGATCGGCGGCATTATACCCGGTCCAACTCCAGGAAATCGTCCCGCTGATCCCGTTTAGCACGACCGGTAAAGTTGTAGTGGGAGTTATAGTGGTAGTGGTAGAAGCCGAATTTATGTCTTCATTAACACTGCTGGTGCAGCCGCCGATCCCGAACCCCAAGAACCATGCTGCAATTATCAACCCTACCCCGACCAGCGTACACAACATGACCGTCCGCTTCATAAATAGGCCTCCCGAAAAATTAATTTAATAGCTTGCTATCTGCTTCAGTAAATTATTACATATATTAAGCGTCAACTCAAGGCAGGCGGGCAAAAAAAAGCCCCGTTTTGGCGGGGCTTTCGATTTAATAGCGTTAAATTTATCAGTTTTGTACTAGATCATATCTAACCAGGCCGCGTTCAAGGATCTTCTTGGTGACATTGTTCTCGGGAATCTCATAAACGATGACGGTCTCTTCATCGTAAAGGTTCATGGTCTTGCACTTGGGGCATTTGATCTCTACCTTGCTTCCTTCACTTACTTTAGCCAAGAGTCGGTGGCAAAATTTACATCTGAATTCGTTTAACATCTAAGTGCCTCCTTTTGTATCCAAATAGTTATCGGGCCCCTTTTTTAAAAATTTCATTGATTTTTGCTAATTTTTTGATAAACTTAAAAGATAACTATTCAGGTATCACAGCCCTCACCCTGGCTTAAGTAATCTAAAAGTTTATCTCAACGTCCCTCTCCCAGAGGGAGAGGGAAAAAAACTTGCCCTCGCCCCCTGGGACCTGCCTGCCGGCAGGCAGGGAGGGCAGAAAAGATTATCTTTGTTAGAGAAAAAACTGGGTGAGGGCTGAATAGTTACACTTAAAAGATTAAATAGAAAGGAGTAAAAAAATGGTTAGATTATCCGAAGAGTATTTTTTTGTGGGTGAAAGAGCGAAAACCGGAGCGAGGATAGAAAAGATCCATGCCCGGCAGATTCTGGACTCAAGGGGAAACCCAACGGTTGAGGTTGACGTGTTATTAAAAGACGGGACGCTGGGCAGGGCCGCCGTTCCTTCGGGAGCTTCCACCGGAGAGAACGAAGCGCTGGAGCTGCGCGATAAAGAAGACAAACGTTACGGCGGCAAAGGGGTCTATACCGCAGTTAAAAATGTTAATGAGATCATTGCCCCAAAAGTAGTCGGTATGCCGGCCCATCAGCAACTAAAGATCGATAATCTGATGTTGGACCTCGACGGAACACCTTTTAAAAGCAAATTAGGCGCCAACGCTCTGCTGGGTGTTTCTCTGGCGGTAGCCCGTGCCGCTTCTATCTCTTACGCCGTTCCCTTGTTTAAATATATCGGCGGGGAAAAAGCTACGATCCTCCCGGTCCCCAATATGAACGTCATGAACGGCGGCGCCCATGCCGGCTGGAATTATGAACTGCAGGAATTTATGATCTCCCCGGCCGGAGTCGGATCATTCTCTGAGGCCCTGAGAGTTGGGGCCGAAGTTTATCAGACCTTAAAGAAGGTATTGAAAGATCGGGGACTCTCGACCGGTGTCGGCGATGAAGGCGGGTTCGCCCCCAGACTGACCAAGAATGAAGAAGCTATCCAGGTGATCATGGAAGCGATCGAAAAAGCCGGCTACCAGCCTGGCAAGGAAATCTTTCTGGCGCTTGATCCGGCGGCCAGCGAGTTCTTCAAAGATGGAAGATACCATCTCAAGAGCGAGGGTAAAGCGCTGACTTCCGAAGAAATGGTCGACCTGTACGCGGATTGGGTAAATAAATACCCGATCATTTCGATCGAAGACGGCTGTTCAGAAAAAGACTGGGACGGCTGGAAAATATTGACCGAAAAGCTGGGAAAGAAGATCCAATTGGTGGGTGACGATCTTTTTGTCACCAATCCTGAATTCTTAAAGAAAGGGATAAAAGCCAAAGTCGGCAACTCGATCCTGATCAAGCTTAACCAGATCGGAACACTCTCAGAAACTTTGTACGCGATGGAGATCGCCAAAGGGGCTGGCTATACATATATGACGTCGCACCGCAGCGGCGAGACCGAGGACTCGACCATTGCCGATCTGGCGGTCGCGACAAATTCCGGACAAATAAAAACCGGCGCCCCTGCCCGCTCGGAGCGAGTTTGCAAATACAATCAGCTCCTGCGGATCGAGGAAGAATTAGGGGATAAAGCTAAATACATCGGGTTAGCTGGTTTTAACCCTAAGAAATAATTTTAGATCCGCAAGGTAGATTCTAATAATCTAGTGGTATAGGAAGCTTTCGGTTTCGAAAG
>Ga0315287_10007150_pt1 | contig 11169 bp, 11 predicted proteins | sample YL17G11_0_MG_FD_205037 | JGI IMG/M metagenome (GOLD analysis project Ga0315287, IMG submission 205037) | Sediment microbial communities from Yellowstone Lake, YNP, Wyoming, USA - YL17G11_0 | ecosystem: Environmental > Aquatic > Freshwater > Lake > Sediment | place: USA: Wyoming | collected...
ATGGAACGGAGGGCGTCGGCACTGAAGTACCGACGCAACGAAAAGGGTGGCAGGGGCGAGCCCCTGCCCAACGGGTTCGGGATAGGACGGGGCAGGAGGCACGCTCCTGCCCTACGGGCTTCGGCAGCAAGCTACCGAAGGAACGAAAAAAGGCGGAGGCGGGGGCGCAGTTTCGAGAGTGATGGAACGGAGGGCGTCGGCACTGAAGTACCGACGCAACGAAAAGGGTGGCAGGGGCAAGCCCCTGCCCAACGGGGACTGGGAATGTGGATGAAACGGCGGGATCCCTCGCTACGCTCGGAATGACACAGGGGCCAGATACAGCGGTGAGTGATCGTGTTCATATGATCGGTATCGGGGGGATCGGCATGAGCGCGCTGGCGAAGTTGCTGCTGGCGCGCGGCGTGTCTGTGTCCGGGTCCGATGTGCAGGCGTCGCCGCTGACTCAGGAGCTGTCGAATCTCGGCGCGACGGTCACGATTGGACATACGGCCTCTGCGGTTGACGGGGCCGCGCGGGTGGTGATCTCCGATGCTATTCACGCCGGCAATCCCGAGCTGCGGCGGGCGCGCGAGCTGCGATTGCCGGTGATACGGCGCTCGAAGCTGCTGGCGGAGCTTATGGCGGATAGGCGGGGGATCGCGGTCTCGGGCACTCACGGCAAGACAACCGTGACGGCGATGATCGGGCTGATACTGATGGAGGCGGGGCTGGAGCCGACGGTCGTGCTCGGGGGCGAGTACGAGGCGTTCGGCGGCAACGCGCTCGCCGGCGCGGGCGAGTGGGTGGTGGTCGAGGCGTGCGAGGCGTATGAGTCGTACCTCGACCTCGCGCCGGATGTCGCCGTGATTACCAACATCGAGGCCGATCATCTCGACCACCACAAGACCGAGGCGCACCTGCGGGAGAGCTTCGAGAGGTTCCTCGACAATATCAGGCCGGGCGGGTCAGCGGTGCTGTGCGCGGATCGGGAGGAGCTGAGGTCGCTCGGCGCGGGCAGCGGGCGGCCGGTGGTAACGTATGGGCTGACGGCCGGCGCTGATGTCCGCGGCGGGAAGGCAGAGATGGCCGGCGCCTCGGGCGCCTGCCGCCTGGTAATCGACGGGGCGGACAGGGGCGAATTGCGCGTCCAGGTGCCCGGGATACACAACCTGGTGAACGCGCTGGGCGCGACTGCGGCGGCGCTTCAGGCAGGGGTGACGGCGGACGCGTGCCGAATGGCGCTGGCGAAGTTCACAGGGGTAGGGCGCCGTTTTGAGATTCTCGGGGAAGCCGGCGGCATAGCGATCATTGATGACTACGCGCACCACCCGACGGAGATCACGGCGACGCTGGCGGCGGCGCGGGCGGCCTACCCCGGGAGGCGGCTGGTGGCGGTTTTCCAGCCGCACCTGTACTCGCGCACGCGGGATTTCGCAGACGGATTCGTGCGCGCGCTGGAGCCGGCGGATGTGGTAGTGATGATCGATATCTACCCGGCGCGCGAGGACCCGCTTCCGGGGGTGACATCAGGTATGATCGGCGGCCCACTGCGGGAACGCAAAGGAAAGGACGCCGTGTTCGAATTGGCGAAGGATGACATACCTGTGAAGCTGCCGGAGGTGACGCGCTCGGGGGATGTCGTTCTCCTCATGGGGGCGGGCGACATCGGGGATAAAGCGCGAGAGTTCGCCATCCGGCTCGGGGCACGATTCGAGGGGTCACAGCCGCTGACCCCAGCCAAGTAAGCAGGGAAAGCAGACCTTGATCACAGCACCGGCTATTGTCACAGAGGACCGTCAGGTGGAGCGTGCAGCCGCGGAGCTTGCCCGCCGGATTCCGGGCGCCATCGTCAGGTCGCTCGAGCCGATGGCAGGGCACACGACGTTCAGGATCGGCGGCCCTGCCGACATTTTCGCCCAACCGCTGGATCTCGGGCAGCTCGCGGAGGTGATGCAGTTCGCGCGGGGGATGGGCCTGCCCGCGAGGGTGGTCGGCAATGGCAGCAATCTTCTGGTGGGGGACGGGGGCATTCGCGGGATCGTGATCCGCCTCGCCCCGAATTTTGGCGATGTCCGATGGTTGGACGACGGCGCTGTCGTTGGCGGGGGCGCGAGGCTGGGGAAGCTGGTGAAGGATTCGGCGGCAGCGGGGTTGAGCGGCCTCGAGTCCACGGTGGGGATCCCCGGCACGCTCGGGGGCGCGCTGGCGATGAACGCGGGCACCGACACGGGCTGCATCGGCGACCTGGTGGTGTCGGCGACGATGCTGGAGGAATCGGGCGACATCCGCGAGTGGAACGAGACGCAGCTCGCGTATAAGTACCGGCACAGCGGCATCCGCGCGGCAAAGGTGATCGTGCTTTCGGCGCGGTTGAGACTGCGGCCGGCCCCACCGGAGGAGATCAGAGCGAAGATCAAGCGGCTGAGGGAGAAGCGGGCGAGCAGGCAGCCGCTGACGGCGTGGTCGGCAGGCAGCGCGTTCAAGAACCCGCTCGGGGTGGCGGCGGGGAAGGTGCTCCATCGCGCGGGCGCGAAGGGGATGCGGATCGGCGACGCGCAGGTGTCGGCGAAGCATGCGAACTTCGTGGTCAACCGCGGGCGAGCGACCGCGGCGGAGGTGAAGGAACTGCTCGATCGGGCGCATGCGTTGGCCCTGCGTAGATATGGCATTGATCTTGAGCTCGAGATCGAGATAGTGGGGGAGTAGCGGCAGGCATGGCGCGGATGCGGGTAGTTGTGCTGACGGGAGGGAGCTCAGCCGAGCGCGAGATTTGTTTGAAGAGCGGCGCGAAGGTGATGGCGGCGCTCGACCCCGCGAGATACGACGCGGCGGCGGTTGATCTGGCGCAGATCACGGACGGCCGAGCGGAGCAGCTAGCAGGGGCGCTGATGGCGCCGACCGGCTACGAGCCGAAGACGCTCTGCAATGGTTTCGGGACTGAAGTCCCGAAACACCAGCCACGGCAGTCTGCTGCACTGGCGGCATCGGGTGAGCGCGGCCTCGAGCACGTTCCGGCCAAGCCCGATGTCGTCTTCATTGCGCTGCACGGCGGCGCAGGCGAGAACGGCACGGTGCAGGGCATGCTCGATCTGTTCGGCATTCCCTATGTGGGATCGGGCGTGCTGGCGAGCGCAATGGCGCTCAACAAGATCGTCTCGAAGAAGCTCTTCGAGCGAGAAGGCATCCCGACGCCGAAGTGGGCGCCGCTCTCCGCTTCGCGGCGGTCGAGTGCGGCGAGAGAAGCGCTCGACGCGGTCGGACTGCCGTGCGTGATCAAGCCGGCGACGGAGGGGTCCTCGCTCGGAGTCACCATCGTCAGGAATGCCGAGCAACTCGAGCCGGCGCTGGACCTGGCGTTCCGGTATGGCAAAGAGGCGCTGGCGGAGGAGTTCATCGCCGGGGTCGAGATCACCGGGCCGGTGCTCGGGAATGATGATGCGCAGGTGCTTCCGCTGGTCGAGATCGTCCCCGGCGAAGAATTCGAGTTCTACGACTACGACGCGAAGTACACAGAGGGGGCGACTGACGAGATCATCCCCGCGCGGATCACCGAAGCGCAGGCGGCGAGGGCGCGCGAGCTCACGCTCAGGGCACACAAGGTGCTCGGCTGCCGCGGGATGTCGCGCGTGGACATGATCGTGGGCAGGGATGACGTGTACGTGCTGGAGTTGCAGACCATCCCTGGGTTGACAGGGACGAGCCTTCTGCCGCGAGCGGCGGAGGCGGCCGGGATCAGCTTCCCGCAGCTTGTCGACAGGTTGATCGAGCTGGCGCTGGAGGAGCGCGAAAGCAATGGCTCAAGGCGCGGCGTATAGGCCGAAGCTCGGCGCGTTGAACACGCACGAGGTGCGAGAGGCGGACGGCACGCAGCGGCTGCAGCGCGCGGTCTTCATCGCGGCCGCGGTGCTGGTACTGGAATTCGCGCTCATCCCGTTCAAGTCGCCACGGTTCGCGGTGAGGGAGATCGTGCTGCGCGGGGACCCGCACGTGACCGGGCTGGTGGCGAAGCAGGTGGCGCTGCCGAAGGGCACCAACTTCTTCCGCGCGCCGGTGAGCAAGCTGGCGAAGGCGGTGAAGGCGGTGCCGGCGGTGCAGCAGGCAAGGGTGGATCGCAGCTTCCCGAATCGCATCGTGGTGACGGTCGAGCGCCGGGAGGCGGTCGCGGTGATGCGACAGGCGGACGAGGCGAGGCTGGTGGACTCGGACGGCGTGGTGTTCTCGGTGCCCGACGAATGGGGCTGGGGGCTACCGGAACTGATGGGGGCGAAGCTGACGAAGGATAGCATCGGCACTGCGGAGGGGAGGGCGGATGTGGCGACTCTGCTCGGGGTGCTGAGGGCACTGGGGCCGGACCCGCGGCTTCGGGTGGCGCGGCTGGGACTGACCAGAGAGGGCGTGATCGAGGCGGCGTTGGAATCGGGCGCGAGAGTGCGGTTCGGAGATGGCGAGCAGCTCGACGTGAAGATCAGGCTGCTGCTGGCGGCGCTCGATCAACTCGGGGCCGATCGTGTAGAATATATGGACTTGAGCAATCCGCGGACGGCGTACTGGCGGGAGCGCGCGAGCCGGTCGTGAGGTCCGGAGGGGCTTCGGCACTGAAGTACCGAAGCAACCGGCCTGGTTTCGGGACTGGAGTCCGGGAACACCGGCAATAAGGCCGGAGGGGCTTCGGCACTGAAGTACCGAAGCAACATGGGCGCACCTGCGAATGCCGCTGAACGGCTAGCGGCATTCCTGTCGGGGCGTTCCGAACTACACGGAGCCGCCCCGGAGGTGATGGAGAGATGCGGGCGTTCTGGGAGGCGGGAAAGGGCTGGACGCTGCCGGTAGCGGGCGTGTGCCTGGTGCTGGGAGCGTTGCTGGGCATTCAGACTCATACTCAGCAGCTGCGCGGGGCGACTGAGGTCGGCCGGCGGAGCAGCGCGTTAGTTGGTATGTTGACGAACAGCGAAGCGCAGCTCGCGGCGCAGGCGAAGGAGATCGAGCAGCTCCGCGCGCAACTGGGCAAATTCGAGAAGGAGGCGATGAGCGACAAGGGCGTCACGCAGCGAGTGTACGAGGAGATGCAGACGGACCGAGTCGCGTTGGGCCTGCTGCCGGTGAAGGGGCCGGGCGTCGAGCTGGAACTGGGTGACAGCACCATGCGCCGCGATGGCGCCGAGGCGGGAAGCCAGGATATCTATCTGATTCACGACTACGACCTGCGCGAGGTGGCGAACGAGTTGTGGGCGGCTGGGGCGGAGGCGGTGTCTCTGAACAACCAGCGGCTGGTAACGGGGAGCGCGATCCGATGCTCGGGCCCCCTAATCCAGGTGAACAACACGACCATTCCAAGTCCGTTTGTGTTTCACGCGATCGGGAACAAGGACAATTTCGTCTCCGCTCTCAACATCAGGGATGGGGTGCTGGATCGGCTGAGGTGGGTGAAGTTCCAGGTGAAGCTGACACCGAAAGATGATGTCGCGGTTCCGGCGATTGCAATCGCACCGAAGTTCAGGTATGCGAAGCCAGTAACGGAGGAGACGCCGTGATCTTCCTGCCGGTTGTCGCGCTCATCCTCGGCTTTCTCCTCGTCTACCGGTTCTCGATTCCATCCGCATGGGCGGACTACGCGGCGATCGCGATCCTGGCGGGGTTCGACGCGCTGATCGGCGCGGTGCGGGCGCGAATGGAGGGGCAATTCGATGAGGCCGTGTTCATCAGCGGCTTCTTCGTGAATATGGCGCTCGCCATTCTGCTGGCGTACATCGGCGACAAGCTCGGTGTCGATCTGTATCTGGCGGTCGTAGTGGCGCTGGGGATTCGGATATTCACGAATCTGGGACGGATTCGGGGGCTGTTCGTGCGGGCGCGGATGGAAGCGCGCCGGGCGCGGCACGCGGCGATGCCGCATTAGCAGCACGCGTTGCTGAGACGCCGATGAACGCGGGCGAACGCGGAGGCATTCAGTGCCTCCTGGGGCGGCACGACAGGGCAGGAGGCACGCTCCTGCCCTACGGACTGAACCCGACAAGGGCAGGAGGCACGCTCCTGCCCTCTGTACTGCGACACCACGGCCATTCTGCAGTGGCAGGGGCAAGCCCCTGCCCAACGGTTGACATGGAGGCGGACATTGGCGGGGCATGAAACCCTGCTCGGACTCGATATCGGTACCACAAAGGTGGCCGCGGTCCTGGGTGGACGCGGCGCCGGAGTGACGCTGCTTTCGGCGGCGTGCGTCCCCTGCAGCGGGCTGAGGCGGGGGACGGTCGTCGATGTGGCCGAAACGACGCGCGCTGTTCGCGAGGCGGTGATGAAAGCGCAGCGGATGGCCGGCGTCGAGCTGGAAGCGGCCTGGGTGGGGGTGACGGGGCAGCACATCTCCTGCTTGAACGCGCGGGGCGAGATTCAGATTGCGCGTGGCCGGCGGGAGATCACCTGGGAGGATGTTGAGAAGGTGATGGGCGCGGCGGTGAACTCGGTATCGCTGCCGCCCGATCGCCAGATGATCCATGCGATCTCCCGCGGCTTCCAGGTCGACGGCGAGCCGCGGGTGCGGAACCCGTGCGGTCTGGTGGCGAACCGCCTGGCAGTAGAGACGCACGTGGTGACGGCGTCGCGCAATCTGGTCGCGAATATCGTGAAGGCGGTCGAGCAGGCCGGGATCGAGGTGGCGGAGTTGGTCGCCGAGCCCCTGGCCGCGGCGGATGCGGTGCTTACGCCGGAGGAAGAGGAGCTGGGCACGCTGCTGATCGACATTGGCGGCGGGACGACGGATCTAGCGCTCTTTATGGAAGGCAGCATCGCTTACACGGGCGCGGTGCCGGTCGGCGGAAGCAATGTGACGCACGATCTCGCAGTCGCGCTGGGTGTCACGCATCCGCAGGCAGAGCAGGTGAAGCTGACCTACGGGGCGTGCGATGCGTCCTCGGTTTCCGAGGAGGAGCAGGTACCGGTGCCGGATGAGCCGGAGCGGATGATGAGCCGTCGCCTCGCGGTTGAAGTGGTCGAGGCGCGGATGAACGAGACGTTCACCCTGGTTGCACATGAGATGACGCGGCTGGACGCGGGATGGCCGCCCCCCGGGGGGGCGGTGCTGACCGGAGGGGGAAGCCTGCTGCCGGGACTGACGGACTTGGCCGGGAAAGCGCTGGGCTGCCGAGTGAGACTGGGCCGGCCGCGGGTGGCTTCGGGGCCGGTGGAACTGCTGGAGACGCCGTCGTTGGCGACGGGGGTCGGACTGGTTTTCTACGCCCACAAGGAAGCCGAGACGCAGCGCGCCGAGCCGAGACGGGCGGTTCAGGCGCTGTCGATACTGGGGCGAGTGGTGGCATGGGTGAGGGATTTGTTCAACTCGTGAGGGGGCGGCGCTGATATCGGGTTTCGGGACTGAAGTCCCGAAACACCAGCACCAGACGGAGGGGCTTCGGCACTGAAGTACCGAAGCAACAGAACGGCGTGATCCCTTCGGCTGCGCTCAGGATGACAGACTGGGAAGAAGTTCCTGACGAACGGGAATGATGGCTCATTCTGATACACCAACGGTACTTCGCGTCGTGTTGGCCGCCGGTGGGACCGGCGGTCATGTCTATCCGGCGCTGGCGGTGGCGGCGGAGTTGAAGCGGCTGCGGCCGGAGGTGCGGCTGCTCTTCATCGGCGGTGACCGCATGGAGGCTCAGGTGGTGCCGGCGGCGGGGATCCGATTCCGGAGGATATCAGTCCACGGGCTGGCCGGTCGTGGGTTGAGTGGGCTGGCGAGGCGCGCTCGATCGGCGGCGGAACTGGCGCTCGGCATTCCAGTAATCCAGAGCCTGCGGATCCTGCGTGAGTTCGGGCCGCAGGTGGTAATCGGCACAGGGGGCTACGCGTCCGGACCCGTGCTCTACGCGGCCAAACTGATGCACATTCCCTCGGTCGCGCTCGAGGGCAATCGCACGCCCGGGCTCACCAGCAAGCTTCTTGCGAAGAGGGTGAGCGTGATGGCGGTGGCGTGGCCCGAGCAGGAGGAGTTCTTCAAGGAGCGGGTCAAGGCGCCGACGCGGGTGGTAGTAACGGGTCTGCCGATTCGGCCCGGACTGGCGGATATGACGCGCGAGGAAGGCGCGAGGGCGTTGGGATTCGACCCCGCGCTGCGGACGCTGGTGATCATCGGAGGCAGCCTGGGATCGCGGAAGATCAATGAGGCGGTGGCCGGCGCGCTCCGGATCATGGATGGGGGCGGGCGTCTCAGGGAGGTGCAGATCCTGCACGCGACGGGCAGGCAGAAGTCGGAAACGCTGAGTGCGGATGAGATCAAGCTGATCGCGCCGCGGTACAGGCTCCTCCCCTATCTCGATGCCGAGTACCCAGCGGCGCTGGCGGCAGCCGACCTGGTGGTGACGCGGGCCGGCGCCAGCACGGTGGCGGAGATCGGCGCCAGAGGGCTGCCCGCCATTCTCATCCCGTGGGCGCAGGCGACGACGGGCGAGCAATCGCTGAACGCGGAGCCGTTCGGGAAGGTGGGCGCGGCGGTGGTAATTCGCGATGCAGAGCTCACGCCCGCGGCGCTGGCGAAGGCGCTGGAGGACCTGCTCTGGGATGATCTGAAACGGGCGCGGATGGCGCGAGCGAGCAAACTGCTGGGAAAGCCGCGGGCGGCGGAGGCGGTGGCGAAGATTGCACTGGAGTTGGCGGAGGGTTCGTCGGACGCCGATGACCACTAGGCGCCGGAGGGGCCTTCCATTACGGGCAGGTCTGCGTAGGGCGCGAGGTAGGGCCGCCAGGCGGGATTGCCGGCGGCGGCGATGAACTTGGTATAGCTGATGTATGGGATGAACTTGGGGCGGAACGGCCGGCGATACAGGCGCATGCTGGCTTCGTCGGGCGTGCGATTGCCCTTCTTGTTGTTGCACTCGGTGCAGCAGCAGACGAGGTTGAGCCAGTCAGTGCCTCCTCCGCGCTCCTTGGGTACAACGTGGTCGATGGTGAGAGGCACGTTGTGCTCGCCGCAATACTGGCAGGCGTAGTGATCGCGAGCGAAAATGCTCTTGCGGGAGATGTGAAGGACGGGGGTGGGCCGGCGCACGTGATGGTTGAGCCGCACCACGGTCGGCATTTCGATAATCAGGTTCTCGGCGTGGAAGACCTTGGAGTCCCTCTCGACGGTATGGGCCGTGCCGAGCCATAACATGCCCAACGCCCTGCGCACGTTGGTTACGTTCAAGGGCTGATAGTTGTCGTTGAGAACTAAGACCCCATCCATGGTACGACCTCGGCAGAAATGCGAAGCCCGTCAGCGACAGAGACGCCGACGGGCCCGATGGTCACAGCACAACCTCGAGTCGGCGTGGTTGAGAAATAGGCGGTCCGCACCAGAGCATGCTCGATCTGGCTGCGGCCGGTCGCTCTTCCGATCGTGCGCACGAATGCCATACGCTTCCTGGACCCGGAGACGGGATTCCTGCGATGATACCGGAGAGGGTTTGGGGTTGTCAATGGCTGGGCGGCGCGACGCAGCGCAGCCGGAGATGAGGTGCGATGGCGTGTGCGGGCGGAACATGCGGAGCGAGTGGGCCGTCATACCGGTGGGTTGCAAGGGCCTGCCGGCCAGAGGCGGTGCAGGGCGGCAAGGTCGGTTGAATCTCAGTATGGTTTGCTCTATAATAGCGGCGGCAGTGGCGGCGGAGTGACGCGACCGGGGATTTTGCCACAGCCCGACACGAGCGAACGAAGAGGAGCAGATGATGGCGATCAAAGGTGCGAGCAGGCGGCTGATCTGGGTGGCCGCGCTTGTGGCGCTGGTAGTGGGAGTCAGCGCCGGATTGCTCTGGGGAGCGGAGCGGGGGCGCCGCCTGTCCCGCCCGGCCAGCAAGAAAGTCACAAAGGCGCCTGCGAAGAGCAGCGCGGCTAAACCCATTCCGAATCTTCCTCCCCCACCCGAGAATGCTCCTACCGGTGGAGTCGAGATCGTCTCACCCGAATCCGATGCGAAGCTCCGCGGCGTGGCCGTGATCACGGCCAACTCGCCGAACGCGTCGGGCTACATCGTATTTCGCGTGGATGGCGAGTTCGCATACTCGACCACGGTCCCGTTCAAGATGCGGTGGGACACCAGCACGACAAGTGATGGCTCGCATGTGGTGCGAGCGGATGCATATGATTCGTCGGGCAATTTCACCGGAGGCAATTCGATCAAGGTTATCGTCGAGAACGCGATTCCGACGCCCGAGTCGGGCGTGCTGCTGACGGTGAAATTCGGCGAGCACGATGTTCTCAGCCGGCAGGTGACCGGCCATGGAGAGCTGGCAGCGCTGCAGGCGGATCAGGTGTTGCCGGAGGGGTTCAATGCGCTCTCCGGGGACTTCAAGGGCGATCTGAACCAGACGGTGTTGGATGCGTACTACGAAGGCGTGTCGGCGCTCGTGCGCGGCCGCCTGCGGTCGGCATCGCTGACGGCAGATGGCGTTCGCCAGCCGGTACCGGAGATCGGCCAATACGCGATGGTGCAGGTATCGCGCAACGGGCTCACGATCCCGGCCTCGACGGCGACGACGCGGCCGCGCATTGGGATGGGAGAGATCTCGTTCGCGCTTGCTGATTACCCCGTCATGCCGGGCGACACGTGGCAGTCCCCCCTGGGTGTGGTTCCGGAGCTGTACAAGCGACAGGCGATTTTCGTGCAGGCGACGCATAAGTTCGACGGCCTGCGGTGGTTCAGGGGGAAAGAGTGCGCGGTCATCACGTCCACGTACCAGATTCCTGAGGTCCCGCTGTTCAAGCAGCAGACCCAGAGTCAGCAGCAGGCTCAGCCGCAACGGCAGCAGATGGGCGCGGTTGGATCCGGGGACATGCCGTATCAGATTCAGCTCTCCGGCGGGATGAGGGGCGGTGGCGGGATGCGCGGCGGTGGCGGAATGAGGGGCGGTGGCGGAATGCGCGGCGGTGGCGGGATGCGCGGCGGTGGCGGGATGCGCGGCGGTGGCGGGATGCGCGGCGGTGGCGGGATGCGCGGCGGTGGCGGCAGGCAGGGCGGAGGGGGAGCCGGCGGGCGAGCATCGCTTTCGTCTCTCGATAGCGCCCGGCTCACAGAGCTCGAGGGTCAGCGAACAACGTACATCACCCGAGCGACGGGACGCATCATGCGGGTGGAGGACATCGTCCGAGGGAAAGTGGAGTTCCGCGCGGCGACCACATCGGCGCGCACGACCGCGATGAGCAGCGACGGCTATA
>Ga0315287_10007151_pt1 | contig 11167 bp, 10 predicted proteins | sample YL17G11_0_MG_FD_205037 | JGI IMG/M metagenome (GOLD analysis project Ga0315287, IMG submission 205037) | Sediment microbial communities from Yellowstone Lake, YNP, Wyoming, USA - YL17G11_0 | ecosystem: Environmental > Aquatic > Freshwater > Lake > Sediment | place: USA: Wyoming | collected...
TATTACGGCAAGCCAGCATCAGCCACATTGGCACGCGGCCTCCAACGATATCACGCCATCAAATATGGAAGGCAAATCTCAGCGGGAATTGTGTGAGTCTGATAGCCGAGATTGGTGGGGATTACCATATAAAAAGCAATAATCGCTTGTCGATGTGCCCCCAGGCGCGTTACCGAAATCGCCTGTGCGGCACCTTGACCGGCATTCGGAAAGTGGCGAAACTTCTTGGCACGCTGGTTCTCGTCGAGGTGCTGGCGCTTCAGATTGGTGGACAGCATGAAGGCCAAGGCACACCGTCGTAACCAGTGAGGTCTTGGCCGCAGGGGGCAATCCTGACGCCGCCATGAGCAGGGGTAAATCACGGAAACGATCATTTTGAGAAAAGCGGATCCGGTGCTGAAAGCGAACTTCAGACTTGTCCAGAACTCTCAGGGCCCGCGCTAATAACCTGAAGAGGCGGTGGCGTCACTCTGGAGACCACAGGAGGACGCCATGACCGACATCACCACCATTCCCCGATCGCCATCCATCGCCCTAGCCTGCTACGCCTGGGCCCGTGCCGCTGTTTCCATTGTTCCCAAAAGTGACTGACCGGCTGCGTCGTTTATGGGTGTCTCACAGGGTCACAGCTTTTCCGATGCGCGCCGACTCTTCCGCGGCGAGAGCAAAGCGCAGGACTTCACGGCCTTCGGCACCCGTGAGTTTGAGGGGCAATCCTTCGCGCAGGGCCTTGAGGTGGTAGCGGGTGGAATGGATGAAACTCCATTCCCAGCCCGTATCCATCAACGTGTAGGAAGTCAGCGCACCGTCGCAATAGAGCTGCACGGGCGGCGTTTCGCCCAGCTTGCCGTGGCCCTGATTGATCCAGATGATCCCCTTGCTGCCGGTGATCTCGACGCGGTCATCTTGGGCATAGTGGCGGGTTTCGAGTAACAAGTCCTTCGAATAGACGATTTCGAGATTGCCATAGCGGTTGCCGGGAAAACGGAACGAGATCATCGCTGGCGCATCGAACACGAAGCCGTCCGGTGCCGTCGTGTGGGAGATCCAGGCATGGACCTGTTCCGCCTGTCCCATGAAGTGCCAGGCCAGCGCAAACTTATGATGCCCGTCGTCGAACACGAGGGGACCACCCCCCGACAGGCTGGTCTGCTGGCGCCAGGCGGACGCGCCGACCGGTATTTTCCACGCCGTCTTGCTGGTGCCCGGATTGCTCTTGATGCGGATGGTGAGCGGCTCGCCGATGGCGCCTTCGGCGATGAGTTCGGTGGCTTTCATGACCGGCGGGTAGAAGATGAAATTCTCGAACACCTTTAACGGGGCACCGGTCTGCCGGGCCGCGTCAACCACCTCGTCGGCCTCCGCCAGGTTGAGGCACATCGGCTTCTGCAACGATACGGCCTTGCCTGCGGCCATGGCCGCAAGCGCAGCAGTGCGGTGCAGATGATGCGGCAGCAGGATTTCGACAAGATCCACATCGGAACGTTTCAGCAGCTCCGCCATATCGTCGGTGATAAAGGGATTGCGAAGTCCCCAGGCAGCTGCGCGCTGCCGGGCAAGGTTAACGTCACGGTCGCAGAGTGCCACGATCTCTGCCTTCGGATCGTTGAGATACTCGATGGCGTGGAGATCGGAAATGCGCCCAGTGCCGATGATCCCGACGCCGATTCTGTCATAGGTCTTCATATTTCGCTCCCATTTTCCGGTTCTGTGTATCCGCAGCGCTACGTTCCAGCAGAAGCTGGCCGAGTTCGGCCAGCTGGCCTGGTCGATTCTTGTAACAGGCGATGTGAGAGATTATTGCACGTATAACCTCTCGTCGAGTGGGGTTGGATTTGATACGATTGTGGCAGGTGCAGGCGGCCTATATCCGAATGCTGGGTGCGGGCGCAATGTGTTGTAGGGGTCGCCCCAATTATGATTGCGATGTTATCTCTCTGAAGTCCGGTTTGGATCAACAGCGCCGGTCACCGATATCCGCATCATGTCGACTTACCGCCTGATTGCAGGAGAGTTGCCAGAGATCGCGGTCAGCCGCTTCGGGCCAGAGCACATATGCTGTCGTTGCGAATCGGGCTCGCAGGCATTCTAGTGGACTAATTCATACCCGCAAAAAGGAAGCCAGGAAGAGCGCATGTCAGAGCAGGAGATGCATTACCCCGACCATTTCGTTGACCGTCTGGAAATTCTCTGGGGCGAGGGATTCCTTTTCCCAGGTGGTCCAAAAGAGGTTCGCGCAATCGTCACCGGGATTGATCTCAGGGACAAGACCGTTCTGGATATCGGCTGCGGAACCGGGGGCGCTGATTTCGTTTTGGCAGGGGAGCTAGGAGCAGCTCGGGTAGTGGCAATCGACATTGAGTCAGCTTTGCTCGATCGCGCGCGGGCTAGACTTGCATCATCGCACCCTGGCTTAGGCGGAAGGTTAGAGTTTCAACTCGTTTCTCCGGGGCCGCTGAACTGGCCGGCCGCCACTTTCGATGTGGTATTCAGCAAGGACGCACTGATTCATATTCCGGACAAGGCGGCGATGTACGCCGACGTATTAAGGGTCTTGAAGCCCGGAGGGGTCTTTGCTGCCAGTGATTGGCTCGGTGGTGAGAACACAAGTACCTCGCCAGAGTGGGAACGATACAGCGAGCTTGGACAGCTGGACTTCACAATGGCGACTGCAAGTGAGGTCGAAGCGATGCTGCGCGATGCCGGTTTCACTTTCCTATCTTCTGCGGACAGAAATTCATGGTACGCGGAGTTCACGAAACAAGAAGTGCGTGACCTAGAAGGATCTCTTCAGAGCCGATAGCTGGAAGCCGCGGGGGAAGACTTGTACTCGCGCTGGCTAGAAGTGCGACGGGCTCTAAGGGACTCTGTAAATGTCGGGGCACTGCGCCCGACGCATCTGAGGGGCTTCAACCCGGTCTAAGACGGCAATGGGTCATTCTCGACGGATCAGCGATGTCCAGGCAGCGTCGGCCATACCTCCGGTAGCAAACCGAAACGGCGTCAATGACAAGACTGCCGTGCTGCCAGAAGCCGCGATCCTATCGGAAAATGTTGGCTTAAAGAAGTCTGGCGGGCTTCATTGCCCGAATGTGACCGGGTCTCATGGCCCCTTCTCCGAGAGCCACTACCAAAACCTCCCAAAATGCGGCCTCGTCTTGAAGGGCTTTCTCGCCCCATCGCTCCAAGAACTGTGGCTTCAGGGGGCCACGCAGTCGTTCCAGTTCTGCTGTGGCTTCCTTTAGATACCACGTATTTCGGTCGACCAGATCGACTTCCACAAAACCCAGTTTTTTGACGATTTTTCCTATCTCGCTCAACGACAACAGCGTGAAGTCATGGCCCGATGCGGCGATGAACTCCTGCACGCGAGGCGTAACCGCCTCTCCATCTCCCCTCAGCCAGTCGCTTACCAGAAGCCGTCCCCCTGGACGCAGGACACGAAGGGCCTCGGCATAGATGTCTTTCTTTTTCCGTATATGAATAATGGCGTCTTTGCTAAAGACAATGTCGAAGGTCTCGTCCTTAAATGGGAGTGGTCCGGGTTCCACGACTTGATACTTGATCCGGCCATTCAGATGAAGCCTCTGCGAACGATCGGTAGCAAGATCAACGAGGCGCTTTTCAACATCGATTCCGATGACAGTACCGGCAGCATGATCTCGAACAAGAGTAATATCTACACCACCAGTTCCGCTCCCGATGTCCAGAACGTCGCAACCTGTTATGTCCTTCCCGCCAAGTATTCGAGAAACCTCCGCTGGGCCTCCGGGCGACAGAAAACCTTCGCCCCATATCAATTCCAATCTACCGGCAGCATCTTCTGGGTAACCTGGATCTTCTTTGACTTCATTCGTCACCACAGCCATCTCCACAAATGCACGACCTGCAGCCTAACAATAATCATTCCGCTTACAGCCGTTGAATCGCTCAATGAAGTCGACTTTTGAGCAAACAGGCAAGATTGGCAAGGCCAGACCTTGGAGATAGCAACGACCAGACATCAATTCCGTGAGTTCCGAGTCAATAGAGGACATTGTCCGCACAAGAACGTCATGCCATTTCAAAAAACCGCGGACGCCTCGCATTTGAGAGACGTTAGGAGTTGTGGGTTGCGAGAGACCCGGCCTCAGCAGCAATCCAGTTGATGAAGTATTGGACCTCAGGCCTTAGTTTCGCTCGCTCCGTGGTTACCAAATCATAACCAATGTCCGTTGTGACTTTTGTATTGAAGGGGTCCACCAGAAGCCCGGCATCAACAAGCCGCGCAAGGACGGGCTTGCTGCCAAGAATGACACCCTGACCAGCGATGGCCGCCTGCAATGCGAGATTGTAATCGCTGAAATATAGACTCCCATTTTGCGTGACATGATCCACACTAGTGTGGCTGAGCCATGTTTTCCAACCCATCCACTTTCGCGTCGCCGACGCCCATTCATATTGCGTCAGGTCCCAGTGCAGCAAGGTAACATGTTCCAAGTCCTGAAGTCGCCTCAGGTTCGGTTGGCTATTGGCAAGAGCCGGACTGCAAAACGCACACAACTCTTCGTCAAAAAGGCGGACTCCCAAAAGCCCGTCTGCGGGCTTTGCACCAAATCGAATGGCAAGGTCGGCGGCACCGCCTTCTAGATCAACGATGTGCATGGACGAGTCTATCAACACATCGACACCGGAGTGGCTAATACGGAATTTTTCAAGGCGCGGTACAAGCCAGGCCGTTGCAAAAGATGGCTCAACTGAAATGATGAGGCGTTTGCGCTGCTCATTCGCAAGCATGTTTTCAACTGCGGTAGCCATCAGTTGAAAGGCTCGGTTCAAATCTCCGCAGCCCGATGTGCCTTTTGCGGTAAGAGCAAGGCCACGCCCACGACGTTCTAACAGCACAACGCCGAGCGTGTCTTCGAGTTTGCTGACCAGTTGTTTTACTGCTGCTGGCGAAACGCTGAGCTCTTCAGCCGCCAGACGATAATTCAAGTGACGCGCGACAGCTTCAAAGGCCCGCAAAGTATTCAATGATGGTAGGCAGTGGGACATGCAATTGGTAAGATTAACTAACCTTTAGAGTTAGATCAAATGATTTCATTTCTCGGCATTTATGAGGAATAACCTGTTCTTCACCAATAAAAAATCTGACCCGTGGTCAGCGCACAGAGGAGCCGAAGCCATGAGTTCAATCCACGCCGATGCCCGCAAAACTGTCCGTGTTAGTGCCAGACGCTTTGAAGCATCACCTTTCTTCGACAACTACGTGAATGAGCAAACCGTGATGGGTGTTTATGCTGGGCGCTACTATGCGGTTTTCAATGGCGAAGATCCGGTTGAAAGCTATTGGAACTTGCGCCGCAAGTGCGCTATTTATGATGTGCCCGAACGGCCGGTACAAATCGAAGGACCGGACGTTATTGCGTTCATGGAAAGGATCTTCGCCCGCCGCATCGCCAATCTCAAGGAAGGCCGCGGCCGCTATGCCATCGCCTGCACGCCACAGGGCGGTGTCTTCATTGATGGCGTCTTGTTCAATCTCGCCAAAAACAAATATTGGTATGTGCAGCCCGATGGCGCGTTAGAAGCTTGGCTTGTCGCCCATAGCGAGGGCTATGATGTCACCATCTCTGATCCCCACGCCCGGGTTCTTCAGATTCAGGGGCCAACGTCCTACGCCGTTATGCATGACGCATCCGATGGCGCGATCACCGAGAGCATGGGCTACTTTCATTCCGGCTATTACAAGATCGGTGGACAAGAGGTTTATGTCTCCCGCACTGGCTGGACCGGCGAACTTGGCTATGAAATTTATACCCCCTGGGACCGCACCGATTGCAACCTTCTGTGGAAACACCTGATGAATGCAGGCAAGCCGCATGGCATGCTATTCAGCAGCATCACCTCCATGGAAATCCGCCGCATTGAAGCTGCCATTTTGGACAACGGCACCGACATGGATCAATCCATGACGCCCTATCAATCTGGCCTCGGCGCTTTCATTGACATGGACAAGGAAGATTTTGTTGGCAAGAAAGCCCTTGCGAATGCCGACCAACGCATACTGCTTTATGGCTTGAAATCCAAGAACGCCTCACCCGGCATGAATGACGAAGTGTTCGAAGGCTCAACAGTGGTTGGCCGCATTACCGCTGGCGCTGTGTCACCCTATCTCAAATGTGGCATAGGCTATGTGCGGTTCAAAAAAGCTGGCGATTGGGCAGGCAAGAATCTGACCGTCAAAACCGCTGACGGAAAATCCCACGGCTGTGAAATCGTCGCTCTTGCCTTCTACGACAAGGACAAGAAAATCCCCCGAGGCATCGACAAAACGATTCCGTGAAAAGTAAATTTGTTGTGGCTAAGCATCGGAGAGTTGCTGAGCAAATAATCTTGGACTGTTGAAGCGTTCAATACAATTGAGCACGGCCGCTTTGGGTCATAGCGGGCATATTTTCTCGGAAAGCTGGCATTGCCAGCTGAATGTCTGCTTCACCATAAGCGGACAATTCACAGCTCAACCATGATGTCGGTAAAACGACTAAAGGTTTTCTCGAAGGCCGGCGGTTTAAGAGCAGCGAAGTCCAGCAGAAGGCAACGATCCCAATCAGTCAGTGCCTGCGAATCCGCGATCGCCTTGAATTTCAGCGCGTAAACAGAGGTCTCGGCCGGCGGCGGCCTCCTTTCTCTGGTTACGTCAGCGGTTGGGGTTACAAGAAACCGTCATCAGCTGGCGATATGCGCCTTGATAAGGGCATTCACATCTCCAGCTTTTTCCATGAACACCATGTGGCCGGCGTTTTCGAGAACATACACTTTCGCGCCCGTCAAGTTCTGGGCATGGGCTGAGGGGATAACCTCGTCCTCCTTGCCCCAGATCACCAGCGCAGGCGGGTATCTGTCGCCCAGTGCCTTGCCTGTTGCATCATGCTGCTTGCCACCGCCAAACAGTGACTGGCCCAAATCCTTCAGTAGCCCTTCGACGCCATCAAGGCGCTTGAACTTGAGCACGTCGTCAACGAGTTGGCGGCTGACCAGGCTCTTATCTGCAAATAGTTTCTCAAGTACGGGCTTCAGGTCTTTGCGGCCCTGTGCTGCGACATAGTCATCAATATAGCTGCCGATATCGGCACCCAACCCCGCCGAGCAGATCAGTGTCATCGACTTCACATTGGAGGGATGGCTGGCCGCCATCTGCATAGCAATCGCACCGCCCATCGAGTGGCCGACCAGATGGGCGCTGGAAATGCCAAGCTTGTCCATGAACGCGACAAGGGCCGAGGTAAGGGATTTAAGGCCGGGCTTGTCGAGTTTCTTGATCGATTGCCCATGGCCAGGAAGATCAAGTGCATAAACCGTCGCCTTCTCCGCCAAAGCATCAATGTTGAACAGCCAGTTGTCGAGATCGCCGCCGAAGCCATGAACAAGAATCACAGTTTCATCGCCGCTGCCGCGCTTGACGTAGCGGAGATTGCCGACTGACGTTTCGGCAAACTCGTATTTCGGCCCCTGCTCTTCTTCGCCCTCTTCAGCCGCCGGCAGCACATAATTGGCAACGAACGCGTCGATTTCGGACTCTGGAACTGTTGGGTCGGCGATAACGCCCAACAGCGTCTTCACCGGGTAAATCGTATCGGCCTGACCGACACGGCGTCTCAGGACGCCCGCATCGGAAGCCTCAACGGCCCCCGCGATCTTGTCGGTTTCGACCTCGAGGATCGGGTCGCCGACGTTGATCTTCATGCCGTCTTGCAAAAGCCAGCTTATCACTTTGCCTTCCGTCATGGAGAGACCCCACTTGGGCATGACTATCGGCACTATGCGGTTATCAATCATTGTTACAACCTCATTTAACTCAATTTGCCATTGTCTTTTTGACTGCCGCGACGATGCTGGCCACCGAAGGAATGTAGAGGTCCTCCAGAAATGGCGAGAACGGAACCGGAGTATGCGGCGCCGTCACCATCTGGATAGGGCCCTTCAATGCCTTGAAGCACTCCTGTGCCACCATGGCGGATACGTCGGACGCAATCGAACACCGGGGATTGGCTTCGTCCACGCAAACCACTCGACCGGTCTTCGTCGCGGTGTCGATCACCGTATCCCAATCAATCGGGGACAGCGTTCGGAGGTCAACGACCTCGCACTCGACCCCACCCTTAGCGAGCTCGGCCGCGGCATCCATCGACCGGTTCACCATCATGCCATAGGTGATGATCGAGCAATGCTTACCGTCGCGCACCACGTTGGCTTCGCCAAAGGGGATGGCATAGGATTCGGCAGGAACATCCGCCTCTGTTGCGTAGAGGTTCTTATGTTCGCAGAAGATCACCGGATCATTGTCGCGGATTGACTGGATCAGAAGACCCTTCGCATCATAGGCATTCGAGGGGCAGACAACCTTGAGGCCGGGGATATGTGTGAATAATGGTGTCAGCATCTGTGAGTGTTGGGCCGCAGCGCGGAAGCCCGCACCCACCATGGCGCGGATCACCACCGGCGTCTCAGCCTTACCGCCGAACATGTATTTGAACTTGGCCGCCTGGTTGAAGATCTGGTCGAAACAGACGCCCATGAAGTCGAGGAACATCAATTCCGCCACCGGCCGCATGCCGCAGGCAGCTGCCCCGATCGCAGCGCCGATATAGGCTGATTCCGACAGCGGCGTATCAAGCAGCCGCCCGCGGTACTTGCCATGCAGACCCTTGGTCACACCGAGCACCCCGCCCCAGGCATCTTCCTCGCCGCCACCACCGGCGCCGCCAACGATATCTTCGCCCATCACGATCACTGACGGATCGCGTCTCATTTCCTGGTCCAGCGCCTCGTTGAGTGCCTGCCGCATTGTAATCTTACGTGCCATGATATTGCTCTCCCTCTTGTGGCCTTAGTAGGACACATAAACGTCGTTGGTGAGGTCTTTGGCCGTCGGCAGTGCTGCCGCCTTGGCGTAGGCCACCGCTTCCTCAATCAGGGCGTGTGCCGTATCGTCGATGCTCGCAAGTTCTGCCCTTGTGATGACACCGCTTTCGACGACCCGCTCGGAGAACATCTTGATGCAATCCTTGTTGGCACGGATGTCCTCGACTTCACCCTTGGCGCGATAGGTCTGCTGGTCGCCTTCGAAATGGCCGAACATTCGGATCATTTTGCATTCAAGCAAAGCCGGGCCGCCGCCTTCGCGGGCCCGCCGGATGATTTCGCCCGCAGCTTCATAGACCGCAAAGAAATCCAGGCCATCAACTGTAACGCCGGGCAGGCCAAAGCCCGCAGCGCGGTCCACATAACTGTCAACTGCCACCGCATAATCGCGCGAAGTTGATTCGGCATAGCCGTTGTTCTCGACAACGAAGATTGCCGGCAAGTTCCACACTGCAGCGAGGTTGAGGCTTTCCAGGAATGTGCCCTGGTTCGATGCGCCATCGCCGACAAAGGAAATGCCGACCGCGCCATCGCCCCGGTACTTGGCGGCGAGTGCCGCGCCACAGATTAGCGGAGCGCCTGCGCCGAGAATGCCGTTGGCGCCCATCATGCCCTTGGAGAGATCCGCAATATGCATGGAGCCGCCCTTGCCGCGGCAGGAGCCGGTGACCTTGCCGTAGATTTCCGCCATCATGGCTTTCACATCGACGCCCTTGGCAATGCAATGGCCATGGCCGCGATGGGTGGAAGCGATGCGGTCAATATCCTTGAGATGCATCATGATGCCAGTCCCGGACGCTTCCTCACCGGCGTATAGATGGACAAAGCCCGGAATATCGCCGGTGGCGAATTCGTCATGTACGCGCTCTTCGAACTCGCGGATGGTGCGCATCGTTCGGTAGGCTGCAAGGAGACCAGCTTTGTCGAGTGGGAAAACGTTGCCCTTGCGCTTGGGCACCGGCTTTGCTGCAGCGCGCTTGCCCAAAGCCTTTTTCACCGGCTTACTCACCAGCTTGACTGGTTTCGCCAACTTAGCCTTCACGACCCTCTTGGTCGATTTGGCCTTCGTAGTTGGCTTGGACTTCTTAGCAGGTTTTTTAGCCATGACTTCTCTCCCAAAAATGATTTTTACGACTGACGGCGAACTCCGGGCTCTCGCATGAGGCCCTTCTTCGCGGCATATTGCATGCAACTACTGATATCGACGGTACGAAACGCATTGTTCTTCAGCACGATTGAGACTTCGTCATTCTCAGTAAATGATAGTTCACGTTCGCCATCGAGTGCAATGGACCCCCCGCCGATTTCCGGGTTCATCAGTTTTCCAGCGGCCAGACGCGCATAACTGCGGATGCCCACGCTGCGCATGAAGCCCGGAGCAATCGGCGTATTAACAGCAAATTTCGCCTCGGCAGCTGTGCCAATTTTCACATGCAGCCCAAATGGCTCTGCTCGACTGACCGGCTTCAACAGTCCGGCGATCGCTGACATGCCAATGACTTCCGGATCGGCGTAGGTGACAAAAAGTTCGCGAAACGTGTCGGTGCGCCACAGGGCGCGCGCACCGACATAGCACTCGGTGACGACTGCCACATCGACGAGAGCAATCTCCTGCTGTCCGCCGACCATGACGACAAGTTGCTTGTTGGCTGCAAAGGCAACACGGGCTGGCACCCTACCCATGACCGCAAGGCCGACAGCGAGGCCGGTGATCGTCGGCTCACGATGCTCCGGAAAGGCGTTATTGGTGCCAGTGGAAATGCCAGCAATGGGTACATCGCCGCAAGCGGACACTACGGCGCGGTGGGTACCGTCGCCGCCGAGCACAATGATGGCGGCGCAGCTACGCTCCTTCATTTCGCGGGCAGACCGGATTGTATCACTCACCGTGCCTGAAATTTTCCAGTCCAGATGGGAGAGGTTCGGGAATTCGCCGGTACGTTGGTTCTCCGCTCGGTCAATGCCGCGCCGGACATGGTGCCTAATGCCGCCATTTTCCGGCATCATCAAAACTTCGTTGACACCACAGGACTTGAGGCACGAAAGAACCCTCAAGACTATATTGGCCCGGTCGGTGATCTGCAGGGCCGTGGCGTTGGCAATCACCCGGCGGATGTCACGCGCAGAGACGGGGTTGGCAATGATGCCGACCACTGGACCAGACGGTTTCGTCCTCCCTACGGACAATGAGTACTCACTTCTCTTTGAGTCTTATTCGACTTAACAGCGCCGATATTTACGTAAATTGACGTAGGGAGCAAGA
>Ga0315287_10007152_pt1 | contig 11167 bp, 10 predicted proteins | sample YL17G11_0_MG_FD_205037 | JGI IMG/M metagenome (GOLD analysis project Ga0315287, IMG submission 205037) | Sediment microbial communities from Yellowstone Lake, YNP, Wyoming, USA - YL17G11_0 | ecosystem: Environmental > Aquatic > Freshwater > Lake > Sediment | place: USA: Wyoming | collected...
CGAGATCTCCGTTGACGAGGGCAACATGGTCAGTCCCGGTGATGATGTCGCGGTAACCATGAGCGGTGAAGTCGCCGTAGCGGGTGGGTAGGGCGGTGGTTGCCACCCGCTCCACCTGCAGCTCGGTCCGCCGAACATAGGCGATCAGGTCGGCGATCGAAATCATCGTCAGGCCGTGATCGTCGGCGAACTCGCGCAGCTGGGGTGCGCGCATCAGTGACCCGTCGTCATGAACGATCTCGCAGATCGCGCCGGCCGGAGTGAGCCCGGCGATTCGGGCGAGGTCGACGGCAGCCTCGGTATGTCCTGGTCGACGCAGCACCCCACCGATCGCCGCTCGCAGGGGAAAGACGTGGCCAGGACGGGTGATCTCGTTCGGCTCAGTCGCAGTGTCGGCCAGCACCCTGATGGTGTGGGCTCGGTCTGAAGCGGAGATGCCCGTGGTCACTCCGTCGCGGGCGTCAACGCTGACGGCGTAGGCGGTCCCCTTTCGATCTTCGTTGACCATCGTCATGGGGGGCAGCGACAGCCGGTCGAGGTCAGGCCCGGTCATCGCGACACAGATCACCCCGGAGGTGTGCCGGATCATGAAGCCGGCCAGTTCAGGGGTGGCGCGCTGCGCAGCGAAGATCAGGTCACCCTCGTTCTCGCGGTCTTCGTCATCGACCACGACGACGGCACGACCGGCTGCGATGTCGGCGATCGCCTGTTCGATGGAATCAAGCCCAACGACCACCTCAGCGGCTCCCCCATGCGAATCGTTCGTTGTCATGACTGGCCTCCCGGCAGCATCCGCTCGACGTACTTGGCAATGACGTCAACTTCGAGGTTGACCAGATCCCCTGGCTTCTTGCTTCCCAGCGTCGTGAGCTCAAGCGTTGTCGGAATCAAACTCACAGCGAACCAGTCGCCATCGATTTCAGACACAGTCAGAGACACCCCGTCGACGGTGATCGACCCCTTCTCAACCACATAACGAGACACGTTCGCGGGCAGCTCGAAGCGCACCACTTCCCAGTTCTCACCTGGAGTCCGCCGAAGCAGGCGAGCGGTGGCGTCAACGTGTCCCTGGACCAGGTGCCCACCGAGTCGGCCGGCCAAGGTCAGCGGGCGCTCGAGGTTGACCGGCGACCCTGGCTGCAGCGCCCCCAGGCTGGAGCGAAGCAACGTCTCCTGCATCACGTCAGCATCGAACTCGTCATCGCTTAGTGCTGTGACCGTCAAGCAGACCCCGTTGACGGCGATCGAGTCACCGAGTCCGGCATCAGACGTCACCACTGCTCCACGAACACGCAAAGTTGCCGAAGTTTGGCTCCGCTCGATGGCCACGATGTGACCGAGCTCCTCGACAATTCCGGTGAACATTAGGAGTTCCCTTCGGTGCGGGCTGGAGCCGATGGTGAGGAGTCGAAGCGGGGTGCGGAGCCATGCAGCCGAGCGGTCCATCGGATGTCTCCCCCGACCAGACAGACGTCATCGATGGTGAGCTCGAGCGCATCGGAGATTGTGTCGATAGCAAGTTCCCCAATGACTGCTGGTCCGGCACCGAGGAGCCGCGGGCCCACATACCCAACCACCTGATCGACCAGATCGGCCCGCAAGAACGCGGCCGCAAGGGTGGGTCCCCCTTCGAGGAGAACATGGTGAACGTCGCGGGCAAAGAGATCGTCAAGCACGCTGCTGACGTCGTGGGTCGCAAACAGAAGAGTGTCAGCCGACGCGTCAAGAACACGTGCGTTTGCCCGTAGATCACGCTCACCAACGACGACACGCAGGGGTTGCAGCAGCGAGGGAACGTCACCCTTGTCTCTGGCGGTCAGCCGCGGGTCATCGGCAAGGACCGTGCCGGTACCGACGACGACCGCATCGACCTCGGCGCGCAGCCGATGCACTTCAGCGCGCGACTCAGCGCTGCTGATCCAACGGCTGGTTCGGTCGGTCGCAGCGACTCGGCCGTCCAGCGTCGCGGCGAACTTCCATGTGACGAGTGGACGCCGATGCTCCATGGCGAACGACCAGACAGGGTTAAGTGAACGTGCTTCCGCGACCAGCACACCACCCTCTACCTCGATGCCAGCCGCAGCCAGAGCGGTCCCGCCGCCGCTGGCCAGCGGATTGGGGTCGGGCTGCCCGTAGACCACTCGAGCGACGCCGGCTTTGATGAGGGCCTCGCTGCACGGACCGGTGCGCCCAGTGTGGTGGCACGGTTCGAGGGTGACGATCACAGTCGCGCCTCGCGTCAAGTCGCCCGCCTGCGCCAATGCCTCGACCTCGGCATGTGGCATGCATGCGCCGCGGTGGAGACCCGAGCCGATCTCGACACCAGAAGCATCAAGGAGCACAGCGCCGACTCGAGGGTTCGGGTGAGTGCGGACGCCCGGCGTCCGGGCAAGGGCGATGGCACGCGCCATCGCCTCGTGCTCAGTGGTGCTTGCCGTACCGACCACGCCCGTCTCCTTGAGGCCATCAGGCTCCGGGGGGCACAGCATCTGGCTGCAGGCGAGGTGGCCATCGCGTTGTCGAGGTGTTTTCACACCAGCGACTCCGACATCGCGGGACCACCACCGGCCAGGTGGCCGGCTGCACGCGCCTCTCATCCGGACTTTCACCGTCGGCCTCGGAGTTTCACCAAGTCAACCGACCGCTGGATGCGGCCGGGTCGCGGGCTTTCACCGCCGGTTCGGAGTTACACCGACCCCGGAGCGTGCGTTGTTACTGAGACTCAGTCTCTCACAGCAGCGGCCTCGGCCGTGGCTCGGAGGTGAGAGACCACGGCGGCCGGGTCATCAGCATTGAAGACGGCCGACCCGGCCACAAAGACATCGGCACCGGCCTCGGCTGCGCGTTCGATGGTGGACAGTGAGATCCCGCCGTCCACCTGGAGCCACACCGACGAGTCCCGGTCCTTGAGCAGTTGACGGGTCCTGGCGATCTTCGGCAGCACGACGTCGAGGAAGGGTTGCCCAGCGAATCCAGGCTCGATCGTCATCAACAGGATCATGTCGAGCTCGGGAAGGAGGTCGAAATACGGCTCGATAGGGGTCGCGGGGTTGAAGGCGACTCCTGCTCGGGCGCCCAAACCTCGAAGCGTCCTGGCAATCCGCACCGGTGCGTTTGCGGCCTCCGCATGGAACGTCACCGAGGCGGCTCCGGCCTCGGCATATTCCGGGGCCCACCGGTCGGGGTCCTCGATCATCAGATGACAGTCCAGTGGCAGCGCCGACACCTTGTGCAGCGATTCCACGATCGGGAGGCCGAGCGTCAGGTTGGGAACGAAGTGGTTGTCCATGACGTCGACGTGCACCCAGTCGGCGACATCGGAGATCGAGGCGACCTCAGCCTCCAGCCTGGCGAAGTCGGCCGACAGGATGCTTGGCGAGATCTGGATGCCCACGGGCGCAGTCTAGGCGCACAGGACGCGGAGAACCGTCAATCAGGTGCGCGCTCGACCGGAAGGCCGCACGCTCCGTCAGAGGGGGTTGCTCCAGGCACGGCGCCCCTCGGCGTCGACGACCGTGACTCGGCGGTACCGCGACGGGGCATACGCCGACGCGTCGAAGCGCACCGACGTGATCAGTCCGCGGTCATCGGTGGACAGCACCTGACCTTGGCGGCGTCCGCCGCGACCGACGGTGACGGCCAGGCCCAGCTCCTCCTCGCCCTGCAGCAGCACCGACCTCGCCGATGAGCACTCCACCTCCACCGCGCCGCCGACCACCTCGATGTGACGAATCTCCGGGCCGTGCGAGAAGTAGGCCATTCCGTCCCGCAACGCCGCCAGCACTGCCTCTTGGCTGCGCTCGGCAGCGCGCACCATCGTCCACCCGGTCCCAAGCTCGAAGAGCGGGTAGTGCTGGTCGTCGGTGCCGATGCCGAACGCCCTTCGGCCACGCGCCAGCAGGGCGTCCCACCACACTGACGAGTCACCACGCCCGGTCTCCTCATGGCAGGAGCCATTGAAGACCTCAATCCCTGCGAACCCCTCTTGAGTCAGAAGGTCATCGAGCGGCAGTTGGGTCCAGTAAGGGTGCGCCACGTAGACGACGGCGCCCATGGTCTCGGCCCAGCTCACGCCTGACGTCAGGTCGGGGAAGGTGCGTACCTCGTAGTTCTCCTCCTCGTTGGTGTACCAGTTGGCTCGATCACCTCCGGGGTCGTCTGGGATGTGGTCAATCCCGTAGACGAGGAACTCAGCGCTCTGTCGCGGGTAGTGCGGGTGGTCGATGTCCCAGCCCAGCTCAGCCGAAGGGATGGTGAGAACCCTTGCGGTGGAGGGAACATGGGCCAGTCGCCAGTGATCAGTGATGGCGACGACATCGAACCCTTGCTCCTCGTAAGCCATCACGAGGTACTCCGGCGATAGGGTCCCGTCGCTGACCGTGCTGTGCGTGTGAAGGGCACAGCGCAGCCACTCTCCTGGCGCGTCGAAGGGGTTCACGCCGCTGATCGGATCGGGATGCTGGTCACCCGGCGCTGGTTCACCAATCGCCACATATGCACTCATCTCGTCCTCGTGATTGGTCGCTGGTCAGGTGATGGGCCGGCCATTGGCAGGCGCAATCGGTTTGTTGTTCTGGGCGAGCAGAGGTGTGGCTCTCCGGGTCAGCACTCCTGCTGCCGACCGCGCAGAAACACTGACGGTCTTCAGCCGCGCCTCCGTGAGTCGGGCGCTTGGCCCGGCCACACCGATCGCCGCAAGCACCGAGCCCTCCGGTGCCATGACCGGAACGGCCACGGACGACATGCCTTCCTCGAGCTCATCGACGGATGTGGCGTACCCCTGCTTGAGTACTGCTGGTAACAGCCGACGAAACTGTTGCGGGTCACTGATGGTGCGGCTGGCGCGCTGTGACAACGGCGGCTGCAAGGCCGCGTCGAGATCGGCGATGGCGCCATAGGCCGCGAAGATCTTCCCGCTGGACGAGCAGTGCAACGGGCTCCCGCGCAGCCAGATCCAGGGCTCCTCGGTGGCCCCGCGCGTGGCCGCGACATGTTCGACGTAGAGCACCGCACGCCCCATGGGGAGTGAGAGGTACGCAACCTCTCCGGTGGCTGACGCCAGGTCGCGAAGGACCGGGCGCGAGACCTCAACGACGCCAAGGTCGGTGACCGCGTCAACTGCCAGACGGGCCAAGCGGGGTCCGAGCCGATAACCGGCTCCGTCGCGTCGAACCAGCCCTCGTTCGGCCAGCGTGCCAAGGAGGCGGGAGGCAGTTGCCTTGTGCACGTCGAGCTGGCGCGCCACCTCGGTGACGCCCAACGGGGCCCGCGCTGCACCCAGCAGCTCCAAGACATCGGCCACCCGTTCGACAGCCCCGGTTGCTCGCATCGGTCAGCTCACGCCCCGGGGCTGGAGTTAGGGGCGATGTGCGAGTCGGGGTCGATAGCCAATGCCGCACGCACCTCAGCATCTATGTGTCCGTTCGTCACCAGCAAGTGGCCACCGTCGACGGGTGGCCCTCCCTCCAGCCGAGTGACCTGGCCACCGGCCTCCTCGACGATGACGCTGGTCGCTGCCCAGTCCCACTCAAAGCACGGCCCCTGCTCGACCAGGGCTTCGGCGGCGCCCCGGGCAACAAGCAGGTGCGCCCAACCGTCGCCGATTCCGCGGCTGGCGCGGGCGCCACCAACTACGCGGTGCAGCGCCTCGACGCCGGTCCCCGCGGGTCGGCCGAATTCCTCGAGGGCGGCGTGCAGCACGAAAGACTCGTCGAGACGGTTGACCGCGGACACCTCGATCGCCCGATCGTTGCACCAGGCACCCGCCCCCCGCGCCGCGTGGTAGCGCTCGCCAAGAGCAGGTGCATCGGCGACTCCGACCAAAATTGTCCCGCCTACGTCCTCCCCGACCCGCAGCGCAATGAGAGTGGTCCACAAGGGGACACCCTCGGCGAACATCCGGGTGCCGTCGATCGGGTCGACGACCCACACCCGCCCGCTCGTTCCTGGGGCATAGCCGCCTTCCTCCCCTCGGACGCCATCGGCAGGACGCCGCCGCGCGAGCACCTCTCGGATCGCCAGCTCAGCAGCCGCGTCGACCTCGGTCACGGGGGTGGCATCGGGCTTGAGCTGGACCTGCTGCCGTCCGCCGAACGCTGCCATCGTCACCGCCGCCGCAGCGTCAGCCAGCTCGCGGGCGAGGGCGAGGTCGTCCTCGACCCCTTCGGCGCCTACGCCGACCGGGTGACCCGATGACCGGCTGGCGTCGACGGGCGGCGAGGTGGGCTCCACACCGCCGGAGCGTAGCGGTGTGCAGCGAGTCCGTCTGCCGACCAGCTCAGGACACTCACCACCCGGAATGCTGGCATCTTTGATCACTTTCCGTCACCATGTGACTACAGAGAGAGGGATGGCATGGGGGGCGGGGCGCGGCAGGGTGAGGCGATAAGCGCCGGACGACAGTGGTCCGAGCGCTTACTTGCGCTTCCTCCAGGTGCGATCGGGGCCGAACGCCGCCGAGCGAGGACCCTCCTCGGTGTGGCGACCGCACTCGCAGTCGCCGCCATCCCCTTGAGCATCTTTGTCGCCGTGGCCCTGCCCAACCCTGGACGCAACGTCCCCATCGTGCTCATCGGCCTCGTCTACTACGCCACGATTCGCACGCTGGTGAGCCGGGCCCACTTCACGCTGGCAGCGTGGGTCTTCCTGTCGTACTTCATCCTGGTTCCGCTCAACGGATTTCTCCCAGGCGATAAGCCTTTCCCGGCCGACGTGCTCTTCGTCACAGTGATTCCAGTCATGGCGGCTGTGGTACTTCCCGCACGTCACGTGCTGGCCGCGACGGGTATCGCCATGCTGGATCTGATGGTGGTCAGCCGAACGGCCTCCGATCTCCAGCTCGGGATCGACGACCTCACCATCTACGCGACCATCTTGCTGGCGATCCTCGGTGCCGCAGCGGTCGTTCTGACCGTTGTCATCGACAGCGCGTTCCACGACGTCAACCAGACCAGGATGGAGTCCCAGCGTCTGGCCGATGAGCTCCAGGTCGCCAACAGCGAGCTCGAGGCTCGGGTTCGTTCGCGCACCACCGAACTGGCCGGCGCCCTCCAACGCGAGCAGCGTCTGAGCGCGCAGCTGGCCGAGCTGTCTGTTCGAGACTCCCTCACCGGCCTCCACAACCGGCGTCACATGGACGAGACGATCGATCGCATGTTCCGCTACGCGAACCGCAGTGGACATCCCTTGAGTGTGGCCATCATCGACCTCGATGACTTCAAACGCATCAACGATCGGTACACGCACTTGGTCGGTGACCAGGTGCTCCAACAAGCCGCCAAAGTGCTCGCCAGCGCGATCCGTGGATCTGACGAGCTCGTGCGGATGGGTGGCGAAGAGTTCGCCCTCCTCATGCCGGGTACCTCGTCGGAGGAAGCTGTCACGGTCTGCGACCGCATGCGCTGCACCCTCGCACAACACGACTGGAACGCCGTCATCGAGGGAATCGCCGTGACCGCCAGCTTCGGCATCTCGACGACAGGTACTGCACGTGAGGTCTCCCAGCTCGTCCGCAGTGCTGACGAACAGTTGCTGAACGCAAAACGGGCCGGCAAGAACCGCGTGCTCTGCTCGACCGCCGAGGTGGCCTGAACGTCAAAGCGCGGTATTCACGCGGAGCAACGACAGGTACATCGCATCGGTGCCGTGCAGGTGCGGCCAGAGCTGAACATCAGGCCCTGGCCCCACGTCCGGCGGAAGACCAGGCAGGAGCGGCCTGGCGTCGACCTGCTCGACGCCTTCGTGTTCGGCCAGAACTGCCTGAACAACCCCGCTGGTCTCAGCCAGCAGTGGTGAGCAGGTGACGTATCCCACGACACCGCCGGGGCGGACGAGTCGGAGTGCGTTCTCCAGAAGTCGGTGCTGACCCGCGACCAGGGCGGGTAGGTCTTCGGGTTGCTTGCGCCACCGCGCCTCAGGACGCCGACGCAGGGCTCCGGCCCCTGAACATGGCGCGTCAAGAAGCACCCGGTCGAAGCCACCAGCCGCCTCAGTCACGCGCCGCGGGTCTCCTGCGTCGACAACCCGAACCTCAACGCCCTCCCCCACCGTCTGCGTCACCAGCCGCGCTCGGTGCGGCAGCAGCTCCCACGCCTGAAGAGAAGCATTTTGCTGCCGCGCCAGGGCAGCCAAGAGCGCCGCCTTCCCACCTGGCCCGGCACACATGTCGAGCCACCGCTCGGCACCCATCGGCAGAGCGCCATCTGCCACGAGGAGCGGTGCAGCGACCAGCGCGGCCGCGACCATCTGGCTTCCCTCGTCCTGAACCCCTGCGCGATGAGTCTTCACCGCAGTCAGCGCGCCGGGATCTCCGGAGGGCCAGATCGCAGCCATCGGAGACCATCGGCCAGGACGTGCGCCCGCATCGACGAGTTCGGCCTGGGTGCAGCGACCGGGGCGGGCGACGAGTGTCACCTCCGGCGCGACGTTGTCGGCGGCGAGCAGATCGGGGAGCTCTTCTGCCGGACGTCCGCGGGCGGCCAGCGCCCGGCCGAACGCCTCGACGAGCCATTCCGGGTGTGAATGACGGAGCCCGAGAACTTCAAGAGTCATGGGGTCCTGGCCACCCACCAAATGGACCACCCACTCGTCGTAGGTGCGCGCCCCGATGCGTCGCAATACGGCGTTGACGAAGCCGGCCCTGGCGCGTCCGATCTCGGCCTTCGCGAGATCAACCGTTGTGGTGACCGCCGCATGGGTCGCCACGTTCATCCCCAACAACTGGTGAGCGCCGAGGCGCAACAGGTCCTGGATGGGTCGGTCGACGTCTGCCCAAGGTCGGTCGATGACCGCAGCCGCAATGACGTCGTAGCTGCCGCGGCGCCGAAGTGTTCCGTAGGTGAGCTCAGTTGCAAACGCCGCATCTCGTCCGGTCAACCCCACTGCTCGCAGCCGTTCGGGAAGCAGCAGGTTGGCATAGGCCCCGCTCTCAGTGACCGCTCGTAGAACTTCAAATGCCACCCGACGCGGTCGATCCACCTGGCTCGGCGCAGCGGTGCGCGCGTTCACTGAAACCTCGCCCCGTCGGCCAGCCGCACACCGCGTGCCCAGTCGGCAGAGTCCATGGTCTTCTTTCCGGCCGGCCTGACCTGCCCCAGCTCGACCGGAAAGGAGCCCGTCCCGACAAAGACCGCTCGCTTGGTGACCTGCACGACTCCGGGTGCGAGGTCACCCAGATCAGGCAGCTGACCTGCCCCCGAGGGCGCCACTATCGGCAGCAACCCGAGGCGCTCTCCTGCATACTCGGTCCATGCCCCAGGGTCGGGCGTGCACGCACGGATTCGCCGGTCGACGGCCAGAGCCGGCTCAGACCAACGCACCCTCGCGTCTCGGGCGCTGACCTTCGGCGCCAAGCTGACTCCCGCACCTGGCTGCTCAATCGGACGCAGGTGGCCGTCCTCAATCCCGTCGAGCGTGCGAAGCAAGAGCTCGGCGCCCGCTGTGGCAAGCCGGCTGAGCAGCTCCCCCGACGTGTCCGACGGTGCGACTGACTCGGTGACCGTTCCGTAGACCGGCCCCGTGTCGAGCCCGGCAGTGAGTCGAAAGGTCGAGGCGCCGGTGACGGCATCACCGTGCAGGACGGCGTGCTGCACGGGAGCGGCGCCGCGCCACAGCGGAAGTAGTGAGAAATGCAGGTTGACCCACCCATGCGGCGGAAGCTCGAGTAGCCGCTGCGGAACCAGACCGCCGTAGGCGACGATCGGGCAACAGTCTGGTGCGAGCGCTCGGAGGTCATCTTCGACGGACGGATCGGAGAGGCTCGTCGGCCGCAGCACGGGAATGCCTAGCTCGGTCGCTCGCTGGGCGACCGGCGACATGGTCAGGGTTCGCCCGCGACCGCGCGCTGCGTCCGGGCGGGTGATCACCCCGACGACCCGGTGTCGAGAACCGACCAAGGCATCGAGTGCCGTGCACGCAACGTTCGGCGTCCCGGCAAAGACCAGGCGCATGGGGCCGAACTCCTTAGAAGGCCAGGCCGCGCGTGGTGTGCGGACTGGCCTTGATGGTCGGCACGTGTTCGCCCGTCCATTCGGCCTCCCGGATCGCCTTCATGGCTGCCTTCCGCTGCTCCGGGTCGAGCCGGTCGATGAAGAGCACACCGTCGAGGTGGTCGGTCTCATGCTGGACACAGCGGGCGAGCAGCTCAGTGCCCTCGATGACCACCGGGTCGCCGTGCATGTTGAAACCCTTGGCGACAACGCCAAAAGCTCGGCGACAGTCGAAGGTCAGCCCCGGGAGAGATAGACACCCTTCCTCGCCGAGCTGCTCGTCCTCGGACAGGTCAAGCACCGGGTTGATCAAGTGGCCCACCTCCTCGTCGATGTCGTAGGTGAAGACCCGCAACAGGACACCGAGCTGGGGAGCGGCAAGGCCGGCCCCCGGCGCGTCCAACATCGTCTCGGTGAGATCTTTGACGAGGTTCCGGAGCTCTTTGTCGAAATCGACGACCGGCTGCGCCGGCATGCGGAGCACCGGATCGCCGAAGAGGCGGATCTCTTGGACTGACATGTGGAGAGCTCCCGGACGTGAGGTGGCCAGCATCTAGTCTAGGCGCCCGAGCCGCGCCGCCTCAGCCACAGACCCACGCGCCGGTTTGGACTAGCCGAATCCCACCGGATCGATCTGCACACTGACTCGTCCGATGTCTTTGCGAACGCTCCGCTCACCTTGCGCGGCAGACAGCGCCGCTGCCAGATCGGCGCCGGTAGCGACGTCGGCCCGCAGAACCAGTTGCTGGTCCTCGCCGCCGGAGACCGCCGCCGGACCGAGCTGCTCGGTCGTCGCCGGAAGGTCGCATCGGGCAAGCAGGTCTCGGAGGTCCTCGGCCGGTCCACGCAGCACCGCGATGCGCCGTGCCGGTGGAAGCCCGACCGCTTCTCGGTCAGCGAGCTCGGCCTCAGCGAACCCAACGGGGTCCCAGCGAACGAGCGCCTGCACCGACCGGATTGCCGCGTCGCCCACGAGGACAACCCGGCCACCGTCAGTTGAGCCCCGCACAAGGGCTGCCGCCGCCATCCACCGGCGTAACGCTTCTTCGGCTGCCCGCAGGTCGGCACGGCCCAGCAGAGCCCAGGCGTCGAGCAGCAGCGCCGCGGCGTAACCTCCGCTCGCGATGGGCTCTGCGCCAGGCGTCGCGACGACAACCGCTGGGGTACCGGAGACTGCACGA
>Ga0315287_10007153_pt1 | contig 11167 bp, 8 predicted proteins | sample YL17G11_0_MG_FD_205037 | JGI IMG/M metagenome (GOLD analysis project Ga0315287, IMG submission 205037) | Sediment microbial communities from Yellowstone Lake, YNP, Wyoming, USA - YL17G11_0 | ecosystem: Environmental > Aquatic > Freshwater > Lake > Sediment | place: USA: Wyoming | collected...
TGGGTCATCCCTTCTCTGGTGAGGATCCACCGCGCCGCTCGCCGGACTTGCGTCGTGTCGAGCCCGATGGCTGGGAAGTTCCAGAACGGCGTTGGTCCGGGGACTTCTCGTGCGCCTTCTGGCTCTTGACGCTCTTGCCCGGGCCACGCTGGCTCGGTGAATCCTTCGATGTCGCGCTGGACGCTGTCCTGCTCTTGTTCGGCGAGCCCTTCGACCCGTTCTTCGCCGGGCCCGCGGCACCGGTATCGGTACCGGCCGGCCCGACCTTCTTCGCCGTGCCCTTTGCGGGCGCGCCCTTCCCGGACCCCCCCTTCTCGGTCGCCGTGGCCTCGATCGGCCCGTCCGCGTGCGCCTTCGCGTACACGCTGCGGGTGATGTAGTGGTTGGTGCCGATCCGACAGAGGTTCTGGGTGCACCAGTACAGCGCCAGGCCGGCCGGGAAGCCGAAGGAGATGACCGGGAGGAAGAACGGCATCAGCTTCATGATCGCCTGCTGCTGGGGGTTCACCGCAGTTGATGTGTTGCGGGCTTGCAGTTGGCGGTTCTGCACGATGCCGGTGACCAGCATGATCAGCAGCAGCAACAGGTAGGGGATGGCCACCAGCAGGCCGGTCTTGATGGCACTGGAGGCCGACAGCGAGAGGTCCATGCCCAGGAAGTTCATCTTGTTGGTCGAGGTCAGGGCCCGGTACATCTGCGAGCTGGGGCTCAGGTGCTCGGGTTGGAAGAACTGGTCCGTGTACACCCATGGCGTGAGCTTCTGGCCTACGGCGGTCTGGCCGGCGATGTGGCCCATCCCGGAGCCGAGGCCACCGGGCCGATACGTCAGGCCCCGCATGAGCCGGTACATCAGAATGAACACCGGCATCTGGGCCAGCATCGGCAGGCAGCCCCCGAGGGGATTGATCTTGTTCTCCTGGTAGAAGGCCATCAACTCCTGGTTGAGCTTCTCCTTGTCGTTCTTGTACTTCTCCTGGATCCGTTTCATCTCCGGCTGCAGGCGCTGCATCTGCAGCATCGAGCGGGTGCTCTTGACCGTGAGCGGAGTGATGATCACCATCACCAGGACCGTCAGGCCCATGATGGCGAGGCCGTAGCTCGGGATGACCGTGTAGAACAGGTTCATCACCCAGCCCAGGACGCTGTAGAAATTGTCGAACATCAGTTCGCCTTCCGTTCAGGTACCGGGTCGTAGCCCGAGGTGCCCCAGGGATGGCACCGGCCGAGCCGCTTGGTCCCCATCCACACGCCCCTCAGCGCTCCGTGGGTCTCGATCGCCTCGAGGGCATAGCTGGAACACGATGGAATGTGCCGGCATGGTGACGGCCGTCCGGCGCGGGCCAGCTGATACCACCGGATCGGCGCCGACAGTGCACGGGCTGCCGCCCCGGACTCAGACATCGGTGGGCTTCCGGTCGGGCAATTGCGCCAAGGAGGCCTCTACCCAGGCCTGCAGTTGCGCGGACTCGGGCACTCCCGGTTGGGCCGTGGGCCGCACCATCACCAGGTACCAGCCATCCGGGAGGCGCCGCTCTGCATCGAGGCCGCGCAACACCGCACGCAGCCGACGGCGAACGGCGTTGCGCTGCACCGCGGTGCCCACGCTCCTCGGCACGGCAAAGGCGACGGCCACCGCAGGGCCCTCGGGGTCGGCCTCGATGAGCGAGACGCGCAGGCACCCGGCCCGAGCAGATCGAGACGACCTGTGGAACCGCTCGAACGCGTCACGCCGGCCAATTCGACCGATCACCCACGCTCGTCTCAGGCCGACAGACGATGACGGCCCTTGCGGCGGCGATTCTTGATGATCGAACGCCCGGCTCGGTCGGACATGCGGTGCCGGAAACCGTGCTTGCGGGCACGACGACGGTTGTTGGGCTGGTAAGTGCGTTTCACCTGGTCTTCTCCACGGACTCGTGACGCTCCCTTGCGGGGTTCGGTGGGTGCACCATCGGATACCGGGTGCAACGGTTCGTGGGCCACGGATGTCGGGGCCGGACGCGGGAATCCCACCGCAAGGAGCTTCCGACGAACACGCTAGAGGACGGAGGGGATCCGCGCCAACCACGCTCCGCATCCATCGAGGCCCTCACCGCCCACTCTGGGCGAATGTCACGCAACGAGTTGCTGTGAGCGAGGAGAGTGACTAGGTTGCGTCCTCACCAGATCGATGCACCGACTCCCAAAGCCCCCGGATTCGACCCTCATCACGCTCACGACGCAGCACCACCAGCAGTCGTGCCATTGTGGTCCGGGCCGGTCAGGGTGTTTTCCACAGAATGTGGACGCACCTGTGGATGACTTGGGAGCACGAAGGGCGCGAACCGTGGGAGTGGAAGCAGAAGCAGTCTGGGGATCGGCGTCGGCCGCGCTGCAGCAGCAGGTCAGCGACGCCGTGTGGAGCTCCACCTTCCAGGAGGTGGGTGCCATCGACCTCGTGGACGACATCCTCAGCCTCTCGGTGCCCAGCCAGGTGCTGCGCCAGAGGATCGAGCAGCGCTACGTCGGCCTGATAGAAGCCGTGCTGGAGGACACCGGGCACCATGACCTGCACGTGCTGTTCGAGGTCCGGGTCGAGCAGCCCCCCGGCTATGACAACCTCCCCGAGCCCTTCGCGGCCGCCATCGACCTGACCGACGGCGACGCCGCCGCGGGTGGCGCCGCCACTGGCTCCGCCGATGGCGCGGCGCCGTCCCAGAGCGCCCGGCGATACACCTTCGACAGCTTCGTCATCGGACCGTCGAACCGATTTGCCCACGCCGCCGCCCTGTCGGTGGCCGAGACCCCGGCGCGCAGCTACAACCCGCTGTTCGTCTACGGCGGCGCCGGCCTCGGCAAGACCCACCTGCTGCAGGCCATCGCGTACTACGTCCGCGAGAACTACCCCACGTTCCGTGTGCGGTACATCTCGACCGAGACCATGCTCAACGAGTTCGTCGACGCCATCCGCAAGAACTCCCAGCCCGACTTCAAGCGGCGCTACCGGGAGATCGACGTGCTGCTGGTGGACGACATCCAGTTCATGGAGGGCAAGGAGCAGCTCCAGGAGGAGTTCTTCCACACCTTCAACACGCTGCACGAGGCCCAGCGCCAGATCGTGCTGAGCTCGGACCGACCCCCGGATGCCATCGCCACCCTCGAGGACCGCCTGCGGAGCCGCTTCAAGATGGGGTTGATCACCGACATCCAACCGCCTGACTTCGAGACCCGCCTCGCCATCCTGCAGAAAAAGGGCGAACAGGCCGGGTCACGGGTTCCCCCCGATGTCCTCGAGTTCATCGCCACCAACATCACCTACAACATCCGAGAGCTCGAAGGCGCCCTGATCCGGGTGAACGCCTATGCCGCGCTGAACGATGCCGAGCTGACCGTGCCCCTGGCCGGGGAGATCCTCTCCGACATCCTCAACTCCACCAAGCCTCGTCAGATCACCCCGTCCATCATCCTGGACGCGACCGCCTCCCTGTTCGGCCTCGAGATCGCCCAGCTCCAGGGCAAGAGCCGCACCCGCGACCTCGTGCACGCCCGCCAGGTGGGCATGTACGTGTGCCGGGAGCTGACCGACCTGTCCTACCCACAGATCGGAAAGGAGTTCGGGGGCCGCGACCACACCACGGTGATCTACGCCTACGAGAAGATCTCCAAGCTCATGAAGGAGCGTCGCAAGACCTACGAGGACGTGACCACACTCGTCCAGCAGATCCTCTCGGGCAACTGAACCAGTCCACGCCGGGTGCGGTGCCTGCGGGGTGTGGACAAACCCCGCCATGCTCCATATGGGAGGTGGATCGCGATGTGTGGGGGAGAGGGATCGCGATGTGCAGTGCAGCCCCAGGATCGTTCTCCGTCCCCAGACAGGCGTGTAATTACAGCGATGGGTTGGGGACGGCCGGGAAACAGTGTGGATTCACGATCCAGTGCCCGCACGGCTTCCGCTAGTTTCTCCACAATCCACAGTCCCACCTACTACTGCTGCCCTTCACAACCCAACATCGGCGTCAGTAGTGGGGAAAGAGAGTCATGGTGAAGTTCCGATGTGAGCGAGACGTCCTGGTCGAGGCCCTTGACACCGCGGGTCGCGCGGCGACTGCCCGGGTCGCGCTCCCGGTGTTGTCCGGCCTGCGCCTGGTCCTGCAGGGCGACACCCTCCGCGTGACCGGCAGCGATCTCGACCTGACGATCACGTCCTCGGTCCAGGTGAACGGGATCGAGAACGGCACTGCGGTCCTGCCCAAGCTCATCGCCGACATCGCACACAAGTTGAGCCCGGGGGCGATCGAGGTCGACACAACCGGAGACCGGCCGCGGGTGCATGGCGGAAGGTCGGAGTTCTTCCTCAACGCCATCTCCGCGGATGAGTACCCATCGGCGCCCGAGCCGGTGGGCGAGTCGGTCACGCTGCAATCCGCAGAGCTCGCCGAGGGCTTGAAGCAGGTGGTGAGGGCCGCCTCCGGTGACGAATCACGGCCGATCCTCACCGGTGTGCTCATGACAGCCGAAGAGGGTGGCCTGCGCCTGGTGTCGACCGACTCGTACCGCTTGGCCGTCCGCGACCTGCCGGGCACGGTGGCCCTGCGCGAGGGCCAGCAGGTACTGGTGCCGTCCCGGGCGCTCACCGAGGTGGCCCGGGCGCTCGACGTGGACAGTGACGTGACGTTGGTGCTCGGCGAGCGTGACGCCACCTTCGAGGTGGGTTCGCTGCACCTGTCGACCCGACTCATCGAGGGCGACTTCCCGGACTACCGACGGCTCATCCCCAGCACGCAGCCCACACCTTTGATCCTCGGGCGCCAGGCGTTCGCCGAGGCGCTGCGTCGGGTCAAGCTGATGGCCCGCGAAAACAGCCCGGTGCGGCTGAGGATGCAGGCCGACATGCTCGAGTTGCGGGCCATCAACCAGGAGTTGGGTGAGGCGGTGGAGGAGCTCGACGCCAAGTACGACGGGCCGGAGCTGACGGTGGCGTTCAATCCCGAGTACCTGCTCGACGGCCTCGAGGTGACCACGGGAGACGAAGTGTCGATCGAGACCACCGACGCCCAGAAGCCGGCCACGCTGCGATCGCTCGACTCGAGCGACTTCCTGTACCTGCTGATGCCGGTACGGGTTTCCTGAGCCGGCCGGGGCGAACAGGCGAGGCACGGGTACCCACGCGGTGCACCTGCGTCGGCTGTGGTTGACCGACTTCCGCTCGTATCCCGACGCGGACCTCGAACTGCCCCCCGGGCTCTGTGCCATCCGCGGCCCGAACGGCGTGGGCAAGTCGAACCTGCTCGAGGCCGTCGGCTATCTCGGCACCCTCACGTCGTTCCGCGGCGCTCCAGCCGAGGCCCTCATCGCCACGACCGCGACGTCCGCCGTGGTGCGTGGCGAGGTGGTGCACCAGGAGGGCGAGCGGGGGCGCACGACGCTGGTCGAGGCCGAGCTCACCCGCAATGGCCGCAATCGTGTGCAGGTGAACCGCCAGCGACTCCGCCGGAGCCGCGACCTCCTGGGCACGCTGCGGGTGACGGTGTTCTCTCCCGACGACCTCGAGTTGCTCAAGGGCGGCCCGGCTGTGCGCCGCGACTACCTCGACGACCTGCTGGTGGCGTTGCACCCCCGCCACGACCTGGTGCGTTCCGAGTGGGAGAAGGCCCTGCGGCAACGCAATGCGCTGCTCAAGCAGGTGGGCGGCCACCTCGACGAGTCGGCCACTGTCACCCTGGAGGTGTGGGACACCAAGGCCTCCGACGCGGGAACGGCGCTGGTGGAGCTGCGCCGGGCGCTGGTGGAACGCCTGGGCCCCGGTGTGGGCGAGGCCTACCGCGACCTGTCGGGCCGCCACGACGAGGTGACCGTGCACTACGTGCGCAGTTGGGAGGGAGGGCTCTCGGAGGCCTTCGTGGCGGCCCGGCGCGACGAGCTGCGCCGCGGACTCACGATGGTCGGCCCGCACCGCGACGAACTGCAGCTGACCCTCAACGGAATGCCGGCGCGCACCCACGCGTCCCAGGGCGAGCAGCGATGCCTGGCGCTCGCTCTCCGGCTGGCGGGGCACCGCGAGTTGCGCCGGGAGTTGTCGAGCTCGCCGATCCTGCTGCTGGACGACGTGTTCAGCGAGCTCGACGGCGAGCGATCGGAGGCGCTGCTGGGCTCCCTTCCCGAGGGCCAGGCCCTGCTCACCACGGCGACCCAACTGCCCGTGGGTGTGGTGCCCGACCTTTTGGTCGAGGTGGAACCGGGACGACTCCGCCCGGTCCCGGGGCGCTGAGGGCCGGCGCGCGCGTCGCGGTGCGGCCGGGCTTGTGGAGCTAGGTTGCGGCCATGGGTTGGGAACCACTGCCCGGCCGGGCCGAGCCCGTCTCACTGGACAGGTCGCTGACGTCGTTGCAGCGCCTGCTCGGCACCGCGCGTCCCGACGCGCTGGTGACGGTTCGCTCGCAGTGGGCGAGCATCGTGGGGGCCCGGCTCGCCGCCCACTGCCGCCTCGACGCGTTGCACCACGGCACGCTTGTGGTGGCCACCCACGAGCCCGCGGTGGCCGAGCAGCTCCGCTGGGCCTCGGCTGACCTGGTGGCCGCGGTGAACGCCGTCATGGGCAGCGAAGAGCTGCGCGAGGTGGAGGTGCGCGTGGTGCGCGCCACCACGCCAAAGCGGCCCTGAGGTTCCCCGCCGGAACCGGCCGGGGACGCGTACCCCGAGCCGGGCCGTCGGCGGGTGCAGACCGGGTCGCGCGACCCGGTCCGGCGGTCCGTCCGAGGACGCCGGGGGTGGTAGGATGAACTCCGGCCCACGTTCAGGGCCCCGCTACTTTTCCACAGGTCTTCCACAGGCCGCCGGGGCACCAGCCCGGGGGTGATCCAGACGGGGGGACCCGTGGTGGGGGCGGTGCCACCCCACCCACCCAGTCGTCCGGAGGATCCGTTTGTCGACCGAACAGTCCACATATGGAGCCGATGCCATCCAGGTGCTCGAGGGCCTCGAGGCCGTGCGGAAGCGGCCGGGCATGTACATCGGCTCCACGGGCCCCTCGGGGCTGCACCACATGGTCTATGAGGTGGTCGACAACTCCGTCGACGAGGCCATGGCCGGGTACGCCACCACGATCGACGTGGCCCTGTTGCCCGACGGGGGCTGTGAGGTTCGCGACGACGGCCGGGGAATCCCGGTGGAGACCTCCAACCAGTTCCCCGAGCTGACCGCGGCCGAGGTCGTGCTCACGGTGCTGCACGCCGGCGGCAAGTTCGGCGGAGGCGGGTACAAGGTGTCCGGTGGTCTGCACGGCGTCGGCATCTCGGTGGTCAACGCGCTGTCGTCGCGGGTCGAGGTGGAGATCGACCGCGAGGGCGAGCGCCACCGCATGGCCTTCGAGGACGGCGGTGACCTGGTGGAGCACCTCCACGTGATCGGTGACGCCCCGAACGGCCCTGATGGCAGCGCCCGAACCGGCACCACGGTGCGGTTCTGGCCCGATCCCACTGTCTTCGACGAGACGAACTTCCGCAGCGCCACGCTCACCGAGCGCTTCCAGATGATGGCGTTCCTCAACGCCGGCCTGCGGATCGCCTTCGAGGACCGGCGCCCCGACCACCACAACGAGCCCATCGTCTACTGCTACGAGGGCGGCGTGCGCGACTTCGTCCGCCACGTGAACTCCTCGAAGGAGGCCCTCTTCAGCGAGGTGGGCTACCTGCGCCAGAGCGAGGAGAAGGACGACTCCTCGATGGAGGTGGAGGTGGCCTTCCAGTGGAACACGGGCTACAACTCCGACGGGCTGCACTCCTTCGCCAACGGCATCTCCACCATCGAGGGGGGCATGCACGAGGAGGGCTTCAAGAAGTCGCTCACCAACACGGTCAACCGTTACGCCCGCGAGCACCAGCTGATCAAGGACAAGGACGAGAACCTCCAGGGCGAGGACATCCGCGAGGGGCTCACCGCCATCATCTCGGTGAAGCTCACCGACCCGCAGTTCGAGGGACAGACCAAGGCCAAGCTGGGCAACGTCCCGATGCGCTCGCTGGTGGAACGCGCCACCAACGACAAGCTGGGGGAGTGGCTCGAGGAACACCCCTCGGAGGCCAAGCGGATCCTGCAGAAGGCCATCCAGGCGTCCCGGGCACGCGAGGCCGCCCGCAACGCCCGCGAGGCCACCCGCCGGAAGTCCGCGCTCGACGGGGCGGGGCTGCCGGGCAAGCTCGCCGACTGCTCCTCGAAGGACCCACGCGAGTCCGAGCTCTACATCGTGGAGGGCAACTCCGCCGGCGGGTCGGCCAAGGACGCCCGCAACCCGGCGACCATGGCCATCCTGCCGATCCGGGGCAAGATCCTGAACGTCGAGCGGGCGCGGGTCGACAAGATGCTGCGAAACACCGAGATCCAGGCGCTGGTGTCGGCCATCGGCGCCGGTGTGGGCGACGAGTACGACATCGAGAAGATCCGCTACGGCAAGGTGATCATCATGTGTGACGCCGATGTCGACGGTTCACACATCCGTACCCTGCTGCTCACGTTCTTCTTCCGCCAGATGCGCCCGTTGGTCGAGGGCGGGCACATCTTCATAGCCCAGCCGCCCCTGTTCTCCACCGAGGTCGGCCGCAACAAGATCTACCTGAAGGACGACGCCGCCAAGGCGCGGTTCCAGGCCGAGCACCCCAACCATCGCAACGAGTACCAGCGCCTCAAGGGCCTCGGCGAGATGGACGCCACCGAGCTGTGGGAGACCACGATGGACCCGGCGCGGCGAACCCTGCTGCAGGTCTCGGTGGAGGAGGCCATCATCGCGGACGAGGTGTTCTCCGTCCTGATGGGCGACGACGTGGAGAGCCGCAAGCACTTCATCCAGACCAACGCGTCCGATGTCCGGTTCCTCGACATCTGATGGCCGTGTCCCCCTCGCCCCGCCCGCTGTCGCCTGACCGACCGCCCCGTCCCGGAGCCATTGCATGAGTGACGTCCTGCCCCCCGACCAGCCCGGCGATCCCGACGAATTCGGCTCGGGCACCATCGAGGCGATCGAGATCCAACAGGAGATGGAGCAGTCGTTCCTCGACTACGCCATGTCCGTCATCGTCGCCCGGGCACTGCCCGACGTCCGCGACGGCCTCAAGCCGGTGCACCGCCGCATCCTGTGGGCGATGAACGAGGGCGGCCTCCGCCCGGACCGCAACCACAAGAAGTGCGCCACGGTCGTGGGCGACGTGCTCGGCAAGTACCACCCCCACGGCGACCAGTCGGTGTACGACGCGCTCGTGCGCATGGGCCAGGACTTCTCGCTCCGCCACCCGCTGGTCGATCCCCACGGCAACTTCGGCTCGCCGTCGGATCCGCCCGCGGCCTACCGCTACACCGAGTGCCGGCTCACTGCGCTGGCGATGCACATGCTCAGCGACATCGACGAGGAGACCGTCGACTTCGCCGCCAACTTCGACGGCTCTTCAGAGGAGCCCCGGGTGCTGCCCGGCCGGTTCCCCAACCTCTTGGTCAACGGCAGCCAGGGGATAGCGGTGGGCATGGCCACCAACATCCCGCCCCACAACCTGGGTGAGGTCATCGACGCCACCCTGCACCTGCTCGAGCATCCCGACGCCTCCCCCGACGACCTGATGCAGTTCGTCAAGGGACCGGACTTCCCCACCGGGGCCCAGATCATGGGGCGCGCCGGGCTCGTCTCGGCCTTCCGCACGGGACGGGGCTCGGTGAAGCTGCGGGCCAAGGCGGAGATCGAGGAGACCGCCAAGGGCGGTGAGCGGATCATCGTGTCGGAGATCCCGTACCAGACCTCCGTCGAGCAGATCGAGGAGAAGATCGCGGAGCTGGTCAACGCCCGGGAGATCGAAGGGATCCGGGAGATCCGCAACGAGCGCTCCCGGGGCGTCACCCGGCTGGTCATCGAGCTCAAGCGCGACGCCCCGGCCAACGTGATCCTCAACAACCTCTACAAGCACACGCCGTTGCAGACGAGCTTCGCGGTGAACATGGTCGCCCTGGTCGACGGCGTGCCGCGCACCCTCAACCTGCGCGAAGCCCTGGTGCACTACATCGCCCACCAGGTCGACGTCATCACCCGCCGTTCGGAGTTCCGCCTCTCCAAGGCCCGCCGCCGGGCCCACATCGTGGAGGGCTTCCTACGGGCCCTCGACCTGATCGACGAGATCATCGCCGCCATCCGGGCCTCGGCCGACCGGGCCGGCGCCATCGAGGCCCTCCAGGGCGAGGCGTTCGCCTTCTCGGAGATCCAGGCCACCGAGATCGTGGACATGCGGCTGTCCACGCTCACCCGCCTGGGGCGTGAGCGCCTCCAGGACGAGATGGCCCAGCTCCGCGCCATGATCGAGGAGCTCGAGGCGATCCTGGCCGATGAGGTCCTACTGCGAGCGGTCATCGCCACCGAGCTGGCGGCGATCCGCGACGAGTTCGCCACCCCTCGAAGGTCGTCCCTCGAGCACGACGAGGGCGACCTCGACATCGAGGACCTGATCGACGACGAGGACGTCGTCGTGGTGATGACGGCGCGGGGCTACATCAAGAACGTGGCCGCAGATGCCTTCCGCATCCAGGGTCGCGGCGGCCGGGGCATCGCCGGGGCCCGACTGCGCGACGAGGACTACATCACCGATCTCATCCACACCTCGGCGCACGCCTACCTGCTCTTCTTCTCCAATCGTGGCAAGGTCTACCGGCTCAAGGTCCACCGCATCCCCCAGCGCGACCGCACCGCCCAGGGACTGGCCATCGTCAACCTCCTGCGGCTACAGCCCGAGGAGAAGATCCAGGCGATCGTCGACACGCGGGACTACGAGACCCACCGCTACCTGTTCTTCGTGACCCGCAGGGGGGTGGTGAAGAAGACGGCCTTCAACGCCTACGACAGCTCGCGCCAGGACGGCCTCATCGCCATCAACCTGCGCGACGGCGATGAGCTGGTGCAGGTGCTGCCCACCTCGGGCAACGACGACGTGCTCATCGTGACCGAGGCCGGCCAGGGCATCCGCTTCGGCGAGGGCGACGTGCGGGCCATGGGCCGCACGGCCAGTGGCGTTCGGGGCATCAGGCTCCGAGCGGGCGACCGGGTGGTGGGTGCCGCGGCGGTGCTCGACGACACGGCGATGTTGCTGACCGTCACCGACGCGGGCTACGGCAAGCGCACCGATGTGTCGAACTTCAACCGGCAGGGACGTGGTGGGCA
>Ga0315287_10007156_pt1 | contig 11163 bp, 4 predicted proteins | sample YL17G11_0_MG_FD_205037 | JGI IMG/M metagenome (GOLD analysis project Ga0315287, IMG submission 205037) | Sediment microbial communities from Yellowstone Lake, YNP, Wyoming, USA - YL17G11_0 | ecosystem: Environmental > Aquatic > Freshwater > Lake > Sediment | place: USA: Wyoming | collected...
GTGAGCACTATATGGGGGCCGCTCTCTTGAAACAGGATGAGAAGACAAAGGAAGTCTCTCAACCGGGAAACCTACCTAAAACGTCCCGCAAAATTCTCTTTCGGAAACAGGTCACGGAGCCATGGAAGCAATTGATCGATCGGGCCTATGCCGCGTGGGTCATCGTGAATGATTCTGAGAATCCTCCACCAACTCCAGGGAAAAAAGCTTCATTAATCAAGGGAACGCGCGAACTGTTGCAAACCGGTTCCTGGTACATCTTGCTCGATCTTGCAGAATATCTTGAACAGTACTTGCTTGATGTTTGGGAAGTTATCGCAGGCTCGAAGCAGGAGAGCGAACTGACTGATCCAGGACTGCAAGCCCAGAAGAAATTGCTCAGCGCATTAAGAAACACGACACTACTTCCAGCCTTGAAGACAGAACTGCAGAAAAAAAGTGATGGGTTGGTTCATCCATTTTACCGTTCTACAGATGTGAAGGATTCTTTGTTTGACGTCCTAAAGGCGGTTGATGGGTGGCGTGAAAGGTTGGAAAACGCCATTGGGTCGTATGACCGAGAAAAATCAAAGCTTGGTACGACGAACCTTCCCGATCCCACGTGGCCCGATTTTCTCTTCCCTTTGGCCGACATCGAATTACATGGGCCTACTATTCCAGATGGTGTCGCTGAACTCACTGAGGCAGACAACGTCGATCCAGAGACCCCAATAAGTGAGAAGTCTGATCAAGACCCCTCTGGTCTCAAAGCTAAAAAGGATGCCCAGGACAATATCGATAAGCTGGTGGTGTTGGTTGTCAGAGCCCTTCCCACCGAGTCCGCAGAACCGTCGCCGCCCATTCCACTGGCGGCTCAACCAGTGATGGATACCAGGGCAGGGTGGTTCGTTATCCGCTGTGTGTTCGAACGTCCGCACTGTGAACCGCTGGAAACAGCAATCGTGAGTGAGCCCACCCGACCGTTCCAAATGGCCGGTTTCTTTGATCCCGATGCTCCGGCACGGCCTATTAGGATTGCCTTACCCATAGACACATCACCGGCCGGCTTACGAAAGTTCGACAAGAACACGGCCTTTATGATCTCCGATGTGTTGTGTGGCCAAATGGAACGCATGAAAGGGCTGTCATTCGGGGACTTGGTGCTGTCGGTCTTGCCCTGGCCCTTTCATAAGGATTTGTCTGTGGGAGCGGACAAAGGACCCTGTAAGACGGACAAAGGGCTACAAGCGGGAATGATCTGTACCTTGTCAATTCCCATTATTACGATTTGCGCGCTCATCCTGTTGCTGATGATCGTAGCCGTGCTCGACATTATTTTTCATTGGCTTCCGTGGTTAATCACCTGTTTTTCGTTGCCCGGGTTTAAAGCCAAGAAGGCTTCTGGCGAGTAGGGAGAGGGGTACCTATGACCAGTGGACGGTTACTCGGAAAAGGCATCAGTTTTCCGCCGCGTGTCGAAGCCGACGGTCATGTCGCATGGTCTGAGGGGGAAGTAAATGTGCGTGAAGCCATCCAGATCATTCTCCTGACGGAGCAGAGAGAGAGACTACGGCTCTCAGGTTTTGGCGGAGGCCTGAAGCGATTTTTGTTTGAGCCCAATACCGTGACGACGCGGAGCGCAATCCAGAGTCGGATCACAAGAGAATTGGCTCAATGGGAACCTCGCATCGTCGTGGAGTCTGTAGATGTGGAAGCCGACGGGGCGGATCCGCAGGCGGCCATTGCGACGATTGCCTATCGGTTAATCGCAACACAAGTCCAAGAGCGGACGAGCATGAGTGTTCAACTGGGAAGTTAGGACGGGGAAAGTCGTATGCCATTACAGATTCCAACAATAGATGATCGCCGATACCAGGACCTGCTGGATGAGGCCCTGGCTCGGATTCCGATCCACAACCCCGAGTGGACGAACTTTAATAAGAGCGATCCCGGCGTCACGCTCATCGAGCTTTTTGCGTTTCTGACAGAAAGCCTGCTGTATCGGGCGAACCAGATTCCTGAACGCAATCGGCGCAAGTTCCTTTCGTTGCTGGGAGTGCCGTTGCAGCCGGCGTCGTCAGCGCGTGGAATGGTGACAGTGATGAATGAGCGCGGTCCACTGAGAACCATCACGCTCAATGGCGATCTGGAGGTGCGGGCAGGACAGGTGCCGTTTAGAACCGAAGCGGGATTGGATGTGCTGCCGATCGAAGCCCAAGTGTATTACAAGCGCAAGCTGACGAATCCCGACCAGAAGGTCAAGGATTATTACAAGCTGCTCTATGCTTCCTATACCGGCCAGCCGTTTGTTGAGGGGACTGATTTGGAATTATACGAAACGGTCCCTCTGGGGGGGGCCGGTTCAGAGGTGGTGGATCTCGCGAATACCGTGGGGAATTCATTATGGATCGCCCTACTGGTCCGGACCGGCGACAAACCCGCGGAGAATACGGAAACGTCCCGAGAGGAGCTGAGGCAGCGGGTTCGCGACGAGCTTGGCGGAAAAACGCTGAATGTGGGCATGGTGCCGTTCTTGGACAAGGTGACGAAACAATTGTCCGCTCGTGGTCAGGGCGACCCTGCCGCCGCACCGTCATTGGTGTATGAAATCCCGGATATGCGGGATGGAGACCTCTTGCCCGACCTCCCTCAGTCGCGGGATCCAAAGTACCGGGCATTGGAGACCAGTGCACCGACCGACATCGTGAATGGACCTGGCGTGGTGCAGATTACGTTGCCCGAAGCGTCCCAACTCAAGATGTGGAGCAATCTCGATCCGCTCGAAATGGGCGCGGGGAATTTTCCTCCTGCATTGGAAGAGACAAATGTGCAGAGTCGGGTCATCACGTGGTTGCGGGTGCGGTCGTCGAACGGAATCAGTGCCCGCTTTGTATGGGCTGGTGCGAATACGGTGTTTGTCGCGCAGCGAGCGCATGTCTCGAATGAAGTCTTGCCGAGCGGGACCGGCGAGCCGGACCAGGTCGCGGGATTGTCTCGCACGCCCGTGGTGCCCAAGTCGGTTCGTCTGACGGTGAACGGAGAGACGAGGCCGTGGGAGGAGATAGACGACCTGTTGAGTGCCGGCCCCGAGGTTCCCGGTGATGACCTTCGACAGCCACCGGGGATGCTCACGTCGCGTAATTTGTTGGTCGAAGTATTCACCGTGAACCCTGAATCAGGTGAGATCAAGTTCGGTGACGGGTTCCGAGGGAAGCGTCCTCCAGCCGGGGCGATCATGCGAGCGAGTTACGACTATGGCGTGGGACGGGCCGGGAACGTAGGCTCAGGATCGATCAACAGCAGCCCGGCGTTGCCGGCAGGACTGAAAGTAGCGAATCCTGTCAGGACGTGGAATGGGGCCGATGCAGAAACCATCGGTGAAGGCGAAAAACAAATTACGCGGTATCTCCAACATCGCGACCGCCTTGTGACAGCCGCCGATTTCGAAACCATCGCCAGGCGCACACCGGGTGTCGATCTGGGTCGTATCGAGGTCCTTCCAGCCTACAATCCGGAACTGAAACCCAATCCTCCTGGAAATGCGCCGGGAGCTGTGACGCTCATGGTCATCCCGCGATTTGATTCGGTGCAGCCCAATGCCCCCATGCCGGATCGGTTCTTTCTGGATGCCATGTGCCAATACCTGGATCCACGTCGGCTGGTGACCACTGAGCTCTTCCTGCGTGGGCCCAACTACATTGAAATTTGGGTATCCGTCGGGATCAATGTAGTGGCAGGCGTTTCGATCGCACAGGTTCGTGAGGCCGTCAAGCAAGAGCTGCTCGATTTCCTTTCTCCCTTGCCGAAGGGTGCGGTGAATCGGACGGGATGGAAGCTCGGCAAGCCGGTTGTGGACATCGAGCTTGTCGCCGTGGCCAGCCGTGTGCAGTGGGTGGAGTCGGTGTCAGGCGTCAAGATCGCTCTCGGGGCGCAGGCTGTTCAATCGCAAATTCCCATGACCGGCTTGGACCTTCCCCTTGTCGCTGGGATTTCCGTCGTCACGGGAGATCCGTTGGACATTGATCAAGTGCGAGGCCAGATGGGGGCGCCCCCAGGCGACACCGGAGGCAAGAAAAAGATTGTCCCTGTGCCAGTGGTGCCAGAGACGTGTTAGGGGAGCACTGACGAATTTCCTTGTAAGGGGAGGCGCTCTACCTCCCCAACCCCTCCTTATAAAGGAGGGGAATGAGAGAGACCATGGACGCTAACGGAACACGCTTTCATCTGCTGCTCGGTCGCGATGACTGGGCCACCTGTTTGGTGGACCAGAAACCATTGAAAACACTGTGGGGACCGTCGCCGCCGGACGATGATTCCGTTGGGGTGAAATGGGACGGGAAGCGCAATGAGTTAACGCTGCAGTCACGACAGTTTCTCTTTACGACCGCTCCCAAAGATGTGGCACCTTCCTTAACGAAGCGGCGCGGTGCGGGAAGAGACCGTTACGGGAATTGGTATTGGATCAGCGAGAGCGGTCAGGAAATTCTGGTGAATTCTTCCGGCTCGCGGGCGACGACGCATTTTTGGTCGACTGATGATGTCGTCGGGAGCGAACCATCGGGCCGCCTCGGCGCGTTCCAGGACAAGCAGGCGAAGACACCGCTGCAGTCCTTACAGTTCACCGGGTTGGTGGTAACTGAGGATCATTTTCTTGTCGCGGGTGTGCTGAAGCCGGCCGGCCTGCTGATTTTCGATTTGCATGCAGGAGGATGGCCTCGGCAGGTCCTGTGGCCCAAGGAGATCTCCTTCATCCCGTTTGACATGGCCCCTCGGCCTGGCGGCGGCGTCTGGATTCTGGATCAGGTGAACACGCGGTACTGGGCCTTGGATCGGCACCTCAATGTGGAACCGAAGGGTCAAGCGGAGACCACTCTCCAGGGAGAACAGCAAGATGATTTTCAACCGAAAGACGGCGACGCCACCAGACGAACCGAGGCCCGCACCTTCCCGAGCGGCATTACCCTCGATGCGGCCTCTCCGCTTGCCGCGGCAGAACCCATTGCGATCGAAGCGTTACCTGACGGGACCGTGCTGGTCCTCGATAACGGCACAGATGCGAAGTGTTCGGTTGTCTATCGCTATCGGTTTGCTGAGCAAGTGGGAGATCCGGTGTCCACAGAGGTGCTGAGGAAGACGGTGGAAGAAGCGAGGGAAGGAACATTCGTTCTCCGTGCGCACGATATGGCCTTCGTGCCGGAACATGACGATCCTAATGGCAACGGCAGCGTGGGGGATCGGTTGTACCTGGTGGCTCAAGATGGGAATCAATCCTTTGCGTTTGATGTATCGCTGGCAAGGGATCAGTTGGTCATGACACCTACTCCCGGCTACTTTCCTATGCGGTTGTTCGGGAGCAAAGGGCTCATCACAGCGGGTTCTGTCCCGTACTACGATTTTTCCAATGGATGGATCCCGCTCATCGAGCAGCCACGTCCTCGCTACGTCTCTGATGCGATCGTGTTGACACCAATCGGTGAGCCATCGGGGTCTCCAATTAGCGACAGGGCCCATGCTTTTGATGGCCGTGAGCCTGATTGCGTCTGGCATCGACTGATGCTGGATGCCTGCATTCCGCCAGAGAGCGCAGTGGAAGTCTGGAGTCGTGCTGCCAATGATCAGGAACGTCTCGCCCTGGCGCCGTGGCAAGCGGAGCCCCGCTTGCTCATACGAAAGAATGGATCTGAGCTTCCGTTTCTAAGAGGTCGAAGCCCGGCCAACAAGGGGGGGACCGCAGCCGCCATCCATGCAGATGGGACATGGGAACTCCTGTTCCAACAAGCCAAAGGCCGCTATCTCCAATTGCGGCTCCGCTTGAAGGGGAACGAACAAGTGACGCCGCGTCTTCGTGCATTGCGCGCCTACTACCCAAGGTTTTCGTACCTGGAACGGTATCTGCCTGCGGTGTATCGAGAAGATGCCCAGTCAGCCTCGTTTCTCGACCGTTTTCTCGCGAACCTGGAAGGCTGCTACACCACGATCGAAGACAAGATCGCAGCCGTTCAGACGTTATTCGATAGCAGGAGTGCGCCCAATGAGGCCTTGGAATGGTTAGGGTCCTGGTTTGACGCCGTGCTCGACCCCACATGGGATGACGCGAAGCGCAGGCTCTTTATCCGCCACGCCGTGGACTTCTATCAATATCGCGGCACGATTCACGGGTTGAAAATGGTCCTCCATTTGGCGTTCGATTCCTGTGCCGATGAAACCATCTTTCATCTGCCAAACCAAGCCGTCGCCCGTCGCGAAGGGTTTCGAGTCGTTGAGAAATATCTCACGAGACGTACCCCGGCAATTGTCTTCGGGGATCCCACCGATACAACAACGTTTATAGCCCAGGCGTCGGCGGGAAATTCCCTGGTGACTCAAACCGCTCGGTGGCAGCCGGATCAACGGGGAGAGACCTTACATCAGCGGTACAGGGAAGCCTTGCAACTGACGGGTACGTCTGCGCGGTTCCCCATTCAAGATCCTGGTGGAGACCTGTCTGTTCGGTGGCAGCAATTTTCGCGAGCGGTATTGGGGTTTGTTCCCTCGGCCACGTCGAACGATACGTCGGACTGGCATGATTTTCTTGCCAGACGATACGGGACCATCTCTGTCTTCAATCACGCGTACACGTTGAGCGGCTCGAATCAACGATCAGCATTTTCAGAAGTGAAGGTGCCGGAGAGTCTGCCCCATGACGGGGGGGCCTTGCGGGATTGGTTTCAGTTTGAAGGCGTGGTCTTGCCGATACGACGGACCGCGCACCGGTTTACGGTGCTGCTTCCGACGCCCCTCGAAGATCCGGATGGCACCGAGCATCGCCGCCGATTAGAGTGGACGAAGCGACTCGTCGAATTGGAAAAACCGGCCCATACGACCTTTGACGTGAAGTTCTATTGGGCCCTCTTCCGCGTTGGGGAAGCGCGCTTGGGAGAAGATACCGTGATCGATCTGGGCAGTCGTGCCCCGCAACTGATGCCACCGATGATATTAGGGCAACAGCACCTCTCGGAAAGTTATCTCGCGCCCGGCCATCCGCAAAATGTCACGGACCGACAGGTAGTAGGGCGCGATCGATTGGTCAATAACCCCTCTCCATTGCAAGGGGGATGAAGCGAATTTCCTCTTTCCGGTGTGGGGATGAAACTGATTTCCCCTCCCCGGTGTTGGGGATGAAACTGATTTTCCTCCCCTTTGTAAGGGGAGGCTAGGTGGGGTAGAGACCCCTGACGCGCTACCTCCCCTCACCCCTCCGTACAAAGGAGGAGGATGGTGATGCTGATAGGAGACAGGAGTACACACCATGAGTGATTTTCAACAGAAAGCAACCCCGACACTTGCTGTCCCTCCGGATCCGACCAAACATGTCAACTACACCCAGGGCATGGTGCTGGGCGTCGACGACTTCACCCAGGAATTTGCCTACCTCTCGGGGCGGGACCAATGGTCAACGAGAGACGCACTAGGCTACGGAACCGTCTGCGGTTTGAAGGTCGACACCAAAAAGGATGGTGCCCTTGGCCCGCGCGTAGAAGTGTCCCCCGGCGCCGCGGTCAGTCCACAAGGGCAATGGATCAGCGTGCTTGAGGCGCAATGTGCCGCAGTCGATGATTGGCTGAAAGCCAAGCGAACAGAGCTGGACAAGGTGCTCTCCCCCTCAAGCGATCGCTTGGCGCTCTCCGTCGTCTTATGTTACCGCAGTTGCCCAACCGATTCTGTGCCCATTCCAGGGGAACCCTGCCGGAGCGAAGACGAGTCGATGGCGCCATCTCGACTCAAGGACGATTTTCAATTGGAGCTGCGGGCCGAGATACCGGGCAAGCCAGGCAAACCGGATCAGAGGGAAGAAGATGCCTTGCGTGATTTTGTCCTCTGGCTCAAACAAATCCCGAGCAGCAACACGGATCCGTCATCGCCGATGTCTATTTTCCTTGAGGCGATCCGTGCTGCCATGCAGCAGTGGGTACCCTCCCCGGCTTCCCCACCCAGTTCACCGCCGAGCGATTTCATGTTCGGATCGCCACCGTCAGAGCTGCATATCAACACAGCCGATCTTTCAGAGTATTGGCGCGCTGCATGTCTCCTCTGGGTCACTGAACTCCGTCCGCTCTGGTTGGGCAAGAACCAGACCTGCAGCACACCGCCAGATGAAGGCTGTGTACTCCTGGCAGAACTCTCGGTCCCGCTCGTGAATGAGCTATCGGGGGAAAGAAGAGTAGACCCTGTAAGAGACATCGAAGTCCATGAGGAACGTCGTCCGTTTATCCTCCATCTGCGTCTTCTGCAAGAATGGATGTTGGCCGGTCGATAAGGCCCATGGTGAGGCGGGTGCGCCGGGATCGATGCAGAGAAGGCCGTGACAGAGGGTCGCCTGACGACCAGGCAATGCAAGATAGAAGTGAGTCCATACAACAGATGAGTCGGATCATCGGTTGCGGAGGAAAGGGAGGGGGGCATGGCGGCTAAATCGTTAGAAAGCCCAATTCTAAATCCAGAGTTCCCGTCGATTAAGTTTTTCAATGGGCGCTTGCTCACGGGCGAAGACTTAAGCGCGGAACAGGCAGCCAACCGTGAAGGACGGCGTCGGCTGGGCGAGACGATTGGTGAAGGGATCGCCTATGGGCTCGAAGTGTCGTTGCCGGAGCCAGCGGGTCCCAAGCCAACGGTGACGGTGTCAGCGGGTGTGGCAGTGAATCGATTGGGGCAGACCGTCGTCTTGGCAAACGATGAAGACCTGTTGCTGGTTCCACCACCAGAGGGAAATCAGGCTGACTCGACCCCCGTTGGATTTGCTCCTTGTCAACCGACTGAGACTGGGGTGTATGTCGCAGGGGAGGGGATCTATCTCCTGACGATCGCCCCGGCATTCGGAAGTGTTGGGCGGGCCCCAGTGAGCGGTTTGGGCAACACGGAAGCGGGATGTAACAGAAAGTACATCTTGGAGGGGGCAAAATTTCGGTTGCTTCAGCTTGAGTTTAAGCGAGATCTGAAGTTGAGCGACGACGAGTTGAAGAGCCCAAAGCGACTGCGCAATCGCGTGGCCTACAAATGTTTCGGGGCGGAAGACCCGACCGTTCAATCATTCGTCAGTAATCCATTGGGCCCGCAAGTCGAGAAATATGGGGTACTCGACGACCTGCGTCCGAATCGTCTGACCGACTGTGATGTGCCGCTTGCCATTCTCTACTGGACAGCTGAAAAGGAAATCGAGTTCATCGACATGTGGTCCGTGCGGAGGCGGATTGTTGAGCCGAAAGTGTCAAGACGCTGTATGGGGATAGTGAGTGATCGGCGACTTGCTGAAACAGAGGCTATGTTCTTCCAGTTCCAAGACCATCTCTCTGATATTCGGAAGAGTCATGGAGTAGCGTCGAGCTTACAAGCGACAAATAATTTTGCATTCTTGCCGCCAGTCGGTTTTCTTCCCATTGATGGAGGAAGTTTAGGTTGGAAAACGTTTTTAGGTGAGCTGGGGCCAGATCAGGAAACGCTTGTCGATGCCGCATTGTTACGGTCTATTCTCTATCATGCCCTTCTTTTCGAACCTATGAGGGTAAGCCAAAGTCCTCCTCCCCCAATCGAAGTGTATCGCGTACCTTCTGAAGACACTACAATCCTTTTTGCGCGATCCTTCAATGGCCGTCTGCGTGTGTCCCTCTCGCCAGTCCCCAGTTCTGATGAGACTGTTCAGATCCTCGTTCAAAGAGAGGGAGTCAATATTCAACAAAGCATAAACACAATAGGGGGCGCTTCCTTTCAGGTTTCTGATCTTCCCCCCGGAATCTATTCGGTGTCTGTTGCTGTGCAAGATTTTAACCCCGTGAGTCTCCAGTCGATAACAATCGTCGGTGGGCAAACGAGTGATTGCACGTTGGTGCTCACTCCTTTACCGAATGGAACGCTTCTTGTCGTTCTCGAGGATTTGCAAGGGAATGCAGTGAGTAAAAATGCCAGCTCTGTGACGGCAAAATCAGAAATGAACTCGACTGTAGTTTCAGGAACGTTTGTGCCAACACTTGGCAAGTGGTTTTTTAAGGATCTCCCGCAAGGGACCTATGCCCTCACCGTGGTTGCGGCCAAATTCCAACTGAAAACGATTACTGGTGTGGCAATTCAGCGGGGGCAGAACCTTGAAAAGCTTGTGGTGCTGGTTCCCGACGTTGAGGAGGTCAAGCCACCCACATGTATTCTGGTTGATGTGATTAAGATTCCGCCCCTCAAGAGAGTCCGGTTTTGTATGGTGTTGGGCGGGACAGAGTTCACGGATTCGTTTTTTGATACGCAATACACCAAAGCGTTCATGGTAAATAAAGAGTTAATGTCGAGCTGGATAAACAGAAGGTATTACGTCAGTGCTAAAAATGGGCCAAAGATATCTAAGTCGCCTTGGCTCAGAATGAAACAAATTGATCCTCTGTCGGACTCTTTGGAGAAATGGCTTGCTGAATGGCAAGTTGTTTTTAATGATGATTTTCCCGATCTGGGCATTGATAAGGCTGTCCCCGCCATTTTTATCAACCCTTCATATAAACCAATGACCGATCTCGGGACTGTTCCAAAGACACCGCAGGCCTATGCAGTGTTCGGATTGTTTGGTGTGCCTCTGGCAATCACGTTGGGGACTAACAGAACCCCGAGACCGGTGGAAATACTCAAAGCCCTCATTAAAGGGGTGGATAAGGAGACCATCAAACTGTTCGAGGAAATAGACATCCCTACTATTGACGAAATAGTGGGGCTTTGGACAGACATTGTCGATGATTTACTGGAACAAGAACCTGAGGACAGCAGGTACCTTATTTCCGATGCGAGGAAGTCCGTTGAGAAACTCAACGGGGAGCTGACGTATTACGATGGGGTCGATGAAGGTGTTTCCCAAAATCTGAAAGTGAATGGATACGATACGGATGTGAAGCTGGCGAATGCAGATCCTGTGGCGTTAGGAGAAAAGCTTGGTGACGAAGGGTTGGCGAAAAGAGTGATTCAACAAGCGAGGAAGGTTGTATCAGAAGATGCATGGAACCTTTCTACTATAGGGCTTGCGGACAGGCAACTCGATGCCTTGAAAGCCGTCGGCGTTACTTCGCGCGGGCAGCTTGTTGATATCTCAGCTAAGTCTGATGAGGCGAACCGCAGTGTCCTTGTGAAAGTGCTGGGCATTGAAAGTCTCGATGCCGCAGGACAGAACGCATTCATAGA
>Ga0315287_10007157_pt1 | contig 11162 bp, 19 predicted proteins | sample YL17G11_0_MG_FD_205037 | JGI IMG/M metagenome (GOLD analysis project Ga0315287, IMG submission 205037) | Sediment microbial communities from Yellowstone Lake, YNP, Wyoming, USA - YL17G11_0 | ecosystem: Environmental > Aquatic > Freshwater > Lake > Sediment | place: USA: Wyoming | collected...
TGTGGGCGGAGGCCGATCTCCAGGAGGGGAGCGGAGACCTCTTACTGCTCTGAGGTGGGCATCAGGAAATCGAAGTGAAGGCTGACTGAAGTCATGAACCTACTCGTGTCGTTGGCGGAGGGGGCGGCTGTTTTTCGCCGGTCTCACCCTGTCTCAGTCTGCGGCATAAAGTCGCGTCAAACCCGCGCCCTGCTTGACATATCTCACTTAACCCCGTATCGTGCCGTCTTAACGCGTCTCACACAAGCGCAAAGTTTATGTGGGGCCTGATGTATGGCTAATCAGAATGTGATGCCTCGGCGAAATAATGCTGCCCCAACGCATGTGGGCCCTCAGCATCACAAATTCGAGTGCTCCGTAAGCCCACGTTCCATGCGGGGCTGTGCGGCGTAGTTGGGCTCGATGCAGGGCTGAATAAACGCCCTGAGTTCGGCGGAGGAATAACATGCCACGACGCGCACGCGAGTTATCGGCACTGCACATTCGACGACTGATCACGCCGGGGCAGTATGCGGTAGGCGGCGTCAATGGCCTCTATCTCCAGGTGCGATCGGCGACGGCGCGGTCGTGGATTCTCAATATGACCGTCGGTGAGCGGCGGCGGATGTATGGGCTCGGGAGCTATCCCACCGTGCTACTCGATGCCGCGAGAGACAAGGCCCGCACCTATCGCAGTCTCATTGAACAAGGCCAAGACCCGATTGAAGAGCGGCGCAAGGCGAGATCGGGACTGATTGCGGCGCGGGCGAAGGCGATCACGTTTGATGAAGCCGTGGCCTCGGTGCTCGCGGTGAAGCAACAGGAATTCAGCAACGCGAAGCATGCGGCGCAGTGGGCGAGCACGTTGACGACGTATGCCAGTCCCTCTCTCGGGAAGATCCCCATCAGCGATATCAATCTCGACATGATCGTAAAGGTGCTCGCGCCTATTTGGACGACGAAGACCGAGACGGCGACGCGGTTACGGCAGCGACTGGAAGCCGTTCTCGATTGGGCGAAGGCGATGAAGTATCGCACCGGAGACAACCCCGCGCACTGGCGCGGCGGTCTTGACCAACTCCTTCCGAAACCGTCTGCGATTCGGACCCGGCGGAACTTTGCGGCACTCCCCTATGCGGACCTGCCCCAGTTTTTCCAACAACTGCAAGCCCAGCCCGGCGAGGCAGCGCACGCGCTCGCGTTTACCATCCTGACTGCGGCGCGTTCCGGTGAAGTCCGAGGGGCTCGCTGGTCTGAATTCGATCTGATCGGCAAGCTGTGGACGATACCGGCGTCTCGCATGAAGATGAAAAAAGAACATCGCGTTCCACTCTCAGAGAGTGTCGCGGCGCTGCTGGCGGGAGTCCCGCGATTCGTGGGGGCAGACCCGGAACTGGTCTTTCCTTCGCCACGCGGCGGCATGTTCTCCGATACGGCGATGCTCCAAGTTTTGCATCGCATGAAGGTGGCGGTTGTGCCTCATGGGTTCCGCGCCACGTTCAAGACGTGGGCGAGTGAACAGACCGCGCATCCTAGAAACATCATTGAGAAGTCCCTCGCGCATCACCTTGGCGACAAAGTTGAAGCAGCCTACATGCGGGGCGACCTGCTTGAAAAGCGGCGGGCGCTCATGGGCGATTGGGCGAGCTTTTGCCATTCAGCAAGGGGCATGGCAGCGGAGAAGGAACTGACGCTATGAGCGAACGAGGACGCAGGCTGAAGAAAAAACGGCCAGCACGTAAAAGCGGGCCCTCGACCACGCGCACGAACACCGGCAAGCCTCATGGCAACGCGCCGCCGGTTGTCAGCGATGATGGCGAGGATGACAGTGATCGGGCCTTCCTCGACCGTGAAGCGCACGACCGCCAACGGGACAAACATCCTGATGACCCTGAGACGGAGTATGTGCCGGAGGGATTCGATGCCGAGGATTTTCTGAATCATTACCCGCTCGATTATTACCGTACACGTGCGGCGAGCGGCGATCCGACCGCGATCATCGAAGCCTTTGTGCGGGCACATGACGACCATTGCTATCCGCGATGGCTCCTCGATCGCATCGCTGTCGCCTTCGATGCCTATCGAAGCAACAAGAAGGTGACTCTTGATGATGCGCTGCGGTTGTCGCCGGCGAAGTGGACGCAACACGCCATTGAAGCTCGACAATGGGACGCGGCCAGCGATCTGCACCGACTCACTGTGGGCCTGGGGGTTTCACTGAATAAAGCCTCAGAGATGGTTGCTCGCAAGCTCGAAGAAGACCCCGCGGCACGAAGTGGCCGAGTCCGTTCGTTTGACTTCCGTGCCGAGACATTACGGCGGAAATACACCCGCGAGTGGAAAGCACGATTCGCCTTAACGCCGACAGATGCGCTCCCGCCGCGCTATCGCGGGGGGCGAGATCCTGACCGCTCGGCTGATGAGATCAAGAAAGATTGGGCGCAGTTTCTTCGCACCTTTCCGCGCGATACCCTGGCAACAGACCTTCCTGCCGACATTCGCCGCCGCTACCTCACGTCATAGCCTCGCACTAGGTACCTTTCCTGAGGGATGAACTTTGTTTGGTTCATCCCTCGCGCCATGTCTTGCGCCGTTGTAATTTGCCGCATGAGCAACTACCGCGTAACACAACAGGAGGCGGCCATGAATCCAGTGTACCTGCCGGATACTCGATGTGCAGATCGTTATCACGTGTCCCGCGCCACAATTTGGCGGTGGGTGGCGCAGGGGGCATTCCCTCCCCCTGTGAAATTTTCGCCCGGCTGTACGCGCTGGAAGCTGGACGAGATTTTGAAATGGGAATCGACGCGAGAGAAGGCCGCGGCTCGCCAATAATTGGAAAGGCCGCCCTGGGTTTCTTCGCGGGAACCAGAACGGCCTTGAGGAGCAACGATGATGACGAACTTTAGCAAATACCGCCCTCTCACTCAAGCCCCTGTAGTCACGATCTATGTGGATCGGTTCCAACCGTTTCAAAGCCGAGACGGCACCGATACCGTCATTCGGTTGAGATTCTCCTACGACAGCGCACTGGTCGCACGACTGAAGGCCTTGCTCGCCGTCTATGTCGTGGGGACCGAGCACAAGACCGTCGGCGGCTGGTTGCCGAAACATTCGTGCTGGTTTGTGGAACCTACGGTCTGGGATGTCGTGCGAGATGAGCTGCATCTCCTCGGCCATCAGATTGTTGAACGAAAGCAGGATCAGTGATGGGGCGCGGCAAGGCACAGCACAATCTCGACTTGATTGCGAAGGCCTACGAGATTCTCGAAGAGATTCATCCGTGCTCGGTGCGCGCCGTCTGCTATCAACTCTTTATTCGCCGACTGATTCCCTCAATGAAGAAGAATCACACGAATCGCGTCAGCAAGCAGCTCACCGACGCGCGCGAAGCCAGGATGATTCCCTGGGCGTGGATCGTGGACGAAACCCGCGAGGCCGAACGGGTGCCGTGCTGGTCCGACCCGCACGGGTTTGCCCAGGCGGCGCAGCGCAGCTACCGGCGGGATAACTGGGACCAGCAGCCGACGCGGGTGGAAGTGTGGAGCGAAAAAGGGACTGTGCGCGGCACGCTGCAGCCAGTGCTGCATCGGTTCGGCGTCACCTTTCGCGTCATGCACGGGAATACGTCGGCCACGGTGGTGCGCAACGTGGTCGAAGAGTACCTGTCTCACCAAAAGCCATTTCTCGCGCTGTATGTCGGAGACCACGATCCCTCCGGGATGTGTATGAGCGAGAAGGACCTCCCTGCGCGACTCCTTCGCTATTGGGTGGACCTGGGCATGGAGCGGGACGTGTCCTTCACCGGCATGGAGCACGGCGTCATGGTGGGGCCGCGGGTCCGACGTATTGCGCTAACGATGGAGGACTGCGAGGCGATGCAGGCGACGGACTCAACACTCTCGTTCTCAGCGCACGAGAAGAAGAAGGACCCGAACTATCGGTGGTATCTGGGTGCGTATGGCGACCGCTGCTGGGAGTTGGACGCCATGGACCCGAACATCCTCCGCGCGCGTGTTGAGCAAGCGATCAGAAAAGAAATTCACTGGAGACCCTGGCGACGGTGTCTTAAGGCTGAAGCCGCCGAGCAGGACTCGTTGAAACTGGTGATGAAGAACTGGGCCGTCGGGAAAGTATTTACGGACTCGCCTCAAAATACTGGATTGGACAACCCATCATGAACGCATTAAGCCCCGATCAACTCGACGACCTCCGGCGCTCCGGCCTTACGGAGGCCACGATTGCAGCATGCCGGTTTGAAGGCATCCGACCCAAGGAATTGCCGATGAAGGGCGCGGAGTCGGCCTACCGGCTGCCCTATTTCAACGTCGATGGCTCGGTCAACGGATTTCATCGGTTGAAATTTGTTCCTGAGGTGGTCCTACCTAACGGCAAAAAGATGAAATACTGGCAGCCGCAAGGCAGCCTGCCGCATCTGTATCTCCCGCCGATCGTGGATTGGAAGGCCGCCAGGCAACCCGGGGCCGTCCTCACCATTGTTGAAGGCGAAAAAAAAGCAGCGAGCTGCTGTCAGGCCGGATTGCTGGCTGTTGGGGTGGGCGGTGTCTGGAATGGCAGCGCCACGCTCGATACGGGCGATACGCTGGTGCTCCCGGCCTTCGATGCCGTGATGCAGCCAGGGATGAGTGTAGAACTGGCCCCCGATAGCGACGCCTGGAGAGCAGGGAAAGAGCATGACATTCTCGCCGGATTCTTTACCTTAGGGAAGATCTTTCAAGCCCGTGGCTTCGAGGTGCGGCTCATCCGGCTGCCGGATCTGCATGGCGTGAAGAGCGGGCCTGATGATTGGTTGCTCATTCCTGGGAATGATATCGAACATGCTTGGCCGAAATTGGAGCGGGTTCTGCTGGATGACGACAGACTGGATCTGGTGAATGCCCAATGGCAACGAAGACAAGAGAAGAAGATCACGTTGACGGCGATTCAACAGCAGGATGCCGAGGCGCTGACCGTAACGGAGGTGGTCGGCCTCTATACGGTACACGCGGCGACGCACCACGTGGTGTTCACCTTCGATCGACTCCAGGAGCAACGCGGGGCCTATCATGCCGAACTGACCGTGACCCTGGGGGCGACCGTGTTGCTCGACGCCACGGATGTCAACCTCAAGAGCGATGCCGCCCAGATGAGGCTGGCCCAGTCCCTCAAGACCTCTGCCGCCGCGATCCCCTGGAAGGTGCTGCTCCCCAAAGCCTGTGCGCTCGTGATGCGCCGACACCGGCGCGGCGAGCCCCCGGTGCAGCTGACCAAACACTCCGAACCGGAACCGTTCACCTATGCGATCAACCCCCTCGTGCTTCGGAAGAAGCCGGTGATTCTGTTTGCCGATGGCGGCAAAGGGAAGTCCACCTATGCCCTGATGTTGGCCATGTTGGTGTCCACCGGGCAGAGCGTGGCCGGGTTTTCGGCCTTACCCGGGAAGGCGCTCTACCTGGATTGGGAAGACGATGTAGATGTGCATACCCGGAGGCTCCATGCCATCCGAGCCGGGCATCCAGAACTCGATGCCGCCGAGGTGTCCTATCAACGCTGTTGTGAACCGCTGACGAAGCTCACGTATGACTTAGCCCGCACCATTCAACATGAAGGGATCACCTTTCTTGTCATTGACTCACTGTTGGCGGCCATGGGGGGCGATGCGTCCGCCGAAGCCGTGGGGAAATTCTTTGCCGCTGTCCGGACCTTTCAAGTGGAATCCTTGCTGATCGGGCATACCCCGAAAACCCTGGCCGAAGGCCAAGAGCATGCCACCGTCTACGGCAGTGTCTTTAACCAAAACTACGCCCGCGGGACATGGGAACTGAAGACGGAACAAGAGATCGGGGACGATAGCGCAATCCTGGGATTGTTCCATCGTAAGTCTAATCTCACCCGGAAGCATCCGCCCATCGGGTTGAAAGTCACGCACAACCCAGACGGCAGCTGTATCAAGTATGAGCCGTTCGATCTGACAAAGACGGCGGAGATCGTGGACGCCCTACCGTTACCCAACCGGATTCGCAACCTCTTTGACTCAGACGGCCTGCTCCGCACCTCGCAACAGGTGGCGGATGAGCTGCACGCCAAACTCGGGACCGTGAAAACGACGCTCTCAAATCCCCGCCATAAGGGTTTCAAGTGGAGCATGTTTGGGGAAGGAAAGGAGGCCAAATGGGGCTCGTTGAAAGGCTAAAAATCATCGTCAATGTGCATCGTCAATGCTGTTTTGCGTCAATCATCGTCAACATCGTCAATGTATGGCGTAAGTCTATGATTCTACAGGGCATGAGCGTTGACGGTGATCGTCAATGCTGATCGTCAATCAATGTCCCCCCTCTTTAGAGGGGGACACATTGACGGTGAGTGAAAAACAATGAGGACCACGAACCCAAAGCCAGAAGGAGTCCCTATGATTCTCCATTCCTGTCAGAACGGCTGCGCCTATTGCGAGGCGGTGGAAGAGGTCCGATACCAACGTGCCATGCAGGTGTTGCCCCAGATCCCTGGTGTGGTGACAGTGGCGGATGCCGGTGAGGACGTGATGGACCTCCTCTACCGTGAGGGGTTTTTTAGCGAGACTCCAGCGCATTGGCAAGGGGGCCACTGATGGGGCGTCTACCACCGATTGATCCGGTTGAGTGCGGGCGGCTCGTGACGTATCGAGGATCGGACGATCAACCGAGCGGGTGGATTCCACGGGTCTGTGGGTGCGGGTGGCACTCTGAAGACGAACGTGAGCGCAGTACCGTGAGGCGCTGCAAATGGGACCATGGGTATTGGTCCATTGATCTCCTCGATGGCACAGCCATCGGGGTACGTCACATCCTCGCGGTTGCCAAGACCGATGACGCGGGGCTGGTGTTGTCGGCTTGGAGCGTGAGGGAACATGGGTTCGATGGAGCAGGGCGATGATGACGCGCAACGCCGTCCAGGGGCTAGAGCCCGACGAGGTGCCGACGTGTCGGGACTGTGGCAATGAACGGCCACGCAAGCATTCTCTCGGGCGGTGCCTCTCGTGTTATCGGCGGGAACTCAGTAAGCGACATCGCCAACGCGATCGGCGGTGTCCCGCGTGCGGCCTGCTGTTTCTGACATCGAAGACCTCAGCCCGATTCTGCTCGGGGGCCTGCACCATACGGGGGGCCCGATGAGCTGCCCTTGGCTTCAAACCAAGACGTATCCTTGCACGCACTGCGGGCGCCCGTTCCTGCACGACAAGATGTTTCATCACGTCCAGTTCGTCTGTGCCTTGCGGCCAGGGGCAACGAGCCACAAGGACTTCAAGCAACACTTGAAGATACGAGAGGCGAGGAGATGATGGAAAAGATGAATGAATACAAGGGGATGGGAGGGGGCGTACGATCTTACAGTTCTGCGGCCAGACCGCTGCTCTTCCCTCTCGATACGAGGTCGCAAAATGAAAATGGAAAACCCCTGACAGAAAGGACTCCCAATGGCAGGTAAACCGACTCCCACCGCCCTCAGAAAGTTGCGCGGCAACCCAGGCCGACGACCGTTGAACCGAATGGAACCAAAACCCGCACGCGGCGCCGCATTTCCGGTGTGGCTCGACGGCCTCGGTGATCCCGCGATCCGGCAGATCTGGGACGAGCTCGCCGGATTGCTCGACCGATCGAAGCTACTCACCGAGGCCGATGGCGAAGCCTTGGCCATGTTGACGCACAAAATTGCGTTGTATCGCACGGCAGCCCTGGCGCTCAAAGATGGCTGCTCGTATTCGACCATCACGGAAACCGGCGCCGAGATGTTTCGGCAGAAGCCGGAGTACACGATTGTCTCGGATCTCGGCAAACAGATTCGTGGCTTGCTAAGTGATTTTGGCATGAATCCGAGCAGCAGGTGCAAAGTGTCCGTGGCGACCGGCCGCACACAGGACGCGGGACCGGGGGCAGCCTGGCCGGAACTTTCGGATTTTCTCAGCGGACGAACAGAAACCTTGGAGTCGTAGCGCCCTAACAATTTTACAATCAAAGGAGAACACCATGATGAACGAATCACCTGAGGCCCGAACCGCACGCTTGCAGTATTGGGACGGCCTCGCCAACAACCCGAACCTCGAACTCGCGCCCACGGATGTGCAACGTGACGCGCCTGCCGGGTTCCAACTCGTGATTGATCCCTTCCGCGAAACCGTCAGATTGTTTGGCCCGTATTCTGAGCAAGGCGTACCCATACGCACCTTGGTGTTGTGGGGCGGCGTGTTCAAAATTCGGGGCGAGGACCTGCTCAGAAGTTACGTCGAGGTGTGTCAACGCGGCGAGTCGCGCGATGTGCATGAACGGGTCCGGGCGCTGCGCGCACGCCTGGACGATCTTCCAGCCTTCACGGTGACTGAGAAACCGCTGCTGGATCGCACGGAACTCGACGCGCACCTCGCGGACTGTCCAATCTGCGAGCCCGCTGTGACAGCCATGTCGCGCGCGATCGACGGGGGCCGAAGCGTTCCCAAGGAACAGGAACTGCGCGCCCTGATGGCCAAGGCCCATGCACCTGTCACGGACAAACCGGCACGGCGGGCGGCCCAGCCAACGGTGGGGGTGTAATCATGCGGACGATCGAGACGCTGCTCGGTTTGTGGCCGCGGCTTCGCGCTCGGGTGACGAACACCTTCCGGCCTTCACCAGTGCCGATGCCGATAGAATCACCGGACCGGGCGGAATTGTTCGTACAACTGCATACGTTGCGAGAGCGGCGGGCTGGTGAAGCCGAACAGCACAAGCGATCGGTGGAAGAGCTGGAACAGGCCTTGATCCCGGCGCAAGCCGCTGTCGATTCGATGCGGCGGACGCTCGCGGATCTCCATGCGGACCAGTTTTGCAAGAGCATGGATGCCACGACGGCGGAAGACAAAATCCTGCGACAGATCACCGAAAAAAGTAGCCTGAGCATTGTTGTCTTCATCGAGGAGATGGACGCCGAATTGTCCGCGCTGAACAAGACGGAGGCCGTCGAGTTTCCCTCGGCGTTTCGTAATTATGCAATTGGGAAAAAAGTTTTGGGCCTAGAAACGGACGCCCCTGCACGCAGGCGGCGGGCTGTGGCGTTGAATGTCGCCAGGCAACGGGCCACTGAGATGCAATATGAACCGTTGACGATTGAGCAGATGACGACCGAACTCATTCGACTGCGGAAAACGATTCCCGCAATCGAGCACGAAATTATTCACGGCGAACGGGCTTCGATCCTCGTCGCCAACTGAACAAGGAGTACCACTATGGCACAGGTTAAGGAGTACGAATGCAGTGACACCACGCAGCGGGCGCTCGGGTATCAATTGGCGATCCGGAGCATGAAGGACTATAAGCAGCGGCCTGAATATCTCGTGCAACTCAGAGCGGCGATTGAGACGGCAGCACTTGAAGCGACCTACGCCGAGACGCCGATGGCGCAGCGATCAGCGGCCCTCATGATCACGGAGTGCACGTCCGAGCTGGCGTGCCTTCTACAGGGAGACCCAGTGGATGTGTTCCACGGCCTCATTCATTTTCCAATGCCTCTAGCCGCGTAACGGAGGACCTATGAATACCACGCTCATTGAACGACGCATGTTACCCATGACGGAACTCCGCTCGATCCATTCGGGACGCATTATCGAGGGCTTTGCGGCGACGTTTGATTCGTTGTCTCAAGACCTCGGCGGCTTTCGAGAAATTATCCGGGCGGGGGCGTTTCACGAGACGTTGAAAAGCGCGAATGTCACGGCGCTCTGGAATCACGATCCCAACTTTGTGTTGGCGAGAAATGTCTCCAAAACCTTGCAGTTGGTAGAAAATAGTACCGGCCTCTTGGCGACGATCTTCCCGCCCTCGGCGAACTGGGCCAAAGACCTGATGGAGAGCATTGATCGGGGCGATGTGAGTGGCATGTCATTTGGTTTTCGTGTTCGACCGAACGGCGATCGGTGGCTGCGAAACGGCAAGGATGGCTTGCCACAACGCGAGCTGTTGGCCGTCGATCTCTACGATGTGAGTGTCGTGCTAGTACCGGCGTATCCAGGCACCAGTGTTAGCGTGAAGCGCAGTCTGCCACTGCTCCCATCCGTCCGCCCGATGCCGTCATTGGATCTGCGGCGGCGGCGGTTGCACTTGACGGAATTGTGCGCCTAAGATGATGGCCTGTGCACGCTGTGGCGGATTGCTAATCCCCTGCGAGCTCGACGTGAGCGATCACGCCGGGCCCGCGTGCCGGTGTACCAATTGCGGTGATCTTGTCGATGCGCTCATTCTTCAGCATCGACAACACCCGCCTCAGCCGTATAGCGATGCGACGCTGCCCAAGTTCGACCCCACCAAACGGAACGGATTACCCCTGGCCTGAGCCTGGCCTCGCACCTGATCGTGGATCCTGGGGGCAGCGTGGAAGCCGATGGTGAGAGGAGCGGGCGCGAACCGGCTGGGCTCGTGTATTGCCGCGATGCCCAAGAATCGAGGAACGTGCACTTAACGCGAATAACAGAAGGATCATAACCAATGGACAAGGTTGCGCTCTTGAAACTGTTAGAGGATCACGAGATACAGGAGCAACTCTGCACCATCGTCCTGAGACAGCTCCCGCAACGACTGCGATACCAGGACGGTGATCGCACGGTGTCTATGCTTCACGCAGAGGGAAAATCCGCTCAAAGGGAACGCCTTTAATTCGGCCAAGCGAGTCCATGAGGGCGTGCTCTTCGGTACCACCCTTACCGAGAAACTCTTCCGCGCCGTACTGGAAGCATTTGTATGGTATTGCTCTGAACTGGCCTTTTTTATCACCATTGAGGTACTTGAGGACTCTGATTTCAAAGAACTCTATGACCGTTCGGCTCTGCCCATCGGAGGCAACCTCCTTAAGCGGCCTGCTCAGTTGATATTCTGAGAACGAACTCAACATTTCGCCTTCCGGCAACTCCTCTAGACTCTTCATGGTGCGCCTCTTTCTGTGTGGTGACTCGCACGGCCCACGGCAGACTGATCGCCACACCTGGGCTGAATGTGTTCGCCTGTCTTCGTATGGTGGGTTGTATGGCTACCGTAGAACAGACACGTAACATATTGATTCAGTAAGGCATTTGGCGGAGGGGGCGAGATTTGAACTCGCGGACCCCTTGCGAGGTCTCCAGTTTTCAAGACTGGCACGTTCGGCCACTCCGTCACCCCTCCATGCAGAAGAATCATCGGACG
>Ga0315287_10007159_pt1 | contig 11161 bp, 8 predicted proteins | sample YL17G11_0_MG_FD_205037 | JGI IMG/M metagenome (GOLD analysis project Ga0315287, IMG submission 205037) | Sediment microbial communities from Yellowstone Lake, YNP, Wyoming, USA - YL17G11_0 | ecosystem: Environmental > Aquatic > Freshwater > Lake > Sediment | place: USA: Wyoming | collected...
TGCGCGGTCTCGCTGAGGTTCGCGACCTCGGCCGGCCAGTAGTTCATCTCCGTGTTGATATTCGTCGTGTACTTCGAGTCCCACATCGGGTTCTGGTCTTTGTTCCAGATGCCCTGCAGGTTGGCCGGCTGCGTGCCGGGCCGAGACGACGAGATCAGCAGATAGCGGCCGAACTGGAAGATCAGCGCCGCCAGATCGGGGTCGTTCGCCGCGTCGACAGCCTTCAGGCGCTCGTCGGTCGGCAGATCGGCGTTCGCCGTGCGGGGCAGGCGCATCGTGGCGCGCCGGAACAGGCGCTGGTGTTCAGCGACATGAGCCGTCCGAAGCTGGTCGAACCGCCTGCCGGCAACCGCCGTCATCACCGCGTTCACGCGCGCGTCGGGATCGGCGCTGACGTCCTTGTAGCTGACGAAGTTCGTCGCGGCCGCGACGACCAGCAGCACCTCGTCGGCGCCGGTCACTGTCAGCGTGTCGTCGGTCACCTTCATTTCGCCGCCGCGAGGGACCGCGCGCAGCCGTGACTGATAGCGCAGCGTTCCTGGGATACCCAGGTAGTCGGCCGACTTGCCCGTGACGATCAGGCCGTCACCGCCGTACCCGTCCATCCGGAAGTAGTCGGTCGCGTAGTTGGAGTGTGCCTGGTTGCGATCGCCGCGAAGCTGTGCGGAGAACGACACCTGTCCGGGTGCGTCGGCCGACAGCCTCACCACGATCACCTGGTCGATTGGAGTGACGAAGACCTCGCGCCTGAAGCGCACGCCTGCCTGTTCGTAGATCGTCGTCGCCACCGCAGTGTCGAGATCGAGCTCGTGGCGGTAGTGCTGGACAGGCCCGCGGGCGGGCAGCGTCAGGACCAGCGCGCCGATCGACTGGTACTTCTGCTGCTCGACGGGGTAGCCCATCAGCGCGCGGCCGAACAGGCGGTGCGCGGCGATCAACTGCCCGTCGAAGATGAGCTTCCGGATGTCAGGCAGGGCCTTGTACCCGTCCGTGACCGTCGTCGAGTACGGCCCACCCGACCAGTACGTCTCTTCGTTGAGCTGGATCCGCTCCTCGTCGGTCCGGCCGAAGACCATCGCGCCCAGGCGGCCGTTTCCGACCGGCAGGGCGTTTTCCCACTTCTCGGCGGGGTGGCTGTACCAGAGCTTTACGTCCGGCGCTGGCGGCGGCGCCGGCGGCGCGGACGAAGCCTGAGGAGCCGCAGGGGCCGAGCCGGCGAGGCAGAACACCAGGCCAGCGGCCAGGAGGCAGCAGGCGAGCGGGCGACGTGCGGCAGAGGACGTGTTGCGCATGGTTTCACCCTGGCAGTCGATCGACGATGGGCGCGAGTGTACGCCGGCCGGCCGCCATGTCAAGGCGGCCTCACAACAGGCAGCACAACAGGCAACCGCCGAACGGGCAGCCGCCGAACGGGCGCCGCGTGGGGCCAATCGTATAATGTGTCGCACGACTGGCGCTTCACCTGATCACGGAGACCGACACGATGAACCGGAACGCACGCCGACCTGTGGCCCTCCTCACGGCATCTCTCGTGCTCACCGCCGGACTTGCCGCGGCTCAAGGCACGCCCGCCGATCCGGCAAGGCTGACGCTCGACCGGATCTTCGCCTCCCGGGATTTCGCGCCCGAGCGGTTCGGCCCCGCGCGATGGATGAGCGACGGCGATTCCTACACGACGCTGGAGCCGAGTGTCGGGGGCGGCGGGCGCGATCTCGTCCTCTATCACGCCGAGTCCGGCCGCCGCGAGGTGCTCGTGCCGGCCGCCAGACTGGTGCCGCCAGGCGCCTCCGCGCCCATCGCCATCGAGGACTACGCCTGGTCGCCCGACGGCAAGGTCCTGATCGTGATGACCAGTTCCCGCCGCGTCTGGCGCCAGAACACGCGCGGCGACTTCTGGACCTACGAGCTGGCGTCAGGCCGGCTCCGCAAGCTGGGCCCGGGCTTCGAGCCGTCGACGCTCATGTTCGCGAAGCTCTCGCCCGACGGCCGGATGGCCGCCTACGTGGTGAAGGGCAACATCTACGTGGAGGATCTCGCCGGCGGGCCGCCGCGGCAGCTCACGTCCGACGGATCCGACGACATCATCAACGGGACGTCGGACTGGGTCAACGAGGAGGAGTTCGGCATCCGCGACGGGTTCCGCTGGAGCCCCGACAGCCGCCTCATCGCGTTCTGGCAGTTCGACACGCACGGCGTCCCCGTGTTCACGATGATCAACAACACGGACGCGGTCTATCCCACGACGACGTCCTTCAAACACCCGAAGGCCGGCCAGCCGAACTCGGCCGTCCGCGTCGGCGTCGTGCCCGCCTCCGGCGGCCCGGTGGTGTGGATGAAGACGCAAGGCGATCCGCACGACCTCTACATCCCCCTCATGGACTGGGCGGGCAACGCCACGGACGTCGTGTTCCAGCAACTCAACCGCCTGCAGAACACGAACGCCGTCCAGCTCGGCGACGCGGCGACGGGGAACATCCGAACCATGTTCGTCGACACAGACGAGGCGTGGCTCGACCACATGGACCGGTTCGCCTGGCTGGCCGGAGGGAAGGGACTGTTCTGGCTGAGCGAACGCGATGGCTGGCGGCACGCGTACTACGTCTCACGTGACGGGACCCAGGTGCGGCTGATGACGCCCGGCGACTACGACGTGATGAGCGTCGACGCGATCGACGAGCGTGCGGGCCTGCTGTATGTCACCGCGTCGCCGGACAACGCGACCACCCGCTTCCAGTACCGCGTCCGCATGGACGGAACCGGCAAGCCCGAGCGTGTCGGGCCGGCGGGCCAGACGGGCGTTCACCGCTACGACGTCTCGCCGACGGCCCGCTGGGCCTTTCATGTGTTCTCCACGCTCGACACGCCGCCGCAGACCGAACTGGTCCGCCTCCCTGGCGGCGAGGCGGTTCGTCCGCTCGCCGCCAACGCCGCGCTGCGCGCCAAGGTAGACGCCCTGACCCGGAACCGGGTCGAGTTCCAGAAGCTCGACATCGGCAACGGTATCCAGGTGGACTCGTGGCGGATGCTGCCGCCCGGCTTCGATCCCTCGAAGAAGTATCCGCTGCTCGTCTACGTGTACGGCGAGCCTGCCGGCCAGACCGTTCAGAATGGCTGGGGCGGTAACACGTATCTCTGGCACCTGATGCTCGCCCAGCACGGCTACATCGTCGCCAGCTTCGACAACCGCGGCACCCCGGCTCCGCGCGGCCGCGCATGGCGGAAGAGCGTCTACCGCCAGGTCGGCATCCTGGCATCGGCCGACCAGGCAGCCGCCGTGAGGGCGGCCATCGCCGCCTGGCCGTTCGTCGACGCCGAACGGGTGGGGAGTTGGGGGTGGAGCGGCGGCGGCCAGATGACGCTCAACGCGATCCTCCGCTATCCCGATCTCTACAAGACCGGCATGGCGATCGCCTTCGTGTCCGACCAGCGGCTCTACGACTCGATCTACCAGGAACGATTCATGGGGCTGCCGCAGGACAACCCGGACGGCTACACGAACGGCTCGCCCATCACCTTTGCGAAGAACCTGAAGGGCAACCTGCTCATCGTCCACGGGACGGGCGACGACAACGTCCACTATCAGGGCTTCGAACGGCTCGTGAACGAACTCATCGCCAACGGGAAGGCGTTCACGATGATGTCGTACCCCAACCGGTCGCACGGCATCTCGGAAGGCCCTGGGACGACGGTACACCTCTACAACCTGCTGACGTCGTACCTGACGTCGCATATGCCGCCGGGACCGCGCTGAGTCGGGCGGAATGACCCACTCCAGGCTTACGAACCAGTTGACATATCAGCTAGTTGCTGTATTATATCGAACGTTCGTTCGAATATTCAACTGGCCGCTCCTGGAGGCCCCCGGTGGTCACACGCGCCGAGATCGTTGACTGGGCTCGCGCCCTCTACGAGGACCTCGACTTCGCCGCTGTCAAAGGCTGGCTTGCCGACCACCCCGGCCGCAAGGCCGTCGGCTACCTACCGGTCTACGTGCCGCGCGAAATCCTCCAGGCCTCCTCGATGCTGCCGGTCGGCATTCACGGCGGCGGCGATCGCCTCGAGATCATCAAAGGCGATGCGTTCTACCAGTCTTACATCTGCCATCTGCCCCGATCGGTGGTCGAACTGGCGCAGACCGGACGGCTCGACATGCTGTCGGCGGTGCTGTTTCCGTCCACCTGCGACGTGATCCGCAACCTGTCGGGCATGTGGAAGCTGCTGTATCCCGACATCTACGTCCGCTACATCGACGTGCCGCAGGTGATGGGCGCCACCACCGGCGGGGCCTTCTGGGAAGGCGAGCTGCGACGCCTGTCGAAGGATCTGGGGGAGGTGTCGGGACAACCGGCCGGCGACGAGGCGATTCGAACCGCCATCGCGCTGTACAACGACACACGGCGCTGGGTGCGCGCGCTCTACGCGGCGCGCCTGGACGCCCCGTGGAACGTGCCGACCGAAGAGCTGTACCTGCTGATGCGGGCCGGAGAGGTTGTGCCGGCCGAGCTCTTCATCGAGCGGGTGCGTGAGTACCTCGCCGCGGTTGAAGCTGAGCCGGGCCGGCCGCGCGACAACAGCCGCGTCATCGTCGTCGGCGCGTTCTGCGAGCAGCCGCCGCTGGGGCTCATCAAGACCATCGAGCGCGCGGGCTGTTACATCGTCGACGACGACTTCCTGCTGGGGAATCGCTTTCTCACGGCGGACGTGTCGACAAAGGGCGATCCGACCCGGGCGCTGGCCGACGCGTTCATCGGCAACGGACTACGGACGTCGGTGCTGTACGAGCCCGACCCGCGCGGCAAGCGGCGGCTGATGAAGGAACGCGCGACGGCCGCCGAGGCGGACGGGATCATCTTTGCGGCGGCGAGCTTCTGCGATCCAGCCCTGCTCGATCAGCCGATGCTGCGCGCCGGCGCCGAGGAGGCCGCCATTCCCTGCATTGCCTTCAAGTACTCGGAGAACAGCGGCCAGTTCCAGCAGTTCCGCGAACAGGCGGGGACCTTCTCCGACTCGATCAAGCTGTGGGGGAGGGCGTAATGGCGGTCGTGCAAAGAGGCGCGCAGAAAGACGTGCAGAAGGACGTGCAGAAGGACCGGTCGATGGTGCTGCAGAAAGAGATGATCGAGCAGCACTTTGCGCGGCTCGAGCGCGCACCGGACACCGGAGAGCCGGTGGTCTACACGTTCGTGCCCGGGAACATGACGGAACTCATCCGGTCGTTCGGCGCGCTGCCGGTGCTGCCGGAGATCAACGCCCTGCAGTCGGGGATGCGCAAGCAGTCGGCGGACTACATCGCCGAGGCGGAACGATCCGGGCATTCCGAGGATGTCTGCACGTATGTGAAATGCGACCTCGGCATGCTGAAGGCCGGCAACATCGGGCCTTCCGGCACGCGACTCCCGAAGCCGGACCTGCTGCTGCTCTCCTACACCGGCTGCTACACGTTCATGAAGTGGTTCGAACTGCTGCGGGAGGAGTACGACTGTCCGACGGTGCTCTTCCACGTGCCCTACCAGGGCGACGGCGCGATGGAGCCGCAGCAGCGCGAGTACATGCTGAGGCAACTCCGAGACGAGGTCATTCCCGCGCTCGAGAAGGCCACGGGCAAGAAATACGACGAAGACAAGCTGCGCGAGGCGCTCACGCTGTCGGCCCGCTCGGAAGACGACCTGGTGGCCGTCCTCCACTCGGCCAAGCGCCGCCCGAGCCCGATCGACGGCTACTTCGGCGCGGTCTACTACGTCGGCCCGATCTTCAGCGCGTTTCGCGGCACGCCGGAAGGCGTGGAGTACTACCGCGCCCTGCGCGAGGAGGTCGAGGCCCGCGTTGCCGCCGGCCTGGGTCCGATTACGCCGGAGGGCTCGCTCGACGACCAGAAGTACCGCCTCGTCATCGAGGGTCCCCCCAACTGGACGCACTTCCGCGACTTCTGGAAGATGTTCGCCGACGAGAAGGCGGTCGTGGTCGCCTCGACCTACAGCAAGGTCGGCGGCACCTACGACTTCGGCTTCCGGCACAATCCGGCGGATCCGCTGGGCACGCTGGCCGACTACTGCAGCGGGTGCTATACGAACCTCAATCTGCCCTCGCGCGTCGAGATGCTCGCCACCTACGTGCGCGAGTATCAGGCCGACGGGTTCCTGATCAACTCGGTGAAGTCCTGCAACTCGTTCTCGGCGGGCCAGCTCATGATGCTGCGCGAAGTAGAGCGCCGCACGGGTGTGCCAGGCGCGTTCATCGAGTCGGACCTGGTGGACCCGCGCTACTTCTCGGCGGCCAACATCAAGAATCGGCTGGAGAGCTACTTCCAGATGCTCGACGCGCGCCGGGCGGGATCGGTCGCATGAACTGCTTTGTCGGCATCGACCTCGGGTCCACGACGACAAAGGCCGTCGTGCTCGCGGAGAACCGCGAAGTGCTGGGCCGCGGCATCACGAACTCGCGCTCGAACTACGATCTGGCGGCGTCGGTCGCGCGCAGCGAGGCGCTCACCAGCGCGCGCTTCGGCCTCCTTCGGCGGGAGGTCGAGCAGGTGGCGGGCCCGGCGGCGGTGGCGCGGCTGCGACGGGCGTTCCTCGTCGAGCAGACGCTGCACCAACTCGGGCGTCTCCACGCGCTCATCCAGGACGAGATCGAGCGATCGGCGCCGGCCGGGCTGCGCGGGCAGTTTGCGCGGGCGATCGACGAGATCTGCGGTCGAATCGCCGGAGAAGAAGAGCGGCGATTCTCCGAACCTGCCCTTGCGCGAAAGTCCGACTTCTTCCGCGACATGGCCGGGTCCGCGTTCACGCGGATCGCGGAGGAGATCGCCGGGCCAGCGGGCATCACGTTCGACCTGCTGATTGGCCTCTACGACAAGTGCATCATCCGGGCCGAGAACGAGCCGCTCGACATGGGCTTCCGCGATCACATCGGCGCGGCGCTGGTGCGCATCGGCTCGCCGCCGGCGCTGCAGGCGGGCGTCGAGGCGGCCGCCTCGGCGAACCTGGACGACGCCGCCACGGTGGGGACGGGGTACGGCCGCGCCCGCCTCCCGTTCCCGAAGGAGCAGATTCGCTCCGAGATTCTCTGCCACGGGCTGGGCGCCCACGCGATGTTTCCCGGCACACGCACGGTGCTCGACATCGGCGGCCAGGACACCAAGGCGATCCAGGTGGACGACCGCGGCATCGTCACCAGCTTCCAGATGAACGACCGCTGCGCCGCAGGATGCGGCCGCTACCTCGGCTACATCGCGGACGAGATGAACCTCGGGCTCCACGAGCTCGGGCCGCTGGCCGAGCAGTCGAAACGCTGCGTGAAGATCAACTCGACGTGCACGGTGTTCGCGGGCGCCGAACTGCGCGAACTGCTCTCGCTGGGCGAGGCGCGCGAGGACATCCTGGCCGGGTTGCACCGCGCCATCATCCTGCGGGCCATGAGCCTGCTCGCCCGTTCGGGCGGCGTGTTCGAGCAGTTCACCTTCACGGGCGGCGTCGCGCACAACCCGGCCGCCGTGCGCGCGCTGCGCGACCTGGTCCGCGACAACTACGGCGAGGTGCACACCAACATCTCGGCCGAGAGCATCTACACCGGGGCCCTGGGCGCTGCGCTGTTCGCCCGGAGAATGGTGGACGCATGAGCATCACCGCGGGCATCGACGTCGGCAGCGGCGCCGTGAAGGCTGTTGTCATGCGCTGCGGCGAAGAGGGCGAGACCCTGCTCGCGCACGCCTCGTCGCGGATCCGCCGACGCGAGGTCAGCAAGGTCGTCGACGAAGTCTTCCAGAGCGTGGTGTCCCAGGCCGGCGTCGGGGAGATTCACTACGTCGCCACCACGGGGGAGGGCGAGGACATCCCGTTCGCGACCGGACACTTCTACGGCATGACCACGCATGCGCGCGGCGCGCAGTTCCTCGCGCCCGCCGCGCGGGCCGTGCTCGACGTCGGCGCGCTGCACGCGCGGGCGGTCGTGATGAACGAGCAGGGCCGCGTGCTCGACTACAAGATGACCAGCCAGTGCGCGTCGGGCTCGGGGCAGTTCCTCGAGAACATCGCCCGCTACCTGGGCGTGTCGCAGGCCGAGGTCGGGCCGCTGTCGCTCGAGGGGACCAAGCCGGAGATGGTCAGCTCGATCTGCGCGGTGCTTGCGGAGACGGACGTCATCAACATGGTGTCGCGCGGCATCTCGACGCCGAACATTCTGCGGGGGATTCACGAGAGCATGGCCGAGCGCTTCGCCCGGCTCCTGCGCTCCCTCGACGTGAAGGGCACGATCTTCATCAGCGGCGGCCTGTCGGGAGACGTCGGCCTGGTGGCGGCGCTTCGCGACGCGCTCGGCAAACACGCGGGCGCGACGAAGAAGCCATTCGACCTGGCGACCGACGACCTGGGCATCGCGGCCGGCGCCATCGGCGCGGCCATCTGGGGCGGCTACCGCTACCTGAAAGTGGGACGGGGAGGCACGGCATGGACGGCGAACAGGGCGAACACGGCGAGCACGGCGAACACGGCGACGCGATCATCCGAGCTTTGAGGGCCGACGACTGCGCCCGCCTGGTGCGGATGGACCACGAGATCAGCGGCCGGAACCGGCGGGCGTGGTACGAAGGGAAGCTCCGGCGCGCACTGACCGAGGCGGACGTGAACATCTCCCTCGGCGCCGAGGTCGACGGCACCCTCGTCGGCGCGCTGATGGGCTCGGTCCACTACGGCGAGTTCGGCCTGCCAGAGCCCGTGGCCATCCTCGACACCGTGCTGGTCGATCCCGCCTTCGGCCGGCGTGGTGTGGGCAGCGCCATGCTGCGCCAGCTCCTGCTCAATCTCTCGGCCCTGCGCATCGAGCGGCTCCGGACCGAGGTGGCCTGGGACGAGTTCGACCTCGCGGAGTTCTTCGCGAAGGCCGGCTTCGCCCCCGTGCCGCGCGTCGTGCTCGAACTTCGGGTGCCCGACGCGCGTTGAGGGTATCATCAGACGATGAGCAACCGCCCGACCGGAAGCCCCGCGCGCGGGGTGGACTTCTACGATCTGCACGCCGAGTTGTCCGACGAGGAACGGCTGATCCGCGACACCGTCCGTGCGTTCGTCAACGACAGGGTCCTGCCCGTCATCGGCGACGCGTTCATGGCGGACCGGTTTCCGTCGGAGCTAATCCCCGAAATCGCCCGGATGGGCCTGCTGGGCTCGTCCATCTCGGGCTACGGCTGCGCCGGCGCCAACGCCGTCGTCTATGGCCTGATCTGCCAGGAACTCGAGCGCGGCGATTCGGGCCTCCGCTCGTTCGTGTCGGTCCAGTCGTCGCTCGTGATGTACCCGATCGACACGTTCGGCACGGAGGCGCAGAAGGAGAAGTGGCTCCCCCGTATGGCCGCCGGCGAGGCGATCGGCTGCTTTGGCCTGACCGAGCCGGACCACGGGTCGGATCCCGGAACGATGCTGACGCGCGCGGAGCGGAAGGGCAGCGGCTGGATCATCAAGGGTGCGAAGGCGTGGATCACGAACGGATCGGTCGCCGACGTCGCGCTGGTCTGGGCGAAGACCGATGATGGCATTCGCGGGTTCCTCGTGGAGAAGGGCACGCCCGGGTTCACGACGGTCGACTACCACGGCAAGTTCTCGCTGCGCGCGTCGACCACGTCGGAGCTCTTCTTCGACGACTGCGAGGTGCCGGAGGACGCGGTATTGCCCGGGACCAGCGGGCTCAAGCATGCGCTGATGTGCCTGACCCAGGCGCGCTACGGCATCGCGTGGGGCACGATCGGCATGGCGGCCGCCTGCTATGAGGCGGCGCTGCGCTACGCCGACGAGCGCATCGTCTTCGGCCGTCCCGTGTCGTCGTTCCAGCTGCAGCAGGCGAAGTTTGCCGACATGCTGACGGACATCACGAAGGGGCAGCTCCTGAACCTGCGCCTCGGCCGGCTGAAGGACGAAGGACGCGCGGACTACGCGCACGTGTCGATGGCGAAGCGCAACGGGTGCCGCACGGCGCGCCACTGCGCGCATCTGGCCCGCGAGATCTTCGGCGGCGCCGGGATCATGCACGACTACCCGATTGCGCGGCATTTCTGCAATATCGAGGCGGTCTACACCTACGAGGGCACCGACGACATCCACACCCTGATTCTCGGGGATCGGATCACCGGGAAGCCGGCGTACAGCTAATTCCTGCCCGAGTTGCCCATCAGCTGCCTGACCGCGCCCGGTGCATCGAAGCACGCGGCGAAGACGCTGGTGCACCCGTTCAATGACCTCCGGCCAAGGCCTCGCCTCGTCAGGCGATCGCCGATGTGCAGCAAGGCGCTCATCCAACAGGGCTTGTTGCCACTGCCGGAGTGGTACCTGATCGACGTTGGCCGAGAGGTGGTCCCAGGGCGACGGCACGTAATCGATCTGATCGTCGACGGGAAGCGCATCAAACCCAGCGGGCGGCAACGGCAGGAACCGGGCCATATGCGGACTCTACCGCCGGGATCTCAGGTCTTTCGACCGACGCGCTGAATTCAGGTGTGGCGTTGTCTTCGTCGTTCCGAACGTGCCGAATGAGCCGCGCGCCGTTGGAATCAGCGGCGCGACGGCTCTATTCGGATGTTAGCGGACGATGTGTCTCCTCAGGCTTCCACTGGGGTCAGGCGGTAAACATGGCCGGCCCGTTGAGCGGCTCGCTTGACGTCACCCGCTCGAAGCGCGTCTCGCACGTCGTCGAGCTTGTACGCGTCCTCGAGTGACAGATACGGTGTCCAGCCGCCATCAGCGTCGACGAGGGTGACGTCCACCTCCGCGACAAATTCTCCTTCCCGCACGAGTCTCTTGGTCCTTCTGTCGCTCATTTCCGCCTCCTCAGCCACGTCTCGTCCCATTTCGCTGGGTCTGGTCTGTACGCCGTGACCACTACAGCAGGTGAGTCCTGACCCGCGGGGATACCCCAGACTATATGAATCGGCTGATTGGCTCCATCGTGTTCCAAGACCAGGACGCATGGTCCCTTCGGGTAGGTGGGGTAGTCCTCCACCACCACCGCTGAATCCAGTCCGTCGATGATGTCGTGCACGCGCACGCCGTCCGCGGCGAGTTCTTCATAGCCGTGGAGCGAGATGCGAATTTCCCCCCGCGCCGCCAGCGTGCGTACTTGGTGCAGTGTCTCGCTCAATTCCGCGATCTTCCGTTCCCGAATTCGTCTTCTACCGCTA
>Ga0315287_10007161_pt1 | contig 11160 bp, 19 predicted proteins | sample YL17G11_0_MG_FD_205037 | JGI IMG/M metagenome (GOLD analysis project Ga0315287, IMG submission 205037) | Sediment microbial communities from Yellowstone Lake, YNP, Wyoming, USA - YL17G11_0 | ecosystem: Environmental > Aquatic > Freshwater > Lake > Sediment | place: USA: Wyoming | collected...
GGCTCCATCCATTTGGCTCCGACGGCCTCGAACACATCCTTTTCCTCCGGAGTGCTCACTATGGCCCATGCGTCTCCCTTGGCCTTCTCAAGGTGCCCCTCTCTGGAGCGGAAGCCCTTCTTCTGAATGGCGGTGACGAAGCCATGCGAGAAGTCTGCGCTCCCTGTCCGTATCAGGAACACCATTCCCCATTGCGCAGGGGGGAGCACGATGAAGAGGTCCACGACAGTCTTGGACTCGCCGTGAACGACCTTGATGTATTTCTCCCCGAACGGAGCCTTCCTGCCGTCTTTGCTCTGCGGACCTAAGTTGAAGTAGCCCGAGGTTATCAGGTCCTTGACGAGATTGGGGATGACCGTTGCTGATGGCGTATTGCAGCCGTCCAAGGTCACCTGCCCTTTTCCCGTGACTGGAATAACAACCAGCTCGATGTCTCCGACCTCCGCCTTGCCTCTCCTGATGCTTCCGGCCATCTCGATTCTCTGGCATGCCGGCCTGAGTCTCTCGATGACCTCGCTTGCGACCTTCTTGGCGTTCTCTATTGGTACCTTGCCGGTTCCGCCCATATTCATCACCAACGTAGTATTTGTGCCTCGGCCCCGTCGTTCGGCAGCTTGTGCATCTTCCTGAAAAGCTCGCCCATCGCCTTGCCTGTAGGCGGCTCTATGCCGTCTCGCTCCGCAATCCAGTCGAGCATATCCCATGGATAGAAGTACCATTTGCCGAACTCGCATACGGTCTTCACGTCATCTATGAGCTTGAGGCATGATATCCCGCCGACGTAGACCAGTATATCGTAAAGCTCGACGCATTTCTCGTCTTTCCGCCAGTCCCATTTTGAATAATATGGTTTTTTGGCCCAGGTATGCAGGAGGAGGTCATCTCCAACCTTCTTCGGCGGTGACTTCTTGATTATCCTGATGGTCTGTCTACACGTCCCCGCCTTCACTGCCGATATCTTAGGCTTGTACGTAAACGGTATTATGTGTCTCATAGCCACACGTCCAGTTTCTTCTCGTTGGGCTTCGGGGCCCGCCTCTTCTTTGCGTGCCGCTTGTCGTGGCACTTGTCGCAGAGCGTAATGCAGTTCTTCTCGTCGAACTCCTCGCCGCCCATATAGATTGGATTGACATGATGGACCTCTAATAGAGCGTCCCTGCCGGCCCCGCAGTCCTGACAGATATAATTATCCCGTTTGAGTATCTTGTCACGCACTTCGGCCCAAGTGAGTAAGTGGTATGTTGCCGTCTCCCTGACGTATTCCGAGTTGCAGTTGCCGCAGCAGTATCTTCTCTTCCTTCCAAGAAGCTTCTTTCCGCAGCAAACGCAGTTGCCCTTCCCGAAGTCGGGGTACTGCTTGGGTGTTCTAGGGACCCTGATGAAGCCCTTGCGACCCTCTACTTCTGAGCCGCCCGCATCTTGCAAATCTCTATCCACACTCTCGCCGCCGTTCTAGCGTCCTCGATTGCCCTATGAGAGCCTGAACCGACCCCAAAGAAGCTGCCGGCCTCGTTGAGGTTCGGGAACTTGTAATCACCTTTCCTGAATGGGAGCGCTCCCTTCCTGCCCATGATGCCCTGCGCAGCCAGCATTATGCACTCGGACCAATCGAATTCCAACCCTGCCCATTCGTTCGTGTTCAAGACGACCTTGTCGTAATGGACATTGTAGGATGTGACAGGCAATCTAGTGCTCTCTATGAAGCGTGCGAAGTGCTCCTTGACGAGCTTCTCCGCCGGCGCTGCTGCGATTTCTTCTTTCTTGAGGCCGTTGACGGCCAATGATGCCTCGGCACCTCTGAGGTGCTCCATGCCTGGATTGACGAGTGAATTGTAGAAACGGTCCTCTATTATGCCGCCCCTGACTATGACGGCCGCAACCTCCAGTATCTTGGCCTGCTCCGGATACTTGGAGGTTGTCTCGGTGTCGATGACTACTACGTCGGTCATTTCTTCAGCTTCCGCTTCGGTCGGTACGGTCTCCACTTGATGCCTATCATTTGAGTTTTCAAGTTACCAGCGGCGATGCTGGCAGCGTCGGTCCTATAACCGCAAGCAAGGCACTTGAAGAACGCCCAGAGCCGCCGGTGCCAGTGGTAATACATATAGAAGCCGGCGCACTTGAGGCAGAAATCAGTATTCATTTCTCCAGCCCCAACTCCTTGAGCTTCGCCTCGGCTAACTCGACCCACCGCCGGAACATCACGCAATCGGTCCAGCCAGGGTGCTTGCAGTCGCACTCCTTATCAGGGCAGATTCTTCTGCCCATTACTCGGATGCCGCCGCGTATGATGGCGGCCAATGCCTCGACCTTCTCGTCCATACTATCGCTCCTTTGGTGGAGCCGGGAGGACATAGCTCCCTTCCCCTTGAACCTCCCGGCCCCTTTTTGACGCTCGCGTAGCTTGGTTTCCTTTGGGAAAGTGGCTCGCTAGGTCTTTACGGTTTTCTTGCAATTCGCGGCTTGCTCCCTACCTTGGGCTTCTCGCTCTTTTTGGCTCTTGCTTCATCTCTTGGCCTTTCTCCTGCCGTTGATATCCTCTTTCTGAGTTCCTTCATCGTAATACATGCAGCTCTCTTTTTATTTATGAGATAGGGATACGTAACCCCCAGTATCGCTAATGCGTCCCTATGTCTCCAGACAGTCCAATTGTAAACGGGTTTATGGTATATTCGTCTCTTGTGTAGGCCAACGATTATCTTCCCGCCGAAGTTCTTCGTTAGCCAGTTCATCATTGGCTTGTATGTATTGGCTACTTTGACTTGCCCGAGGAAGTTATTTTTCTTACCATATCGACCATATATCGAGCCTTCACCATCTATAAGCCCTGCGAGATAGGCATGTTTCCAGACTGCCCTCGGTATCCTGACTGTCTGTTCCGAGATATATCCTCTCATGGAGAATTTAGTCTGATATCTCGATTTGCATTTTACGGAACAATAATGGGATATCAATTTTCTATTTCTCTTCACCACATAGTGTTTCCCGCATCCCCGACACCTTAGAGTCAATCTTTTGTTGAATACCTTGCCCATGCAGCGCCGAGAGCAGAATCGCCTCTTTTTGGCCATAGATGGAGTATATAGCCGACGCTTTCCACATACCTGGCAGGCGACTTCGATGGGCATTTCTTATTGACCCCCCGAGGGTTAGTCTTTGCTCAGTCCTCACTCGATTTCCTCGGCACTTATTTCGCCGCCTCCGATTAAATCCGCGATGGCTCGGTTGTACGCGCGTGTTTGAGCCATGCTCCGGATGGCATAGGCGACTGTCTCGGGCTTGAGCTGGTCGAGGGGTATATTGGACTGCTTGGCGGCGCTCTTCTTCTGCCGGTCTCCAAAGGGCTCCATGCTGTTGCATGAGCATATGGCCTCCACGGAGGTCCCGTTCGGCGCTGTGGCCTTGACATATGCGGTGTACTCGAACTCGCCGCCTTCAAGCTCCCGCCTCTTGTCATCGATGACCTGAAGCGAGATATTGAAGCACGTTTTAATCTTCCTGAGGCCGGACTTGCGAACGTACGGCTTCCCGCCTATGTCGCAGAGGTCGTCCTTCGTGAGGAGCGCAGACTTGAGGTCCTGGAACTCCTTCCAGGCATCGACGGCTTCCTTGACGCTCACGACCGGCCTGACCATATCGGGCCTCAATGCGAGTGCCTTCGTGCCTTGCTGCTCCACTTCGCACACCACCGGCCTTGCTGCCGGCTTGGGCTCCTGTGCTGGGCCGGACAGCGGGCCGACTTCCTTTTTCTTGCTCTGGTAGTGCTTCACGGTCTCCCAGGTCACATCTAGGACCTCGCAGTCCTTCTGGTTGAGGAGCTTTATTTTAATCATCTCCCCAAGAGGGCTCACCGTGTAGAACTCGTTGTCAGAGCCCAGCCAGATGCCTGTTGCGACCTTCTGGAAGTTGGTCCTCTTCTCGGTCTTCTCGCCTTTCTCGAATCCATCCAAACCCTTATTTTCTTTGCTCATCATCGTCTCGCCTCCCGGTTCTATTTTTCCTTGCAGCGCCTTATTAGACGCCGAATTATATCCTCATAGGATTCCCCGAAGTCACCGAACTTGCTGAGTTCCTTCTTGGTCTCAGGGCTAAGTCGTATCGTCGAGGATTTCCCCATGTATACCGAGTATGCCGTGCGCACTATTTATACCTTATGGGGGGGTGGGTGAAAGTGCAAATGCGTCGAGCGTCATATCGGGTCTCACGCTCGCAACTATTGGCTCCTCTTCTTCCCTACAGCCCTTCAGAGCCCCATTTATGGGGTCCCACGCCTCCCTAAGATGGCACTTGTCATCGTAGAGTTCGGCGGGGTCGTATTCGTCCTTGGTCTTGTACTGTTCCCGGAAGACCTCATCGGAATCGTCATAGTCGAACTGGCCTTCGTATTCATAGAGATAATCATCGACTTCCTCGTCCTCGGGCAGATAGAGCGTGACGCACTTGCTGTACTGGATGGTAATCTCGTGTCTGACGATTTTGATTTTCTGGCCGTCATCATAGCCGGGAATCGCCGTGGTCCTGAGGGTGTTCGGGGTATAAACGGTCTGAAAGTGGCCGTTCTCGCACTCTAAGTTGTACCAGTTGGACTTGTCCGATTTACCCCGGACAAGCATATGGAACTTCTCGGACACACACTCATGGCACCTTATCTGATTCCCGTTGTTGAAATACTTGCTCGGCTCTCTCATCTCATCTCCCTCCTCATTACCTTGTACCTGGCACCGCCCTCGTTTGTAGGCATCCATAATCGTCCGTCGTTCGTCAGTCTCCGTAGTTCACGGTCGAGTCTGTTTTCATCTATGCCTTCCGCCTCGACCCTCTTCAGGATGTCTTCCCTGAGGACGCCTTTCCCATCGTCTATCTCCTCGATTACGTCCAATATGAGGGTGAATCGCTGTAGCCTAGCATGGGAGATGCCTGTGGCGATTGAATCTATATCTATTGAGCCGCCCTCGGACGCGACCTTCTTGAGATAATACTGCATGACGCCTTTGGCACGCTCCGCATCTATAGGGAGCACTTCGTTGCTGAGCCTCATGCGTGCGCTAGCCTCGGACATCCGTATTATGGCCTCTATCTGGCGCGGCGTCATGGGGACCGCACCGCCTCCTTCGCTGTCTGGTCTAGCGGCGGCCCTGATGTCCACATAGTAGTCCTTGATGGTCTCTATGGTATCCGGCTTCATGACCGGACAAATGTTCCTTCTTGAATATGCGACGTATTTCCTCAGCGCATCGACTGAATATATTGGCTTTACATCCTCCATGGCATCTTCTTCGTCCTCTTTGCTGTATTCCTTGCCATTTGAGGCCTCTCTGTAGTGGGAAATCTCTCCGGCGAGATGCACTTTCAGTATATGGCCTGCGATGTCCTCGTCCCTCTTCCTTTCTATATGGTCAACTATGGGGAAGATTGCATCGAACCTTGAGAGCAGCGGCGGAGAGAGGTCTATCTGGTCTGCAAGATATTCGTGCTCATCGAAGCGACCGTTCTTTGGGTTTGCCGCCGCAAGCACGGAGCATCTGCTCTGGAAAGTTGCGCTGATGCCCGCCTTGTTTACAGAAATAGATTGTGATTCCATGGCCTCGTGCATGGAGCTGGTGTCCTGCTCGTTCATCTTGTCTAGTTCATCTATACAAACTCCGCCCTTATCGGCGAGCACCATTGCGCCGGCCTCTAAGGTCCACCGGCCCTCGCCGAATTCATCGCGTACTGCCGCTGCCGTGAGGCCCGCGCCGGTCGTGGCCTTGCCGGATGCGAAGACTCCTCTCGGTAAAAGCTTCGAGATATAACGGATAAGTTGGCTCTTCGCAAGTCCGGGGTCGCCTACCAATAAAATATGGATATCCCCGCGGGCTCTAGCGCCATCGGGAAGTAGCTTGGTCACGCCGCCGAACAATTGCAGCGCTAGTGCCGCCTTCTCGTGCTCCATGCCGAATATCGTTGGCGCTATCGAGGCAGTTATCTTATCTTGAATGACGGGGTCCTTGGACATCTCCAAGATGGTCTTCTCGTCCTCGGCGCTTATCTCGACCTCGTCGAACTCGTGCTCCTCGATTTCAAGGCTGTTGACATCTAGATACCAATTGAAGAAATTGGTCTTCTGATTGCCGGACTTCTTCTGCTGGCTTCTCAGAATGCCGTTGAGGGTGACCTTGTCGCCAGGGTAGATTTTATTGCATAGGTCGTCCTCCATGTATGCAACCAATCGCTCTGGCTGGTCACGTCCCTTGAGGGCCTCTGGGCTCTCCTGAATCTCAATCTTCTGGCTGTCTATGGAGACTGAACCTGTAGGACTGAGGATGGTATTGCTGTTGGCCGTGGCCGTCTCCTCGGTGAGAAGCACGAAGCGTGTCGTGGAGGCGGCCTTTCCACAGCCGCCCTGGTCTTTATAGCATTCGACGGGCTCTTTGTGGTCGGTACCTTCCTGAGGCTCCCAGATTACCGCAAGACAGCGTGCACACTGGAACGCCGCCTTCATGAGCCTGGAGTTCACCTGCGTCATCTTGCGCACTATGCCTTGGACGGACACGAACTTTCCTAAGTGCCTGGTCCTGAGACCGCGCACATCAATCCTCGCTAACGGCTTATCTGGAAGGTTCTTGATGCGGAAGTTGCATCTCTTTACATTGGGCTCGATTCTCTTCAGCTCCGAGTTGAGGGCTGCCTCGGCAAAGTACAATGCAACGATGGGTCTGTCGATAAGGAAGTACGCAAGTTTCTCGTCGAAGGTCTCGATGGTGGAGAAATCGACCTCTAAACTTTTCTTATCGGGAAATGCATTCGCCAGCGCCATGATATCGTTCTGACAAAGCTCCGTAAAATACTTCATCCATGCGCCGTTTAACGATTCGATGTTGAACTCTTCGGGCATGTTTTATCTCCTGGGACCACCGGATAGGCTGTCACATAGCTTAAGGTCTTCTGAGAGAAACTAATAGACTCCTCTAGTCTCTCCTGTGTGGCATGAAGTTCTTTAATCCCTTGCCTTTCAGCCATTTCTTGAGTTTGCTGGGGCTCAGTACCCACATGCCTCTTCGTTGGCTCCAGTAGGCGCACTCCACCATCACTTGGTGTATGCACTCGCCCCATCCGAAGTCGCCGGGCCTGGGCCTCTCAAGACCGTAGCAGTGATTGCCCTCGACGCAACACCCATGGTACTTCATGCAGACCAGCAGGACTTCTCTGCCGGGCGACTCCAGCCTCATTCTCTTGCACTGGAGCGAGCGCTTTCTGCTGAGCTTGTCTGTGTCCTTTATTATGATGTGGTAGTCTTCGTTCCGGATTCTATTCCAGTATTCATGCTCCTTGTCGGTCTTCCCACACTTTGCGCATATTACGGTCTCGGTCATTTCTTCATCTCCACCTGATGCTTGCAGACGCCCTTCTTCCTTTTGCAGAACGTCTCTTCCAATCCCGCATAGGCCCGGAAGTCGCACGGCTCCGAGTCATCGCCGCATACTATGAGGTCGCCCGCGGTATCGGCGGAAGCGGGCGGGATTAAGGGGCCGATGGCTCCACCCTGTGCGGCCTCATCGCCCTTGCGGGTCTCTGGCAGTGTCTCTTCCCGATGCTCCGCCACCTGGAGTCCCTCTTCCGTTACCGCCGCGGGCGACTTGATAAGCCTTTCCAAGATACCATCAATGATTGACCATCCGTCTCCGGATGCAATACACTGATGCAGTTCCTCGTCCGAGTCGATAATCTCCTTGAGCTTTATCAGCGTCGGTATGTGTAGGCCCCCCGGCGTTTGCGGGGCCTCGTGTGTTTCTTGAGCGGAAGAACCCCCCACCCCAGGAATTGAGTTGGGGGAAGACGCCGCCGCAGCTTCTCGCTGCGTACCATGCACTGCCTGACCGCCGCCGGGGAGCCCATAATTGGGACAATCAATCTTCCTGCAATCTTCGCATTTCTCTAAAGCCTCCTCTTGATAATAGCATACCTCTTGAATCCATTTCTTCAGTTCCAGAATCTTCTCCACTGCCTCCCTCTTCTTTACGACATTATCGACCTGGCGGGTTGCGTTCTCGTTCAGTCCTCCTTCGTTGTCGTATATCACCATTGTTCCTTCCCATTTCCATCTTGGATTGCCCTCGTAATTCCACCTAGGGTTGTCCACCAGAGTTATGGTTGTGGATTTTCTTTCCGTTTCTGTCGGAATGTTGAAAGGGAGCCCAGCCCGCTTTATTGAGTACGTCTTATCCCCATTCTCTTCTTCCTTGGGTAACAAGTGGTTGCAGTCCTCCGGGCAATCCTCCTTGTCCGGCAAGCCATGGCATTCCGGTGGGCATGGCGGCTTTATTATCGTACCGCATTCATGGCATATTGTAGCACCGCAGCTTCCGCAGTCTACGATGTATCTGTCGGCCTCGCACTTCGGACACTTCACTGTCTTTGGCATTCCATCGCCTCCTAGTCTATATCATCTACCAGCTTGCCGCACTCGCATCTGGTATCCTTCATGGCGTTCAGCTCCTTTCCGCACTTCGGACACTCGATTGGATATTTGTTCTTGAACTCCGTGATATCTCCGACGCCAATCAACGCCTTGTGCTCGATTTCCGGTCTGTACTTCTCGTGTAGCTCGATACCGACACCGTTCCTTCCGGACTCTCGGCACGCTCGTAATGTCGAGCCGCTTCCCAGAAATGGGTCTAAGACCCAATCTCCAACGAAGCTGAACAGCTTGATGCACCTCATGGCCAGCTCCACAGGGTACGGGCATGGGTGGCCTTCCCGCCTTGCCACCTTCATCCTCCAAATGTCTACCACGTAGGCTAGGAACTCGTCTCTGGTTATGTCATTGACGCCTTTCTCGCGCTTCCAGTCGCCTTTATAATAGACGACGATTGCCTCTGTCTTGTGCCGGAGCCATGGTGCAGAGGCGGACTTCCACGAGCCCCAAGCCGTGTCGTTCTCGGCGTTGAGCTGGTCCCATATGATGGTCTCGCGGTACTTGAAGCCGCACGCAGCCATGGCGTTGCAGTTTATCATATAGACATTCGAGATTCCGCCCTCGGGGTTCGTCATATTGAAAGGAACATTCACGCAGAGCCTGCTGTTGTCGTCCATAACCTCGTAGATGGCCTTGTAGCAGCTCAGCATGAACTCGTAGTATTGCTGCTCCGACATCTTGGTCTCGTACTCTTGTCCCGTATTATATGGTGGGCTGGTGACAAGTAGCTGGAACTTCCTTCCCAGCGTCGGCAGAATCGCCCTGCAATCTCCGTATCGGACTTCTGCTTCACTCATGCTTTACCTCAATCTCAGTCTTCTGCGGAGGGTCTGGAATCGGCGTCTTGCATGCTAAGCAATACATGATGTTGCCGGCGACGGCCATGTGGCATTTGGGGTTCGGGCATACCTTGATGAGCTTAGGGTTCGCCATCCGATTCCTCCTTTTCTACTTGCTCGTCCCAGTAATCCATGACGGCGTCCTCGTCGCCGTAGCCCCATGAATAGACGGTTCCATTGGGGAGGACCGTATCTATGCAGAGTATTCCCACTTCCGATTCTATCTCACTCAGGATATACTGGACGGGACAGTCGTTGTCGGCCGGTATGAGGTTCTCACTCATTTTCTTTTTAGTACCCATTGGAGTTCCTCGATTAACCTGCTGTATATCTTGGCCTGGACCCAGTCCCCCGAGCAGTTGTTCTTCAGCCATACCTGGTGCTCCTTGATGCGTTCCTTGATTTCTTTCTCGGTTCTCCTCATGGTCTTTCCTTCGGCAAAAGGTATTCTGGGACCACATCGATTCTCCTCTTTCCTTTGCAGCTCTCGCACATGAACATATCCTCGTCTTTCTCTATGTCCCAGTATAGACCGACGGGCAGCTTTTCCGGGTTAGTGCAGAAGTCGCATTCCCTATTCAGGCACGGAGGGTGGACAACAGCTCCGCTTGCGTCCTTCGTCTCGATGTCGCTCCGTACCCATTTTCCGCAGATGCCGCAAGGGACTAATCCCCATTCTTCGACCATTGTTGTTGTGCCTCCTAAACCGAATTCCTTAAGTATTGGTATTTCTCTTCACTCGTTGCTCCTCATTGAATATCGTTCCTCTGTCCTGTTGGCTTCCTTCGTGAAAACATTATACATACACTCCAACCACCCCTCATGGATTTTGTATTGATTTGGGAGTTTCTTATCCTCGGTGATTAATGTTCTTGCTGTCCAGAACAATGCTATCCAGATTTCCATATCCCCTTCCCAGACTTGGAACTGAACCACCCCTTTCCAGGGAGTATAAACGCAGAAGTTGTACATATCGATGGGGTCCATTGGCTTGCCGGCAATCCGCTTCCCGATGCAGAAGAACCTTGGCGCGTCATCGACCCCTGTTTTATAGTGGGCCATCCTCTGACATTGCTCGCATGATGGGTGATATAGTTTTCTCATTTCCCACTCCCCGCCCTCTATTTACGCCCCTTTTTGGGCTCCAACTGTTCGAGCGCCCTATCAGCCTCAGAGATAAGAGTTTGAATGGCGCAGAATAAGGCGTCGGCCACCAAACACTTCTTATCCGTGCGGTGGTGAAAAGCCGGATTCACCAGGTCCAAATATCGCCGTAGACCGTCATCGATTTCCGCCTTTTGCAACTCGAAGTCCTTTTTTTCAAGAACAAACTTCTTGGTTTCCGAGTCTATGTTCTCCACCATCTTTTTTATCTGGTTCATTTCAATTCCTCCTAGTCTATTCGGGCTTTCCCCCACACCCAGCATCCCTCGGTGGGCCGTGGCATTTGCCGCATTTCATGCACGGCTCCCATTCGGGCACTTCGTCGTCTGTGTCCGGCGGGTGAAATTCGTCCCCGACCGCCGCACGATATTCGGCACTCCCCTCCGCTGGCAACTTCGGCTCTACCTTCTTCTCCGACACCTGGAATTTCACGAACGGGTGCCTGAGCGGGCAGATGAATACCGAGGGGTCGAGCTTCCCAGCGATGGGGCTGTAGTCCCTCACGGTGCATCTATAGTTCTCACACTGGCCGCATTGATATATTACATAGTTAGCCATCCAAATCACTTCCCCGTATTGGACGGGATTCGTCCACTTGCTTCAACATTCCTATTTGCATCATGGCCCTTCTGTTCTGGTCCGTCATGCCCACATAGGCACCGCACTTCCGGCACCGTAGGCCTCCGGATACCAGCTTCCACG
>Ga0315287_10007162_pt1 | contig 11159 bp, 16 predicted proteins | sample YL17G11_0_MG_FD_205037 | JGI IMG/M metagenome (GOLD analysis project Ga0315287, IMG submission 205037) | Sediment microbial communities from Yellowstone Lake, YNP, Wyoming, USA - YL17G11_0 | ecosystem: Environmental > Aquatic > Freshwater > Lake > Sediment | place: USA: Wyoming | collected...
GACCCCCTGATTAAGAGTCAGGTACTCTACCAACTGAGCTACAAAGTCTTTTTTTAATCTCTTACAAGATTTTCTATCGTACTCCTTCTATATTCCGGATCAATTTCATCCGGCTTATACCATTCATTTAATTTTTCAATTGCCATTTCTTCTGTCTCAAACACATGGATTTCATCTTGACTATTCTTTATAAATCTATCTTCATAATAATCATTCTCATCAAACCATTGTAAGCAAACAACTGTGACAAAACCATTGCCTCTTGAACTCTTATAAAGTTTCCAATAAACATCTCCACTCATGTCTACTGTTCCGTGTATTTTATGACTTTTATAACTCATCGTTTTTATTGTATTTCCAAATATATTTACCAGCTCTATTCCTTCTTCCTTTGCAACATTCAGTTATATTACTTTTAGGAATATTTAATTCCTTGTTTGCCTGATTTATTGTAGTTTCCTTAATAAAATTATTATCTAAATCATATTGGTAAACTTTCTTACTGTTTAAATATGGATTTTTTTCAAATGCTAATTTAATTTTACTACTTAATTCATCTCTATTATTTTTAACTGAAAAATATGTATCACTAATTTTTTTCAACTTCAATTTCGTTTCTTTTGAATGAACTTTGCCTTCAAATCCATTACTTCCTTCACCACCATCTGTTCCATTTATTATCAAAAAATTCCAAGACTTAAATTGACTAATCCAAAATCTTTCAAAAAACTCCCAATCACATTCTTCAACCTCGTCCAGTATTTCAAGTATTGGTTTTTCATTATTATTTAATAATGAAAAAATCCATTTTTCTTTCCTTGTTCGTTTATATTTGGATTCTTTTAAATGAACCTTAAATCTAGTTAAAGGATCATTTGATTTTCCAATATAACGAACACCTGTTTTATCTGACAAAGTATAAATGTACGTCATGTTGCGCCGACCGGAATCGAACCGGCCCTGTGTTTCCACGCCTCCTTATGAGGGAGGTCCAATACCAACTCTGGTCACGGCGCAATGTTCTGCCTTAATGCGTACCCCGTACTGTAAACGCATTCATTTATGGGGTTGTGATACCGGCAGTATTTTAAATTTCTTTTCTTTCTTTCCATTTGTGCACCCGACAGGATTCGAACCTGCGATCGAGACATTAACTCTCCATATTAAAAGTATGGTACTTTGGGCCAACTAAGCGAACGGGTGCAATTATCAAAATTTAAAAGTGCGCCCGGTGAGATTCGAACTCACGACCCCTCGGTTAAAAGCCGAGTGCATCTACCAGCTGAGCTACGAACGCATTTATTTATTTGATGCTACTCGTATTTCAGCGAGTAGCGATTACCGTTTATATTTCTGTTTAGTTTTCATGTTTACTTCTTTTATTAATTCAATTACTACTTTTTTCTTTTTTTCTTTGCCATCATCTTTCAAAGGTTGACAAAATTCAAATCCAAGTTCTTCTGCTAGTTCAGAGATCTTTCGTCCTTGACGAATTCCTTCTCTTAGCTTTTCATTTTTTTCACGTGAAGCCTGAAAATTTTTAATTATTTCCGGATCAGTTATTTCTATTATTTTTATCAATTCCATTTTACTACCATTTTACAGGATGACTAGTACTGGGGCAAAGATGGGATTCGAACCCATGACCTATCGATTACTTTCCTTAACAATGTTTCCATTGACCGGGATTTCACGGCGAGTGCTCTACCAACTGAGCTACTTAGCTGTTTTAGTTTGCTGTATGCATCCTTTTATTTTGAGCCTCAGACCGGGTTCGAACCGATGACCTTCTGATTACAAATCAGATGCTCTACCAACTGAGCTACTAAGGCGAGTAAAAGTGTATTGCTACACCTTTCTAACACTGACGATTGGAATTCTTGGTACCAAGAAAACTCATTCCCCTAAAGTATGTGTCACTTCCTAATGTGTGAATTTTTATGCTCCTTGAAAATGTGCCAAGTCAACAAAATTCTAAATAGTCCCATAACTAGAGCCTGCGATCGGGATCGAACCGATGTCCTCCTCCTTACCAAGGAGGTGTTCCACCAACTGAACTACAAAGGCAAAGTTCTCCAATCACGAAAATTATTTCTTTACGTTTCAAAATAATTCCCATTCTTTATATAGCGGTTGGAAACGCTCTTACTAATAATTGACGTTGCAACATCAATTGTTTTCGGCTTGGTGCGAAGATGGGATTCGAACCCACGTTCCATTTCTGGTTAAGGGTTATGAGCCCCCGCTGGTTCCAAACTCCAGTCGACCTCGCAAATGTGGTGCGTCTTCCTGAACCTTATTATCAGGATTTACTTTGGACTAGAGAAGAAAAGATTCGCCTAATTTTTTCCATTATTGAATTAAACCATACACGGCGCTTTTCGCACTTCCTTCTTTTGCAAGACGCATTTGTAGCGGGAGATGGATTCGAACCAACGACCTACGGGTTATGAGCCCGTCGAGCTACCCCTGCTCTATCCCGCAATATGATGGAAATCGCTTTTCCTTAGGCATTTAAGCTTCTGATGAGTGCGCTCCCTTTTGGTAAGGGCTCATGCGATTTCCAGTACTTTACAATATTTTTCAAAGAACAATATAAAAAAAAAATCCCAAACGTTTTGGTTTGGGATACATTCAAATTCAGTTTATTATAACGTCATTCTCGTATCCCCGAACACATAGTCTTACCTTTCCCACCTGTTTTGGTAGTAGAGACTGTTGTTATTATTTTTGTTATTAGTTGCGAAATCATTACGTTTAAATTTATTATTCTACTCTATATACTTATCTTTGTTTCAATTTCTTTCACAAAATTAGATTATTTTATTTAAAGAAAAAAATTTATTTTAAATTATTTTACTTTTTATAATCAGAGTCTTAGTTTGGAAGCACGGAATTTAATTTAATAATTGTATCTTTTGGATTAAAAGATTTTTCTATTGTGCTATATGATATGTAACTTACCTTAAGAATTTTCTCATTATTCTTTATATCTTATGACAATGGCGTAAAAGGTCAATGCCGTCAGTGGAATCAAACTGGTGATTTAGTAGCTTCTAGAAATTAAAAGATCTTATTTACAGATTTATCTTCTAACGTATCTCTCACCAAAGTTGCTTTCTCGTATTCTTCTTTCGATACAAATATCTCCATTAGAATCTTAAGTTGTTGCTTTGATAAATTCTTTTGTCCTTCTGTTGCAGTCTTCTGTATTCTTTCTAATATGTAAATATAGAAGTCATCTAATATAGGATTAAACCCATCATCAAGACATGCATTGTATAAAGAGAAACCCACTTGGGGATCACACTTCATACAATCTTCGAAAGTATCGAGATGTTGCATGTAATCATCGTATTCGTCAAAATCACCAACTGGTATATCTTTAAATACAAATGATGGTAAAAATTCTTTCTTTGTAAAAAATAGGTTTGAATAAACAAGTCCCCATTCGCCAGCTTTCATGTTGGCTACATCTTTCATGGCTCTAATAAGAGCCCAACCAGTTATGGTTTCGCCATAAATCAAAAATTCATCCATTCACCTTGTTAGGTTATTTTTACAAGCCCAATCCTAGTTCGCGAGTGTTTATCTCTGCGTCATAGTTGTTGCTTGGTGGGCCAGGTATTGGATTATCAGGCTTCCCAAACATTAGGAAGAAACTGTAATCCTTATCAATCATATCTGGCAAGGCATCAAGAGGATTGAAATCAACGAATGATTCTTCCTCTTTCGTTTCAATTATATTTTTTGCTGCTTTTGTTTCTTTAATTTCCTTTGAAATTTTATCTTTTCTGCTCATGGTATATTATATTTATCTTTATGAATTCCCAGTAAATGGCTCAAATGGTTCTTTTGGTTCTTTGTATTTTCTTTTTACTTTTAGTTTAATATGATACAGTATTGCATCAACTAGCTTATAAACTCCGTATGGTGTTACTAATGCTCCAATTAACATAAGTAATGCAGCTTGCCAATGTAATCCATGTTCAGGGATAGGAATCTTGATGCCAAGAATCCAACCAGCCATTCCTGTAACTGTATAAGAAACTCCTGAACAGTATTTTGCGTATAAATTAAAAAATGGACTCATTATGGATTAAGTGTTTTTTGAACTGTGAAACATAAACTTAATAAGGAAATTACTGGATCAATAACAGTATGTCTCTGTGCTTGATGTGTTGCTGTTGTGATTAAAATGTTTGGTACAAACTTAACTCTATCTGGATGTTTTTCTTTTAACCAATGAATAAATTCAGTTCCAATCTTACTCATTACATCTTCAACCATTGAAGAGTAATTAGATAATATGAATTCATAGTTTGCAATTGGATCTGGTTTGCTTGCTAACATCTTATAGACATCTTCAAAATCCCAATTAAGTTCTTTAACTTTGTCTTGTGTTATTTTCTTTATTCCTTGAATGTCGAATGATTGTATCTTGTTTAAAATAGAACGCATGTCAGGAAAATTTCTGTCAACTAATTCTTGTAAAGCTGAATCATCTGCTTCGATACTTAATTTACCAAGTATGTGAGATATTCTTTTCTTCCATTCTTCTCTTACTTCATTCTCTTCTTGTCTGTTTGCAAAGTCAAAACTTATACATTCAAAACGAGATTGGATTGATTCAGGAATTTTATTAATGTAATTGCATGTTGCAATGAATCTACAGTTAGCAGCATATTTTTCTATTGTTGCTCTTAATGCTTTAAAGAATTGATCTGAAGCTCCGTCAATCTCATCAAGAATAATTACCTTGATTGGTAAACCATTTGCTTGCATTGGAGCATTAGGATTTTCAGTCTCTTCGAAATCTATTGCAATACTTGAACAGAAATCTGTTATTTTAGTTCTGATTACATCTACACTTGATTCATCAGAAACATTTATGTACATACTTGGTGAACCTTGTATTAATACTTTTGCTGCAGATGTTTTACCGGTTCCTGGAGAACCAAATAATAAAACATTTTGCATTAGGCGACCATTGCCTAAAGATGTTCTTACTCTTTCTGTTAGTATTAAGTGTTCAAACCTTTTAGGTCGTAATTTCTCCGTTAGAAGATCCTGTATCGCTGCCATTTAATTTATGTTTTAAAACTATTATATCAATGTTATTATTTAATTCATCTTCAAGTGTTGTCCCAGATAATTTTGCCATATTCTCACAAAACCTTTTATACTCTGAGTTTATATTTAATTCTCCTGTTGTTGCCCAGTACTTACAAGATTGATATAGACTTTCTATATTAGGTATGTAATCAAGCATCCCGTATCGTACCTTATCAATTTTATTCTCATCTACCATGAAAGTTTTAGCATCAAATGCGTCATGCATTATCTTATTAGCAGTTTGAGTTATTTCTTTAAGATCAAATGTTTTATCATCTAATACAGTAATAATCTGCTCAGCAGCATCAGACAATATCTTTCTTATTTTATCTTTCTCTTCGTTGTTCATGATGGGTTTCTTGTTAAGAAGATATAGTGTAATCTGTAATCTTCTACTTCAGCTTTTTCATTTAATGAACCTGTGCCAGCAGGAACTATTGTAGCACCATTCATCATTAGTGTATCAAATAATTCTCTTTTGTTTTCGTATGGTGTTACTTCAGCATAAATACCTTTTTCATCCATACTTATTTTTGCCATTGCGCAAGTTTGTTCTCCGTTTATTGTAGCTGCCAATGTTGTGTGACCATAAGCATCTTGCATGTGTTCTAAAGTACAAGGAGCTGTTTTAGGAAGATCCGATACTTCGTGGTATAAGTATGTTCTTCCATTTTTATTCTCTTTACCGAATTCAATTAGTGTTGCTTTCATTTATAAATGAAGTTATTTTTAAATAGCGATTGGTGCCTTAATCGCTGGATGACTCATGTACCCTTCAAACTTAATATCTTCATACTTATACTCGATGATATGTCCGTTGTTCCCGTGCAATGAGCTGTATTCAGAATTAGGTTTAGTTAGATTAAGAGTGCACAAAGGGAATGTTGTTCTTGAAAGTTGTTCATCTACTTGATCAAAGTGATTAACATAGATGTGGCAATCTCCCCCATTGAATATAAGCTCATCTGCAACCATGTCTGTCGACTGAGCAAGCATCTCTAATAACAATCCATAAGAAGCAATGTTGAATGGTAATCCCAAGAATAAATCCACTGAACGTTGTTGCCACATTAATGATATTGCTCTTTTTGGAATATTCCAATCGTCTAACCATTTATGTGCTATATTCAGTGCAGCTTCTCCTGCATTATTTCCACTTAATCCAGTCATTGCTCTTATTCTTCCTTCAAAAGATTTGACAGTCCATTTAGCATCTATTGCAGATTCAGGAGTATTTTCTTCAAGCTTTTGATCTACATGCTTATTATAAAAAACGTTATATCTTTCTTCTATAGTAAGTTCTCTCGTCCAACATTGAAATCCGTAATGGCATGGTGGAAGAAGCATTGAATCTATCTCAGCAACATTCCATGCATTCACCATTAATCTTCTTGAATCTGGATTCGTTTTAAGTTGTTGTACAAGACGAAGAATCTGATCATACCAAAGAGAACCAAATCCAGTTTTTCCATCGTCTTTTTTATACTGCATCCAACCTTGCCACTGTCTCCATTGTTTTCCATAAACAGGTCCAAGCTCTCCCCAAATGTCTGAGAAAGAATCTTTAGTTGAAGAATACAAATGACTTAACGGAGACTCTTTTATTTTAGCAACAAATTCTTCTAATGTCAAAGCAGGATGACTGTCCAATTTTTCTCTAAGGTAATCTACAGATATTGCATCTCCAGTAGAATCTGCTTTGCTTATCGCTTCACCTAAATCCTTTTTAATAGTCTCATGCTCTTTCATATAGTTCTGCCATGGCCATTCATTCCAAATGCCAACACCATTATCTACAAGATATTTGATGTTATGTCCACCTTGTAAGAACCAAAGCAATTCATGCACAATACTTTTAGTGTGCATCTTCTTCGTTGTCAAAAGAGGAAATCCTTCCTTCATATTAAATGTTAGAGACCTTCCAAAAATGGAAACAGTTCCTGTTCCAGTTCTATCCGATTTTTGTGTTCCTTTACTTCGTACTTCTCTAAGAAGATCGAGGTATTTTAAATCTGTACTGTTCATAAATTAAAGCTAAATGGTTGTGGTATAAAATCAAATCTAAAACAATCTCCGCCATCATCATAAAAAACTATCCCATCTGGATTATTGTTTATCTTATCTACAAGTTCTTGCGGAATAGAAATATAAGACCTAACAAATACCGTTCTATTATTATCCTGTGTTGCTATAAAATTTCCATCTGATTGTTTTTCTATATCAACATGTCCGCTTCTAACGAATGTTCTAAGTTTCATATTCCATATCGCAGTTGGCTGAGGTGTTGCATTAATTTTCTCTGGTTTAACGCCTAAAGATATTAATAAATCAGATTTATTCATATTAAAATAATGTGTGGATTTTTACTTCTGAAGATTCTTCTACCTTAAATATTTGAGTTGTATTGAATGGAAGATTAGACACAGCAACTTCTTTAAATATGCTGTCATCCTTCTGAGCTTTCATCTGACCTTCTTTAACAACCTTAACGTAAAGATTATTATCACGTATAAAGTTTTCTAGAATTGTATTCTTTAATTCTCCTCTTTGTAAGAAGTTAGTAAGAACAAAATCTTTCCCTTTTAAGAAAGCATATAATCTATTTTCATCTGCTACAGTCCATGATGTATTATAACCTGCACTTGAAATGAGGTATGGTGGATCAGCAAACAGAATTCTTCCTGTTGTATCGATTTGTTGGAAATCTCCAACATGGAATTGTATTTTTTTATTTTCTATTCTTGCTCTAAAATCTCTTAACTTAGCTTCCATGCTTGAGTTAAATTTTCTTTGACCCCAAGTCTGATTGAATCCACCACTTAAATTAAAGCGAATCAAATTATTTGTACAACAAGAAAGACAACACATAAATAACATGTCATCTTTCTTCTCGTTAAACAATGCTCGCATTTTTTCATAATCTTCTTTTGTTTCCACCAGCTTAGTGGTTTCATAAAGAAACATTATGATGCTTTCAAACTCATTAGCATCAGCATTGTATATTCTCTTTTGGAATTTTATTAGAGGTTCACATACATCATTAACTATGATGTCATGACTTTTTACATTTGACCAATAACCACCTCCTCCACCAAATAGGTCTGCAATAGGTTTATCAATATCAAATAGTTCTATGTACTGGGATTTAGATCCAGCATAATTGAAAGGGCAGGTTTTCTTTATTGTCTTCATTGCATATTTTACACGCAATGAAGGATCTTGTTTCAAAATGAAAAAAGCCGCATCTCTGCGGCTTTTAACTTATTGGTAGAAACTTACACTATACACAAGTAAAGATAGGGTTTACCTACATCCTTGACAATGAACTAATCCATTTCAGTCGTCTACTCTACACCAATTATTTTCTCTTCAATACCCATAAGCAATTTCTTGCTTCTTCTGGGAAGAACGGTGCCATGATATTAGCGACCAAGTTTGAATCGTAATACTCTTTCAAACCTTCAAACATCTTTTGTTGCCAATCATTTAATTTTGGCTTGTAGTGTGTTTGAGATGCGAATGTACCATACTTCTTTTCGATAGTAAAGTATTTCTCAAGTTCAGCTTGTAATTCAGCATGCGCGAATTCTTGAACAGCATGTCCTCTTCCGTCACCAGAATCGAATGTGTGGTTTCCTGCTGCACCAACTTTAGCATCGTAATTAGGAGTTGACAAGTAGTAAGTTGCATCTGCATTACCACATGCTCTGAAGTTCTCTAAGAACGTTCCGATATTTTGTTTTCCAATATGTTCAGCAACCTCAAAGCTAATAACCTTGTCAGCTTGAATTTTATCATACGGGAATTTGTCAACGATTAAATCAACCGCGTGGAATTCTGCCCAAGGCACTTGAGAGAAATGTTCCTTAGCAGCTTCGATGGTCTTCTTACGAATATCCATACCAACATACTTTTTACATTTGAATTTGTTACGATAGAAAACTTCTAAAAGACTTCCACCACCGCAACCGAAATCTGCAATAGTTTCTCCGATTGTTGCATGATTCAATACATGCGTCCAACGTAAATAGTGTGCAAATTGATCTCTGTGATAAACGTGTCTTTCAAAAGACGATTCCGGATCTAAATCCGTTGTGTTATACTTCTTAGTTTTTTTAGGTGTTACTGCATCAGGTGCAGTTGTTGCAGTAGTATCTGCTGTGTTGTCTGTACTCATGGTTTTATCTTGGTTTTATTTATGTGCTAATTTAGCAATTATTATTCATTTTTTAAAGTATTTCTACCATTTTTTTCTGGCAGCCAAATTATTTAGACTGGGTGCTCTGGAAGCCTTATCCTTCTTGTCTTTCATTATTGCTTCTATACAAAGATAAAAATAGATTCCTCCTAAAAATGGAGCTATTGTAAGGCAAACAGTTACAAAAATTCCAAACCAGGAAAAGTTATACAACAGTAAAGTGTAATAGATTGTTCCTATAATGTTCAGTATTATCAATGAAGCAAAGCCAATGGCTAAAGGTCTTTTTAATAAAGGTTCCATTATTCTACTTCGTTTTGTGAAACTAAGTCAAGTTGATTACCTATTTCATTCAAAGTATTTCCAAGTTGTTTAGCCAATGATCTCAGCCATTCAATATCTCTTCCTTCCATTATCCTATCTTGTTCAGCTTCAGATAAATCTTCAAATACAACATTGTCCCACTTCTTAGTATCTTCATTTTGATGTCTGAAATATATTCCAGATAAACCTCTTTTTTCTTTTTCCATTATTTGAATAATTTAATATGTGAAAACATCTTTACAAAATCAGTCTTAAATATGTTTGCATGAATCCATTCTAAAATGTCTATGCCATCTCCAAACTCTTCATTAGGTTCATCATTAACAACTGCATCATGTAATAATCGCATATCAGAAGTCATCTTTCCTTTTTCATCTACAAGGTCTTGTTTAAGCACAGGAAAATCCACAGGTTGAAAATCATGTAGCAACATATCATCAACTATCTTAAAGTTTCTTTCATATAAGTGCATTGAATTTACATAGTGTGTATACTTACCTAATTTTAAATCAGGATAAGTAGACTTTAATAAATTAAACATCTGCTGTTGGAGGACTGTAAAGAATGCAACATCTGTCGCAAGACCAAGTACAACATCATTAGATCTCATCATTACTGTAAGATCAAGCCTATTATCTCTTATATGAAATATAGAATTAAGTGTACATACAAAATCTTTATTACCATCGAACTGATGCATTGGCATATTGAAATGCATCAATGCTTGTCTTGTATCTTGATCTTTTTTCAAAGAATCAAAAGCCCATTCCCATTGTGTCTTGCCATGTTCATTAAGCTTATTGAATAACAAATATCCATAAGCACTGTTTACAGTGCCATCTTCATTTGCAATATCTTTCCAGAACTTAGCAAACTTCTGAATATATTCTAAATCATTTCTACCTGAAAAATAATAAACAAGTTCAGCTGCAATGTATTTCATCTGAGAGCTTCGTGCCTCATTTGCGTAAAGTCCTGAAAGTGGATTTTGAATCTCTAATCCTACATTTAAAATCTCTTTTATCTTTTGGTCTCTTGGAGAACAAACATATTCTGGATTTGCAACTAAGTCTGTTAAAAGGCTTCGATAAACACTTGCGAAACTTTCGCCTGAATAAATTCTCATGTAAGTAATTAATTGATGTCTTAACTTATATGGTTATCTGCGGTCATGGTTTCAAAATAAAAAAACCCTCATTAAGAGGGTTTTTTTATTTATTTCTATATCCTATTTCGAATCTACCACTTTTGCCAATCTCATCTCGACTAAAACCAGTATATCAAAAATAGAATAAATTCTTTTCATTATTATCATCATAAATATAATACCATTCATCTTTACCATACTAACCGCTAATAAAGGCGGTCAGCTTTTAGCTCGATAACGTTATACGTCAGTTTTTGCCAACGCACGTTTACCAGCATAAAATCCAGCCAAGAATATTTGCATGGTTGTTTCTGCTTCTTCAATATATTCTCCAGTTTGTTTATCTTTTAACCCTTTTGCAACAGAATCAGGATA
>Ga0315287_10007163_pt1 | contig 11159 bp, 8 predicted proteins | sample YL17G11_0_MG_FD_205037 | JGI IMG/M metagenome (GOLD analysis project Ga0315287, IMG submission 205037) | Sediment microbial communities from Yellowstone Lake, YNP, Wyoming, USA - YL17G11_0 | ecosystem: Environmental > Aquatic > Freshwater > Lake > Sediment | place: USA: Wyoming | collected...
GCCCTTTAAGAAGTAAATTTAACCGCTGGCTAGCCCGCACCGTGCTAAAGAAGGTGAATTTGATAACTCTGCGGGATGAAGATTCACTCCATGCATTCCATAAACTAGGAGTTAAACACCGCGCCCTGCATGTTACTGCCGATCCGGCCGCGCTGCTGCGAAATATAGATAAACCGGCCGGCGAAAGGATTATGGCTTTAGAGGGGATCCCTCTAGATAAACCTCTGCTTGGGGTTTCGGTGAGGGATATACCTCGCCTCCCTCATTTGCAGGAGAAGGTCTTTGCCGCTTTGGCCGCAACCCTGGACCGAATGATAAAAGATTACGGGTATCGACCGGTCTTTCTGCTCCTGCACTGTCCCGAAGACCTGGAATTCGCTAACCGGGTGACGAATCTTATGGCCGGGCAGGCTCAAACTATTTTCCGGGTCTGCCGTCCGGATGAGATGATCGCAATCATCACCCGGCTCGATCTTCTGATCGGTATGCGCCTGCATGCGCTCATCTTTGCGGCAACTCATTCGATCCCCGCGCTTGGTTTATCTTACGATCCTAAGGTTGCTTCCTTTATGCGTTCGATCCGGCAGCCATTTATCCCTCTGGATAAGCATTTTAGCGACGAAGAATTAAATAAGGAACTGCAAGGTTTAATTGATAATAAAGAAGCGGTTAAATTGGCTTTAGACGTAACCGGGGTGGAACTATACCATAAAGCGGAGATAAATTTCTCCTTATTAGAGTCTTTAGTTAATGAAAACCAAAAAATAGTAGATTTTGCCGGGGTTGAAGTAGATAACGTTACGATAGCGGAGGCAATGCAGAGATTTGAAAGTTTTATACAATCGACTTCCAAACTAATCGTCACCCCTAATCCGGAAATGATCGTGGCCTCCCAGCACGACCGAGAATTGAGAAGGATCCTGAACTCGGCCGATCTGCGGATACCGGATGGGATCAGCCTGGTGGTGGTTTCCCGTATCCTGGGGAAACCTTTAAAAGAACGAGTGACCGGGATCGATCTGCTATACAAAATAGCTGAGCTAAGCGCACAAAAAGGCTATCGCATTTTCCTCTTAGGTAGTGCACCTGGAACTGCGCAAGCCGCCGCTGATAATTTAGTAAAATTATATCCCGGGCTCAAGCTTTCCGGCATCAGTGACGGTTATTTTAAACCCGCGAATGAACCGGCCTTGATCAATAAGATCAAACAATCCCGAACAGATATCCTTTTTGTCGGCCTGGGAGCCGGCCGCCAGGAGAAGTGGCTGGATCTTCACCTTAAGGATCTCAACCTTCGGGTAGGGATGTGTATTGGGGGCAGCATGGATGTCATTTCCGGCCTGAAGAAAAGGGCTCCACTTTGGATCCAAAAACTATATATTGAATGGCTTTATCGCTTGATCACCGAACCGCAGCGCTGGAGGCGGCAGCTGGCTCTGCCTAAGTTTTTATGGCTAATATTTTTTGGCCGAAAAGATAAATATTGAACTTATTTTGTCTTTCCCGCTTATTTAAAATAATGTGAAATTTCTCCGTAAACGCTCCGAAAGAATAATCGGCAACATTAAAAGATAGAGGCTTTTGCCTTCTTTGTTTCCCTTCATGAGGAACGTTTCTAGAAGCCCCGCTCAAATCGCAGGTTAATCTAAGGAGGAAAATCAAATGGCAGAAGTTATCATGATTCATATGGCCCCTAGTCTTTACCAACCGGCTTTGAAAAAGGGTGACGCAAAAGGCAATTCGAACCAGAAGATAGATTCTCCCCAGGAGGCATTCGCAGCGGCGGAGGAATATTGCCAGCAAACCCAAGAGCGTGAATGCCAGAAATTTATGGATTACCTAGAAAACAAAGGTTATTCCCTCTACGCTTACAAGAAAAGCCGCACCCAAAAGGTCATAACATTAAATAATGACGGAATCAGTTTTCCTGAAGGTTATCTCCCGCGAGAGGGCGCTAAGATAGTGATAACCGGCAAGCGCAACGCCTATATTAATTGGGGCAACGGCAAACTTAAGATCGATGAGCCTGGAAGAGCCCAAGAAGTGATGTTTGTTTTTGACGGATCGGGAAGTATGCGGCACCGCTTCCCTGGCAGCGGCGTCAACAAATTTACCGATCTCAAACACGCGATTATTTCTATTATTGATTTTCTCCCTTCGGATCTCAGATATAAATTAAATATTTTTGGGCCGGATGATACTGCCCGCGGTGAAAAGCCCAAGCTTAATCTGGAAGTCGCGGGAGGGGATAGCCAGGCGATCAAGCAAGCCCTCAATCTTAAGCCTGATCAGATAAAAGGCGCCACTCATCTCTGGGCCAATTTAGAATACTCGGTTAAGAATACCCGTGATGGCGGAATTGTGATTCTTTATTCTGACGGCGCTTCGGATATCTTTCCTACCGGAAAGGGACCGGAAGAGGCGGATAAAAAAGCTAGGATGAGATCAATTACCGAATATATTGAAAAACATAAGATTGAGATCTATATCGCTTGCGGCAGTGATGAAGCATTAACTCACTTAAAAGAATTTGCGGCGTTATCAAGCAGATTTCACCTTTCCGTCACATTAGAGCCTAAAACCATTCAGAGTTTCTTTAAAAAAGAAGTTAAAGACGCGGTGCTACAACCAGAGCCGGCTCATTATAAGATTTATATCAGGGATAGCAAAGGCAAGTTGTTAGGGGTTGAAACGGTGGGCGCGACTCCTGATCCGCAACAGTTACTCTTTAAACAGACCGTATTAAAAGCTAAGGCCGGAAAAGTCGGCTTTGAAGCGGATGACCAGATCAAAATAGAAGATCTGAAATATACTGATAGCAAAGGAAGGGTTCGTTCGATCAATCTGGCGGATTATGTTCCGGTGGGCAAAGCGGAACTCCAGTATGATAATGTTGTTATTAATGTTCCTCCGCTGCCCCATATGTCAATGAGCCGGGTGGTTAGCCTGGTCCTTGACCGCAGCACCAGTATGGACGGCCGGCCGCTGGAGCAGTTAAAGGAAGCCAGCCTCAAATTCGTATCCGGGCTGGTACTGGCTAGTTTTTCGGTAAATGAATTTAAGGATAATAATGCTCTCAACGCTCTCTTCTATCGGGTTGATGCGGACCTCGATTATCTGTTTACCAAACAAGCAAAGGCCAAATTCCCGGATTTGAAATTTGATCCCAAGATCCAGACCGATCTGCTTAATTTGGTGCTGAGAATCCCCAATCTGTTCCCGATATTGTATAAAAAATCAATCATCAATCAGCGGAATATCAGCCGTGAACTAGCCAGTCAGATCAATGCCGCTTCAGATCTATTTAAAAAAGACTTTGATGATATGACGCCAAAAGAACGGATTCAAATCATCAACCTTAACCGCAAATTACTGGAAACCAGTTATTCGAAGCTTTGTCCTCAAAAAAACGCCTATCAATTCAGCGTTAATTTTTTTCCTGATCCCAACCGCTCGGAAGAGGATAATATAATCGAGCTTTCTCCGACTTCTGATATTAAGGAAATTAAACGAGTGATTAATCAGGCCGCTGTCACCGGCTCAACTCCCGCCTGGCAGAATATCATGCGTTCGCTGGTGGCAACCCCGGCTTACGGCAGTCTGGTCGTCTTCTCCGATGGCGATTTCAACTCCCAGCCATCGCATGAGTTCATTCAAAATATACTGCGGATCGCGATCGCCAAACAGGTCAAGATCTATTTTATTGGGTTGGGAAGCATGTTTGATAATGTTAAAGAGAGTTCCGAGCCAGGCGACGACAAAGGATATATGAAGTATATAACTCATCGGACCACCGGGGACGACCGGGCTTATATTCATGTTGCTAAGGTCGATACTCTGGCACGGGCTTTCCAGAACGTTAAAGAACAAATTGAACAGTCGCGTCTGGTGGTTGAGCCCCCAAAACCAACTGCGGTCAGGGTCCCGGTCAGAAAAGGCAAACAAGAATTTATATTGGAGATCGAACTGGCTCCGCGGCGCCCTCAAGCCGACCCATCCAAAGCAGCGGCGCTTCCCGTCCAAAATGATTTTCAAGATGCTTTAGCCCCGGGAGCGACCTATAAACAAGTGACCAGACATAGCAATGGTCAGGTAGCTTCAGGAGTTTTAACCATTCCAGTTGAAATTCATAATTTCAATTTGCCGGTCGGGACCAGGGTTTTGTTTGATACCAACGGGCGGGTAAACGGCATTGTACTCCAAGAGGATCAGAAGATCGGCGTGTTCAGCACCAAGTTTCTGGCTGGGAAAAAGATCTCTTTGAATAGCCGGGGAAAAATTGAATCGGCCTATCTGGCCGAAGAGCTGGAAGGGCAGGGGGAAACTCCGTCCGGTGAGAAATTCGAAATCAAATTTAAACAATACAGCCTGATCAAATTCATTGATTATGACCGCGGAGTAATGTGTGGAGGGATCTTGGCCGAAAATATCACTATCAACGGAATAACTTACAAAGCCGGGACCTGGAATGAGACCCACGAGTCTAATGATGATTTTGACCGGGTAAAAATGGGAACTTTGGCCAAACCGACAACCATCAATGGCAAACGTTATGAAGCGGGAACGACCATTTGGTTGTCCCCATCCGGACAAGTGCAAAAGAGCAAAAAATAAACTGGCATCTGGATGCGACTTGGGGATTGCGTAAATAGCAACAAGGACTGAAACATATAGTATTTGACCCATGCTGTATAAATACTATAATTGTTTTATGGATCTATTTAAAAAAGTAATTCTGGTATTATCAGTAATTATTGCAATCCAATCGTTTTCTTTGGCAGAGCTTAACCCTCCTACGATTGAAGCGAATAAGATTGATCTATCTCTAGGATTCCCCTCTATCAACGCTAAGCTCTGGCTGGATAAAAATCAGGCGGCTGAAATTGCCGTTAGCCCCTGGTTAGGCGGTTATTACCTCAAATATTTACGCAAATTTTACCTCGATTATTATTATGGCATCGGCTGCATCGGCATCAACAATAACTGGGGACATGGTTTCGGAATATTGTTCGGAGAATTTGGGAGTGACTTTCCTATCTTTTCTGATTGGCTCTTTATGGATTTAGGGGTGTTTTATTTTCCATTTGTCCCAGCGGAGTTTTCCTTGTACCCAAATATCCAAATTGGCGCAAGATTCAATATTTAACCGCCTAAAAAAAGATGCTATAATATTTTCATTATGGACAACACTATTTTAGATTTGGAGCTGCCGGGAATAAAACTCTTTAAAAAGGGGAAGGTCCGCAACGTATTTGACCTTGGGAATTCGCTGCTGCTAGTAGCCTCCGACCGCATTTCCGCCTTTGATTCAGTTATGCCTAACGGTATTCCGGATAAAGGGGCGATCCTGACGCAGATCTCTCTTTTCTGGTTCGATTTTACCCGGAACATCATTAAGAACCATATCATTGAATCGGATGTGAATAAATTTCCACCGCAGCTTTTGCCGTTCAAAGAAAAGTTGGCCAAACGGTCAGTGATCGGCCAAAAGGCTGACCTGATCCCGGTCGAATGTGTGGTCAGAGGCTATCTATCCGGTTCTGGCTGGAAGGATTATCAAAAGAGCCAGTCGATCTGCGGGATCAAACTGCCGAACGGTTTACGGGAATCAGATAAACTGCCCGAGCCGATCTTTACTCCTACCACCAAAGCGGAAGCAGGCCATGACCTAAACATCACCTTTAAAGAAGTGATCGATCAGGCAGGAAAAGAAACGGCTGAATTTATCAAAAACAAAACGATCGAAGTTTATCTTGCCTGTGCCAATTACGCTGCTGGCAAGGGGATTATCATAGCGGACACCAAGTTTGAATTCGGTTTCGTCGGCAAGCAGATCATCATCATCGATGAGATGCTGACCCCGGATTCATCTCGTTTCTGGCCCGCCGATCAATATAAGCCCGGACAGTCCCAACCCAGTTATGATAAGCAATTCCTGCGCGATTACTTGGAATCGATCAAATGGAATAAAGAGCCGCCGGCCCCGCTGCTGCCGGCCGAAATCGTAGAAAAAACCCGGGCTAAATACCTGGAAGCCTACAAAAGACTTACCGGAAAGGATATGTTATAATTACCCTCTAATGCCTCGACGAAACACCCGAGAAATTAAAGTTGGCAATCTCATAATTGGCGGAGGAAACCCGATCACCGTCCAGTCCATGACCAAAACCGAGACCTCAGATATTGACGCTACCGTTAAACAGATCCATGACCTGGAAAAAGAAGGTTGTCAGATCATCCGCTGCGCGGTACCGGACCGAGAATCGGCCGAAGCTCTCAAAGAGATAAAAAAACAGATCAATATTCCGCTGGTAGCCGACATTCATTTTAACCATCAATACGCTATCATGGCGGCCGAAGCAGGCGTGGATAAATTGAGGATCAATCCGGGTAATATCGGCGATCATGATAAGATAAAAGCGGTGGTTGACGCTGCCAAAGCTCATTCAATTCCAATCCGGGTGGGAGTCAATTCGGGTTCCCTGGAAAAAGAGATCCGCAAGCGCTACCAGGGGCATGTAACCGCTGAAGGTTTGGTAAAAAGCGCCCTCAATAATGTAAAGATATTAGAAGACCTCGACTTCCACGAAATTGCCATCTCGATCAAAGCTACCTCTGTTCCCATGACTATCCAGGCCTATCAGATGATCTCAAAAAAAACCAATTATCCGCTCCATGTGGGAATAACCGAAGCCGGGATACCCAAAATTGGCATCGTTCGATCCGCGGCCGGGATCGGCGCGATCCTGGCGCAGGGAATCGGCGACACCATCCGGGTTTCTCTAACCGGTGATCCCCTGGAAGAGGTTCGGGTCGGTTATGAGATCTTAAAGTCGCTGGAGCTGACTTTCCACGGAGTTACCTTAATTTCCTGCCCGACCTGCGGACGAGCCGATATTGATGTGGAAAAAATAGCCCAGGAAGTCGAAGAGCGGGTAAGAAGGATAAAACAGCCGCTGCGGGTCGCTATTATGGGTTGTGAAGTTAATGGCCCGGGAGAGGCGGCCGATGCGGATGTTGGTTTGGCCGGAGGGCATGGGGTAGGGTTGATATTCCGTGAGGGGCAGGTTGTGAGGAAGGTGGCCGAGGATGAAATGGTAGATGCGCTGGTGGATGAGATTGAAAGTATGGCGATAAAGTAGGAGAAAACAATGATTGATAGATATACACTGCCAAAAATGCGGGAGATCTGGTCGGAAGAAAACAAATTCCGTAAATGGCTGGAGGTTGAACTGGCGGCTTGCGAAGCCTGGGCTACGTTGGGGAAAATTCCCAAAGACGCGCTTTCCAAAATAAAACGGAAAGCTAATTTTGATGTTAAACGGATTAACGAGATTGAAAAAGAAACGGCGCATGACTTGATTGCCTTTCTCACTTCGGTAGCGGAAAAAGTCGGACCAGAGTCTCGTTATATCCATATGGGAATGACCTCCTACGATGTTGAAGATACCGCCCGCTCGCTGCAGATGGTTGAGGCGGCGGATATTATTATAAAAGATATCGAAGAAGTCAGTAAAATTATCAAACGCCGCGCGAAAGAAGAAAAGTTTACCCTCATGATGGGCCGAACCCACGGAGTCCACGCTGAACCGATCACTTTTGGCTTCAAAATGCTGGTCTGGCTGGCAGAGATGGAAAGAAATCTAGAACGGATGAAAAATGCCAAGGACAACATTGCGGTGGGAAAGATTTCTGGCGCGGTCGGCACTTACGCGGCGATCGATCCCAGAATTGAGGAATATGTCTGCCGGAAGCTGAAGATAAAAGCTTCCCCAGCTTCGACCCAGGTTTTGCAGCGAGATCGCCATGCTGAATATTTAACTACTATCGCAATTATTGCCGCTTCACTGGAACAGTTTGCTACCGAGATCAGGAACCTGCAGCGCACCGAGATCTGGGAAGTTGAAGAGCCGTTCGGAAAAGGCCAAAAAGGTTCGTCCGCTATGCCTCATAAAAAGAATCCCATCACCTGCGAGCGGATCGCCGGCTTAGCCAGAGTGGTTAGGGGCAACGCCATGGCGGCACTAGAAAACGTGGCTCTATGGCATGAACGGGATATTACCCATTCATCGGTAGAGCGGATTATTCTTCCTGATACCTGTCTGCTAATCGATTATATGCTCCAGATGTTCTCAAAAGTGATGGATGGGCTGGTGATTTTACCCCAAAATATGCGTAAAAACATCGAAAAGGGGGGCGGGCTGGTATTTTCGCAAAAGATTCTTCTGGCCTTGACGGATAAAGGTTTGACCAGAGAAGAAGCCTATAAGATTGTGCAAACTGCGGCGATGAAGGCCCGGGCCGCCGGAAAAGAACTTAAAGAATTGCTGCAGGAAAGCAATGAAGCGGCAAAATATCTCTCCCGCCAAGAAATTGACAAAATATTTGATTACCGCGGGTTTTTAAAGAATATTGATGCGATTTTTAAAAGGTTTGCTTTATAAGATGGCAAAAGTAAAGATTTATATAACGGCCAAGAAAGGGATCCTTGATCCAGCCGGCAAAGCGGCGGAAGCGGCTTTGCAATCGCTGGGCTATAAGAATGCCTCAAATGTTCATATTGGCAAGTATATTGAGCTCGATATTCAAGGCAAACAGATCAATAAAGAGATCGCTGAGATGTGCCAGAAACTGCTCGCCAACCCCATTATCGAAGATTATCACTTCGAGGTTTCTGGGGAATGAAATTCGGTGTCGTTGTTTTCCCCGGTTCTAACTGTGACCACGACTGCTATGATGTAATTAAGAACGTTCTAAAGCAGCCGGTTGAATATATCTGGCACGGAGATACAAAACTCGATCATTTTGATTGTTTGATCCTGCCCGGCGGCTTTTCTTACGGCGATTATCTGCGCTGCGGAGCGATTGCCCGATTTTCTCCCGTAATGGAAAAGATAAAAATATTTGCCGAAAAAGGGGGCAGGGTGATCGGTATCTGCAACGGTTTTCAGATCCTAACCGAAGCCGGCCTGCTGCCTGGCGCGCTGGTAAGGAATAAAGGGCTCCATTTTATCTGCAAACACGTTCAAATCCGGACCGAGAACGCTAAAACGCCTTTTACCAACCAATTGAAAAACGGCCAGCTATTGAATATCCCGATCGCACACGGTGAAGGCAATTATGTCTGCGACCCAAAGACCTTAAACGACTTAAAACGCTATAAACAGATCGTTTTTACCTATTACGGAGATAATCCTAACGGTTCTACCGCCAATATTGCCGGCATCTGCAATAAAAAACGCAATGTTTTGGGTATGATGCCTCATCCAGAGCGAGCTTCCGAAGAAGTGCTGGGATCAAAAGACGGCAAACTGATCTTCGATTCTATTTTACGCCATCTTCGATCAGATCGGTAAAATTACCTCTTAGCCTGGCCGTAAAATCTTCTATCGTTTCGCCAGGATTGAAATTCAACGGTGGTTTAAAAATAACTCTAACGGTTTTAGGGTTCATTCCCATGGCACTGTTTCCCAGCCAGAATAAGGCATAGACGAAAAACCAGATGCCTTTTCCTACTGGTTTAAATGGCGGTATTGGAAGAATAGATGAACTGCCAACAATTACCATTGGAATGACTGGAACACCAGATCTTTGGGCGATTTCCGCGGTTCCCCGTCGAAATGGCTGTAATTTCCCATCCCGGGAGAATTTACCTTCCGGATATATTAATATAGACTCATTTTTAAGCGCTTTAACAACATTATTTAGTGTATTCTCTATTTTATCCTTATCAAAGGTCCTTTCCATAGGTAAATAGCCGGCTTGTTTGATTAAAAAGCCAATAATAGGGAAATCAAATACAAATTTTAAGGGAGTTACGCTAAAATAGCCCGGAATGGCCTTAAACCCGATCGGATGATCAAAAAAGGATGAATGATTAACCGCAAAAATGTAATATTGGTCGGTTTTTAGCTGTTCTTTGCCTTCTACTATTACTTTTATACCGCAAATAATCAGCATGATCCTAAGCATTAAGGCTATAAAATAATGGTAAATACGGTAATTCTTAACCTGAAATAGCTTTAATAGGTTGAAAAGGAAGAAGAGGGAAAAAATACTAAAGATCAAATATGGGCCAGCGAGGGCAATTCGTAATATTTTCATTGGCTGATTATAACCATAAAAGTTGTCGCATGCAAGCATCTATTTTTTATTGTATATAAAGCTTGTGGATAATGAGGAGGTGATGATAGATTTACCGATAATACAACAAAAAAGAGCTAATCGTAACCCAGGCACAACTTAACATAAGATATATTATGCGACACACGCTTTTGCCTATTAAAATCAGTTTTAGGTTCTACTTTAAATCTAATGCTTTACAAAACAGGCTTAATTAAGCTTTTCGCCCGGAGGTTTAACGCGAATTCCAAGTGAAATATTACTATTATTACCGTTCAAAACATCATCCGCCTGCAGAAGAAGATCTGCATAATCTCTCAATTCATACTCATAACCAAGCCTTATCTTGGGCCATAAACGATCGCCGGTCGCTGTGGCGTTGTTTATATCATATATATCTCCGCGATAAATGGTCTTTTTATTGTTAGACAACAGTGCAACTCCGCCTCCAAGCTGGTTACTAATGATACCAAGCCGATAAGTAACATCTGGATTGAGTTTATTCGAGAAAAGGAAATCCAGCACGCTCAATTGCCTGGTCGGGCCCTCGCCTATCCCAAAACGATAATAATTCCTTTCGCTCTGTATAATATCCACATCTCCTCGCACTGCATTGCGCCGAGTACCAACATCAATTCCACCGGATGTCCTTAGATCAAGCTTGCTTAAATTTTCAAAAAAGCGATTAGCTGAAGAAAGTGTTTTTTCTGTCTCCTGGAGAGTTCCTTTAACATTTTCCTGAAACCTCGGATCGGTCGTAATCTTAGCAACCCCGTGAGTCGCAGCCCGCAGTTCCTGTACCAATTTTTCCGCTTCCTTGGCTACATTTTCGAAAGTAAAAACTCCGCTCTTAAATGACGCCTGCAGCTCTGGATTTTCAATTATTCTCCTAAAACTCTGCAATATAGCCTTGGTTTCTACCAGATTTTGGGCCCCGATATCTATAAAATCAACAATTGCAGCGGTACTGACGCCTTTTATTTGCATTGAAGGCGTGTACATCGTTTCAGCCGTCCCCGGTTTAATTTCTAAGTATT
>Ga0315287_10007166_pt1 | contig 11158 bp, 5 predicted proteins | sample YL17G11_0_MG_FD_205037 | JGI IMG/M metagenome (GOLD analysis project Ga0315287, IMG submission 205037) | Sediment microbial communities from Yellowstone Lake, YNP, Wyoming, USA - YL17G11_0 | ecosystem: Environmental > Aquatic > Freshwater > Lake > Sediment | place: USA: Wyoming | collected...
GATAGTCGATGGGTGGATAGCTGATGTTGGCCCAGGTGGGTTCCGCATCCGACTTCTGCAGCGTGACCCAGTGCCGGTAGGCCTTGAGCCGCCAGGCCAGCATGAACTCGGGCTCTTTCTTCTTGGCTGAGATCAGGCGGACGGTGTCCTCGTTCAATCCGCGAGGAGCGGCATCCGCCTCGACATCGGTCACGAACCCGTACTTGTATTCCTGGTTGGCGAGGGCCTCGATCATGCTGGTGGAGGTGCTCATGTTGTCTCCCTGTAACTCGATTCGGATTCCCTATGTCTCGCGGACGCCGGCGGCAATACGATCAACGGGACCCGACCCCGAAGACCAGATGGCGCCTTCCGACTGTTTCAGCAATCACCGTCTGCAATTCCCCGTCAGAGTCGGCACCGAGGACGATGTGTGGAATGCCTTGCTGCACCACAGGCCGTGCCTCGACGCTGGCAGACGCGGACACCGCAACGATCGGCAGGCCGGGGGAGAGCTCTTGGACGGCGGAGGCCAGCAGGGGTCCGCCCAGTCCGTGAGTCCCGAGGTCCAGCACGACGATATCGGCAGCCAGTGTCTTCACGGCCGCCAAGAGCTCCATACCCGAGTCGCACGTCGTGAACCGGCGCCCGGCGCTCTCGAGGGCGGTACAAACGACCTGCCTGACCGCCGTATTGTCTGTGCAGAGAATGATGTGCATTCCATTCCTCACGAACGATGACTTCTCTTTTACAAGCAATGACCGTACCAACGCGGTCCGATTTGCCGCACTTTCGTAACACCTTAGATTCACGAGAGAATCGGCTGGCTATTGAGGAAGATATGCGCCCGGAAGGTTGCAAGCTGTGTAGGAGATTCTCCCATGGGTGGGATATTCTCCCAGGGAAGAGGAAGGGTCCGCGAACGGGCGGCGGGCGGTGCTGGCGGTCTCTTGGGTCACGGCACCCAGGCGGGCCTGGGATTCACGGGTGGAGGCGCAAGGCGACGTAAGCTGGAACGTATTAACGGCCGTCCCGTATTAATGGCGACAACGTGGCGGCACCTCTCGGCGACCGCGGCGGGACCCTGGTGCGCCGTTCCTGCTCTCAGCAGCCCGGACAAGGCCGAGTGAGCCGCTCGGGGCAGCGAACCAGTCCGATGGCGCGACTACGATGGGGCGCGAGAGATCACCCGGGCGCGGCCTCGGGGGACGACGGCAGAGGGCACGTGCACGATGCGGTCAACATGCGGCATCGCCGAGAGGAATGTATCTTGACGGCGAAGAAGCGGCCGGGTCACGGATTACGGGTGTCAACGCGATTCCTAGGATCCCTCGGGGTTCCAAGGGTCAACTGAAGGTGCGGAATGTGGCCCAGAGAACATCCTCAGGTTCCCTCTTGACATCGGCGGCAGAGCTGCAGCATGCTCGACGGCGTCAATGTCTGCGGGCAGGAATCGGGCGGAGCAGAGTGGACCGCGGCGCAAGCAAGTCACGAAGGAAGCCGAGCGGAGGCAAGAACGAAACGCAAATTCCGCCCGGCCAAATCTCCTTCATCTCCCCGTGTCACCAAGAGAAAGTTTCCGCTCCTCTAACACACCTGATATCAAGATAGGAAGGAGAGCCACAGCAGAGTCTGAAGAGTGAGAAATTGGGCGCGATCGGCTGACGAGACCGAAAAACCTCGTTCCGGCAGCAGCAGGAAAATGGCAGGGGTGGATTTGCATACTGGCTCTGGCGTGAATACCTTAAGCCGTTGTCAAGGAATTAGTTGAGCGGAGACATTCCGAAACGGCATAAGGAGCCGTAACGAAATAGAAAGAGATGTATAGGTTATTTCGTAACGGCTCCTAACGAGGTGTCCGACATGGAAATCCGGGAGAGAATTCAAGCGTACCTCAGAAGCAAATGGGACAGAACACACGTGCGGGTCAAGAGACCCTACTTTCTTGCAGTGGATGCCCTCAAAGGCGGACTCAACTATGGAGCGTCTATCGTATCAGTGCTGACAGTCGGAGCAGATCCGAACAGCCCAATACTACAAAGAATGACCCACGGTCCAGTTCAATCAGCAATAGGCTTATACCGTCTGGCAGAAGCGTATGCAACCAATATGGGCATAAGGGATTTCACGACCGGGGCAGCAGTAGAGGGTGGTAAAGTATTTATCCACGGCCTCGAAAACATAATGCGGCACCCAGTCGAAACAGCGATCGTGGCACTAGGAACCTATGCCACGCTGAAATCCGGACGCAGATTGATTGACGCAGTAGAGAATCAGAGAATAGACCGGCACGTGGAAAGAATGCGCGGAAGGAGCCTTGCTGGCAACTAGCCACCTCGTGCCGGCGCCCATCGCTGGCCGTAAAGACCGGCCGACGGGATTGCGAGCCGGACCGGCTCTCGATCTTGGTCTGCCGTATCCGCGTGGCGCCATGGTCTTCGGATGCCAAGGCGGCAGGCGACGCCGGACCCTCTGCCGATCGATTGGCGACCGCGCTCATTACCCAATCGACCCGAGATCGAGACCTCCCAGGATGTTCAACGCCTGAAGGAGCGCCGGACCCTGCGACCACAACCCGCAGCCGACCGGCCTGCCCCATTGGCCGGCCCACCCTGCATGCGAGTTCCGGGTACCTGCCAGCGTTAGCGCCAGGTGAGGGAAAGTTCATGGCGCGGATTCCGCCGCCAACTCCTTCACGCGGCGCAAGTCCAGTTTCCCCGTCCCCAGATAGGGGAGCGCCTCGACCCGCACGAACTGGTCGGGCCGCGGTCTCCATAACGGCGGCAGGTCCGACGTGGCGAGGCGGGTCAGACAGCGTGCAAGCGTGACATCCGGCAGGGTGTGGAGCACCACCAGGCGCTCCCCCTTCTTGTCGTCGGGGAGCGCGGTCACGGCAAACACCTGGTCCGGGCTCTCCGTCAGCTCATGGAGCGTCTCTTCCACCTTGATATGCGGGATCATCTCCCCGCCGATCTTACTGAAGCGGCTCAGGCGGTCCGTGATGCGGAGAAAGCCGTCTTCGTCCAGCGCGGCGATGTCGCCGGTGTCGTACCAGCCGTCGCGCAGGACTTCGGCCGTCTTCTCCGGGCGGCCAAGGTACCCTTGCATGACATTCGGCCCCCGGACGAGGAGGAGACCCGCCGTGCCGACCGGCACAGGCCGGCGAGTCTCGGGGTCGACAATGCGCACCGCGATCCCTGGGAGCGGATGGCCGATGCTGCCGCGCTTGGTCCCCACCTGGCGGAACTGCGCCCTCCGAAAGTCCCGCGTGTTGACCGCGACCACTGGCGCGCACTCGGTGCAGCCGTAGCCCTCCAGTGGCCGGATGCCGAAGCGGTCCTCGAAGGCCACCGCGACGCGCTCGGGCAGCTTTTCGGCCCCCGCCATCACGAAACGGAGACTTCCGAAGTCCTCGGGCGCGCAGCGCCGGATGTAGGCCTGCAGGAACGTCGGCGTGGCCAGGAGGAACGACACGGCATACCGGCCGACCAGGGCACCGATGGCCCGCGCGTCCAGCGGGTTGGTGTGGAACACCACCCCGATGCCGAGGAGCGCCGGCAGACAGAGCGTGCCTGTGAAGCCGAACGAATGGAAGAAGGGCAAGATGCCCAGAATGCGATCGTGCCGTCCCAGCAGGAAGACCTGGTTCATCTGGTCGACGTTCGCGGCGAGGTTGAAGTGGGACAGAACCACGCCCTTGGGGTCCCCGCTGCTCCCGCTGGAGAAGAGGATCGTCGCGGGAGCATCGACCGGCACTGGGCGCTGCACCCCCAGGCTGCGCTCGATCCAGCGCGCCGGCAGGAGCCAGGCCGCCAGCGCCAAGACGCGTTCCCCGAACCGCGGGCGGGCGGCAAGCTCTTCGAGCCATACCGGCGACGCCGGCACCTCGACGCGGACGCGGTCCAAGAAATCCTGCGCCGTTACCACCGTCTGCAAGCCGCACTGGTGGACACAGGACGCCAGACCTTCCTTCGAGCCCGTGTAGTTCAGATTGACCGGGACTTTGCCGAGGAGCAGGGCCGCGAGATTCACCAGGGCCCCCGGGACCGATGGCGGCAGCAGGATGCCGACGCGCTCTTGGTGCCGCCACACGCCGCGGAGCCGCCGGGCAAGGAAGAGCGCGCGCAGGAGGGCGGCCCCAAACGTGAGTTTCGCCGTGCGTCCGTCGGCCATGGCCAGCCGCCAGGGATGCCGGCGCGCCGTCTGGATGAAGGATCGGTGGAGCGGTTGGAAGGTGGGCTTCCGGAGGCGCGCGGCCTCCGGCCCGAGTTCCTGGACCGCCTGCCGGCTCTCCGCCGCCGTGGCTGTGGGGGGCAACGGAGCGCCATAGATGACGGCTACTGGATACGGGATCCGGCGCGGCCATTTCCACACGAAGCGGCCCCGGTCGTAGCTGAAGATGGAGCCCCAGACCCCGCCGAGGTACACGGGCAGGACTGGAACGTCCACCCCCTTCAGGATGCGCTCCATCCCGCGCCGGAACGGGAGCATCTGCCCGATTCGTGTGATCTGCCCTTCCGGGAAGATGCACACGAGTTCGCCGTCCTTGAGCGCCTGGGTGGCGGTCTGCAGGGCATGGATCATCTCGCGCGGGCGGAGCTCGGACGAGACGGGGATCACGCCCAGCAGCTTTGCGAAGGGTCGCACCAGGGGATGGTCATAGCGCTCCTTGAACATCAAGAATCGAATCGGCCGGCCCACGGATGCGATCAGCAGGATGGCATCGACCATGGACACGTGGTTGGGGACGAGGAGCGCGCCGCCCTTGTCCGGGATATGCTCGCGCCCCTCGAGGTGGATCCGATAGAGCGTGTGGCTGAGCAGCCACAGGAGAAGCCGCAGGAGCGCATCCGGGAGCAAATAGAGCACGTACCCGGCGGCCGCGATCGTCACGACGGACACCGCCAGGAAGATTGCCGAGGGCCCGAGATGGAGGACATGCTGGCACAGGTAGTAGACGCCGGAGGCGGCGCCGATGCCCACGAAGGACACTAAATTGGCGGCGGCAATCACCCCACCTCTTGCCTTGGGGTCCGGCCGGTGCTGGATGAGCGCGTTGATGGGCACGGCAAAGAACCCAGCCGAGAACCCGAGGGCGGCGAGCAAGCCCAGGACCTGTCCGAACGATAGGTCGGCGGCCCCGAGGCATGCGCCGAACACGGTCATCCCAATCGCGCCGAGCGGGATCAAGCCATACTCGACCCTCCCGCTCGAGAGATAGCCGGCCGCCAGGCCGCCCAGCCCGATGCCGATCGCGGCTGCGGCCTGGAGGATGCCGGTCTGCGTCGAGCTGATCTCCAGCACGTCCCTGCCGTAGAAAACGATATTGGCCGTGAGGAGCGCGCCCAGGAACCAGAAGTAGGTGTTCCCGAGAACGGCAAGCCAGAGGACTCGGTCGCGGCGAATCCGCTGACCCTGGGTCCAGAGGTCGCCCAGGGGGTTCGCGCGGAATGGCTTGCGCGGATCGGCCGCGGGGACGCGGCTGATCCCGAGGCTGAAGAGGAGACCCACACAGGAGAGGCCGACAAAGATCGCGCCAGACCATCCCTGACGTCCCTGAAAGACCTCGGCGAAGAATGCTCCGCAGACACTGCCGGCGATCACCGCGAGGAACGTGCCGAGCTCGAGCACGCCATTGCCCCAGGACAGCCGGGGAGGCGGCAGGAGCTCCGGCAGCAAGCCGTACTTCGAGGGGCCGAAGAGCGCGGCCTGCGTGCTCGCCAGAAAGACCGCCGCGAGGGCGAGGGGCAGATTCCCCCGGGCAAGGCTGATCAAGGCCAGGGCCATGACGCCCAGCTCGAAGCAACGGGTCCCGATCGTCACCGTGCGTTTGCTGTAGCGGTCGGCGATATATCCGCCCGCCATGGAGAAGAGCAGGAACGGCACCGAAAACAGGGCGCCCACGAGCAGCACCAGTCGGTCGCGGTCGACCGTGTGCATGCCCATCCCGAGGACGAGGAAGACCACGAGGTTCTTCAGTCCGTTCTCGTTGAACGCCCCCTGGACCTGAGCTCCGATGAGGCACCAGAAACCCCCCTGCCAGTCGGGGACGGCGGCGTTCTTGTTCCGATCCGCCATCATCGCGTTACCCAATCTCGACGCCGAAGAACGCCGATCGTGGCCCCCCCACGTGGAGGGCGGGGAGGAGCCGGTGCCGGGAGTTCAGGTCGCCGATGTCTTGGCGCCTTGCACCCTACCGCCGATCCCTATCTGGAAGCAAGATGCCGTAATCTCGGATCTTCTTGTTGAGGGTCTTGATGTCGATGCCGAGCAGGCGGGCCGCGTGCAACTTCTTGCCGCCCGTATCCTGCAGGACCCGCGCGATGTGCGACCGCTCCATCTCCGATAGCGACACCGGGCCCGGCGGGGCGGGAGACGACGACGGGCGGGCGGCCAGAAACGTGGGAGGCAAGGCATCCGGTTCGATGACCTCGCCCGGGGCCAGGATGACCAGCCGCTCCATGATGTTCGACAGCTCCCGGACGTTCCCCGGCCACGGGTACTCCCCCAGCAACCGCAGGGCCGCCGGCGAGAGGGTCTTCCGCGGTCGCCCGCTGGCCTGAGATCCGGCCAGGAAATACGCCGCCAGGATCGGGATGTCTTCCTGTCGCTCCCGCAGGGGGGGCACGAGGATGCCGACAACGTTCAGCCGATAAAAGAGGTCCTCGCGAAACCGACCGGCGGCCACCTCGTGCTGCATGCGCTTGTTGGTGGCCGCCACGATGCGCACGTCGGCGCGGTGCAGGCGCGTGCCGCCCACGCGGCGGAACTCGCGCGAGTCCAGCACTTGGAGGAGCTTGGCCTGCATGGCCGGCGTCATCTCGGCCACCTCGTCCAGGAACAGCGTCCCCCGGTCGGCCACCTCGAAGAGTCCCTGCTTCAGCGCCACGGCCCCCGTGAACGCTCCCTTTTCGTGGCCGAACAGCTCGCTCTCCAGAAGCTGGTCCTGGAAACCGCTGCAGTTGATGGCAAGGAACGGCCCCTGGGCCCGCGGGCTCTGCTGATGAATTGTCTGCGCCACGAGCCCCTTGCCGGTTCCGCTCTCCCCCTCGATGAGCACGTTGGCGTCCGACGCGGCGATCCGCTCCACGGTGGCGAGGACGGAGACCATCGCGGGGCTCTGAGCCAGGATGCGTGGCGACGCGGTGCGCTGCGACACCATCCGGCGCAGTGCCGTGTTCTCTTGGGTGATCCGGCGCCGCTCGGCGGCCCGCCGGATCACCAGCTCCACCTCGGCCAGTTTGAAGGGCTTCGTGAGGTAGTCGAAGGCGCCGAGCTTCATGGCTTCGATGGCCGTGGTGACGTCCGGATGGCCGGTCAGGACCACCACCTCGGCCGAGGTCCCCGTTTCGCGGACCCGGCGCAACGCCTCCATCCCGCCGATCCCGGGCATCTTCAGATCCATCAAGACGACGTCGAATTCCCGCATTCGCGCCTGTTCGAGGGCCTGCTCTCCGGTCTCGACGCAGGTCACCAGACAGCCCGCCCGCGGCAGCTCCTTCTCCATCAGGAAGCGGAGAGATCGCTCGTCATCTGCGACGAGTACGCGGATGCCCTCAGGCGGCCTCGTGGTCTCACCAATCATGGTTGCTCTCTAGGTGCTCTCGAATTGGGTCGTGTTGTCGATTGGCAATTGGTCCATTGGTCAACTGGCACAACGACGCAGCCCGAAACCCAGTTGACAAGTCGACTCATCGACTCGTTGACGTATGTTCATGCCGCCAGCGGCAGCCGCACGGTCACCGTGGCCCCCCGACCGGGGCCGGGGCTCGCGACGTCGATCCGACCGCCGTGCTGCTCCACGATGCTCTGGCAGATGGCGAGACCCAGGCCCGTGCCCTTGCCCACCTCCTTGGTGGTGAAGAAGGGATCGAACACCATGCCGAGATGCTCCGGGGCGATACCGACCCCCGTATCGGACACGATCACGTCGACCCACCCGTGGGGGATGGCGACTGGGCGATTGGGCGATTGGGCGATTGGGCGAGATGTCTCCCCTGATTGCCGAATTGCCTGATTGCCGAGTTGCCCCGCCGCCGAGGCACGCCGCGCGGTGACCGTGATGTCGCCGCCCCCCTCGACCGCATCCAGGGCATTGGTCACGAGATTCAGGAAGACCTGATGGAGCATCTGGGAGTCGCCCTGCACGACGGCCCCGTCGCCGGTGGCCTCCAGATGGATCCGCCGGTTGGCCAGGCGGGCCTGCCGCTCCACGAAGGCCACCGCCTCGCGCAGGACCTGCGCCAGGTCCACGGGGCCGAAGGTTGGCTCCCGTTGGCGGGCGAAATCCAGGAGGCGCCGGACGATCGCCGCGGCGCGGGACACCTCGCCCTGGATCATGCCGAGGTACTCGCGGCAATCCCCGAACCGCTGATCCCCCACGCACTCCCCCCCGCTGACGTGGCGTTGCAGCGCTTCCGTGAAACCCGCCACGGCGGACAGGGGGTTGTTCAGCTCATGGGCCACTCCGGCGGCCAGCCGGCCGAGCGAGGCCAGCTTCTCTTGCCGGACGAGCAGACCCTGCGACTGTTTCAACTCCTCGAAGGAGCGAGTGAGCTGCTCGTACAGGCTGGCGTTCTCGATGGCCACCGCGGCTTGCCCGGCGAGGGTCACCGCGAGCTGCTCGTCCTCTTTGCTGAACTCCTCCGCCCCCTGCTTCTCGGTCAGATACAGATGGCCGAATACCTGCCCCCGCGAGATGATGGGAACCCCCAGGAACGATCGCATCGCCGGATGGTGCGGCGGGAACCCGTGGGCCCGCGGGTCTTCCGTCAGGTCGCGGAGTCTGAGTGGTCGCCGCTCCCGTACCACCACCCCCAGGATCCCCAGGCCCCGCGGTTGCGACCCGATGGCGGCCCGCTGCGCCTCGGAGAGGCCCGTCGTCACGAAGTGCTCCACCGCGCCCAAGGCGTCCAGCGTGCCCAGCGCCCCGTACCGCGCCCCGAGGAGCCGGCACGCGACCTCGACGATCCGCTGCAGGAGGGCCACCAGCGAGCGCTCCGCCGCCAGCACCTTCCCGGCCTCGAGGAGCGCCCCGAGCTGCTCGCGCCCTTGACCCACCGCCCGTTCGCGCTCCTGGAGAAACGCCATGGACACGATCGTCAGCATCCGGTTCACGACCGGCTCGTACACGTCCAGGGCGCCGCTCGCCTCGGCGGGATCGCCGCCGCATCGCCCGCACAGGGCGCGCCCGCACACGTCCCGCAGCACCAGCAGTCGTCCGATGACCTGCTTGGCGCCGATCCCGCGGAACACATCCCGCTCGGCCATGTCCTGGGCATACGCCTGGGCGCTGTGGTAACGCCCCGTCTCGAGGCACTCGACCAGTGCGTCGTAGATCCTCGCGGACTCGGCCTCGGCCTCGGCCGGCGAAACGAGCTTCCCGAATCCTCGCCGGGCCATCTCCGACACCCACGCGCGTCGGATGGTCTCCCGCTCCGCCCGCAGGTAGGTCGCGATCGTCCGGACCGCTTCCTCGCGCGGGGCCGCAGGCGGCCGCGCCGCCTCGCCGGCAGGCATCTTGGTTATGGGTTTGCGTGATCCCGGCATCGATTCACCAACCGGACGGCGATTGGCAGGCTGGCGATTTGGCAACTGGAAACCACCAGGGGGTGCCCCCAGTCGCCCAATTGCCTCATTGCCGAATTGCCCAGATGCCCAATCGCCTAAGCCGTTGTCAAAGAATAACTTGACCGGAGAAATTCCGGAAACGGCATAAGGAGCCGTAACGAAATATTAAAGAATGGACAAGTTATTTCGTAACGGCTCCTAATTGCCCGCCGGTCCCTCAAGATGCGTGGCGAGGAACGCGCGCACGCGCCAGACACTATCCTCGGCGCCGGCGAAATCGTATTGCGTGGTGGCTCCGCGCCCGCCCAGGGCCTCGGGAATCCGGCGCGGGTTCGGCCCGAGCAGCGGATTATCGAAGCCGTGATGCGCCCCCGGATACGTCACCTGGGTCACGTCAAGTCCCGCTTGGCGCTGCCGGGAGGCCAGATACTGACACGGGCTGGCGGCCGTCCAATTATCCGCCCCGCCGAGAAGCATCAGCACGGGGGTCCGGGTGCGCCAGCCATGGACCTGCCGGCAACCCGGGTAATACGCGACGGCAGCCCGGAAGCCCGTCGCGGGCTCCTCGGGCGCAGCTCCCAGCGTCATCAGCGTGGCCATGCCCCCGTGGGACCAGCCCATCAGCGCGATCCGTTGGGGGTCCACGTCGGGGCGCGTGCGCAGGTGAGCCAGCGCCGCCAAGGCGTCCGGTACTCGCGCGTCGGGCCCCAAGACCCCGCCGCCGCAGACGCTCTTGAGACCTCGCGCCGCGAAACTATTGACGCGCAGCGTCAGATATCCCCACGCGCGGAGCCGCTCGGCCCACATGCGGTCCCGGCCCCCCAGACCGCCGCAGCCGTGGAGCATGATCACGGCCGGAAAGGGTCCCGCGCCGGCGGGTTGGAGGACGAGGTCGTGCGTCCACATCTCCGCCTGGAGGGCGTCCTGATTGCCCGCCCGGTCGCCCCCCATCCCGGCGCAACCGGACAGGAGCAGAGCAAGACCGGCGGCGACCGCCGCGAACGGCATCCGGCGCCTGACATCGTTTCGGCACGTCATGGTCATCGGTTGTCGTGGATATCACGACCGACCGCGCCGGACAAGGGGATTCGTCACTCGGCAAGGAAGGGCAGGGCGGCCGTTTCGGCGGGCAGCGCATCCGGACCCGCGCCGATGCACAGCGCCGTGCCGGGCTGCCAGCATTCCCGCCGGAGGTGGCCGAGGACGATCGTGCGGCCCAAGGCTGGAGACCGCACAGCACTGGTCACATGCCCCACCGTGTGGTCGCCAAAGAGGATCGGCGTGCCGGGCGCCGGAACCATCTCCCCGGTGACGCGCAGGCCGCACAGTCGCTTGTTCAAGTGCCCCTGGTGCTCGATGCGGATGACCACCTCTTGGCCGACGTAGCAGCCCTTGGTGAAACTCACGTGATTCGGCGTCAACGATTCCATCACGAGGCTGTTCTCGTCGTAGTCCACGCCGAACCACGGCCAGCCCGCTTCCACCCGAAGCCACTCCAGCGCCGTCGTCCCGACGGGCCGGAGCCCGGCGGCCGACCCGTGCCGGAGGATATGCCTCCAGGCCGCCCCCGCCCCCTCCGTCGGAATCAGCACGTCGAAGCCCGGAAGCC
>Ga0315287_10007167_pt1 | contig 11157 bp, 7 predicted proteins | sample YL17G11_0_MG_FD_205037 | JGI IMG/M metagenome (GOLD analysis project Ga0315287, IMG submission 205037) | Sediment microbial communities from Yellowstone Lake, YNP, Wyoming, USA - YL17G11_0 | ecosystem: Environmental > Aquatic > Freshwater > Lake > Sediment | place: USA: Wyoming | collected...
CATCGGGATCGGTGACGGGGCTGTTGCGCGGCGCCGCGAGACGCTACGTGCGCGCCGAGGGCGGACGGACCCGACTCGATCGCGCCAAGATCGAGGACGACGCCCGCTACGACGGGAAGTGGGTGTTACGAACCCACACCGCGATGGCGGCAGCGGAGGCGGCGCTGGCGTACAAGGGGCTGTGGCAAGTCGAGCAGGCGTTTCGGACGCTGAAGACGCCGCTTGAGCTTCGCCCGATCTACCACTGGACCGAGCGCCGGGTCCGCGGCCACATCACCATCTGCTTCCTTGCGTTCACCCTGCGCCAGATCCTCAAGCAACGGTTGGCGGAGCAGTCGTTTGCCGGATCGTTCGTCGAGTTGGTGGAGGGTCTGTCCCGGGTGCGGGCAGTCCTGCTCGATGACGGGAACGGTCATCGCTACCGCTTGCGAGACGAAATCCCGGCAGGAGCGATGCCGGCGTTTCAGGCGCTGAAGATCGTCCCGCCCCGCCGGGTCGAACGGCTCGACTGATCCCCTCGTCCACCGACCAGCGTAGTGCCACGCGCCTTCCTCGATCGCTGTACGGCCATTCTCTACGCAGTTTCCAATCTGGCATTGTCAAAGCCGAGTCAGAAGGAGCTGTCGCTGCAGCCAGCTCGGTGCGCCGTGAGCAGCACGAGGATCGTCCCGCTCTCGTCCGCCGCCGGCCCGAGCGCCTTCCCCACAAGCGCGCACGGGCAAGGTTGTTCGCTCGTCCAACGCATGGCGTAGCCGGGCGCTGAGGAACTCGCCAAGAGGTCGCCAGGCTGGATGGGCTTGCCTTCGTTTGTCACCTTGACGGGGCAATTCCGGTCAGCGCCAAGAGAGCGTTGCCACTCGCTGACTCAATGTCTCCCAATACAACTCCAGCTCCGAAGAGACGATGCCCGCAACTAACGGAGAGCATGCTTGACTCGCCTGCAATAAGGTCCAGGCCAATCAGAGTCAAGCTGCAAGACGTCCCCAGCCTGGACAGGTGCACTAACCACTACTGCCTCTGCTGGCAGTCAATCAGCAAGGGACAATAGAGCCCAAAGCGTCTCCTACGTCGGTATCTTCGAGACGACGAATCCCGTGGGCTCGAACCTGGCTTCTCTTCCCAGCGATTTCCAGTTTGGCTTCTGCCTTGGCCCCTGATAGACACCCTAGTGAGAAGTGAGCAGCACGAGGATTGTCCCGCTCTCTTCCATCATCGGCCCGAGCGCCTTGCCGACCAGGGCGCAGGGACAAGGTCCATCCCCCGCCCAGCGCATGGCGTAGCCGGGAGTCGAGGAGCTCACCAAGAGGTCACCCGGCTGGATCGGGCCGCCCTCGTTTGTCACCTTGACGGGAACGATGCCGGAGAGGGCGAGGAGGGCTTGCGCGTGGGTAGTGGATAGGGAGTAGGGAGTAGGAGAACCCAAGACGAAGCCGGGTTCGGTGGTGACAACGCCGCCCACGAGCAACGAGCACGCGCTTTGAGAGGCTCGGTACGCGCCGGGCCGCTCGGGGTTCAGCTCGAGGACCGTGCCGGGCTCGACGAGGCCGCTGACCGAGACCCACTCGGCTACGTCAGCCGATCCCGAGAGGAAGCCGGCGGCGTAGACGCTTCCATCCGCACGTACGTCCCCGCCCGATTCGACCCGGAAGCCGGCGGGTGTCGGCTGGTCGATGTCGACGAACAACGCGTAGTCCTCGTCGACGCCATCATTCCAGAAGTAAGACGCCAACTTGATGTAGTACGTTCCTGGAGCAAGCGACGATCCGATGACTCGCGAGCCGTACCCGTAGCCGCCGTCATCGTTCGCCGCGAAGTACGTGCCGCTGTTGGCATTGGCGAGGGAATCGAAGACGTAGAGGTACGTGTCCGAGTAGTACTCCGTGCACAGCGCCTGAAGATCCATAGAGAAGGCATGACTCGCCGTGAACTTGTACCAATCATCAGTGTACTCGCTGTCATCGTCATCGAAGTCGGCCTCGTGGAGGAGGCTGCTCCAACTCCCATAGTAGGTGCCCAGGTCGTACGCCGTAGCCGGCGAGTTGTTCTCCTCGTACGGGTCAGCATAGTCCGTCGCCAGCCAAGCATTGAGGAACTCATCCCAGGTGTGATCGGCACAGAACGCGAAGAAATCGCCGCGGTAGTCTGCGTGAGCGATCGGTTCATAGGAGATCTCGTGGTAGTGAGGGAAGTAGATCGCGATTCCGCCCGCGGTGGCGTACGCCGGGGCATTGCTCTTTGCCACCACGGCGCTGGCGATCGCGGTGCGAACTGCTGTGGCCAGGTTGCCCGCCGTTGCGTCGTTGACGAACGCTTTGATGCTGAGACACAGCTCGTCGAGATCGACAAACTCGGGGCTAGCGAAGGAAATTGCGTGCAGCAGTTTCGATTCGAGAATCTCGTAGTAGCGGTCGGATGTGCCGAGCAGGGTCGTCAGCCGTGCCGCAAGACTAGAGACGGCGGTTGCCAGTGCCCCAACCTTGGAGAGATCGAGCGAGGAGATCGTGTCGACGTCACTGGACCGCGTCGTGCCCCACGATAGCGCCAACTGGAGTGGCGTCGTCGTCGCTGTGATGGGTCCGAGAGCCTGATCATATGCCCAGCCATAGCCCCCCTCAGTCTCCTCGGATGCTGTAAGGTACGAGGCCACGGTGCGCGCCTCATAGGCCACGGTTAGCATCTGCATCAGACAGGCATCCATCCCGAGGTTGTCGACCGACCCGAAGGTCGACGAACTGATCCCGCTGGCGATCTCTTTCGTCGTCAGGTAGTCCGATCCATCTGTGTCGTCCCAACAGATGCCAAGATCCGGAGGGCCGCCTTCCACCGTCGTGTGTTCGATGGGCGCGTCTTTCTCCGGGATGACGGCACTCCGCGGCTCCCATCCTCCGCCGTGATTCCACAGGATCAGCGCGTAGTAGTCGGATGCGAACTTGTCGGATGCCCAGTCGAGGAAGTCCGTCAGCGTTGTCTCTTCGCCCATGTTCTCTTCCGGCCCCCCAGGAGCAGGCCACAGGTTGACATTCAGCGTGTAGGTTGCAAGAGAGCCCTCGATGGCATCTGGCTGGATCCAGTAGATGGCCGTGTTGTTCAGTCCCGGCTTATCCCAAAGCACGACGATGTTCGCCGCACCGCCGCACGAGATCGCCGCCGTCTCCATCTCGTCGATGTCCATGAAGTCCGGGTCGCCGGGTGTTCCACCGCCCAGGTTGTTGTCTGCCGCCATGTACACCAAAACCGTCCACTTCTTGGTGCTGACCGTCCCGGAGGTTCCTCCGAATACGGCCGTCATGCTCTTGTTTCCGTCGAGGATGAGCGTGGCCGGGTTCTCTGAGCCCGTTAGGTCGCCGGTCCAGTGGTCGAAATAGCAGCCGGCTGTCGGAATGGCACTCACGATGACGTGGGTTCCGGCGGTCAAGGTTCCGCCACTCGGCAGGGCATGGACGACGCCGGATCCCGTCGACGCCGTCGTCATCGTGTAGGTCGACGACGTCGGCACGATGTTGAGCACCACATATTTGATGACGTTGTATCCATATGGCATGCCGGCCGGCAGCGCATACCAGCCATATGCGTACGGTCCCCAGCCGTAGTTTAGGTGGTACTCGCGTTCGCTCTTCCAGCCGTCGACGACGATCGCGTGACCGTAATACCCATCCGTGATGGCCAGCTCCGCTGGACGAGCCTGCACCATGTTGCTGCTCAATTGGGCGAAGAAGCTCGTCTCTGTGGTGTAGTATGGAGATCCCCACCATGAGTAAGTGGGGTTGGAAGTTCGCAAGTCGGCCGACTGATACCCCCACCGCTGGGGGGCGGGGCCGCTCCATGGATACCACGATCCGGCCAGTGCGGGCGCAACCATCGCGGTCGTTGCTCCCGATCCTGTCGACGTGTAATCCATCTGCACGGATACCCCGGCGGCGAAACTCAGGTCGGCCTTCGCGGCGTCCGACGGGTTGCAGCCGTTGTAGTCCAGGCCGGTGAAGTCGGCTGTCGAGGCATCGATGCTGATGCCGCGGGTGTCTGTGACGTAGTCATCGGTGTCGCCGAAAGAGACGGCCGTCGGATACTGCCAGTAATTGAGGATCTGCGCAAGCGCCGTGGCCACGCACCCGACGACACAGGGATCGGATGTCACCGGATCCATGGGGCAGTCAGCGTTGTACGGGGATCCCTGGCTCCAAGGATTGAGCGTCCACGGTCCGTAGACTTTCGGGCTGTAGGTGGCGCGGCTGGAAGAGCGTGCTCCTCGGTAGACGTCCCAGAGCTCGGTATTCTCTGCGACGACGGCAGCGTCGACAGCGCCATCCCGAGCCGCCTGAAGGCGATAGGTCATGTCCTGGCGTAGGAGGTGGAGGAGGATGTTGCCCTCAACTTCTTCCCACGAGAACGTCCCCGAGTAGGAGTAGGCGACGACGGGTGCCAGCTCGGTGTCTTTGGACATGACGAGGTAGCCCGCTGGTTCGAGTTCGAACACATACGCTAAGGAGTCGCCCGCTGTCTCGCTCGCAAGGAGTCTGCCGTTTTCCGGGCGCGCCGTTGCCGGAACACCCACCGCCCTCCGATACTCGTCGCTCTTGGATTGCTCGCTCTGAAGGAATCTCTTGGCGGCCTCTTGTGCAGTTGCCAAGGTCACAGGCTCAGCACACGCACCGAAGGCGCATCCGATCACAAGGAACGCGGCCAGCCAGGTGTTCCATCGAGCGCTCATCTCCTGCCTCCCTTTGTGTGGTTCGCGTCGTGCGCCACGTCTTCTGCGTCCAGTTACCCCAACGCAGCGCCACCCTATTCGACGCAGTTTCCCGGGCAGAGGTTCCGACGTCATTCCTCTGCGCTGATTCATAACCGCTTGCATCCTACATGAAAGCCGACGCCCAACCAACCCGGGGCGGCCCCTTCTGTCGGCGTCAGTGCGCGGTGAGAAGAACAGACACGAGCCCGCTTTCCTGGCCCAACGGCAACGCGTCGAGAGCCTTGCCAACGATCGCGCAGGGACATGGATTGGGGCCACTCCAGCGCATGGCGTAGCCGGGCGTTGAGGAACTCACGAGCAGATCACCCGGATGGATGGGCCCGCCCTCGTTTGTCACCTTGACGGGAACGATGCCGGAGAGGGCGAGGAGAGCTTGCGCGTTGGGAGTAGGTAGTGAGTAGGGAGTAGGGGAACCTAAGACAAAGCCGGGTTCGGTGGAGACGACGCCTCCTACGAGGAACGAGCACGCGCCTTGAGAGGGCCGATAAGCGCCGGGCTGCTCGGGATCCAGCTCGAGGACTGTGCCGGGCTCGACGAGACCACTGACGGAGACCCACTCGGCGACGTCGGCTGCGCCGATCGAGAAACCCGCGCCGTAGAAGGGGCCGTCCGCATAGACGTTTCCTGCATCGTCTACTCTGAAGACGGCTGCGGTTGAGGCCGGAAGGGAGGCGCAGCCGCTCGAGCCGAAGCTGGCGGTCATGGTGGTCGCGGGCGCTCCAATGCCGGACACGCAGGCGTTGCTCGGTGTCCCGTCGTGGAACCGGCTGTTCGGTGTCGTCGTGTCGCTGAACTGCGAGCTTGTGCCCGCCTGCCACAGGTCTCCGGGCTCCCCGCGCGACGCTGCGGTCACGAGGGAGTTGTTCCCGTCGGCTTCCTCCACCTGGACAAGGTGCGCGGGGTAGTTGTCGTTCGCGCACGGGTCGCTCTCTGGGTTGGCTTCCCAGATGTGGGTGATCAGAAGCCCTGTCCCCGGTTGTCCCGCCCCGAAGCCTTGCTGGGTCCGATTCTCGACGAGGAAGTACTCTCCGGCACTAGGGTCAGGCAGATCCGGGCACTGGCAGCCACTCGGGTTAGGTTCCAGCTGCACGGCGAACGGGTTCATCTCGACGCCCGGAATGGTCATTTGCCATTCGCCGGTCGGGTCGGTGATCTCAGTCGGCGTCAGCCATCCCAGGAGCCATTTATGATAGGCGATCATGTGGCCCGGGCAGTCTCCCTGAGTGGTCCCCGACTGGTTCCAGCTTCCGCTGGCCATCAGTGCCCACTCTCCAGCTCCCTCCGTGCTGGAGTCGGTGTCATACAGGTCTGTCAATCCCATCAGGTGGCCAAACTCGTGGCAGAAGACGCCGATCGAGGTCAGACCCCCCCACAGCGTCTCGGGCTGCATCGCGTAATCGTAGACCCGCACGCCGTCAGCGTACACACCGCCCGGCCACAGCCACCCCCGATGCGACCAGATGTTGCTCAAATCCCCAGCTTCGGCCGATGCGCCTTGATGGACAACGATGAGGCCGTCAACGTAGCCGTCTCCATCGTTGTCGAATTGGCTGAAGTCGACGTATGGATCTACTGCTGCGATGGCATCACGAACCAGATACCGTTGGAAACCGTAGGAGTCCGAGCTATCCCAGTCGCCATAGTAGTCGTGCGTACCGCGATTCACGACACGCGCGTCGGGCAACGTCCGGGTGTCCGGGCCGTTCTGCCAGGTGCCCTCTCCAGAGACCCATCCGGCTGTCGTTCCGAATAGCGTCAGATTCCCGTAGGAGATCTCGCGGTAGTAGTCCACCATGTTGCCCGGACCAGTCGCTACTCCTGTTCCGAAGAGGAGACTGTGAAGCGTCCCGCTCGTGTACGCGTGCGTCGCGTCAGCGAAGTCAATCAGGATGACGAGTACTTTTCTGGTTCCTGTGGGAGGGAACATCTTCGCAGCCTCAAGATCGGAATCGGCGCGACTGCGCGCCTGAGCGGCCGATGCAGGCGCGGGCCGAAGATGCAATGAACGTGGAGGCGGAATGGACCTGCCGACCGTCTTGCCTGAAGGGACCAGTTCGCCTTGCGCTCCCCTGTCGGCGAACTGCAGCGAGCCATCATCCGCCCTGACTATGGTGTACCCATTCGCTGTCTCCCAACCATGGACCCACTCGTCGCCCCAGAGTCTGGCAGCGAAGCTCGACCCATCCGGCTGACTCAGGGTGACGATGTGTATGGGCGCCGGGGCTGAGTTGCCAACTAGCAGAATGCCAACGCAGAGAGTCCCGAAGAGGATCCCGGCCGTCGTGATCTTCCAACAGCGCTCTCTCCTCATCCATTCACCTCTTTCGTTTATGCTATGGGCACGTGTTCGGACCACGGAGGGTCTCCGAACCCGGGCCGCTGATGATCGTTCCTGGTATTGCCCAGTACCGACGGGTCCATTCATCTCCAGCGACTCGTACCTGGAGACGCACCTCTCTCCCAAAGAGACAAGGCGACAGCTGCGCGAGGGAGAGGACCTGGACCACCTGCCCCACGGTTTCTTGCGCTAGGTGGGGGGCTCCAGCGATGCTGCAGGACTCCTCCACCCGGACTCGGACCGAGAAGAGAGTCTGATTGGGCTCAATGCCAACCAACGAGGATTCCATGATCGCGTACTCCACAACGATGCCGACAATCTCTGCGGCATTGTGGGGAACGGGAACGGCTACCGCGCCCTGCAGGGATAGCAGGAACAAGCACACGGCAGCGACGGACACTAACCTGTACCGACGGCGCAGAGTCCGAGGCCGCTCCGGTAGCCCCAGGGTCTGTGCTGGCCGATGCATTGCTGAGTCTCGCCACCAGGCAAGTTGCCTAATGCATCTGTGCGTAAAAGCCATCATAACTCCTTTTCCTGTGGATTCTGTGCCTAGTTGCAGACTCTTGCCTCGCTCATCCTGTCCCAGGTGCGAACTGCGTCGCGCTCCAGGATGCGCTCTCGTCTCTTTCGATCCATGCACAGGACTCCGGGCTGGCGTGGGCGTGCCTTCTTCTTAGCCCTTGACTGACTCTGGGTCCATAGGGGTGCGCCATGCTATCTGAGTCACGCAGCCGTTGCGAATCCCCCGCATGGCCTTACCAGCAAAGCACACGAAACGGGATCGTTGCCTCAGCTAAGGGAAGAACTCGAAACGGGAGGTGGGGCTACGGTGCCTCCTTTCGCTGGGACGGGGGGAGACGCCGATGGGGCTGACGATGAACGAGAAACAGGCGGCAACCAAGCAACTGGCGCTCGAACACCGACGGGCAACGTAGAACAAGGGGAGGGTCCTCGCTCGCCCGTGCAGCTGACGTAGTTACAACCGGTCCTCGCCAGAGGACCCGGAGCGAGAGGTCGGGATCACCGTCGTCGAGGACGAACGAAGGGCCGGAAGAAGCCACGCCACCGGCCGAGGAAGAATGGCAGGGATGTCCTTGTCCCACCGCAGAAATTCTGGCTGATCTGCGACAGCATCTACGGCAGGCGGCTGGCTCCGTACCGTGCGAAGAGCGTTTCGACACAGATAGCATGAGTCATATTACAAGCATAGCGGTGGATTGATGATAGCGTCTGCCAGAGGCGGACTGTCTGTTTTGGGGGGAGTCAGACTAAGCGGGCGCGGTACATCCTGGGTTATGTACACTTCTTTCCGGTAGACACGAGGTGGCGCGGGCCAAGTCCGCCCGAGGAGAGCGGTTTCGAGGCGCTCCGCATCCCGTTCTCGGCCACCCCCACCCATAGCGCCGGAGCGGACATCCCCGGAGCAGTTGCGCCATGCGGGCCTGGATGTCACTCGAAGCAAACGGAGAGCAACGAGCAATAAGGTGATGCAACGACATACTGCACAAACTCTGATGTCTTACTTGACGATAGCGATGCAAGGGTGGTACGCTGAGTGCGCCGTGTTCATAGGAGGCCCCGAGTGACCAAGCAGCGATGGGTCTGTTTCGCGTTGTGCATAGGAGTTGGCGTCGTCGTTGGGGTGGTCGTGGCACTCGCCCTGTATCTGCAAGCTTGATCTTGGGCGTCTGAGCGACAAGTTCGACGGCCGGGGTCCGCGCAGAAGCACGAAGGTAGCGGCCGTCTCGATGAGAATCTTCAACACCCTGAGGCCTGCTCGCTGGGGTTCGTGGGGAAAGGCGCGGCCGCGGGCAACAGCTTGCGGCGCGTGGCGTGTGGGAAGGCCCATTCGGGCGGAGCGCCCGTGTTCCTCGATCTATAGGCTACACGCTACGAGCTGCGCGCTTCGTCGATTTCGGGGCGGGTCGCGCTACCGTTTCAGGCACGCGAGGACTTCCTGCTTGAACGCGACGAAGTCCTTGACGCGCTCTTTGAGCGCTTGGTAGACGAGCCGGTCGTCGATGCGCGTGTACTCGTGGACGAGCACGTTGCGGAGTCCCTTCATCTTGCGAATCCTCGCGCCCATCTCCGGGGAGAGCACATGTCCTTCGGTCAACTTATGGATCAGATCCTCTTCCTCGGCGGGCAGTCCGAGACGCTGGCCGGCAACGAGGACGGAGCAGATGTCAATTACGACCTCGACCGAGAGTTGAAGCAGCCTCTCGCACGCGCGTTTCTTCTCGATTCCTTGGTACTCGGCGAAGGTCCGAGGCGCGATGTCGGCCAGCTCGCGAAGGTAGCCGTCCAACTGGGCGACTCTGATCAGAATGCGCTCCCGATCGAGTTCAGCCATTGGCAACCGCCTCCAGGTAGCCCTCGTGGATGTGTCGGAAGTCCTCGAAATGCTGAGCAGTCTGGAATGCCGTGGCGTACAGCCTGTCTTCGTCACGGCAGAAGAGGACTTTCCCTTCCCTCAGCACCCTGACGCGAAGGTGAAGCGGGATCTGCTGGAAGATCTGGATGTCAAGGTCAAAGGACGCGAGGTACGCGATTCTCCTTTGGGACTGCCCGAGGGTGTCGAGCCGCTTGTCCTCCAATACGAGACACACGTCGACGTCCGACCCGGCGCGAGCCTCTCCTCTCGCTTCGCTGCCGAACAGGATGACGGCCAGCACGTCACGATCGTCCTTCGCAATCTCAACGAGACGAGCGAGAACCGCGGCGTGTCCGGCCTGCATCTGTCGACCCTCCTTCGAAGACCTGTGCGTGAAGTGACACGAGGAACTGATTGTAGCACGGCGTGGGACTTCTGGCCCCGCGGCGGCGGCGCACAGCCTGGGACAGCCGTGCAGTGCGGTACGCGCTGTTTCTCGCGGCGGGTGCGGTCAGGCGGGGTTGTCGGCGCTCAGAACGCGATCTCGTCGACAGGCTTCACTTCGGCGAAGCACGCGGCGAGGATCTCGTTGTGGTGCCGCGCGATGGTGGCTGCGGGCAGGGTCTTGCTGTCGGTGCAGCCGTGGGCGTCCTTGGCGAGGATGACACGATATCCGAGGCCGTTGGCGCGGCGGACGGCGTTGTCGACGCACCACGGCGACGCGATGCCGGCGACGACGACGGTCTCGACGCCCTTGCGGTCGAGGATCTCGCGCAGGCCGCTGTCGAGGAACGCGTCGTAGCGGTGCTGGCGGACGACGGGCTCGCCGGACTGCGGGGCGACGGCGGGGTGGATCTGATACGCCTTCCATACCGGACTCTCGGGTGGGTACTTTGCCTCGTCGAAATCCTCGATGACGTGGACGACGAGAGCTCCGGCATCGCGCGCTCGGCCAAGGAGGCGCGCGACGTTCGGCAGGACGGGCGCGTCGTCGCAGTTCCGAAACGCGTCGCCGCCGAAGGCACTGACCAGCATGTCCATCAAGAGGAGCGCGGACTTGTGCGGCATGGCGGCGATGGTAGCTCGGTGGAGGCTCAGCCTCCAGAGTCGCCGATGGCATCGGAGTCGGCAGCTTGGTTCCAAGGTGGAGTCGCTAGGATCTCGAACGTTTCGTAGGTTCCGCCAGCGATGTAGCCGAGCTTCCGGGCCAAGCGCACGGAGATGTCGTTCGACGCGAGCCACAAGGGTTCGATGCCGCGCTGTACGCACTCAAGCGCCAGGGCCGCGCCGACGGCGGCTCCGAGGCCTTTGCGGCGATGCGCCGGGGCCACTTCAATGTCGATGTCCATCTCCCGCGAGCTCGAGACCGCCGACGCGGCGCTCGCGACGACGCGCCCCTCATGCAGGACGATGTAGCCGATGCCACGCGCGAGGAAGTCGTCCATCGACGTGTAGCTATCGAGCAGCCACCGTTTGCCGAGATCTCGGATGAGGGCTTCGGCGAGTTCCGCGTCGATGCGGGCAACCGTGAAGCCCGGCGGAAGCGCTTGCGCCAACTCATCGAGTTGGCCGGGATCGAGCTCCTCGGCGGAGAGTTCGACGAAGCGAATCCGTCGGATGCGGCCGGCGAACTCGGCTTCCAGGACATCGCGCCACGCGTCGGTCTCCGGCGTGACCCAGTCGATCGGGGCA
>Ga0315287_10007168_pt1 | contig 11156 bp, 6 predicted proteins | sample YL17G11_0_MG_FD_205037 | JGI IMG/M metagenome (GOLD analysis project Ga0315287, IMG submission 205037) | Sediment microbial communities from Yellowstone Lake, YNP, Wyoming, USA - YL17G11_0 | ecosystem: Environmental > Aquatic > Freshwater > Lake > Sediment | place: USA: Wyoming | collected...
AACTGAAAGAGGCCAGAAAAAAACTCGAGACCGAAGATAAAGAAATCGAAAACAAGAAAAAGGCCCTGGCCCTGAAGCTGGACCGGGCCAAGGCCGGCCTCCCCATTGAGGAAAAACAACGCGCGGAAATCGCGCTCCAAGTCCGGGCCGACGCCCTGGAAAACTACCAGTGGCTCCGGGAAAGGATTGGCGCCAAGGTGCTCACCCGGCTGGTGGACGAGACCTGCCAGTCTTGTTTCCGCAAAGTCCCCTCCCAGATGTACAACGAGGTGCTGGCCGGAAACAACATGCTCACCTGCCCGGGCTGCAACCGGATCATGGTCTATCGCGAAACCGAGTTCCTGTCCCAGGACAAAGATTTCGATTTTTAGACAAAAGTGAGCCAGATTACAAATCTATCGTTCCCCTTCCCGGAACAAAAATGGCGGGAGCTGAAAAACTTCCTGGAAGGGCAGGGCGCACAGGTCAAGGAAATCCCCTACGGGTTCCAGGCCGGCTTTGAAGACGCGGTGGTCAACTGGTACAGTTCGGGAAAGCTGGTGCTCCAGGGCAAAGGCGCGCCGGACCTGGCCGAGGAGCTTTATGTCCGGGGCCTGATCAAGGCCGGGTTCAGCCCGAAGCCGGAGACCAGGATCGGAGTGGATGAATCGGGCAAAGGCGATTTTTTCGGGCCGCTGGTCGCCGCGGGCGCGCTGGTCAGCCCGGAGGTGGAGCACGAGCTGCTCAGGCTGGGGGTCAGGGATTCCAAGACCATTTCCCAATCATCCATCCAGGCCATCGCGACCGAAATTAATAAAATCGTTCCCCATTCCAAGGTAGTGGTCAACCCCGCGCGATACAACCAGCTCCACCTGGAAATGAAAAATCTCAACCGCATGCTGGCCTGGGCGCACGCGCGCGTGATCGAGAATCTCCTGGAAAAGCATGAGGCCAGGCTCGCGGTCTCTGACCAGTTCGGGGATGAAAGTTATCTGAAGAATGCTCTCATGCAAAAAGGAAAACAGATCAAATTGATCCAGCGCCACCGCGCCGAGCAAGACCTGGCCGTGGCCGCGGCCAGCATTTTCGCGCGCGCGGAGTTCCTGAAAAGAATGGACGAGCTTTCCGAAAAAGCGGGAATCATCCTGCCCCGCGGAGCATCGGATGAAGTGATCGAGGCCGGAAAAAAACTGGTCGCGAAGTTCGGCATGAACGGCCTGGACGAGTTCGCCAAGACCCATTTCAAGACCACGCAAAAACTGATCGATAAATAAAAAATCGGGCCGGAAGATAATTCCCCCCGGCCCGAAATAAAAACCATCCGAAATTATATCGGGATCCTGCGGCTGATCAGCTCCTTCATTATTTCCGTGGTCCCCGCGTAGATGGTGTTGACCCGGCAGTCGCGGTACATCCTGGCGATCGGGTATTCCTCCATGTAGCCGTAGCCGCCGTAAAACTGCAGGCAGTCGTCCACGATGTGCTTGAGGGTCTCGGTGGTCCAGTACTTGGCCATGCAGGTCTCGGTGACCACGTCCTGCTTTTTCAGGTGTTCCTCGGTCAGGCGGTCGATGAAGACCTGGGCCAGCTCGGCCTCGGTGTACATCTCCGCCATCTTGAACCGGATATGCTGGAACTTGGAAAGCGTCTTCCCGAACGCGGTGCGCTCGTTCAAATACTGCTTGGTCATGGTCAGCACTCCCCACATGCCGGCCACCGCGCCGATCGCGCACACCAGCCGCTCCTGCTGGAGCTTCTCCATCAAAAACATGAAGCCCGAGCCTTCCTTGCCCAAAAGGTTCCCGACCGGGACCTCGCAGTCCTCAAACGCCAGCTCCGCGGTGTCCTGGCTGTGGAGGCCGATCTTCTCCAGCTTGCGGGCCTTCTTGTAGCCGGGGGTGCCGTCTTCAATCACAATCAGGCTCATTCCCTGCCAGCCCTTGGCCGAGGGGTCGGTCTTCACCGCGGTGACCACGAGGTCGTTGAGGAACCCGTTGGAGATGAAGGTCTTGGAGCCGTTCACGATATATTTGTCTCCCTTTTTCACCGCGGTGGTGCGGATGGCCTGGAGGTCGGAGCCAGCGCCCGGCTCGGTCATGGCCACGGCCAGGATTTTGTCGCCGGAGCAGCAGCCGGGCAGCCATTTTTGCTTCTGCTCTTCGGTGCCGTAGGTTGCAATGTAGGGCGCGCAGACATCGGAGTGGAGGTTGAACATCACGCCCGAGAAGGGCACGATCTCCTCAAGGATGACCACGGAGTAAAGCCAGTCCGCGCCGGCGCCTCCGTAATTCTCGGGCCCCCACGGGCATAGGAACCCCTGGTCCCCGGCCTTTTTGTAAATCTCGCGCGGGACCATCCGGTCTTTCTCCCATTGCTCGTAATGGGGGGCGATCTCTTTTGCCAAGAACTTCTTGAAGGCTTCACGGAAAATTTCATGCTCTTCACTAAAAAGTTTCCTTTTCATCTCACACCCTCCTGGAATTAATATTTGCTTTATCATAGCCGGGGTTATTTTTAAGCGCAAGAAAGAAATGGAACTTTTTAAAAAGGGCCGGTTCTAAACTGACAAAGGGCGGCCACAAAAGGAGGAACGCTATGACATTCCTGAAGAAGATGCTTTTCACGGCCGGAGTTTTCGCAGTCGCAACGGTGCTGATCGCGTCTCCGGTCCTGGCCAAAAATCACATCCACCTCAACGGCCAGCTCTTGGCCGGGTCCTGGGAGGAAAAATCCGGGATCCAGATTTCTCCGATCTATCTCGACTCGCCCGATCCTTCCCTGAATTTCCTGAGCCTGGACGAGGCCACCAAATCGGGCGCGATCGAAGTCACCGAGACCGGATCGGTCAACGAGCTGGTCGTGGAAAATCAAGGCCGCAAGCCGATCCTGCTCCTGGCCGGCGAGGTGGTGAGCGGCGGCAAGCAGGACCGCATGGTGGGAAAGGACATGATCCTGGGCCCGGGCAAGACCCGCAAGATCAATGTCTTTTGCGTGGAGCACGGCCGCTGGACGCCGTCCGCGGAAAAAGAAAGGTTCAAAAGCTCATCCATGATGGCGGAAAAATCGGTCAGGCAGACCGCGCAGGCCAAAGCCGGCGCCTCGGAAAACCAGTCCGCAGTCTGGAAAAATGTGGCGGACTCCATCGAGCACTACAAGGTTGCCGCGCCCACCCAGAACTACCAGGAGATAAAGAAGAGCGAAAAATTCAAGGACAGCGAGACCGTGGCCAGATATTTCATCTCGGCGTTTTATAAAGATGACGCCATCGCGGGCTTTGCGGTCGCATACAACGGCGAGGTCCAGTCCCTGGAATATTTCGCCAACCCGGCAATGGCTTCCAAATACAAGGACAAGCTGATCCGGTCCTATGTCGCGAGCGCATTCAAGGACCTGGACGAGTCAAAACCCCTGGGACTGGATGAGGTCAAGGACTTCGCCAATGAAACCCTGAGCAAGGAGACCCACCAATATCAGACCGATGACGAGCTGGTGATTGAAAGCCGGTCCGACAACCTGGAGAGTTTTGAACTGGCCACTCCCAAGCTCAAGACCGTGCACTATGCAAGGTATGTGAGCGAGGGTCCCAGGGAAACCATCAAAGGAAATCAATACCGGCCCGGAAATGACTGATCCCTGAAAAAAGCCGCAACTGTCTTTTATTTCCCCTTTTTCCTTCCGCGCGCAAACGCGGTTGGAAAAAGGGGATTGTTTTGGTATTTTAATTGCCGATGAGCAAGATCACCCCGGCCATTGAACAATTCCTCCGGACCAAGGCCGACCACCCGGACTGCATAGTCTTTTTCCGGATGGGCGATTTCTACGAGATGTTTTTTGAAGACGCCAAGCTCGCGAGCAAAGAACTGGGGATCGCGCTCACCACCCGGGGCAGGCACCGCGGCGAGGACGTCCCACTCTGCGGGGTGCCCTATCACGCGGCTGACGAATATATCTCCGTGCTGCTCGGCAAGGGTTTCAAGGTGGCGATCTGCGAGCAAATCGAAGACCCCAAGCTGGCCAAGGGCATAGTCAAGCGCGCGGTCACGCGCGTGATCACCCCGGGCACCGTGCTCGACCCGCAAAGCCTGGGGAAAATTTTCCACTCCATCCTGGCGGCCATGGTCTCGGACGCCGCGGGCCGCTTCGGGCTGGCCCAGGTGGATTTTTCCACCGGAGAATTCAAATGCACGGAGCTTGCGGGCGTTAACGCCCTGTTTGACGAGCTGGGAAGGATCGAGCCCAGGGAATTGGTGGTCCCGGAGAGCCTTTTTGGCGAGCCGGAGTTCAAGCGCGGCTGGGAGGAATACCTGAACGCGCTGGGCGAGGTGCCGCTGGTCAACAAGGAAGACGAATCCGAGTTTGAATTCGAGCACAACTATAAAAGGCTGTGCTCTCATTTCGGGGTGGAGAGCCTTTTCGGGTTCGGGCTTGACCAGTCCCGGGAGGCGGTGCGCGCCAGCGGCGCCCTGCTCGGATACCTTGAGCAAACCCAGCTCCGCGAGCAGACGCCTTCGGTGGAAGTGGGGGGCGGGGAGCCGGCCCGTCTCGAAGAGCCGCTCAGCCACATCACGGACCTCCGCTATTACACCACCCAGGAGTATATGGTGCTTGACGAGGCCACCAAGCGCAACCTGGAGCTGGTCAAAACGCTGCGCGAGGGCAAGGAACGCGGCTCGCTCTTCAACCTGATCAACCTCTGCGTCACGCCCATGGGTTCGCGCACGCTTCTGGACTGGCTGAATTACCCGCTGATGGATGTCGTGAAAATCAACCAGCGGCTGGACGCGGTCGCGCTCTCAAAAGACGAGCACGCGCTCAGGCTGGACCTCAGGAACCTCATGAACCGCATATCGGACCTGGAGCGGCTCGCGAGCCGGGTGTCCATGAAAAGCGCGAACGCGCGCGACCTGGCGGGGATAAAGCAGAGCCTCAAGGTCCTGCCCGCAATCAAGGAATTGATCGCCGGCCTGGCGCCGGAACTTTTCCAGGGAATCCATTCCCGGCTGGACCCGCTCGCAGAATTGGCGGACCTGCTCGAGTCCGCCATCTCCGACGAGGCGCCGCTCGTGCTCCATGAAGGCCGGCTGATCAAAAAGGGCTTCAACGCCGAGCTCGACGAGCTGACCGCGCTCCAGCGCGACGCCCGGGCCTATCTCGCGCGCATCGAGGCCTCGGAACGCGAGAAGACCAAAATCCCCTCCCTCAAGATCGGGTACAACCGCGTGTTCGGATATTACATCGAAATCACCAAGCCGCACCTGCACCTGGCGCCCGAATATTTCCAGCGCCGGCAAACCCTGGTCAACGCCGAACGCTTCATCACCCCGGAATTGAAGGAGCTGGAGGCCAAGATCCTGACCGCGGAAGACCGCATCATCGAGCTGAATTACGAGTTGTTCTGCCGGGTGCGCGAGGAAGTCTCGAAGCGCTCGCAGGAAATCCGCAAGAACGCGCGCGAGATAGGAAACCTCGATTCCATCGTCGCGCTGGGGGAACTGGCGGCAAGGCGCGGGTACAACCGGCCGGAATTGGACCAGGGAGACATAATTGAGATCAAGGCCGGCCGGCACCCGGTGATCGAGGCGCTGAGGCCGAGCGAACAGTTCATTCCCAATGACTGCTATCTTGACAGCAAAGATCACCAGATATTAATCATCACCGGCCCCAACATGGCGGGAAAGAGCACGGTGCTCAGGCAGGTTGGGCTGATCGCGCTGCTCGCGCAGATCGGCTCTTTCGTGCCCGCGGAGAGCGCGAAGATTTCGCTGGTCGACCGGATTTTCACCAGGGTGGGCGCTTCCGATGTGCTGGCCCGGGGCCTTTCCACATTCATGGTCGAGATGATCGAGACCGCTCAAATACTGCGCTACGCCACACCCAGGAGCCTGGTGCTCCTGGACGAAATCGGGAGGGGCACCAGCACCTTTGACGGCCTGAGCATCGCCTGGGCCGTGGTCGAATACCTCCACGACCAGCCCGAACACCAGGCCAAGACCCTGTTCGCAACCCATTTCCACGAACTGGTGGACCTGGAGCAGCAGAACCCGCGCGTGAAAAATTACCACATCGCGGTCAAGGAATGGCAGGGAGAGGTCATCTTCATCCGCAAGCTGCTCCGGGGCGGCACCAGCAGGAGCTACGGCATCCAGGTGGCCAGGCTCTCGGGCATACCGCAGTCCGTGATCGAGCGCGCCAAGGAAATACTCGCCAACCTGGAACTGACCGAGTTCGATAAAAACGGCCAGCCCATGATCAGCCGGGGCAAAAACGCGGGCAAAAAAGAAAAAGTTTCCCAGCCCGCTCTTTTTTCAACTCCTGAGGACCCCGATTTGCTCGAGATGGCCAAAGAAATAAAATCCCTGGAACTGGAAACCCTGTCCCCCCTGGAAGCCCTCAACCTGGTCTGGAAATGGCGGAAAAAGATTAAGGCGGATTGAAGAAGGGGAAAAAAATGGTGCCCAGGGTCCGGGCCTGGCGGGTCCTTCCCAAAGCCGCCATCTCTTCATAAAAGGCCTCCAGCCGCTTGATCAGGGTGTCTGAAGAATACTGGCTGCGGTCAAACGGAGCATCGAATTTTTCCGGGTGGTCGAGCACCTCGGCGACCTTGCGGGCGAAATCGCGCGCGTCGTCCTTGGCGAACAACCCGGTCTCACCGTCCTTGACGATCGCGCGGCTGGCCATGCTGTCCAGGGCCACGATCGGCAGTCCCGCGGCCCGGGCCTCGTAGAGCACGATCCCCTGGGTGTCCGAGTTGGACGGGAACACGAAAAGGTCCGCCAAATAATAATACTCAGGCAGATCGGACTGGTCCACAAACCCGAGCCAGACCACGCGGCTGTCTATCCCCAGCTTGACCGCCTCCCTTTCCAGGGCGCGCTGGGCCGGGCCTTTGCCGGCAACCAGCAGGCAGGGGTTCCGCGCCTGGTCCTTAAGCCTCTTGAGCGCCCTGATGACCAGCGACAGGTTCTTCTCGCGCGAGATGCGGCCCGCGTAAAAGAGCACATTTGAGAAGCGGTCGAGCTGGAGCTGTTTCGCCCTTTTCCTGACCCGGGTCTTGGAGACATGGTCGAACCTGGAGAAGTCGATGCCGGTGGGAAGCGCCGCGGTCTTGGTGTTGACCCCGTTTCCCACCATGTATTTCCGGATCGGCTCGGTGGGGATCAGCACCAGGTCGCAGCAGTTGCAGAAATTGACCACATAATCGCGCACCTGTTTTCTTATCTGCTCGGTGTCCATCATAAAATAGTGCGCGAAGGTGTCGTAAAGGGTGTGGAAGGTGTAAACAATGGGCACCTGGAGCTGGTCGGCAAGCTCGAGCGCGGTCTTTCCCAAAAGGAACGGGTGATGGGTGTGGATGATGTCCGGGTTGAATTGGGTCAGCTCTTCCTCAATCACGCCCCGGTCCAGAAAATTCAGCGGGATCGCAAAGCGCTGGCTGGTGATGGCGATGGACTTCACGCGCACCACCTTCACCTTGGTCGGCTCCTCGCTGATCGCGTAGTCGGGCGCGATCACCAAAGTCTGGTGCCCCAGTTTCCTGAGCGCGCTCTCCTGGAAGTTGACCGCCACCGCCACCCCGCTCACCCGCGGCAGATAATTGTTCGTGAAAATCGCTATCCGCATCCAGTCAGGATTATATCAGCTTGGTTTTGCCCTGACAATAAAACTGGCCAATTGGCGGTTTTCCTGTTAAAATTCCCGCTATGCCCGGGAAAAAATTGCCGGAGCCCAAAAGGCTGAACTTCATATACCGCTGGGTCCTGAAGGGCAGGATGGACTTTTACGCCTACCTCCTGGAGCCCGGGGAGAGGTCTTTCTTAATCAAGTTTTTCTTCAAAAGGTTCCGGATGGGAAAAATTTCGGAGTCGACCAAGAAGCGCATCCAGGGGTTTCAGCAAAAAGGCAGGGTGGTGTTCGCGCTCAAGGACCGGAGCATTCTGGATTTCATTTTCATCCATTACCTTTTCTCCGAGAACGGCCTGCCCGCGCCGCTCATCTCCGCGGACCTGCCGATCTGGCCGTTCTTCAAGATCCCGAAATTGGTGAAGAGTTTTTTCGCCTGGTTTTTGGCCAAGCTCAATTTCTGGAACGATTTCCGGGACAATTACTGGCAGGAGGTGCGCGAAAAAATCGACTCGGGAAACGGCATGCTCACCTACCTGATCAACCCGCCCATGCTGGCCAAGCGCTACCTGCACCCTGAGGAAGACTCCTTTTTCAATTTGCTGCTCTGGCAGGATGAGGGCGATAGGGATTACCTGATCGTGCCGCTGGTGGTGGTCTGGAGCCGGGAGCCGGAGCGCGAGGAACGCGGCCTGGTGGACATCCTTTTCGGGACCGTGAACCAGCCCGGGCCTTTGCGCAGGCTTTATAATTACCTTTACCTGATCCTGGTCGAGGGGGCATTGGTGGAAGCCGCGGACCCCGTGAACCTCCGGCAGTTTATAGAGCGCAAGGAGAACCAGGGACTGAGCCGCCCGATCGTGGCGCACCGCCTGCGCGACCATCTGATCGGGCACATGGAGCGCGAGAAGAAAGTGATCATCGGCCCGCGCATGAAGTCGCGCAGCCAGTTGATGGAAGAGGTGCTCCAGGACCAGTTGTTCAACCAGAAGCTTTCGGAGATCGCGAAGGAACAGGACAAGGACCTGATCGCGGTCAAGCGCAAGGCCGCGGACTACCTTGACGAGATGGCCGCGGACTACAACCAGAGGATGATCGACTTCCTGAGCATGCTCCTGCAGTGGGTCTGGAAAAATTTGTTCACCGGCATCGAGGTTGACGAAGCCGGCTTTGAAAAAATCCGGAGCATCATGAAACGCTACCCCCTGGTCTATGTCCCCAGCCATAAAAGCCATATAGACTACCTGATCTTGAGCGATGTCTTGCTGCGCCGCAATATTTTTCCGCCCCATATCGTGGCCGGGATCAACCTGGATATTTTCCCGATCGGCACGATTTTCCGGGGTTCGGGCGCTTTTTTCATGCGCCGGAAGTTCAAAGGCAACCGGGTCTATGCCCTGGTGTTCAGCAGTTATCTCAAGATGCTGGTCAAGGAGGACTACCCCATTGAATTTTTCATAGAAGGGGGCAGGAGCCGCACCGGGCGATTGCTCCAGCCCAAGATGGGCATGGTCAAGTATATTGTACGCGCCTATCAGGAATTGGGTCTCCAGGATTTGAAATTCGTGCCGGTCTCCATCGGCTACGACCAGGTAATCGAGCAGCCCGGGTACCTGCGCGAAATAACCGGGCAGACCAAACATGAGTCCACCCTGCGCCGGCTGCCCAAACAGCGGCGTTTGATCCTGGAAAAATACGGCAAGATTTATTTGAGCTTCGGCGAGCCGATCGGACTGCGAGACTACCTGGAAAGGAACGAGGAGCAGATTGGCGAAGACTCCGAGGCCGGTTTTGAAAACCTGGGCATCGAGCTGGTGAAGGAGATCAACCGGCTCACCCTGGTCACGCCCGGGGCGCTGATCGCCTGCGCGCTGCTCGCAAGCTCGCGGCCGGCGCGCAAGGAAGAGGAACTCAAAAAGGCCTGGAGCTGGTTTTACCATTATCTTCTGGAGCAAGGGGTGAGGATGGCCAAAAGCTTTGAGAACAACCCGGAATGGAACCAGGAGATGCTTCAATTTTACCATTCCAAGAAAGCCATCGAGTTCGTCCCGGACCAGGAAACCGGACGGCAGATAATCTCGGTCTCCCCGAACAACCGGCTCAACCTGGAATTCTACAAGAACAACATCATCCATTTTTTCATGCCCGCGACCATGGCCGCGCTGCTCAAGCTCCGGAATCAGCCGCGAACAGAGATGCTGAAAGATTACCAGCGCTTGAAGCAGATGTTCCGGTTCGATTTTGTCTGGCCCGGGGAAATGGATGATGAGGCCGAACTGAAACAGGCCCTCGAACATTTTGAGGGCAAGGCCGGCGAGGAAGAGCTGAAAAGTTTTGCGGGGTTGATCGTCAATTTCCTGGAATCGTACCTGATCGCGCTCAAGACCCTGCTCAGCTTCGGCCCCGGCCAGGTCGGGACCAAGGAATTTGTGGTGCGCGCTCAAAAGATCGGGACCCAGGACTTTACCCTGCGCGAGATCGAAAGGCCGGAAGCGCTGAGCAACCTCAATTTTGAAAACGCAATGCAGTGGATGAAAGCCCAAAAATGGCTGGTCCCGGAGGGGGTAAACCTGAGGCTTGCGCAGGACGCCCTTGAACACGCTTCAAGAGAGCGCGACTGGCTCTTGTCCCTGCTGGCCCCGGTCAAACATTTTTAAGCCGTATTTATAATTTATTTTAAACAATACCCGGATCAGGTATTATGACGCTGTCCGCAGGGACAAGGGGAGGAAATCATGAATAAAAGAAATTTTTCGATGGGGCTAATCTTTATCGCCATAGTAGTTTTATTTTCATCGTGCATGAACTTCGGCAAGCCTCGGACCGTGGTCCGGGAGCCGGCCGCGCCCGGGGAGAGCAGGATCGAATACAAGGTGCCGGCGCCGCCCCGCTTGAGCTTGTCCGTGGGCGAGGCGCTGCTCTCCTGGCGCGGGATGATCGGCAAGGTGGACAAGGTGTGCGAGGGGGTCTATATCGCTCGCGGTTTCGCGCTCGCCAATGTGGCGATGGTAGTGACCGGCGAGGGCCTGGTGATCGTTGACGCCACCGAGAGCCCGGAAGCCGCGAAGGAAATCTTTGACAAATTCCGCAAGATCAGCGACCAGCCGGTCCGTTATATCATTTACACACACGGCCACGGGGACCACACCCAGGGCTCCAATGTCTTTTATTCCAAGGGCGTGGACGTGATTGCGGCCAAGAATTTCCCGGAATTCGTCCAGTTCGAGACCGGACTGGTCGGGCCTTATTTAAGGACCGCGCGCAACACCCAGGCGGGGAGGATTGCTCCGGAGTTCATGCGCTCAAACATCCCCTTTTTCAAGTCCTCGCTCCGGGCCGGAGTGGGCGCCCCTGAGATGGCCGCGCCCAACATCACTTTTGAGGACCACTACCAATTCGAGCTGGGCGGGGAGACCTTTGAACTGCTCCAGGCCCCGGGCGAGACCCCGGACCAGATTTATATGTGGATGCCTAAAAAACGGGTGCTCTTCATCGGCGACAACTACTATATGTCGTTCCCCAACCTGTCCACCCCCATGCTCGCCCCGCGCTCCGTG
>Ga0315287_10007169_pt1 | contig 11155 bp, 8 predicted proteins | sample YL17G11_0_MG_FD_205037 | JGI IMG/M metagenome (GOLD analysis project Ga0315287, IMG submission 205037) | Sediment microbial communities from Yellowstone Lake, YNP, Wyoming, USA - YL17G11_0 | ecosystem: Environmental > Aquatic > Freshwater > Lake > Sediment | place: USA: Wyoming | collected...
AGGGAGAGTTCATACACCGCCTGGCTTTCCAGGTCGGCCTCCTGGGAGAACTGGGCCGAGTTCATCGTCACGATATTGGCGCTAACGCCCTTCTGGAGATAGACCGACGTCGTCTCGTTCTTTCCCGAATAGAACACGTTGACGTCCAGGTTCTCGACATCCTTCAGAAGCTGGAAGGTGACGTCCTGCTGGGATTCGAGCGGCATCGAGGCGATCGTCTTCTCGTACGGATCGGAGACGATCTTGCCTTCGGATTTAAGGGAGACATAGACGTCCTTGATCTCCTTCATGAAATCCAGGGGGAAGAGATCCTCGGCGCTGATGTTCAATTTGGCCAACTCCTTGAGTTCCTTGGAGGAATACCGGAGCGTCGCCCGGACGAATTTCTTTCCCGCGGCGTCCTGGAATTTAACCGCGCTGGCCACCGAGATCCGGGCTTCGCTGCCCATGAAGTTGATCAGAGCCTGCTGGTAATCGACCTGGGCTTGAAGATAGGCCGTCCGCGTCCGGGAAAAATCTTCCTCGGATTGGAGGCCCTGCTCCTTCAGTTTCAGCGCCCGATCGAAATTCCCCTTGTTCTGCTCCAGGGTCAATTGGGCCCGCTTCAGAGTCAGGAGCTTCATCGACTGGGATTCCTGCGGGACGGCGGAGGCGAAGAGGGCGGCCGCGGTCAGAATCAGGGCGAGGAGGGCGATTTTCTTGATCATGTCATTCTCCTTCGGGGGTCGAACCCGACGATGAAAAAGCGTCGGTCAGCTTGATATTCCATTTATCCAGACCGGTCCCCATGGCCTTCTCCAAACGTCCGAGGGCCCGCCGAAAGTCGATGAGGGCCCGCAATTCCATCGTTCGGGTTGAAGCTAAGTCGCGCTGGTATTGAAGGACCATGAAATTGGACGACATCCCGGCTTTCATCTTGGCCTGCTCGGCCTCGAGCTTCTGCTCGGCCAGCTCGCGGGCGGCCTTGTACGCGTCGACCCGCTCGTAATTCGTCCGGACGGCCCGGACCGCGGCCCGGATCTCGAAGACCACCCCTTGTTCCTGGTTTTTCATCCGGGCGATTTCCTGTTCCATCAGGGTTCGGGCTTGGGCTTCGGTGGCTCGGGAGAAAACCGTGTTCAAGGGAATTTGAAGGGACAGGGACACCGACCAGTTCCGATATTTGAACCCGAACGCATCCTGGAGGGCCGCGGAGGCCCCGCCGGGCAAAGTTCCGATAATCACTCCGGTCAGGGGATTATTGTCGAGGTAGAGAATCCGATCGCCGGAAACCCCCGGGCTCCAATAGTTTGCCGTCAGATTCAAAGAGGGCAAGGTTTGGTTGCGGGCGAAGGACAAGTCCAGTTCCTTATTCTTCACCGCCAAACCGGACGATTGGAGGTCGGGCCGATTCTTCATGGCCGAGGCCAGGGCGTCGTCGAGGCTCAAATCGTTCCGGACAAGCGTCGGCCGGTCGGTCGGGAGGAGGTCGGCGTCGGTCGAATCGCCGGGAAGGTTGATGAGATTCCGAAGGACGTCCGAGTTATCCTTGACTTGCTGGACGGCTTGAAGGATGTCGGCTTTTCGCGAGGCTACTTCGGCTTGGGCGCTGAGGACTTCTTTCGGAGCCAGCGTTCCGATGGAGATTTCCTTCCGGCTCTTATCCAACAAGTCTTCGGCCAAGGAGAGGGACTGCCGCCGGACCTGGAGCGACTCCAGGCTGTAGACCAATTCCCAGTAGGCTTGCTCGACCCGGTCGACGAGATCGAGAAGCGTCCCCTTCAAATCGTTTTCGGCGGCCTCGCGGTTGTTCCGGGCGACCAGGATGTCCTTTCGGCTTGTTCCCCAGCCGAAATCCTTGAGGAGCGGTTGGGTGAAGGAAAAATTCATGGTGCTGCCGAATCGGGGATTGATCGTTTGGAAACGGGAATTGCTGTCGCTCTTGTAACCGGTCAAGGAAAACGACAAGGATCCGCCGAAGGGCAGCGACTGGCTCAAGCCGGCGTCGTAATTCCGGTAAGCGGATTGAACGCCGTCGGCCGCGTCCGTCCAGGAATAGGACGGGGAATTCTGGTTCTGGTCGCCGAACTCGAATTGGAGGCTGGGGATGAATTTTTCTCCGGCCCGGGAGACGGAGATATCGGCCAGCCGAGTATTGACCACCTGGACGGCCACGCCGAGATTTTTCCGGACAGCCTGAATCACGCAATCGTTCAGGGTGAGGGGCTTTCCTGCCGGCTCCTGGGCGCCCGCCCCCGACGGAAGGAGTGGAACGGTCAAAACGAAAGCGAGGACGAACCTGGCGGATTTTCTCATCTCATTTCTCCCCGGGATCGGATCCCGGCTTCGGAATTCGAGATTCGGATATATATTGACTTCACGTTCAATCATTAATGCAGGAATCGTGCCAGGCACGGATTGGGGCAAAAATGGTCTCCTCGGAGAACTCATCAGGCGAAAACCGGCGAATCGGCCTCATCTTCGGCCGAGTTTTGGGTAACGAATTCCGAAGGATGGGAAATTGATTTCCCAAGGCGGGGGGGTCAGGTCTTAACTTTTAACGTTTTTGGCGAGACCTGGCACCAAGGGGTCAGGCCGGGTTAAATCTGTCAAAAGTTAAGACCTGACCCCCGTTGACAGACGGATGAACTTGGAATAATTTAGGCCGAAGGTGAACACCATGAAACTTCGTTCCATTTCCGCGATCGCGGCCGCGTCCATCGCCCTCGGCCTTCTCGCCGCCACCGGCCTATCCGGGCAGACGATCAAGACGAAAGCCGAGGCCTCCGAGTATAAAGCGACCTCGCGCCACGCCGACGTCCGCTCCTTTATCAACGAACTCCAGCGGATCAGTCCCCTGGTCCGGGTTGAATCCATCGGCCGGACGGGTGGAGGGTGGGATATCCCGGCGATGATTGTCGCCAATCCGCCGATCTCGAGCCCCGAGGAATTGCGGCGCGACCGCCGCGGCGTGATCTTTATCCAAGCCAACATCCACGCCGGCGAGGTCGAAGGAAAGGAAGCCGTCCTGATGCTGGCCCGGGATATCGTCACCGCCGAAAAAATTCCTTATCTGGATAAAATCGTCCTGGTCATTGTCCCGAATCTCAACGCCGACGGCAACGAACGGATCGATCCCAGGAATCGGACCCACCAACCCGGCCCGGCCGAGGGCGTAGGTGTCCGGACCAACGACCAGAACCTCGACCTCAACCGCGACGGGATGAAAATCGAAAGCCCGGAAATCGGGGCCGTGGTCAAGAACGTCTTTATGCGGTGGGATCCCTTGGTCTTCGTCGACTGCCACACGACGAACGGATCCTACCATCAGGAAGTCGTCACCTACGCCTGGGGCTTGAGCCCGAACGGCGACACGGCGATCCGAACGTATATGAGCGACGTCTTCATGCCGGCCGTGGACGGGATCGCCGAAAAAAAATATAAAACCCTGACCTGCGGCTACGGCGGTTTCCGCGACGCCAAAGATCCCCAAAAAGGATGGGAGACGCTGGATCCTCAGCCTCGTTACGCGACCAATTATTTCGGCTTGCGCAACCGCCTGTCCATCCTGATCGAAAATTACGTCTACGCGGATTTCAAAACCCGCGTCCTGGGCAATTATTTTTATCTCAAATCCATCCTCGACTACGCCTACGACCATTTCGACGAAATCAAGACCCTGACGGCCGAGGCCGACGCTCGGACGGTCCGCAAGGGTCTGAACCCGGGACCGAACGACGTCTTCGGGCTCGAATTCGACCTCCGGCCGGTCAAGGAGCCGCAGACGGTCCATGCCTACGTCGTGGAAACCATCCCGGCCAAGGAAGGCCAGCGCGCCCAACGGCGCCCGACCGATAAAGTCGAAGTCCATACCGTCCCCTACTATTCCGAACACTTCATCAAACGGTCGATCCCGTTTCCGGCCGCCTATATCATCCCGGTCCCGGAGCCCGCGGCCGTCGACGTCCTCCGGCGTCATGGGATCGCCGTTGAACGCCTGACCGAAGCGGTCTCCGTGGAGGTCGAATTATTCCGCGTCAAGGAACTCAAACCGGCCGAGCGGTTGTACCAAGGCCATCGGACCAACACGGTCAAAGGCGAGTATGCCAAGGAGAAAGTCAACCTGCCCGCGGGAGCGTTCGTCGTCTCCACCGCCCAACCCCTCGGAAATCTGGCCGCCTACCTTCTCGAACCGGAAAGCGACGACGGCCTGGTCGTCTGGAATTATTTCGACAAGTTTCTCGCTTCCTCCTGGGGCGGCGGCGGAGTCGGGGCGGCGGTTCCGGTTTATCGGCTGCTCAAGCCGGTCGCTCTGGCTAAAGAAGTCGTTCGCTGAACCGTCGGGGCCGCGGCCATTTCGCGGAATCGTCGGACCGAACACGGGAAGCCTATGCGGATCTCCGCGAAAAGCCCGAATGACTTCCGAATCCTTCCGAACGATCGCCTGATTTTTGGTATAATGACTTCAGGACTTCGATTTCATGAACCGAACGATTCAAGCTCTGGGCCGCAAACTGACCGGCCGAAAACGAGCCGAAGAATTCCCGCTCCTCGTCTTCAAGGAATTCGAGAATAGCCTCAACCTCATCGAGGATTACGACCATATCGCCGGAAATTTCCTGGGGAAAATTCGGGAAGTCTGCCCGGTTCGGGGCTTGCTTCTTCTCATCCATGATCCGGACACGGGCCGTTTCTCTTTCTCGGCCTTCGCCGGATTTTCCGAGGACGCGGCCCGGGCGGTGTTTTTTCCCCGGAATTCCCGTCTGGTCCGTTGGCTCAAGGTCAACGAAACCCATCTCGACATCCCCCGCCATCGGGACGTGCTCGAATTCCTGACGGAGGCGGAAACGGAAACGCTCCGGGGCTTGGGGGTCGCGGTCTGCTTTCCCTTGATGTCGATGAACCGGTTGATCGGCATCCTCCTCGCCGGGGAAAAGACATCCGGCGACCCTTTAACGAAAAGTGAGATCGCCTTTATTTCCTCTCTGCTCCCCCAGGCCGGAATCGCCCTGGAGAACGCTCTGCTTTTCAAGGAGCAGCGGGAACGTTTTCGGCGAATGTCCCGAGCCGACCGGCTGGCGACAATCGGCGAGCTCGCCGCCGGGGCGGCCCATGAAATCCGCAATCCGTTGACGACCATCCGGTCCTCGCTCCAGTACCTGGAAGCCAAGAGCGAAGACGAGCCGACCCGCAAACTCCTCGGCACCGCCCTCCAGGAGACCTCCAGGATCAACGACATCGTCTCAGCCCTGCTGGCTTTCTCCCGGCCCTCCGACGTCGTCAAGGAGCTCCACGACCTTCGGGACACTTTGGCCGAAAGCCTCGACCTCGTAACATACCAGGCGTCGAGCCGAAAAGTCGAAGTCCGGCGGAATTTTCCGGGCGACCCTCTGCCGGTCCGCGGCGACCGGTCCCAACTCAAGCAGATGTTCCTCAACCTCTTCCTCAATGCCATTCAAGCCATGCCTTCGGGAGGGACGTTGAGCGTCGAGGCGATCCGGAAAGACGGCCCTAAAGCGGTCGTCTCCATCGTCGATACGGGTGAGGGCATACCCGAAAACAATCTCGACCGGATCTTCGACCCGTTTTTCACCACCAAAAAAAGCGGGACCGGTTTGGGTTTGTCGATCTGTTACAACATCATCAAAACGCACCTCGGGGACATCGAAGTCAAAAGCAAGCTCGGCCAAGGCACGACAATCCTCGTCAGTCTGCCCCTGGTCCCGGGATCGGACCGCACATGAAATTTAAAATCCTGATCATCGACGATGAAAAAAGCATCCGGGACATCTTTTCCCTCCTCCTGGGGGATCAGGGATATCTCGTGGAGACCGCCGCTCAGGGACGGGAGGGGTTGGACCGCGTCCGGACATTCATCCCCGACGTCGTCCTTCTCGATATGAACCTGCCGGACATCTCCGGGTTGGAAGTTCTCGATGACCTGCGGCGGTTTCCGGGAGGCGCCCGGATCATCATCATCACCGCCTTCGGGACGATCCGGAACGCAGTCGAAGCGACGAAGCTGGGGGCGTACGCCTATCTCGAGAAGCCGGTGAACAACGAGGAGCTCCTCCTGTTGATCAACCGGGCTCTCGAAGTCAAAAAATTGGAGACCGAGGTCGAGGAACTGAAATCGGAACTCCACCACCGGTACAGCTTCGCCAACATCGTCGGGACCAGCGGCCGGATGAATTCAATTTTCCAAATGATGGACCGGATCGCCCGGGTGGACGGGACGGTGTTGATCACCGGCGAGAGCGGAACGGGCAAGGAACTCGTGGCCCGAGCTATTCACTTCGCCGGCCCCCGCGCGGATGGGCCGTTTGTCGTGGCCAATTGCGGCGCCATTCCAAGGGACCTGATCGAATCCGAATTCTTCGGCCACAGCAAGGGCGCCTTCACCGACGCCCGGACGGAGACGACGGGCCGGTTCGAATCGGCCCAACACGGAACGATCTTCCTGGACGAGATCGGGGAACTGCCTCTTGAAGCCCAGGTCAAACTGCTCCGGGCCATCGGCGAACGGGAAATCGTGAAAGTGGGCGGGACGAAGACCATCCCGGTCGACGTGCGGGTGATCGCCGCGACCAACAAAGTCCTTGACGAGGAAATCCGCAAGGGGACGTTCCGCGAGGATCTCTATTACCGGCTGGCCGTCCTGTCCGTCCACCTCCCGCCGCTCCGTGAGCGCCGGGAAGACATCCCCCTTCTTTGCGAACATTTCCTGAAGAAATTCGCCGCCGAGCTGAAAACAAGCGTCCGGAAGATCACGGAAGCCGCCCTGGACCGATTAATACGATATTCCTGGCCGGGAAACATCCGGGAACTCGAGAACATCATCTATGAATCGCTCGTGCTCTCCGATCAACCGGTCTTGGGCGAGGCGGACCTTCCGCCCCGGATTCGAATAGGATTTCCGGCCGACGAGTCTGAAAATCCGGAGGCTTCCGAAGCCTCTCCACCGCTTAAGGCCGACACCCTGAAAGGGGCGGCTCAGGCGGCCGCGGAAAACGCCGAGAAAAGTCTCATCGAAAAAGCCCTGCGGGAAGCCGGCGGCAACAAAACCGAAGCGGCCCGGATCCTCGGGGTCAGCCGGAAAACACTCTTCAACAAATTGAAGTCTTTCCGCCTGGAATCGTAAAATTTAAATTTATTCGTAGACGAGGATCTCCACCCGCCGGTTCATCGCCCGCCCCTCGGCCGTCTTATTGTCCCCGATGGGGGCCGCGCTGCCGAGGCCGATCACCTGCATCCGATGAAGGGGCACGTGATGCTGCCTATAGAGGTATTCCATCACCGCTTCCGCCCGCTTCCGACCGATCAGCAGGTTGACTTCCGCCGGACCGGTGGAATCCGTATGGCCTTGAATCTCCAGATAGACGCCTTTGTTGTCGGCAATGAGCTTCTGGACAAAAGCATCGATGACCGTCTTGATTTCCGGGCTCAAGTCATAGCTGTCGAACTTGAATTTCGCCTCCGCGTTGCGGAGCGTCGCTTGATAAATCAACTTGCCCCGGGCGGCCTGGCGGATCTCTTCGAGCTTTCCGTCAACAGTCGCGAATTTGCCGTCGACGGTCTTGAATTGGGAGTCGTGCTGGCCGATCAGGGTTCCGATGGACGCCAGGCGTTCATCGTGCTGTTTGATCCGCTTCTGACTCTCCTCGACGGACGCCTCGACGCCCTCCACCTTCTGGTCGATCGTCGCGATCTGCTCGATGACCATTTTCTTGGTCGCGCAAGCCGGGCCGAGAATCACCCCGGCGAGCACGACGCTCCCGATCAGCACCGTTTTCCAATTGTTTCTCATGTCAACCTCCATTTAATATCCCCTTCTCGTCCGGACGCGATGGCTCTTGTTGGACGTGACGACCGTAATTTTCCGGTATTCGTCTTGGGAATCCTGATAAGAAGTATACCCCAGGATGTACTGATGTCCAAATTCCTTGTGGATCGCCCGGACGGCGGCCTGCAGCTCTCCCGAGGCCGTCGGGAAGAAAGCCCGCCCTCCCGTAGCCTCGGAGAACTTATTCAAAGTCTCGATGATCCCCGTCCCGGTCAAATCTTTGGCCCGTTTGTATCTCCGCAGAATCTGCTCGCTCAAGGGAATTTTGTAGCCGAGGATGAAGATCGGGACATCCAGACGACGGGCGATTTCGAGGGCCCGGTCGGGCGAGATGAGGCTGTCGTTTTCGACCCCATCCGTCAGCAGGAGAAGCGCTCGTTTCTCGTTCCGTCCCTTGTCGGCGAATTCCGGGGAGACGGCCACAGCGTCGTTCAAGGCCGTCTGCCCGTAAGCTTCGGCCTCGGCCAGGACTTTGAGGAAGGCCGATTTCTCGGTCGAAAATGGAGCGGCGACCTCCACCTCGCCGTCGGCGAAGACCAACAGCGAGATTTCGTCCCGAGGACTGAGGAGATCGGCGGCCAGAAGACGGAGGGCCTCCCGGCACTCTGGAAGCCGGTCCTGGAGAACCATGCTTCCGCTGACGTCCAGAAGGACGGTCAGGCTCAGCGGCGCCTCGAAAGAGTGCTGAAAGTAGGTGATTCCCATCTTCCGGTTGTTCTCGAGGATCGAGAAATCGCCTTGGGTCAGGCCGTCGATATATCGCCCGGACCGGTCCTGGACCGTGACGGCGAGAGTCACGGCGTTGACCGTGACGTCGTGGGTGATTTCCTTGCCTTTGACCTGGGCGGAGGTCCGGACGGCAAGGATCGCCGCCGTCAAAAAGACGAAGGTCCACGGCCGAAATCTTCGGTTCATTTTCATTTCGGGGAAATAATTATATCACACGGGACGACGCCGCCTCTCTTCCGAGGAGCATTCCCCCGAGGTATCTTATTCGGTTCCCAGGATTATTTGGCCGACGTTTGCGTGACGGCCCGGAACACCCGGAGGAAATTGCCGCCCAGGATCTTGCGGATGTCGATGTCCTTGTAGCCGCGGGCTTTCAGTTCGTCGGTGATCGCCCCGATCTTTCCGATATTCTCGAGTCCCCGGGGAGGCTCGCCGATTCCGTCGTAATCCGACCCCAAGCCCACGTGATCGGCGCTGCCGGTCACCTTCACCACATGATCGATATGGTCGACCACTCTGAGGGGGTCAGGTCTTAACTTTTAACGTTTTTGGCGAGACCTGGCACCACGGGGTCAAGCCCCCGGCCTTGCGGGGCTCGTCCCAAGATTCGTAAAACGAATCTTGGGGCAGGCCGGGTTAAATCTGTCAAAAGTTAAGACCTGACCCCTAGTTGAAATCGAGAACGAGCTTCTCGCCGCCGTAGGTGAGGACAAAGATCCGGCTCCCCTTCTCCGCGTTGAGGAACGGCCCTTCGTACAAAGGCCAGGAGGCGAAATCGACCGGCTTGCCGTCGACGACCCTGTGGTCGGGGTGCCTGAATTCGAGACGGACACCGCCCGAGGTCGTATAACGCACGCGAAGATTCTCGAGGTCGATGTCCAACGGATTTTTCCGGATCCGGGCCCGGAAGGTGTCGAAAGAAACCTCCTCCCGGGAGGAGGCCGCCTCGAAAATCAGACCCGTTCTTCGTCCATCCAGGGTCAGCCGAAAATGATCAGGCCGTTCCGTCCATTGTCCCGGAGTGAGGGGCCGGACGGCGAAGAAAACCCGATCCGCCCGGGCGAAGATCCAGCCGGACGGATCCTCTTCCCGAGCCTCGAGAATCTTCGGGAAAAAACCGTTCACGTGTCCAAATCGGGCCTCGGAAGGAATGTCGTAGAGGGCGATCAGGGTATTCTCATGCTGGAGGAGCTGTTCATAGGGCGATCCCTCGACCCATTTTTCGGGGCTGTCGGCGTAAGGGCGCTGACGAAGGATGTTGGCCTCGATTTTATCCGGATCGTCGGCGAAATAACTCAACAAATGGGCCCGGGAAAAATAGGGATTGATAAAGAAGCAAGTCGCCCCGTCGCGGTCAGAGACCCAGGTCAAATCCCAGCGGTGGTTTTCCACATCGGTCAGGTCCCCATAGGACGATCCCAGGGCATAATCGGCCGTCATGTAGGTGTACTTCCAAATCGGGATGGTGTTTTGATTGACTCCCAAACCCCGGCGGGGCGCTTTGGTTTCGCGATGGACAAAGGGCCGGGCCCGATCGGCGGCGATCCGCCCGATCAGAGGATGGGGCGTGAATCCTTGGGCGGCCGCCAGTCCGATGTAGTACTGCTCGGGAATCTCGGGATGATAGGTCGCCCGGCCGAAATACAGATAGCCGAACGGATTGGCCGTGCCGGAATTCAGGGAAGTGTGGGTCACCTGGTCGAATTTCTCCCGGCTGTGGCCGCCGGTCCAATTGCCCTCGAGATAAAGAGTCGCGTAGTCGGCGAGCAGCAAGTGGAGCATCATCCAAGCTTTCCGGCGAAGGACCGGATCCTGAGAAAAATCGCGGAGGCTTGTCAGACAGAGAAAATAGAGGGAGGCATAGTTGGGCGAATCATATTCGTACTGGCCGACCGTGACCGTCCGATCGATCCAGTCGTTGAGCCAGGCCTCCGCCTCCTTTTTCCCTTCGGCCGGCCTCATCCCGTCGGCAAAGCGGGGTCCGTCGGGCCAAGTCAGCCCGAATAAATAGCGGGCTGTCCGAAACTGGAGCTTGTGGTTTTCCGTGAATCCCAAGTCCGTTGTAAAGCCGGCCGCGATCCGGATTTTCAATTGTTCGACGAGGTCCGGAGGGAGATGATTGCCCAGCCGGAGAATCGCTTCCATCGCCGCGTACGTCTGAAAACACTCGAAGGCCGAAGGTTGGGCGGCGGCGTCGTGGAGATAGCGGAGGCCGGTTTCCCGGTCCCGTCCGGAATATATTTTGGCGATCGCCAGGTAGAACCTTCGGCGAATATCGTCCCCCTCTTTCCAGGTTTGTTCGGACAAGGCCTTCAGGATGACTTGGCGCCGTTCCTCCAGCCCGGGATCCCGGCTTACCGCGAATGGATCCCGACGGCACATCGGGAGGGCAAGGACGAAAAGGCCGAGAACGAAAGCGGCGGCCGGACGCGTATTCATAGCTCGGGAATGATCGCTTCGAGATAAAGATCGCGATCGACGAAAGGGATCGGCCAGATTCCGGACCGGGGCTCGATGTTTATTCCGTCGAGACGAACGGAAGCTTCAGTTCCGCGTCCCGATTGGCGGATGTCGAGATTCAAGCGGCGTCCCCGGAACGGGAGG
>Ga0315287_10007170_pt1 | contig 11154 bp, 13 predicted proteins | sample YL17G11_0_MG_FD_205037 | JGI IMG/M metagenome (GOLD analysis project Ga0315287, IMG submission 205037) | Sediment microbial communities from Yellowstone Lake, YNP, Wyoming, USA - YL17G11_0 | ecosystem: Environmental > Aquatic > Freshwater > Lake > Sediment | place: USA: Wyoming | collected...
GGGGAGGTTTTTTGCTCAGCATGCGTATTACCGAAGGTGGCAGGTCAAAAAGGGGGTGGCTAAATTGCAGGAGGCCAGGCGGCAGAGGAGAGAGCAAAGACCCTTCCGCGAGTTTTATCTCTCTGCCCTCTGCCGTTATGCTTCTTCTAAGCCGCAAAAAGAACGATGATAAAGGGGAGGATATAAAAAATGATTCCCCTGGGGAAAGGCGACGGGGTCTTTTCATGTACCCCGCCGTCCCCAAACCCAGGCGGCGATTCATGAATCGCTGCCACATGTACCTCGTTTTCCCCTCCGGGTTTGTCCAGCCCGGGTAAGTTTTACTCTTGACTTCGATTCCTTTTGCTTCCCGGTTAATTCTTTCCGGGTACTCGGTGAAGTCTTCCCCAAAAAAAAGCAGAGGAGAGAGATTCGAGACCCTTCCGCAAAATCCTTCCCTCTCCCCTCTGCCGGAGATGCTTGCTTGACAATGACCTTTAAAGAAGCCACTGGAGATAACGATGTCAAGCTCAAGATTGAATTTTGTCTTCCATTCAGGCTCAATGCCTTTTAACCTCGATATGACACCATACTGGCCCTCCCTTTTAGAGGTGACCACTTTCCAGATCGAATTTTGTGGGCCGTTTGGATTTGATTTAATCAACCCATTGTGGTAGAATGATGGGATTTTAAGGAAAAATGATGTTGACGATGATGAATGATATTTTATTTCCTTCAGAAAGCCTGTTTGAAAGCGAAAAATTACATCATCCGGCAACAATAAATTTGACATACCAAAATTATAATTTGGAAACTCGAATTTATCAACTATTTTTTTCAAAAAACTCAAGAATTCCGTCAAGTTTTACCGAAAAAATTGGAGATTTGCCCCATGAAAAAAGGAGGAAACATGGAACAATTTAAAGCTATCTTTACCCTTGAGGGTAAGAGGTTTTTGCAACGCCGCAACCTGGTGCTCTTTGCCGTTATCGTCCTTTTATCCCTGTACTTCACCTGGAACGGGATAAGCCGGTACCGGGAGACCGTGGAGAAGAGCCAGGAATTCCGGCAAGTGGAAAGCGAGATGTTCAAGAAGATGCTGAACTATTACGATTATGGCCGATATGGAGTGAACATTATTTTCATGGCTGGAGCCAACAATGTTTTATTCGGTTATTCAAATTTTATGTCCGAGACGACCGCTAAAGTTGACTCGATTGTCGGCTTAAAGCTGGAGAGCGACCTAAAATCGAAACAAATTTTCGACGACGATTACCTCAACAGTTTCGGTTTCTCAGGTCTCATCTTTTTCTTGTTGTCGCTCCTGGTCCTATTTTATGGATATGAATCATTGAGGCATAGGTCGTATCTGCGCTGCCTGGCCAGCCTGGTGCCTTACCGGAAGCTCTTTGGTATCATGATCCTATCCAGGGTCATTCTCCTGGTACTGGGCCTGGTTTTCCTTTTTGCCCTGGTCATAGGCTTCTCTTTGCTGAACGGTATGCCGTTCTTACCGGGAGATTACGCCGTACTGGCCGGGTTTCTCCTGGCCGCGATCGGTATGCTGCTCTTCTTTTTCCTGGCCGGGGTACTGATCGGTCTCATGTCGCCCGGTTCGAGTGGTAAAACCCTGGCGTTGGGAGCATGGCTACTGGTAATCTTTGTAGTCCCGGCCATCATCAATACTTTCTCCGCTTCCCCGGGTGAATTTCCTTCCATCTATAGGATGGAATTAGAGAAATTAAGGTTGCTTGATAGTTTCGAGAGAAGAGCATTTGAGAAGACTGTAAATAATCTAATTCAAACAGATATTGACTTAGAGAGAAAGCTGATGGAAGAGTACTGGAATAAAGACTACCGGGAGATCGAGGCCCTGGAAAAAAGCCTGAGAGACAGGATACAAATAGACATCGTTCGTTATCAACGTATTGCCGTCGTTTCACCGGCCTCATTCTTCAACCTGGCGGCCCATGAAGCCAGCAGCCGTGGGTATGAGAGTTTCACCCGGTTATATACCTATACCATCGATCTGAAGAAGAAATTTATCAGGTTCTACATCGATAGAATGTTTTACAATGACCCGCAAGTACTCGTCAATTTTGTCCAGCACGATGAGAACCTCTTTTATGGCCAAAGCAGCCTGCCGGCAAATTTTATGACCGGTCTGGCGCTGACCCTGGCCTACAGCTTGGTCTTGTTGTGGGTCTCATTTTACCGGTTCAAAAAGTCGCTCTATGGCCTATCCGGGCAGGCGGTCCGGCAGCTTAAGCAGGTGGATAAGACCTTTAAGATGGGCGATTTGAGCGTCTGGAGGGTAGACGAAACCAACCTTTGCGACCTCTTCTATAACCTTCTTTCCGGGAAGAACGAGATGTTGTCCGGACAAGATACACCGGTGCGGGTGATGATCGATAAGGCCGATATTTGCCGGGAGAAAAACCGCGAGCCTTTTATCTACCTTTCTGAACCCGAGGATATACCGGGAGATATGACCGTTAAAGATTTTATCGTTTGCTGGGCGCTCTTGCTGGGTGCGTCTAAGGAAGAAAGAAACCGCCTCCTCCATGATCCCAGGATAGAACCCCTCAAAGCCGGGCGCCTGCATCGGCTCACACCCCGGCAGAGACGGGAAGTTATCCTGGCTATCACCTATATGCCCAGGCCTAACATCTACCTTATCGATAACATCGCCACCGGTATGCCGGTCGATTATGCCATTGCTTTTAAAGAAAGGCTGGAGGCATTGGCCCAGGCCGGGGCATTGGTGATTTATTTGACCACCAACGACTGTTCCGTGTCGGAGAAGATAGGGAGCGAACCTTATTTCTATGAAAGCTCGTATTGGACCGGTATGATCGAGCACCGCAAAAGCTTATTGGCTTCCCAAAAAGAGAAGAAACCATGATTAAAGATACTGGTTTTCCCGAGCGGTTGGTCCTTATCCGGAAGACCCTGGGGTTTAACCAGAAAGATTTTGCCCAAAAATTGAATATGTCTCCGGCCACCCTGTCCGAAGTGGAGGCGGGTAAGTACCGGCCGCACCACGATTTCTTTTTCAACCTGGCCAAAGAATGCGACATCAACCTCCATTACCTCATATTGGGGGAAGGGAAGATGTTCCGCGACCCGATCGAGGAATTCGGCAAGAGTACCGTGGCCCTATCGGTTAATAAAGAGGATATGCGGAGTTTTTTCTGGTATTTCCAGCGGTCGAGGATCATGCAGTACCATATCCTGGGAAGTTTCCGCAGCATCCTCGGTAAAGAGCGGGGCGCTATCCAGAAGGAGGTCGAAGAGTACGAGGCGGCCAAAGGCTAAGTTTATTTGATCTCTTCCCCGGCCGGGTTGAGGGAGCGGGCCGGGTGTGTTATAATGGAGTCTCGAAAAAAATCTTTCATAAGGAGAAACTATGAAGAAAAAAATTGAGAAGAGATTTTCCTTGAACAAGGCAACCGTGACCGATTTAAACCGGGATGAAATGAAGAAGATCATCGGGGCAACTCTCCTGGTACCTTCATGTGTATGCAGTGTAAAAAGCTGTTCACTTATAAGATATTGTTGTCCGCCGACCGAGGCATTAGCGGCCCTGCATGAGTCGGCAGACTGTCTATAAGTTGAGTGCTTCCCGTTCAGGAGAAACTATGAAGAAAAAAATTGAGAAGAGATTTTCCTTGCACAAGGCAACCGTGACCGATTTAAACCGGGCCGAAATGAAGAAGATCATCGGGGCAACCGTTTTTATCCCTTCATGTGTTTGTAGCGTACAAAGTTGTTCAGCTATAAGATATTGTTGCCCGCCGACCGAGAAATTAGCGGCCCTGCATGAATCGGCAGACTGTCTCTAAGTTGAGTGCTTCCCGTTCAGGAGAAACTATGAAGAAAAAAATTGAGAAGAGATTTTCCTTGAACAAGGCAACCGTGACCGATTTAAACCGGGCCGAAATGAAAAATATCAATGGGGCTTCTGTTTTCCTACCCTCATGTGATTGCAGCGTAAAAAGTTGTTCACATATTGTAATTTGCTGCCCGCCGACCGAGAAATTAGCGGCCCTGCATGAGTCGGCAGACTGTCTCTAAAAAGTCCGGGCTCTCATAAGATCGCTAATGGCAGGTAAGGGTGATATCGTTCGGCGGCTGAAGCTCATCAGGAAAGCCCTGGGCATCAACCAAAAGGATTTTGCCGGCAAATTAAGCATATCGGCCTCCACCTATTGCCAGATCGAAGGCGGCCAATACCTGCCCTCTTATGAATTCATCTATAACCTCGTCGATGTATGTAAAATCAACCTGTACTATTTGATGTTCGGCCAGGGGGAGATGTTTCTCGACCCGGCTGCGGCTTCTTCGGGGAGAATGGAAGAGTATGCCGTCAACCGGGAGGATGTGGAGTCTTTCCTCTGGTACTTCCGGGAATCGCGGATCGTTCAATACCAGGTACTGGGGTACTTCAGGAGTATCTTGATCAGGGAGAAGGAAGCCCTGGCAGAAGAGCTCAAAGACAAAAAGCCCAGCCGGAAGAAGACCAGGTAGTCTTCTCGATGACCCGGAAAACATCCTGAAGTGTTCCTTGAAATGGGTTAATAGCGAGGGCCTCTATTGAGACCCCCGCTTAGAAACCTATTTTAGACCTGGGTTATACGCCCTTGCCCGGATCAACCCATTTTAGAATCAGCCTTATCTTTCGGCTGATCTTAAAAAGGATCATTGACCTCCGGGGGTGATTTTATACTTGACGATGTAGGGATTATCCTCTTTATCCCTCTCGACCGTAAAAAGGAAATCGCCGTGGATGAAGCCGAAAAAGGTGAAATACTTAATGCGGCTCCACCTATCCGATAGCTTGAGGTAGAAGCTCTCGATGTATTCCCCTTCCTGGCTGAAAACATCGATCAGGACACCTTTTTGTTCATCGACCGTGGTGGTGACCACCCAGAGATTATCCTTGTAGGCCAGCAATTGCTGGACATCAGGGATATACTTCTGTGGCGGTTTTCGGTAGACCTTATCGCCGATAATGACCGCATCCACGTTGATGACTTTATTCACCTCTTCGGTCAACTCCTGCTGTTTGTAATCCTGTCTCTTAAACGTCGCCGTGACCGCCTTTTTCTCCAGGTCCACTAGTTTGATCCCATACTCGGCTGTATTGGATGCAAAACAGTACCGGTCTTTCAGTTGGAGATAAAGAGAACTATCGATATCGATCATACCGAGTCCCTGGAGCTGGATGGCATAAACCTTTTTCGGGAAAGAGCACTTTTTTAATGGCTCTGCCACTCCTTTATCCGTGACCCGGTAAATCTTCTGCCCGACTTCGATTACCTGCTCGCCGCTTTTCTTGATCTCCGGGTACTCGGCACTCCAGAAGTAGAAATGGTCGCCATACAGGGCCAGGAGATTGTCAAATCCGTTCTGGATGCGAAACTCATTGACCAGTTTCCCATTGGTAGTCAAACGAATGATTTTCCCAGGGGTGGGCTGGAAGATGATGATTTCATTACCGATCACCCGGAAAGTCTTCGGGTTGCTCACTTCCCCGGGGCCCTCGCCCTGGCGGGGAAATTCTTTCACATACTCGCCTTGGGGGGTAAATTTGAGTATGCGATTGTAATCCAGCACATAGATGTTCTCTTCTGCATCTACCTCGATCTGCCGCTGGTAGGAATAATCGGGGTATTTGAAGTAGAAGTCGTCTTGAACATCGGAAAATTCAAGCACCTTCTCGAACCGGTAACTCTTCTCAACAATTCCCGGCTTTGCCAGCTTTTCAGCCGGGGCGTTTAAACTCATCGCTATAATCAGTGATATAAGTAAAAATGGGTACAACGCTTTCATGGTAAGGCCTCCTCTATTCGTTGGGCTTAGAAACAATATACCGCTTAACGAAAAATTTTGTTACAGGGGCCGGCGATACACCAGAAGGGGTTGCTTACGCAGCATTCGCCATCACATTTATCACCCTTCCCGCTGTAACACACGGCAGCATCCGTTTCCAGGTAAATTATCCCAAAAATGATGGTCAGGGCCAGGGCAATTATGATAACTCCACAAAACAGCCGCTTTTTCATGTTGGGTCTCCTTTTTATCCGGTATCTTTAAAGCTAAAGGATTATAGCGCATGGCCCGGCAATGCAGCCATCCGTTGTGACCTTACAGCATGGACCTTCGCAAGATATATCTTTCCCTATTTTACATGTTGCTCCCTGCAAGCGGATCACGTAAAAGCCAGTTACCAGGATTAAAACCAGGGACGCAAGCACAACAAACAACAGTGTTTTTTTCTTCATTCTTCCTCCTCGAATGTTTATTTTAAAATTTTATCGCACGGACCGGCCACGCACCCGCCGCCCAGGAGAGTCATACAGCACTCCCCTTCGCAATAACCCGAGCCATTAGCGGGCGTACATCGGGCAGATTCCAGCTTGATAATCGCTATTACTACAAGTATCGAAACCAGGATGAAGAGTATAGACCTTCTTTTCTTCATTTCAATACCTCTCCACATGGACCGGCGGTGCAGGTTTTACCTACGATTTTGCAGCATTCACCCGTGCATATCGATGTGCCTACCTGACATGTAGAGGCATTGACCAGGGATACGCCGATAATTACCAGGCAGAAGGTGATGGCAATAAAAAAGACTGATAACCATAATTTTCTTTTCATGTTACTTTTCCTCCAATTTTTTATTTTTATCTGGATATCTAACTTTGAGCCTATAGCATTCGGGGTGGTAGAAAAACCTGACGATTATCTCACCTGTACCCAGCAGGAAAAATTTTTCGATAGTCCCGCCGGCAAACAACGGTTTGATCAGGTACCGGTATTCGCCGGTGGGACTCATCACCAGGATGGTATCGTTCCCCAGCAAAAGGTAAAAGGTTGACTGTGATTCGTTATAAATGATATCTTTGATGATTACCGGCATCTGGATACCGTCCAGGTTCATCGAGAGGTAATCTTTGGCCTCTTTACTACCCGGCTTCCATAACGCCTTCTTTACAGGTTCCAGTCCAGGTAGGTCGATTACTTTTTTGAAGAGCAAATTGCCTTTCTTATCGTATTTTAGAACCAGGGGCATGAACAAAAAGCTAAGCCAAACATTATCGTCTTTATCCACGGCAATATTGACCCTGTTCATCGGGATAGTATAATATTTATCGGAGCTTTCGTATTTGTCCCCATAGATCTCCGAGGGTAGAACGAGTTTTCCAAATCCCGCCAATCTCTTTCCCAAAGTATCATATTCCGTTACCACCACTTTTAAAGTCGGAGTACCCAAAAGGACATGATAGGATGAATCGACGGCAAATCCCCAGGCCCGACTCTCCGCATTGAATCCAGCCAGGTACTTGCCGCCGGGATCCAGGCACTGGACCCTATTGATGCCTCTTCCCACAAAATCAAACACGTAAAAGTTTATTTTATTGTCTATGGCAAAATCCCTCGGATAATAGAACTCGCCTTTACCCTGGCCGATTCCCCCGATCTGGTGAACGATTTTTCCGTCTTTTATAGCCAGGATGCGGTGGTTATAAGATTCAAGGATAAAGGTGCTATCACCCTTCTGGATAAGTCCGGCGATTTCAGCCAATTTTAGACCCGGGAATGCTTCCGACAGGTCGGCTGGGTAAGTTATGATCTCTTCTCCAGGCACCTGCATACTTGTCCAGGAGAGCACGAATAAGACAAGCAACAGAAAAAAGGCCGGTTTCTTAGCGTAAGGCGCTTTTAAAATCAATTTTCCCTCCCTTAAAATCCCCGATAAAATCCAGGAAAGGTGCCAGATAAAGAATTTGATTAGATACAGATGTCAGGATAACCAGGCCACCCGATTCCGCTGAAGCCTTAAAATAACTATCTTCAATACCGGTAAGCTCCCCCACAGCCAGGAAAGCCCGGGTTTTAATACTGTAATAATTAATATTTTCTTGCACTTCGCTTTTGAAAAAATAGGAGCTAAACATTAAGCCCAGCGGTACTACAGGGGTCTTCCCTATCTCATCTTCCAGTTCTTTAAATTTCACGAGCTGGTTATGCAGGACGCAGGTAACGCAATTAGAGTTGAATACGAACCAGAGATGGGGGTTAAGCCCCGATGTTTGGGTAACCGGCATGGAAGTGCCCGGAGTCAAATCTTCTAAATCGATCACCGGAAAAGAATCGCCAACCTTAAGCTTACCCGTGGAATCCTGTTCCTGGTAGGCGATATCTCCCAGTAAGTATTTCTCACATAACTGCCTGACATCTTCTTCCCGGAAAAAGTAAAAGACAGCATCCAGTACCAGGCCGGGATTAATGATGAGCAAGCATTGTTCGGTCTGATCAAGGTCAAAGAACGCCTTCAAAGCGGCCCTATTCTCCTCGACAGGAAGGACCGGATATTTAAAATCTATATTCATATCCGGGTTTTGGGTACCATCCCGATCAAATGGCGTGATGAGCACAATGTTTAACCCGGAACTGCCAAATCTCTGTAATAATTTGTCGATATATTTAGCCAGGCTGAAGCCTTTCTCCAGGCTCTTTAAATAGATTACAAAGTTATACTTACCCCGAATTAGGCTTACTTTCTCTCCATGAAAATTCTTAAAAACAAGTTGGCCGATGATATCGCCGTTTTTGTAGGTTATCTTATTTTTTGATAGGCTCAAAATGACGGTCATTGAAATAATTAATATCAAAAAAATATAAAAAATATAACAATAAATCATTTTTATTGATTTAATTTTTTTACTGACGACTTCTAACACTTTCATTAATGTTCCTTCCTATTATGGCTCAATTTCTTTAAAACAAAAGGTAATTATAGCACAGGGAATTAAATTTTGTCAATAAACCTTTCAAGGAATTTTATCTCTCAGATAGGGGTTTAAGGAATCCTTGTTTAGAATAGGCCGGAAACGATTATATAATGATGTTCTGACGTTTCAGACGACGTGAAAACCCAATCACTGGGTACACCTTACCTGAATATCGCAAACACCCATTATTGCTACTTCTTGCTCATTTTACAAGAAAGTAAGCTATATGCAAATTATAGATATTTGTGCATCGAATGTTAGAATAAAAATTGATAAAAATCATATTATATAGTATTTTTTTAATAATCATAAAATTCAGGGTTTTAAAAAAAATAGCCTGAAAATGTTTTTCTATCCAGGTTCTTCCAAAAAACAGAACCTTAAAACCTTAAAGTCCTGTTCGGGAACCTATTCCTTTGGGTAATGGTCAAGCAGGGGAGGCGGCATCGGAGCTTTGATGGCCGCGGATACGATCAGGTGGTTTTCCCGAAACGCTCTTCCAGGTGCTTAACCTACCGGTTAATGTTTCGGCCACATTTTCCGATGGCGAGTCGGGCATAGACCTGGAGAGCATAGCTGTGACCCTCAACGGCACCGATATCACGGATACGATGAACATGACCAATGCACTGGTTATCGGCGAGATGGGCGATGAGGCGCTCTTTAACGACGGCGAGAATACATTGACCGTGAGCGTGGCGGATAAGGCCGGGAACCGGGCCGAGCAGAACGTTACTTTTACTTTTATCAAGATCGATGAAGAGAACCAGACCATCATCTATGGCCGGGTCTTCGACGTCTCCGCCGACCAGCCCCTGGCCGGGGCCATTATCAAGAGCAGCGGCAAGACCACCGAGAGCGATGGCGATGGTTACTTTCACCTGCTCTTCGGCCAGCAGGGGCTTTACGAATTGAGCATTTCTAAACCCGGCTATACCGAGGTCAACCGCAAGATATTCCTGGAACTGGGCCATGAGGGCATTGTCGATGACGCTTACCTAACGCCGCTCGATGCCAAAATAACGGCCATTGGCCCGGACGGGGGCACGGCCACAAATTCAGATGACAGCGTGGAATTGATTGTTCCTGCCGGGGCTTTGTCCGCTAGCAAGAATATCGGCATTACCCGGCTGCCGTCCTCTAAGGCTTTGCCCGGGGATTTGAATGCCGGGGACAATATCGACTACCCGATCAGCTTCCTCTTCTGTGCAGATTTACAACCCGATGGCCTGACCTTCAATCAGCCGGTTATCCTGCGGGTCAAGAATACCTGGGGCTTTGAGCCGGGCACACAGATTCCCTATGCCTTTTGGGATAAAGAGCACCAGAAATGGCAGCCGGTCAGCGGCAAGATGGCCACCGTCGATGCCCAGGGCCTTTACCTGGCCGGCGAGATCACCCATTTTTCCCAGTACGATATCAATGCGGCTGAATATGCGGCAAATGGCGATGGAAACCCCGATGGTTCATCCGGTCCTCCGCCAAAAAAGAAAAGGTGTGATGTCGGTTCCACTGTCGATATCCAGTCCGGGGAACTACTGAACCAGTTTTCTGTCCCGGGTATCGATATCCGCGGAGGGAACACGGGCTTGACCTTCATTTATTCATCGAAAACGGCTCATCCCAGCCAGGTTATTCGCCTGACCAACCGCCATTCACCCCTGATAAATACCCCATTGAAAGAGTCATTTACCATCGATTCGCCTTTAGTGAGAAGTATGGGTTCTTCAAGCAGCGGAGTCTCAAAGCCGGTGTTCCATTTCAAGCCCCATGATGTCGATTATAACACCTACGGCATGGGCACCTTGATGCTTTCCGGCAAGTACCCTTCCGGTCGATCAGTCAAGAATGGTTATCAGCAGGTCAAATATACTTTTTCAAATTCCTATCCGGGAGAGTACGGCGTTACCTCCAGGTGGGGCGGTCTGCCGACCCGTTCAACCGGGGTTAGGTCTTTGGAACCTGCCGTTTTAAAGCACGAGGAAACCATGAAACTCTTCATGGTCTCAAGGATAGATTCGTCCTTTGGCAAGGGGTTTTCGTTGGACGGGTTAAAAGAGCTATATTTCGATAGTTACCGGGCCGTCGTGGTTGAGTCGGACGGGAGTTATAATGAGTATGACCAGGGCATCAACTATGCTGAATCGAGATATGGATCAAGATTTCATTCAAGCAATATGCCCATGACCAATACGGCCAGCATGTTGACTGCACTTTCTGGCCAAATAGCCGGTCATGTACCCTCCAGCCGGTTTATGGTCAGCGGTGCGGGCGATGGTGCGGATCAGACATTCATCATCGACCTGGGCCAGAGGCGGGATATTGATGAGATCGGGTTATCTTTCCCCCAGTATTGGACAGAGGTCAACGT
>Ga0315287_10007171_pt1 | contig 11154 bp, 10 predicted proteins | sample YL17G11_0_MG_FD_205037 | JGI IMG/M metagenome (GOLD analysis project Ga0315287, IMG submission 205037) | Sediment microbial communities from Yellowstone Lake, YNP, Wyoming, USA - YL17G11_0 | ecosystem: Environmental > Aquatic > Freshwater > Lake > Sediment | place: USA: Wyoming | collected...
TGTCTCTCTCCTTTCTCCCCCCCCCCACCACCACCACCACCACCGCCACCAAACTCCTGCGCCAACCCAACAGTCCTCTCCGACGCCGTCCCGCTCGTCGCCTCCCGCGCCCTCGTCTCCGAGGCCCCCGAGCTCCTCTCTACGGGGTTCGCCGCAGACCCGCGCGGGCGCGCCAAAGCCCTCTCGAACGCCCTGGAGCTCCTGCACCCGCAGCGCGCCGCCTCGTTCGAGGCCAGCGGCGCGGCGCCCGCGAGGCTGCGCCGGGCGCTTGCCGCCGCCTACGAAGCCTGCGAGGAGTGGGGCGCGGCCGCGAGGGCCCTGGCGGGCATCGACGTGGAGTCGGTCGGGGCGGCAGCAGCCGCGGCGGCGGAGGCAAAGCAGGGCGAGCCGGCTTCGGGAGCGGCGGCGGCGGCTTCGAAGCCGACTCCCTCCCTCGCCCCCGCGACGGCCGAGAAGCTCCGCCACTGCGTCCGCGTCGCCATGCTCTTCCTCGAGGACGAGGACGCCGGCTCCGCCGAGAGCTACGTCAAGAAGGGCGCGCCGTTCGCCGCAGCACTGACTTCCGCCGCCGCCGAGGCGAGGAGCAGCTCCTCTTCGCGGAAACCCGACGAGGCGGCGGCGACGGCTGACCTTGGGCTCGAGCTCCAGTACCGTTCCTGTGCCGCGCGCGTGCTGGACGCGAGGCGCGACTTCACGCGCGCGGCAGCGGCCTACGCGACGCTCTCTCGGGCGCGGAAGGGGTCCTTGGGCGGGGGGGCCAGGGCTCCGCCGGTATGGAGGAGTTTATGGTTTCTTTCTTTCTTTCTTTTTTACGAGAGAGGTCGAGCGAGAGGTTTGGACGACGGAAACTCGAAAGACAAAAACAAACTCACCTCTCTCTGCTGTCTCTCCGGTCAACTTTCCCACCGCCACTCTCAACCACAGGAGCTCGTCTCCGACGCAGACCTCGACGCGGCCCTCTCCGCCGCGGTCACTTGCGCCGTCCTCGCCCCTCCGGGCCCGGCGCGAACCCGCGTCCTCGCGGGACTCGGCCGCGACGAGCGCTCGGCGAGGCTGCCGCTCTCCGGGGTGCTCGCCAGCGTGCGCTCCCAGAGGCTGCTGACGAGGGAGGACGCCGCCGCCCTGGACTCGGCCCTGACGATGCCGCACCACCGGGCCGTGGGCGGCGACGGCGCGACGGTCCTGGAGCGCGCCCTTCGCGAGCACAACCTCTCCGCGGCCGCGGGGGTCTACGGCGCCCTGACGCTCGAGGCGCTCGGGGAGCTGCTGGGGCTCGGCAGAGGGGCGGGAGCAGGGGGGCGGGGCGGGAGGCAAAAGTCCGCGGCGGAGGAAGCTGTGAGTCGGTGGAGGACGCGTTGCAGGGGGGGGGATCTCGAGGTCGGGACTTTCCATCGGGAGCGGGGGGGGGAACTCACCTCTGTCGACTTTTCCAACGAAAAAAAAACCCAACCGTCGAAACAGGAGGCCATGGCGGCCAAGATGGTCGCCGAGGGCCGCCTCAGGGCCACGATCGACCAGGTCGACGGGATCATCACGTTCGAGGAAGAAGAGGCGCAAGGAGGAGGAAGTGCGGGAGGAGGTTTGGGAGCAGGAGGAGCAGAGGGAGAAAACGAGGACGAGGGCGGCGACGACGCGGCGGTCGCGGCGCTGTGCGAGGGCCTCGACGTCGTCGCCGCCGCGGTCGCCGTCGGGTGATTTATTTTCCTTCTACTTCTCTGCTTTTTTTGTTTTTGTTCCCTATCTTTATTTCAAACTGTTTGTGTGTGTAGCGTAGCAGCAGCAGCGTCTCTTCTTCTTTTTTTGCAGTTTCTGAAAATCTGATCGTTGCTTTCGTTTTTTTCTACAGTTTCTGTCGTTTTTCCGTCTCTTTGCCGAAAAGCAAAAAACAAACAACTCCTCCCCCTCCCCCTCTCTTTCTACTTCTTCGCCGCGGCCGCAACGTCCGCGGCCCTCTCCCTGTCCAGCAGCTCGTCGATCGCCGCGTCCTTCCGCTCGAGAGAGGCCCAGCTCCCCGACCGACCGTGCCCGGGGAGCAGGTGCAGGAAGCCAAGAGGCTTCAGCCCGGACTCGACGGAGTCGAGCAGATGCGAGAACGAGAACCAGCAGAAGTCGCGGTAGCTGTCGTTCGTTTTCGGTGTGGTATTTTTGTTTTTCATTTTTGGAGGAGAGAGGAAGGAGAGATTGGGTTTGAGTGCAGAGGGAGAGAGAGAGACGATGACGGAGAGAGCGAAAAAGAGAAAAGGGGGGGGGGAGTGTTTCTCCAAGAAAAAACTCACGCATGGAGCCTCGGCGACCCGTCCTCCGAGAACCACCCCGCGTTGCTCCCGCAAGAGACCACATCCCCGGAGAAGAGGGCCTTCGAAGGAGCGTGGAGCATCGCGACGCAGGCCTCCGTGTGCCCCGGCTGCAGCACGAAACGGACGTCGCCGTCGCCGGCCTCCCCTCCCTCTCGCCCCTCCTCCCCTCCTCGGCAGTCGCGCAGGGTCCAGGGCCCGCTCCCTTCGAGCTTCGCCTCGACTGCGTCCGTGCCCTGCTTCGCGTTGCATTCGAGCGAGTGCATGACTCGCCGCGAGCCGAGCCTCGATGCCCAGCGCGCGTGGTCGGCGACGTCGTCCCTGTGCGTCAGGAAGATGAACTCCGCTCCCCCGAGGGCCTGGATCTTGGAGGCGAGCCTCGCGTCGAAGCGAGGGGAGTCAACCATGATGTTGCCTCCCTCGTCCTTGGGCCGCAGAAGCAAGTAGGCGGAAGCGCCGAACGATTTGCCCGAGGTGTACCCCAGAAACAGCACGGGGGGCCCGCCCTCAGAGGCGGGGACGACGCCTGGGACGGCGCAGGGGAGGAAGGTCGCGGCGGTGGCTGCGACCGCCGAGAGCTCGAGGCCCTCGGCGTGGATAGAGGCCGTCGGGCACGAGATCAGGGCCGCGGCAGCCGCGGCGGTAGTCGGGTCTCCGAGCGACGAGGGAGAAGAGGCGGGAGGCTGGCAGTGCACCGCGCTCTGCGGCCCGATTTTCGAAAAGGTCTCGGGAGCGATTCGGCGGCAGACGTCGCAGTTGATGCAAGACGAGTCGACGTAGAACGCTCCAGGAGCATTCTCCGGCCTCCTGACGCGCTGGTTCTTTTTTTGGGAGGCGGCGGCGGCGACGGAGGCCGCGGCGGCGGAGGGGTCGGAGTAGGAGTAGGCGTCGTTGGGGGAAGCTGCGACGACGACGACACAGCGTCGAAAGGAAGCCGAGGAGCCGAGGCGAACAGTGCGCGGCGGCGAGAGCATCGTTCGTTCTTTTCTAGTGCTGCTGCTGGAATCCTTCTGATGTTCTTTTGTCGATGTGGGGTCAGTCTGGGCAAACCAGCGCAAACGAGAGAGCCGGAGACGGGAGATGCGGGTGGGGAAATCAGATATGGTTTGTGATTGAAGCTTCAGTCTCCAAGGGGAAAAAACGAGAGTCTCTCTCTCTCTGTAAGATCCCTCCCGAACCCGCACAAAGAGGGGGGGGGGGGGACAAAAATATTGGATCATCGAGTTCTCTTTTTCTTTTACACTGTTTTTTTTTTTGCATTTCGTTTTGTCATTCGCGCGGTCGGGGAGAGGAAAGTAAAGAGGGAGAAAGAACGATCACTTGTCCCCGAAAAGCAGCCCCAGGACGAGCCTCGAAGGGTTGACTCTGGCCAGCGCCGCCACGGGGCTCAACCCCACGAGGGCGATCGCCGGCCACAGCGCCAGCTGCGCCCTCCGCGGCCCCACGGAGGGAAGCGCTGCGTAGCCGAGGAAGGCGAGATACCAGTAAGCGGCCGCGCTCGCCGCGACGAGGGCGTTGCTGAGGAGACTCGAAGCGAAGAGCGAGAGAGAGGATTTCGGCCGCGCCAGCAGCAGCGGCAGCAGCAGCACTTGGCCGCAGAAGAGCACGAGGGCGACGGCTGAGAAGGCGTTGGCGTGGACGTCGAAGCAGTAGGCGAGCTCGATGGGCTCCGACGCGTCCGCGGAAGAGGAAAAAGAAGAAGAAGAAGAGGAAGAGGAAGAGGTCGGAGCCCCTGCTGCTCCTGTTGTTGTCCTCGTCTCGCTCTCTCCGCTCCCTCCGCCTCCTCCTCCCCCGGGCCCCGACGAGGCCAGGGCCCCGTTCGCCAGGGACCACCCGACCACAGACACGACGAGCCCGGAGCCCAGGAAGCCCGCGACGACGGCCAGGACGGTCCCCCGCACGGCGGCGCCGACGCCGGGCGCGAGCGCGGCCGCGTGCGCCAGCGCGCCGCCGAGGGAGACGCCCGCCACCAGCAGCGAGAAGGAGGGGTCGTCCCGCGCCCACCTGCCCTTAGACTGCCTGTGGTAGCTGATGTGCCTGTGCGCCGTCCTGGGGCTCGTCAAGAGCTGGAGCAGGAACCACAGGGCGTACCTTTGTGAGTCGGTGTGGCGTTTTCGTTTTCGGGGTCGAAAAGAAAGAAAGAAAAAAAAGTGAGTCCGATCGGGAATTGACAAAGCTCTTCTCTCTCTCTCTCTTTCTCTCTCTTCTCCTTGCCGTTCCCTCTCAAATCCGACGCACTCAAAGTCCAGTTGTTCCACCGAGAGGTTCCGCCATCGCAAGGCTCTCTGCTGCCAGGACGAGGAGGAGAAAGGCGCCGCCGCGGCCTGGCGGCCTCCTCCGAAAGGAGGCGAGCTCGTCGGCAGCATCGAGTTCGAAAAAAGTGGCGTGACGCGCTCTGCTCAGGGCCACAAATCGATTTCTATTTCTCCGCTGAAAAAACTCGACCATCTCTTCCAAAACCGACCTCTCCTCCCCTCCGTCCCTCCCCTTTCGTTGCATGCGAGATACCTCGACGGGCTCGGCCCCCCCTGCTTCTGCCTCCTGTCGCTACGCTGACGACGACTCTGAAGAACGACGAGACTTGTCTGTCTTTGCTTCCGCCGACGGCTGCAGTAAGCACCATTCCCTCCTTCGACCGCGCTCCTTCCTCGCGCCGCCAAACGGCAGCCCCTCTTTCCACGGACCGCGCTCCCTGTCTTATGCGAGGTCCTTGTTCGTGCTCAATCGCGGCAAGGGCTGAAGCAGAAGAAGACTCGTCGTCGTTCGCGTCGTCGGCGTGAAGAATTAGAAACCAACAGAGATTGACTCGGCTCGACACTTTTTTATCAAAAAGAAAACGAAAAGACAACGATGGCCACCATCAACATCGGCTCCGAGAACGCCTCGGACGTGTTCTACAGGTGCGGTTGTGCCACGGGGCAGTGGGAAGGAAAAAGAGAGGAGAGAGGATGGAGAGAGGGGGGGGAGAAATCGAGAGACGAGTCGAATGCTCGTCTGTGTTTTTTTCGCTTCGCTGTCGTCGGCGGCCGAAGAAGGCATCGATCAACTCTCACGCTCACGCTCACGCTCTTCTCTCTTTTCGCGCCTGCTCTACTTTTTCCTCCGCCAATCCCCATCCTCATCATCACGACAGGTACAAGATGCCGCGCCTCCAGGCCAGGGTGAGCTTGTTTTAGAGATGGAAACAGAGAAGGAACGAGAGAGAGAGAGAGAACAGGAAGAGAGCGGCGTCTCTTTTGCCTTGCGAGCGCTTCCTCTTCTTTCACTCACCTCTTCTTCCTCAACCTCGACCCTCCCCCCCCTCCCTCAACCCCCCCTCCCCCCCCCCCCCTCACACACACACACACTTCTCCCAACACCAGATCGAGGGCCGCGGCAACGGCATCAAGACCAACGTCGTCAACGCCGTCGACATCGCCAAGGCCCTCGAGAGGCCGCCCGAGTACCTGGTCAAGTTCTTCGGGTGCGAGCTCGGCGCGCAGACGAAGTTCGACCGCGGGCAGGGCACGTCCATCGTCAACGGCGCGCACGACACCTCGAAGCTCGTCGAGCTGCTCGAGGGGTTCATCAAGAAGTACGTGCAGTGCTTCGCGTGCGGCAACCCCGAGACGGTGGTGAAGATCAAGCGCGACGCGATCTTCCTCAAGTGCAAGGCCTGCGGCCACGTCTCCGACGTCGACATGCGGCACAAGCTGACGACGTTCATCCTCAAGAACCCGCCCGAGGACTCGAGCTCCAAGGCCGAGAAGAAGCTGAAGAGGCTCGAGAAGGAGAGGCTCGCCGGCGCCGGCGACGGAGAAGGCGACGGAGGCGACGACGACTCTGCCGCCGCCGCCGGAGGCTCCGAGGGCAGGAAGAAGGAGAAGAAGAAGAAGAGCAAGGACGGGAAGGAGGAGAAGAAGAAGAAGAAGTCTTCCTCTTCTTCGAAGAAATCCGCCGACGGCTCCGAGGCCGGGCAGAGCAGCACCAAGGGCGGCGACGACGACGACGACGAGGGCGGGAGCGGCAGCGGCAGCGGAGGTAACGACGACGACGACGACGTCGTTTGGAGCACCGACACCTCCGCCGCCGCCGCCGCCGCCCGCGCCGCCGAGCAGCTATCTTCGGCCATGGCCTCGATGGTGATCCCCGTCGCCGAAGAAGAAGCCGCGAAAGAGAAGAAAAAGGCCGAGGAGGAGGCCGAGGCGAGGGAATCTCTGTTCGCTGCCGCCGCCGCCGCGGTCTCGGCCGCCGTCGCCGCCGGGGCGACCCCGGCCGCCGTCGCCGCCGCGGCCTCCTCCGCGGTCCCGGCTCCTCCCGGAGGCGCCGCGGGCGCCGCCGCCGCCCTCGCCCAGGCCCTCCTCATCGGCGAGGCCGCCCCGGCGCGCCTCTCCGCCGCCGCCGCCGCCGCGCTCCCTGCCTTCAAGGCCTTTGTCGCCTCCAAAGCCAACGGCGCCGCCGCCTCGACCGCCGCGGCGCAGATCGCGCTCCTGGTGGGGATCGAGCGCGCCCTGGGCGTCGCCGCCGCTCCCTCGAGGGCCAGGGAGGCGGCGCTGGCGCTCAAGGAGCTCTACGACGGCGACGTCGTCGACGAGGAGATACTGGTCGGCTGGAGCGCCAAGGGCGACGCCGGCGCCGTGCTGGAAATCTCGAAAGAGGTCGCCGAGGAGGTGAGGAAGGGCGCTGCGCCGTTCATCTCTTGGCTGGAGGAGGCCGAGGACAGCAGCAGCGACGAGGAGTAGGGAGTTTGAAAGAGAGGTCGAGAGAGGCAGGGGCGCACGGTATGTTGTCTTTTTGCTGGTTTTCCTTGTGTGAATGAAACAAAGAGAGAGGTTGCGAGAGAATGAAAAAAGAGGAAAATTTACATTTCTCGGAGAGCGAAGAACAAGAAAGAAGAAACTCAGCACCATGTCCCGCGGCCCGGCCCTCTCTGCGGCCCTGGGCGGAGGCGCCGCCCTCTTGGCCCTCGTCCTCGCGGCGCTCGTCGTGTTCCCGCTCGATAAAGACGTCATCGTGGCGCCCCTCGCCAGGGACTTGAGAAAAACGCCGGCGTCGGCGCCGATCGACGCAAAGGGGTACAAGAGGGAGACTGTGCTGTTCCCGCTGCTCGGAGGTGATGAGTGATTTGCGTTTGTCGATTTTGGATGGGAGCTTCTCCTCCGTTGGATCACGGGTCGAGTGAGAGAGAAAAGGAAGGAAGGAGAGTAGAGAGAGAGAGAGAATGAAGAGAGAACGATTCAAACGGAGCAAGAGCATTCGTTTTTCGTTTTTCTCTCTCTCTCAACCTCGGCCTCCCACCACCCCCTCTCTCTCAACCAAAAAAAAAAACAGAACAAGGAGAGGCCTGGCTCTACACCCCCAAGCACCCCCTCGACGGACCCTCTACGCGACCCCCCGTCGTCGTCATGGCCCACGGGATCGGCGCCCAAAAGGAGATGGGGCTCCACGAGTTCGCCGCGACGTTTGCCGAGAGCGGGCTGGCGGCCTTTGTCATCGACTACCGGTGCTTCGGCGGGTCGGGAGGGGAGCCGAGGAACCACGCCTCTCCAAAGAGGCACGTCGCGGACCTCGTGGCGTCGGTGGAGTATGTCAAGGTGAGAGATGAGAGGGAACAAGATGTTTTCCTTCGGGCTTTAACTTTTTTTCGGAGTTTTCTTTCGTCGCCGACCTCCGAAAAAACTCTCACCTCTGGGGGGGAAAAAACGAAACAAAAAACGTAGGCCTCTCTCTCCGACCGCGTCGACCCTGACCGCGTCGCCCTCTGGGGCTCCTCGCTTGCGGGCGGCCACGCCATCGTCGCCGGCGCCGCTCTCGGGGACAGGGTCGCCGCCGTCGTGTCGCAGGTGCCCCATCTGTCAGGCAAGGCGGCGTCGAAAGCGAACCTGAAAAAGAGGGGGCCTCTGGGAGTGCTGCGCCTCGGGGCCGCCGCCGTCCTCGACTCCCTTCGAGCCCTAGGGGGCTTACCTCCGGTCTACGTGACCTTGGCGGGGAAGCCGGGGCAGCTCGCCTTCATGCAGCTGGCCGACGACGAACTCCGCGAGTACTTTGCCAAACACCCTCCCCCTTCCTCCGCCGCCGCCACTTCTTCCGGTGCCTCCTCTCCTTCTTCTTCCGCTTTGTCTGCTTCTTCTCGCCCGTATCAGGGAGGGTGGCAGAATAGGATCCTCGCAAGGTTCGCGCTCGAGATCGCGCGGTACGAGCCCGGGAGCTACGTGCGTAAGCTGAAGGCTCCCTTGCTGCTGGTCGTCGCGAAGCAGGATACGCAGTGCCCTCCCGAGGCCGTCGCCGCCGTCGTCGAGGCCGCGAGGAAAGAAAATGCCGCTTCTTCATCTCCGCTCGACGTGACGGTCGAAGAGATCGACGCGTCGCACTTCCAGGTGTACCAGGGCGAGAAGCATGAGCTGGCGAAGGCGAAGGAGCTCGAGTTCCTGGTTGGGAGGCTGCGGAAAAAGGCGTGAAGAAAGAAAGAGAGACAGAGAGAGAATGAGAAAATTTAGAGGAAATTCGTACGAAAAAAACACTTTCGATTTGCTTTTTTCTTTTTCCGCTCTCTGTCTCTCTCTCTGTTGTCTCTCTCTCTCTCTGTTGTCTCTCTCTCTCTCTCTCTCTCTCTCTTTCGCCCAATCGGCGAAAGTGCGGCGTGTGCGGTGGTGTATGCTCTGCCGTGGAGCGAGCACCGTCTCCGTCGTCGCGAGGGCAGCAGCAGCAGGGGGAGCAGCAGTGGCGACTACTAGGATGAGGACGGCGGCGGCGACATGCTCGTCCTCGCACGGCGTCGTCGGCTTTGCCGCATCGTCGATCCCTCGCCCGCCTATTCCTCGTGCCGCCCTCTCGACGGATCGCGATCTCCCTGCTGGGTCGCAAGGAGCGGAGTCGCGATCTCGACGTGCCGCCTTTGCTTCATCTGCGTCGATCTCTCCCCCCCGGGGGAGGCGGCGACGGCGCGATTTCTCGACGGCTTTTCCGGCGGCGCTCTCGGCGACCCCGGCGGGCTCCTCGACCCCTCTGTCTCCCCCACTGCCCGGCGCTCCTCCCTCTCCTCCTTCTCCGTCCTCGCCGTCGGACTTCCTCCTCCCGCCGATGCGCCTCCCCCCGGGCGAAGTCCACGTCTGGTGGCTGCTGGAAGGAGGAGAACAACAGAGGGACGGGAACGACGACGACGGCGAGGGCGACGACGGGCTGTTCGCGAGGGGCGTCGACGGGGAGGTCGTCGGCGCGTCGCCGCTGCTCGAGGCCGCGGCGCGGCGCCTGCTCCCGGAGGAGGAGCGGGGAGGGAGCGGGCCCTCTCCTCCGCCGCCGTCCTCGTCTCCCTCCCGCTCCTCCTCCCCTCTCGAAGCCGCCTCCAGGGCCCGCACGCTCGCCTCGAGGGTGCTGGTGCGGTGGGCCCTGGGGAGGTACGCGGGGGTCCACCCGTCGGGCCTGCCGATGGGCAAGGGGGCCAACGGCAAGCCGGCGCTCCTCGCCCCGGCCGCGCCGGCGGGCGACGGCGGCGGCGGCGGGGCCTCCGCCGCCCCCCCCGCCCTCGAGTTCAACGTCACCCACACCGAGGGCCTCCTGGGCGTCGCGGTCTCGGCCCCGGGGTTCGCCGTGGGGCTCGACGCCGAGCTCTGGTCGCGCGCGCCGCGGCGCGGCGCGCTCGCGCTCGCGCGCGCGAGGTTCGCGCCGGCCGAGGCCGCGGCGCTGGCCGCGCTGCCCGAGGGCCCGCGGAGGGACGCGGAGTTCAACGCACTCTGGACGCTGAAGGAGGCCGCGCTCAAGGCGACGGGGAGCGGGCTCGGGGGCGCCCTGGGGCCGGGGCTGCGGGGCGCGGAGTTTGAGCTTGCCGGCGGGGGCGGGGGCGCGAGCGCCGCTCCTTCCTCTCGCTCTTCGTCCTCCCCCTCCTCCTCCTCCTCCTCCTCCTCCTCGTCGTCGTCGTCGTCGTCGTCGTCGTCTCGGCGCGCAGCGCTCGAGGCCGCCGTCCCTGGGCTCCCGATCCCGAGGGCGGGCTCCTCTGCTTCTTCCTCTGCCGCCAGCAGCAGCAGCAGCAGCAGCAGCAACTGCAGCAGCAGCAGCAGCAGCAGCCCGCTGGCGCTGCTCGCCCCCGGGGAGATCCGGTACAAGGGGGGAGGAGGAGAGGGGCGGGGACAGGCGGGAGGAGGCTGGGACTTCGTGCTCCTAGCGCCGACGGCGAGGCACGTCGCGGCCCTCTGTGTCGCTTCCTCTCCTTCCTCCTCTTCCCCCTGCTCCTCTTCTTCCTCCTCCTCTTCTTCCTCTGATCCTCCTCCTTCGTCGCCTCCACCCTTGAGGGTCCGGGTCTGGAGGGCCGACGTCTCTGCGGCGGGGGAGGGAGGGAGGCGAGGAGGAGGAGGGTTTGGGTCCGAGATGCCGCGCGGCGCGGCGGCGCTGGCGTGCTCCGTGCGCCCCTCTCCTTCTTCGCGTTCGTCGTCTTCTTCGTCCTTATCGGAAGGAGGGGGAGGAGGTCGCCTAAAAGCAAGCGAAAACAACTGTAAATGAATATCTCCGTTACAACACGAAAAAGCAGACGAGCGAGGGGAAGAAAAACCCCGTCCTCTTCACCTTTCCCTTTTTTATCTTTCTCTCTCTCATCGTGGAGGCGGCGGCGGCGCTGCTCCTCCGCCGACCCTGTCCCTCGGGATCAGCCGGAGCTCCGACCCGTGCTTGAGAAAGACGTTTCCGGCCGACTGCGAGGGGTTGATGCCGACGCCGTCGTTGGTGATGATGGCCGAGGTGGCGGGCGGGACCTTGAACTGGGTTGAAGAGTTTTTTTTTCCGTTTCGGGTTTTTTTTCGACTAGGAGGGTTGAGAGACACGAGGAGAGAGAGAAAGAGAGAGAGAGAGAGAGAGAGAGAGAGAGAGAGAGGGAGAGAGAGCGAAAACGAGC
>Ga0315287_10007172_pt1 | contig 11154 bp, 7 predicted proteins | sample YL17G11_0_MG_FD_205037 | JGI IMG/M metagenome (GOLD analysis project Ga0315287, IMG submission 205037) | Sediment microbial communities from Yellowstone Lake, YNP, Wyoming, USA - YL17G11_0 | ecosystem: Environmental > Aquatic > Freshwater > Lake > Sediment | place: USA: Wyoming | collected...
AGCCGGGCTCGCGCCAGCGGCCGCCACTGCGGCCAGCAGTCTGCGCACGGACTCGGAGTCCTTGGTCACCGCGCCGCTGATGATGTCGCCGGCGCTGATGCGTCGCTGGCCGTAGAATTCGGCGTTCGCGCTCCTGTCGATCGAGATGACGGTGCCGTCCAGAGAGACGCCCGCGAAGACGCCGCTGTTGCGCGAATAGGAATAGATCTCGGCGCCGCTGAACGTGGCGTCGGTGGCCGCCGAAGCGGAGCGACCTACCGGGCCGGCCGCCACCGAGGCATCCGCCCCGAGCGTCAGCTTGCCATCGGTGATGCCCTCGATGCCCGAGCGGGTGGTGAATACCAGTACCAGGTCGGTGGATTGCACCCCGATCTGCCAGCCGAAGCTGCCGCCGGCGAGCGAAATGAACACGGGATTGCTGAGCCGGCCGGTCGAGTCCCGCACCAGCAGCACGCCCTTGCCGCCGCGAAAGCCGAACCCGAAGGCGCCTTTCTTGACCTCGGGCAGGATCGCGATGCCGAAGGCACGACTGAGCAGCCGGTCGGGGATGTACTGGTCGCGCTGGCCGCGCAGTTCTTCCATCACCTGCGTCGCGATGATGACCCGGGCCTCCGGACGGCCCTGCGCCGAGGCCGGAGCGGGAAGCGCGAGCGACGCGACGGCGAGCGCGAACCAAGACCAGGGTGAAAAGGCCAGTCGTGAGAGGCGAAACGGCATCATTGATCCCCTTAGGATGTCCCGAAAACGGACCCGAAGCTTAGCGCATGCGGGTCAGACGTTGGACGCCGGCGAGCCAGGAAGGTTCGCCGCTGGGGATCGAAGGCGACGCTAGAACCAGGCTGAGACGAACACCTGGATGATGCTGGCGTCGAGCTCGTAGAGCGGTTCGGTGCCGGCGCGGCCGCCTGCCGTGACGTCGCGGAAGTCGTCGTAGCTCACCATCATGTAGTCGTAGCGCAGGTTCACCGTGCCTTTCTCTAGCCACGGCATCCGCCCGACACGGAACTCCCAACTGGCACCCACGCCAATGGTGTTGCCGGTATAGGTGGCGAGTTCTTTGTCGCGGCCCTGGAAGTTCAGCGTGTTGCGGCGCGGGAAGAGGTCGCGATAGAAGTCCGCCGCGTTCTGCGTGTAGTAGCGGTAGCGCGCGTCGAACACCCAGTTGCCGAAGGCCGGCTGGGTGTAGCCGAGCTGCACGGTATGCGCCTGCACGCCCCAGGTGTCGGTGTAGAAGCGATAGGTGCCGTCGACCGCCGCGCGCCACCAGGGGAGCGAATACTTCAGGCGTGCCGAGGCCGAGTTGCTCGTCTTGGTGCGCGGATAGACTTCGGGCGCGAACGAGAAGCCGCGCGGCGACGTCGGGTCGGCGTAGCGGATCTGCCGGTAGGGGTTGTTGAGATAGCCCTCGTCGGTGACGAGTTCATAGGCGACCACGCCGAGCAGGTCGCGGGTCAGCACCTGAGTCAGGCTCGCGCTCCAGCCGCGCGAGTCCATGTCCTGCTGGAAGGACGGATCGCGTTGCTTGGCGCCCGTGACCGGGTCTTTCACGTTGCGGAAGACCTCGTTCATCCCGCGGCGGAAGCCGAGCGAGATCGTGGTCAGGTCGCCGAACATGTCCTGGCTGACGTTGAAGTAGGCCGTTTTCGCGAGGTAATCGGACTCCTCGCCGTCGATGTAGCCGATGCTGTAGGTCGTCTTGCCGCGCAGGTAGTCGACCCCGAGGCTCATCTGGGTGCGCTCGTCCGTGAACGGACTGGCGGTGGAGAGCACGTCGATCGACGCGGACGAGACCATGTCGAGGAAGTAATTCGCGACGACCGAGACCTTGTCGCCGACTTTCTTGCGCACCAGTACCGAGGGTCCGTCGACCACCACGCCACCGCCGTCGTAGCGATGGTAGAGCACGTCGGCGCGATCCTCGGGCAGGACCGCGGCCGTGGCCGGGGGCGCGACCCAGGCGAGTGCGAGCGCCACGGCGCCCGCGAGCAGCGTGCCGAACGCGACGCGCCGCCTCGCCGCAACGGCAGTGGCGGCGCCCATCAATTGCATCCGCAACCGCCGCCGGCGCTGCCCATCGCGCCCCGAGCGCCTTCGCGCAGCTCGAAGACGTGGTCGAGATACGCCCCGGACACCGGGTCGCGCTCGAGCGCCATGATCGGGTCCGCGAGGCGCTCGCGCTCGTAGGGCTTGACCCAGGGCTCGATCGGCTTGCAGCCCGCCAGCAGCAGTGCCGCGACGGCAAAGGCGAGGCCGGTGAAACGGCGCATCGCGCGGCTCACCTGGGCTGCGGTGTCCGGGGTCGGGGTGCTCATGCGTTCCTCATTCGCGGATCAGCTTCCGCACCTGGTCGAGGTACTCGTTCTCGTCGCCCGGTCGATAGCCCTTGTGCAGCACGCGGGCGTTGCCCTTGCGGTCCACGATCACGGTGGTGGGCATGCCCTGCACGTTGTACAGCTTGGACACGCGGCTCTCGGCGTCGAACGCCACCGGGAACGAAACCGGCGTGGCCTGCAGGAATTTCTCGGCGCCCTTGGAGTCCGGCTCGACGTTGACGCCGATCAGCGTGAAGCCCATGCCCTTGTACTTCTTGTACATGGCATCGAGCAGCGGCATCTCCTGGCGGCACGGGCCGCACCAGGTCGCCCAGAAGTTGATCAGCACGACCTGGCCCTTGTACTGGGACAGGGACAGGTTGGTGCCGCCGCGCGCCGGCAGCGTGAAATCCGGTGCGGGGCCATTCGCGCCCGCCGCGCCGCCGATCGAGGCGGCCGCTGCGTCGGCGAGCGCCGCCCGCGGCGACACGAAGACGACCGCGGCGAGCAGTCCGAGGGCGAGCGAGGGCAGGGCGCGGCGATTGAAAGTGCTGTTCACAGGTGTTGCTCCGTGTACTTCCGACGCGGGGGCCGTCAGAAAAATGCGGTCACGCCGATTCGCGCCTCGAGGTTGTTGGTCAGCTTGTTCGTGCCGAAGATGTCGGACTCGAACAGCCGGTCCTGCACATCGATGTGCAGGGTCAACCAGTCGGTGGGCAGCACGCGGTAGCCCGCGCCGAAGTTCACGGAGAACTTGTTGTCCCCGGCGAACTTGACGCTGCCGATGCCGCCCAGCACATAGAAGGCACTGTTCATGGCGAGGTTGCGACCGATGAAGACCTCGCCCGGCAGGAAGTTGTACCCAAAGGACAGCGAGTAATATGTGAGCCGCCTCTCATCGCCCAGGTTCAGCGGGTCTGAACCCGGGTTCAGCAGTTCGAAGCTGGTCTTGCCGAGGGTCGTGCGGCCGATGTTGCCCTCGAAGAAGAAATCCTCGGTGATGTGGTACGCCGCCTTCACCCCATAGGCGGGGTTGGTGCCGAAGTCCTCGACGCTGAGCACGCCGTACCAGGGACCGACCTCGAAGTTCTCGGTGTCGATCTTGTTGCGCTGGATGGTGCGGCGCTCGACCTCGGGCTCGATGACCCGCGGCGGTGCCGTGGCGGCCGCGCTGGCCTCCGCCTGCTCGACGCTGTCCACCACGCTCGGCGCGGTCCCGGCGCCGGCGGCCTCGCCGCGACCCCACCATGGCCACTTCAGCGACGCGCAGCCGCTGAGACCCACGAGCGCGACGGCGGCGACCGCCAGCGGCCGCGTCAGAAGAAGAACGCGAGACCGACTTTCCATTCCTTCAGCTCCTCATTGTCGTTGCGGCTCGTGAATACGATGCGCTCCTTGAACTCGCCGCGCAGGAAGAACCGGCGCGTGAGGTAGAAGCGGGCGCCGATTCCCGCGTAGGCCGACTGGTCCGTGCGGTCGACCAGGTTCGGTCGCTGCGCGTCCTGGTCGACGCGGAACAGGCCGCCGCCGAACGTGACGAATGGTGAAAACCGCCATTCCGGTGCGAACACGTGGCTGACACCCGCCTCGACCATGTAGCCGCTGCGCTGTTCGCCGAGATACTGGGAGGCCGACACCTCGACCTTCAGGTTGTCGTTGATCGAACGGGCGCCGTAGAACGAGACCAGGTTCGCCCCGTCGAAGTCGCCTGCGAAGGCGCCGAGTTCCCAGCCGTGAGTCTGGTAGCCGCTGCGGTCGCCGAGCTCGACCTTGAACCTGGAGCCGTCGGCGAGCAGCGCGTTCTGCAGGTCGCGGGCCGCGGCCCACCCCTCGACGCCGCGCGCCGTGCGCACCTTGAAGTAGTCGGTGCGGCGGAAGATCACGTCGAGGCTCTCGCCGCGCGCCACCACCTGGGTGACCGGGTAGCCGCGACCCGGACCGGTGCGCAGGTCGAGGTAGGGCGCGGCGACGAACAGCTGAAGCAGCTTCAGTTCGTCCGCGCGCACGCCGGCCGGCGGGTCGGCGGCGACGGCCGCAACGGGGCCGGCGATACACGACACCGCAACCAGCGCGCAGGCCGCACGCCCGACTACCTCGACGATGGAACGCATGATCCGGTCAGTTGAGGGGGACGGCGGGGTCGAAGGGGTTGTTGAAATACTGGGCTCCAATGTCCAGCCATTCTGCAAGCAAGCGCAGTTCCGCCGGACTCAGGTAACCCGCGTGGGAACCACCCGCCCCGAAGCGAGCGAAGAAGCGAGTCGACCCACGCGCGTTGCCGGCAGCGGCCGAAGGGGCCACCGGCACGGTCTGCTGCTGCGGCAGCCCCGTCACCGGGTCCACTCCGGTCGTCACCAGAACATCCCGCAGAGCACCCATGTTAACTTCCTGGGCGTTATCGGTGAACAACAGTTCGCGATAGGCCTTGAACTGCTGTGCATCGTCTTCCGACGCTCCGTCGGAGAGGTCGAGCTGACCGGCGGGCACGCGCACCGCGTTGGCTGCGCCCACCGGGCTGTGGCAGGAGGTGCAGGCCGCGCTGGTGTTGGGCACGCCGGCCACGGTCGCGATGCGCGGCGCGGACCACAGCGGGTGGATCTGCCGGATGTAGTTGATGGTGATCCGACACAGCGGCGACCAGCGGACGCCGCAATCGGGCGTGGTCGGCGCGGGCGTGGTCAGGTCCGCGTACTTCCAGGCGAACGAGGGCTCCTTGGCGCGCCCCGCCGAGGCGGCGGGCGTGGTCCAGATGTCCTCGAACAGCACGTCGACCGACGGCTGGATCGACTTGCACTTGTCGGGCCCGCTCAGTTGGCAGCTGAGGCGCGCCCGAGTCTGCGCCATCGTCTCGCCGGTCTGCGGCGCGAGGGTCGGGTCGGCGCCCGCAAAGCTGCCGCCCGTGGCGCCGTTATAGGCCGGCGCGAACAGCCCGGCACGCCCGTGCGCGCGCGGGTTCTGCGCCGCGCGGGTATGGCAGCCGTTGCACGACAGCACCTCGCCAGGTCGCACCTGCAGCCAGTTGCGGTGCACCGGGGTATAGCGTTTGCCCTCGCCGTCGAGGACCGAGATCTGGAAGGCCACGTTGGCCGGCACCTTCATGCGCACCGAGCCGTCCGGCTCGACCATCGAATAGCCGAGGATCTCGCGCATGAAGTTGCTGGCGCCGAACGCCGAGCCGTCGATGTCGAGGGTGTCGCGGTCCGGCAGCGAAACCGCCTTCTCGAGGCGCACGAAACGGGCCAGGCGCTGCGTCGGCGTGCGCTGCCCCGGGTTCGCGACCGTGGCGATGTTGGGCACGGCCGTGTCGACGCCGTCGAAGTCGTAGACGCTCTTGATGTCGAGCACGCCCACGCCCTCGGAGACGAGGTCGGCGCTGACGTCGACGCCGGGCGTGCGGTCGAGGATCACGACCGGCGCGCTGCGCGGCTGCGCCACGACGATGTCCGTGATCATCTTGTCCGCCTCGGGCGGGGTCAGCGGCAGGAAGGCGCGCTTGGCCGTGTCGTACATCCAGAGGCTGTACAGCGGCGGCGCGGTCGTCACTGCGGGATCACGCAGCACTTCGTCCGTGCAGGCGCGTACCTGGCCGCCGAGCAGCGCCCGGCAGGGCGTCCAGCTGACCGCGATACGCCCTGAGCCGTCCCAGAGCGGGTAGGCGGCCGAGAACCGTCCGCCGGGCGAGACGCCCGGTATGGTGCGCACGTCGTTGCCGGTGGCGGCGCGCTGCGCCGGGCCCTGCAGGCCGGCGCTCGCCAGCACCGGCTGGGTGTTCTCGACGAAGGTCTTCGCGTCGATCACGGTCAGGTCGCCGCCGTAGTCGGCGTCCGTGTACGGCCGGGTCAGCGCCAGGATCTTGCCGTCGGGCATCTCGCGCGGCTTGAAGAAATGGATCTCGCCGTTATTGGTGCCCGTGAGGTGCGAGAGCGCGCCATAGTGCAGCTGTACGTCGGAGCCATCGGGATTGGCGGTGTACAGGTGGATTGCACTGCGACCGGGCGCCGTGTCCCAGCGGCTCCAGAGGATGCGGCCGTTCATCAGCACGGTCGGATCCATGTCGTGGCTCTGGCTGAAGGAGATCTGCTTCAGGCCCGTGCCATCCGCGTTCATCACGTGCAGCACGAACGCCGGCTCGCGGCGGTCCTCGGTCTGCGCGTCGAACTGCGGCTTGCCTTCGTCGAGCAGCACGGCCTTTGCGGCGCGCTGGCGCGTCGAGGAGAACACGATCCGGCCGTCCGGCAGGTAGTGCGGCGCGACGTCGTGGCCCTCTTCGGCGATGATGTTCGAGGTGATCACGCGCTTGAGCGCGTCGGTCGCGAATGTGTATTCCCAGACGTTCCAGGTCGGCTGGTCTTCCTCGTCGCCATTGGGAATCATCGGGCCGCGCATCGCGAACACGAGCTTGCGCCCGTCGGCCGCGACGTCGAGGTCGCGTACGTCCCACATGCCGGTCTTGGTGATCCGGTCGGTGATGTTGCGTTCGGCGACGCTGGCGTCGGCGCGGTCCTTGACCCAGACATCGGCGTCGACGAAGAACGTGCGCAGGTCGCGCGCGTCGTCCTCCATCGGGTCGGGGATGCTGCGCTTGACGTAGGCGATGGGGAAGTCGATCTGGCCGGGCGCGGCACTCTGGCCGCTGCCGATGTCGATGTTGCCGCCGCCCGAGCAGCCGGCGAAAAGCGCCACGGCCGCGAGGGTCGCGAGCGTGCCGCGCAGCGCCGCGACGCCGCGATGCACGCGGGCCAGACCCAGACTCTTCGGGTCACGGTTGGATTGAATCATCGAGCACTCCTCGAACGTCCTGCGCGCGCAAGCGGAGCGCGCATGTAACGTAATGCCATCGTCGCGCCATTCAGTTCGGTGATCTGCCGACGACGTCACAGCACCGACACCCGCGAACGCGTTTCCCTCTGTCCGCTTGTTTGCGGGACAGGGGCCTCATGCACCGTCGCTTGTGCCAGAGGTAGGTCCGCGCGCCCTCGACTGATGTGACCGGGATCGCAGTTCGCGGCCGGCAGGTTAGCTTCACGACGTAACGAAGCAACCTGTCTGCATGCGGCGACGTCGGCAGGTCGAGACAAATGTGCGCGGTCCGCCGGTCCCTATAGTCGCTTCGCGCCTTGGCGATTGCAGTGGATGGGAGAAACATGAGCGGACATCGCAACGACCTGCGTGTGACTGGAACGGCCCCGGGCCGGCGCCACGGTTCCACGCTCGCAATGGCCGCGCTCGTCGCGCTGGCCCTCACCGCGGCGGGCAGCGTGCTCGCCGGCCCGCGCGAGCAGGCCAAGCGGATCCACGACCGCATCGCCGGGGTGCCACCCTCGGCGCAGATGCTCAACCTGATGGAGGCCGACATCGTCGCCGGCCAACCCCTGAATGCGGCCAACCGCGCATTGCAGTCGAGCGCGTTCTACAGCGTGACGCTGAAGAACTTCGCTGCGCCGTGGACCAACCGCGAGCAGAGCGTGTTCGTGCCGCTCAACGACTACACCGCGACGGTGATCGGCATGGTGCGCGACGACGAGCCGTTCAACACGGTCCTGTCGGGCGACGTGATCTATACGGGCCAGGGTGTCGCGGGAGTGGCCGCGTACTCGCCGGCGAGCAACGACCACTACGAGCAGCTCGAGACGCGCGGCGCCGACCTCAAGGCCGTGCTGGTCAAGCAGCAACAGTCGGCGGTGTCGGGCCTGCCCGCGGCCGCCACGGCCGGCGTGCTCACGACGCGGGCCGCCTCGCAGGCGTTCTTCATCGCCGGCACCAACCGTGCGATGTTCCGCTTCACCCTGATGAACCACATGTGCCGCGACCTGGAGCAGGTCATGGACACGACGCGCCCGCCGGACCGCATCCGCCAGGACGTCAGCCGCTCGCCGGGCGGCGATGCGCGCGTGTTCCTCAACAACTGCATCGGTTGCCACACCGGCATGGACCCGCTCGCGCAGGCCTTCGCGTACTACACCTACGACGACACCCAGGGGCGGCTCGTGTACACGGCCGGCCAGGTGCAGCCGAAGTACTTCAACAACGCGGACAACTTCAAGCCCGGATTCGTCACCAAGGACGATCACTGGGACAACTACTGGCGCAAGGGCAACAACCAGCTGCTCGGCTGGGACGCCGGCCTGTCCGGGTCCGGCAACGGCGCGAAGTCGATGGGGCAGGAGCTCGCCAACAGCGATGCCTTCGCCCAGTGCCAGGTGGAGAAGGTCTTCAAGGCGGTGTGCTTCCGCGCACCGGGCAATGCCATGGACCGGGCTCGCATCCAGACCATCAAGGGTACGTTCAAGACGAGCAACTACAGCCTGAAGAGGGTGTTCGCCGAGACCGCCGTCTATTGCATGGGCGATTGACCGGGCTCAGGAGAGGCAACTGAACATGAAATCGACCATCATCAATACGGCGCGCTCGTTGCGTCACATCGCCGCGCTGGCCCTGCTCGCGACGCTCGCCGCCTGTTCGGGCGGTGCGCCGACCGCGGAACAGCCGGTCACCCAGGCGCCTCCCGTCGCCGATTACACCGGCCCCGCGCCGGCCACCGCCGACGTGCAGGCGTTCAAGATCAACGTCTGGGAGAACCTGAAGTCGAGCAGTCGCTGCGGCGCCTGCCACACGGCGGCCGGCCAGGCTCCGCGCTTCGCGCGTACCGACGACGTCAACCTGGCCTACCAGGAAGCCGTTCAGCTCGTGGCGCTGACACAGCCCGAGCAGTCGCGGCTGGTCACGAAGGTCGGCGGCGGCCACAACTGCTGGCTGTCGGCGAACTCGGCCTGCTCCGACACGATGACGGTCTGGGTGCGCAACTGGGCGGGCTCGGTCTCGACCGGCGGCAAGCAGATCGCACTCAAGGCGCCGCCGGTCAAGGACGTCGGTTCCAGCAAGACGTTCCCGACCGACTCCGCGCTGTTCGGCAGCACCATCCACCCGGTGCTGCGCCAGTACTGCGCGCGTTGCCATGCGTCGAACGCCGGTACGCCGCAGTCGCCGTACTTCGCCGACGCGAACGTCGATGCGGCCTACGCCGCGGCTCGCTCCAAGATCAACCTCGACTCGGTCGCGATGTCGCGGTTGGCCGTGCGCCTGCGCCAGGAGTTCCACAACTGCTGGAACAACGATTGCGCAGGCAGCGCGAACCAGATGCAGGCCGCGGTGCAGTCGTTCGCCGACGGGATTCCGCTGACGCAGGTCGATCCGTCGCTGGTGGTCTCCAAGGCGCTGACGCTCTATGACGGCACCGTGGCTGCGGGCGGCAACCGCTTCGACACCAACGTCATCGCGCTCTGGGAGTTCAAGACCGGCATGGGCACGGTCGCATTCGACACCAGTGGCGTCGAGCCTGCGGTGAACCTGAACTTCGCGGGTGACGTCACCTGGATGGGTGGCTGGGGCATCAAGCTCGGCGCCGGGGGCAAGGCCCAGGGCTCGACCGCCTCGAGCAAGAAGCTCGCGGACATGATCAAGTCGACCGGCGAGTACTCGATCGAGGCCTGGGCCGCGCCGGCGAATGTCGTCCAGGAGGACGCGTACATCGTCAGCTACTCGGGCGGCACCATGGCCCGGAACATGACGCTCGCGCAGCGCGAGTACCAGTACCAGGCCTTCAACCGCAGCAGCAAGACCGACTCGAACGGCGAAGCGGCCCTGCTCACGGCAGCGGCCGACCGCGATGCCCAGGCTTCGCTGCAGCACGTGGTCGTCACGTTTGACCCTGTGAACGGTCGTCGCATCTACGTGAACGGTGTCTATACCGGGGATGCCGACCGCGCCGGCGGCGGCTCGCTCTCCGACTGGGACGACAGCTTCGCGCTGGTACTCGGCAACGAGACCTCGAGCAATCGCCCCTGGCAGGGTGTGCTGCGACTGGTGGCGGTCCACAACCGTGCGCTGACCGGCACCCAGATCCAGCAGAACTTCGCCGCCGGCGTCGGCGAGCGCTACTTCATGCTGTTCAACGTCAGCCACCTGGTCGACGTGCCGCAGAGCTACCTGATGTTCGAGGCCAGCCAGTACGACAGCTACAGCTACCTGTTCGACAAGCCGACTTTTGTCAGCCTCGACCCTGCAGCCAGGCCGGACAACCTCACGATCCGCGGCATCCGCCTCGGCGTGAACGGCACGGAGTCGCGCGTCGGGCAGGCCTACATCCCCCTCAACGCGACCGTGACCGCCGCGAACTACACGGCGGCGGCCGGACAGCGTCTCGCGGACGTCGGCACGGTGGTGCCGCTGGAGAAGGGCCCCGACAGCGATCTGTTCTTCCTGACCTTCGAGCGCATCGGCAACAACACGCACGCGCCGGTGGAGGCAGCGCCGACGCCGCCCGCGCCGCCGGTCGACACGATCGAGGTGGCGTCCGACATCGGCATGCGCCTGTTCGAGGAGATCAGCGCGACCATGTCCGAGGTCACGACGGTGCCGAGGACCCAGGCGGACGTCCGCGCGACCTACGAACTGGTCAAGCAGGCGATGCCGACCAAGGAGAACATCGAGGGCTTCGTGGCCTCGCAGCAGACCGGCGTCGCCCAGCTCGCGATCGAGTACTGCGCGGCACTGGTCGACGACGCGGCGCTGCGCGACGCCTACTTCCCGGGCGTGAACTTCGGCGAGGCGGCGAACAGCGCGTTCGGGTCTGCCCCGAAGCGCGACCTGGTGTTCAACCCGCTGCTCGACCGGATGCTCGGCGTGAACGTCGTGACGCAGCCGAATCGTGCGGCAGCCCGTGCCGAACTCGACGCGCTCGCCGGACGCCTGACGGCCGGAGCCGCCGGCAGCGCCGCGGGGCGCACGGCAATCGTGACCAAGGCCAGCTGCGCCGCCGTACTCGGCAGCGCCGTGACCTTGC
>Ga0315287_10007173_pt1 | contig 11153 bp, 4 predicted proteins | sample YL17G11_0_MG_FD_205037 | JGI IMG/M metagenome (GOLD analysis project Ga0315287, IMG submission 205037) | Sediment microbial communities from Yellowstone Lake, YNP, Wyoming, USA - YL17G11_0 | ecosystem: Environmental > Aquatic > Freshwater > Lake > Sediment | place: USA: Wyoming | collected...
TGCCGGAAGCAAGGGTACCGGAACTCTCCTGGAAATCCAGGCTCCAGCATCCCCCGGTGTGGCCGGTCATGACGCGCTCCAGGCTGTCGGCCGTTACATTCCATAATCCGATCGACCCGAAGGTTGAGGAAAAACCGGCGGCGCCTCCGTACGCCAGATACTGACCATCCGGGCTGAACGCCAGGCCGACCACCCAGTTTCCGGGAAAACCGCCCATTTGCGTTGACTGTGAGAGAGAGTCGATGTGCCTTACCAGAACCTTGCCATCCTGCCCGCATGACGCCAACAATTCCCCGTCCGGGCTGAAGACGACGGTCCAAACGTAGTCAAGATGATCGCTGAGCGTCTCCACCAGTTCGACGTCCGACGCGTTTTCAAGCGTGATGGGCACATAGGCGACACTCCTTTGGCTATTACCCTCAGCCTCCCGTGCCAAGGCTGAGGGTGTGAATAAAGCGATCGAAATGACCGTCCCCAAAGCAAGGGCTGCGCAAAAGAGGGGGCCGGCATTCTTCATGGTTCCTCTGAGACAGGACGGTCGTCTCCGTGCGCATGAATTGGCGGTACCATGAGCCTCGACTGCCGCCCTGTACAGGGCGGCTGGCCCCCCTTGAAAATGTAGTTAATCAGATAAACCGCATCGGCCAAATTGACCGCGCCATCCAGATTGGCGTCGCCGGCTGCGAGCGGATCGGGCGGGGGACCGCCTTTGAACACATAATTGATGACATAGACCGCATCGGCCAAATTGACGGCCTCATCGCCGTTGGCGTCGCCGCACGTCGGCTCAAGTAGGGTAACATATTGATCGATAGGAACAGCGGTCAGATAGGTGACGATCGGGCCGCCCGGCCATGCAACGATAATCGAGTCAATAACGCCCGCATCGCCCAAGCCAAAATGGGCTCTCATTTCATCCTGGCCAAGGAAACCGCTCTGGCCGGAGATCTCCCGCAACTGCCAGACGTCATCGCCCCCTATGCGCGCTTTGACCCGAACTTTCGCTCCTATGCCCGATCGGTTACCGGCCGTGCCGACGCATTTGATGCTGATCCAATTATGCAAGCTGCCGACGTCGTTGCGATAGAAGGCGTTCGGCGTGAAGTTGTTGTTGGTGACGATGACGTCCAAATCGCCGTCACGATCATAATCGGCCCAGGCCGCTCCAGATGACGGTGAGGAATCACTGACCATGACCGAATTGTAATACCGGGTGAATGATCCGTCGCCATCGTTGATATATATTGCCGGAGCGGCGGGCGCGTACATGTATCCCTGCTTGAAAACGAACAGGTCCAGATCGCCGTCGTTATCGAAATCCGCCAGATACGGCTTGCGCATGGCGTTAGCGGCGGTATCGTCCGGGTCGATCAGAATCCGGGCATAGGAGCCGCCGCCGTCATTGCGATACAGGATGAGCGCCTGCGACCAGTCATCGCCGCCGAAGAGATCCAGGTCGCCATCGTTGTCGACATCGCCACAACAAAAGGCACGGGTACTGTCCTGAGAAACGGCATTATCCACGAGCGTGAACGTCCCGTCGCCATCGTTGGAGTAATACAGGGTGCTCAGCATGTTCCGGGCATGCATCAGGTCGATATCGCCATCGTTGTCGAAGTCGGCGATGGCAATGGCGCCGCAGTCATCGGTATCAAGGCCCACGGCGCCGTTATCCATGCAAACGAAAGCGGCGCCGCCCTCATTGCGATAGAATCCCAAACCGTCGGACGGGTGGGAGGGAGTGCTGTGTTTGCCGACCAACAAATCCAGGTCGCCGTCATTATCAAAGTCGGCAAACGCCGTATGGACGCAGAATCCCGGGTCGGTGGCCGCCGGATCGGTCGTGATGGTGGTAAATGAACCGTCTCCGGAATTGCGGTACAGGTAGTTAACGGCCTCCGGCGAGTTAAGCCGTGGGCGGGCCGCGAATAAATCCTCGAAGCCGTCATTATCATAATCACCCCACGTGGCGCCGATGGAATTGTCTCCCTGTGAGGGCGCCTGGTCAACGAGCGCGGTAAAAGTCGCGGCGCCGTTGTTATGATACAACGCGTTCAGGTGCGTGCCGGACTGCCACCAGCGGGTGACGAATAGGTCCGGGTAATTGTCGTTGTCATAATCGGACCAGAAGGCGCCGAAGGAGCATTCCGCGTCTGTCACCGGGGCGATATCGGATATTCGAGTGAAGGGATCGAAGTTGAACCTGGCGATGTAGATGTCGCCGCCCGCATTATAGTCTTGATCGTATGCGCCGGCCGTCGCAGTCAGGTCGTTCGATTCCGTGTACCCAACCACGTAGATATCGTTGTTGCCGGCGCGCAGGATGCCCGGCCACCGATCGAGACCCGAGCCCCCGATGAACGTCGACGTATGGACACAACTCAGGCTGCTGTCGAAAATCGAGAGAAACATATCCGTTGTATCATCCTTGGCATTGTCGCAGGCACCCGCCGTGTGGGGGAAATCGGGTGACGTTGTCTCACCGGCCACATAGACATAATCATTGCTGTCGACAAGGATATCCACGCCCCAATCCCAGCCGGGGCTGCCCAAAAACGTCGAGGCCTTCAGCGTGGTCAGATCACCGCTTATCCGGCCGACGAACGAATCACTTCCGTCGTCGCCTGGTCCGCCGTTATAGGTGGGATCAAAACATCCCGGCGTGACCGGCCATTGGTAATCAGCATGACCGGAAACATAGATGTCGCCATTCTCCGCCAGATCGACGCAATAAATCCAATCGATCTTATAGCCGCCGATATAAGTCGCCGCCAGGATCGTGGTCAGCTCTTTGTTGGCATGGACGATGATGCCGTCCATGGAATTACCGCTGTTCTGGGAATCATAGGCGCCGGGGGTTATCGACCAGTCGGTCGAGAACGTGCCTCCGGCGAGGTATATATCGTCATTGCCGTCGACGTGCAGCTTCCCACCAAACTCCTCGCGATTTCCCCCCAAATATGTCGCCGCCAGGGCGGCGGTGAGACCATTATCCAGGCGTACGAGGAAGAAGTCGTAGGCCCCGCCGGCGTAGCTGCTTCGGATGGCGCCGGGAGTGGTAATCAAATTCGTCGACGCGGTCATGATGGCGGCATATACGGATCCGTCCTCGCCGAGGGCGATATCACTTACGCGGTCACTTGCGTTGCCGCCTACAAAGGTGGAACCAAGCAAAGAATCGAGATCGGCGCTGAACACCGCCACAAATCCTTCATCTCCTACGCGAATCGAGTCATAAGCGCCGGCGATGATGGGGAAATCCGAGGATACCGTCATGCCGCCGATATAAATGCGGCCGGCGCTGTCGATGGCCAAACTGTACGCGGATTCAGAGGCGCTGCCGCCCAAATAGGTGGCGGCCAAAACGGAAGTAAGCGGCGGGTTCATCTTGACAACCAGGACGTCGCCGCTCCCGTTCGCACTGACATCGTATGCTCCCGGGGTGGCAAGATCTGACGAATATGTCAACACGGCAAAGACCACGTTTCCGTCAGGGTCAAAGGTGGCCGGGGTTGACGGCCACCCCTGGTCCTGGCCTGATCCGCCGAAATAGGTTGCCGCAACCAGGTGACACGGATCGGAAGGATTGCCCTTGTTCGCACTGTCACCGTCAAACTGTGAAGCGCCGGCGGCAACCACGCCGACGGGGAGTGCCGCCCGGGCCGGGATACCGAAAAGGATCCCGAATATCACCGTGACAAACGTGCTGATCCGGACCGCCAGATCCCGTGAAATCGCCATGTAACCTCCGTCTTTAGGCTTAGTTTTCTCTTTCCAATTCTGTGCAGGCATATAAGGCAGGAAAGCAAGCCGATGTCGTCATTTACGGGCAACACGGTTGCGGACCTCCCTTGAAGACGTAATTTATCACATAGACCGCATCGGCCAGGTTGACCGGGCCGTCGCAATTGGCGTCGCCGGAAGCAAGCGGATCGGGGGCGGGACCGCCTTTGAAAATGTAATTGATGACAAAGACGGGGTCGGCCAGATTGATTTGATCATCGCCGTTGGCGTCGCCGCACTGGTATTCCAGCACCATCCAGAACGACGCGGTCGCGCTCCATGACCCATACTCGTGTCCATCCCCGGCGCGCACGCGCCAGAAATAATCCTCGCCACGGGGCAGGGCGACGTTTAGCCGCCAGGATGTTGCGCCGCCCAAGCCCTCAGGCTGATCCGACGCGTGCGCCACCAGGATGGACAGAAGGCTGTCGTCATACACCTCGTACGAATACCACAGGGGGTCGCCCTCGGCATCCATCGCGTTGGTATGTGACAGCCATGGGAGGGTATCGCTGATTTCCGTCATTGCGTCCGGAGTCGGATCGGTGGGACTCGTGGGGGCAGTGTTCATCCGGAACTGCCCGTAGTGCCACAACGACCACGCCGCGCCATCCGATACCCGGACCCGGTAAGAATACGTTTGCCCGTCAAGCAAATCGGCGCCGGAATAGACAACCGCCGTCTCCGATCCCGTGACGGGGCCAAAGTCCCACATCTCCGGGGTAGACCAGTCATTGTCGACGCCGACCTGGACGTGATACAAAACCTGCAACGGCGGTTCGGATTGGTTGTAAAGCCAACTGATTTCGGGCGTGTGAGACACCAGGTGCGTGGGATCACCCGGAGAAACCGCCAGCGTCATGGGAAGGGCGGGCATTTGATAGTCAAAGAAATCCAGTATCCTCGCCATCGTAGTATCCCGTCCCATCCAATGCCAGCTGCCGTTGACGATGCTTTCGAACCCAAACCCGAAGAAAACGAGCTTATACGAGCCGGCGTAGGAAACGGCCCCGGCGTTGATTCTCCCGACATAGTAGAATTCGTTGACGCCGCCGTTGGCGGCCTGCAAATGATCGGGCACGGTCTGATTGGCGGCGCCACCGCTGCCGCTGATAAGAACGCTGTCCTTCGGACTATATACCTGCCCCCCGTTTTTGGCGCCCAGAATGTTTATAAATTCGGTCGCGACGTACGTGCTTCTAAGATAGTTCTGCAAGAAGTCACCGTACCCGCCGGTGTTGAGCTGGGCGGCGATTCCCTGGCCGGTCAAAAATACTTTTCCCCCAGCATCCAGACACGCCGTCAAGGCCGCCACTTCATCAGCGTCGATCAGGCCGGGACGGTAGGCACCGGTAAACCAAATGACGATGTCATAGGCAGCCAGGTCGTCCGATGAGGGCGCCGGCGGCGAGGTCCATACGTCGTAAGGGATTCTCGCGTTCTCCAAGCAAGTCGTGTAGTATTGTTCGAAGGTCCCGCCGCCGTCGTCGTCGATCACCAAGACCGTCGGATGTCCGATCGACACCGACGTGACCAGTGTGTCGTAGCGCATGCCCAGGTCGCTGTTATAAGCGGCGATCACAACGGCGGTGACTAATTGCGGCTGGTAACCGACGGGAATACCAACGACGAAGGGGTCGGAATCATTGGTAAATGAGATCCCTGCAGGAACGTCGCCGCACGACACCGTGCCATCGATGATGTTTAACGTCGGGTCATCCAGAATCAGAGTGAGATTAAAATTTTGCATCGTGTCGACGCCGGAATTTGAAAGCTGGAGATGCATCTCAACGGTCTCGCCGCCTTCGGGAATACCGTCGCCGTCCCCGGCCTGGTCGTCGATTTCGAACCCGTCCAAACGAGGCGTTCCGGTCAACTGATAGAAGACAACAACGTTGTCAAAATAGACAGTCGCTGCCAGTATATTTCTCCGGGGATTGAAGCACACGTCGACTATTCCGTTCAGATTGCTTGCGAGAAGTTCCGGCTGATGCGAAAAGGTCGAATCCATCCGATAAATGGAGTTTGGGACAGTCGGCCCCCCTGAAAGGGTGCTGAAGTAGTAGTTCCCCGCCGGGTCGCGGGTGATGCCCTCAAACGGTTCGCGGTGTGGATAGACGATGTCGGAGACGGCGCCTTCGGGAAGTTGCACGGCCTGGATCGGCCCGTCATCCACCCACGTGGTGACCAACAGGCGGTTATTCACGGCGTCGAAGTCCAGCGACATCGGTTTTAGAAGCCCGTTCGCGCTCGTGACGAAAACATTATAGGTATTGTCGCTGAGCCGCACACGGTAAATGCGGTCCAATCCCCAATCGGTCGCATACAGGTACCCAGAGGTGTCGACGGCGATATCATGGCACCCGCCGGCGCCGGCAAAAGCCCGCTGCATTATTTTCGCACCGGTGCTCAAATCCAGCCCGACTACGGAATTGTTGTTGCACGGCACGTAGACCGTGTCGCCGCTGATGACGATACTGGCGCAGTTGCCCAATCCAAACGCCAAAACCGACTGCGCGCCGGTGCTGTCGATCACCACCACCCTACCATTATTCCAGTTAGATACCAAGTAACGATTGTTGATGGAATCATACGCGATTCCTTCGGGTCCGCTAAGCAGGTTCGTCTGCGCCGAACAGATTTCCGGGATGGCCATCAGAACCATGCCCGCCAGGATGTAAAGCAGGTTATGCATACTCTTTTCCTTTCGCCATGCCCGAAAAACCTCTATGCTCACTTCATCGCGTCAATGACCCGGACGCGGTTGCCCGGTTGGTTCGTTTACTTGTTATTTTTTTATCTCCGTTCGCTTCCTTGACAATGGGGCTCGGCCCCGCCTTTGAACACGTAATTGATCAGGTGCACGGCGTCGGCGATGTTGCAGGCCATGTCGGCGTTGACATCGGCCGACTCCAGCGGGTATTGCATGATTCGCCCGTTCCCTTGGTCCGAAACGAGATAACGTTGACGGAGGGAATCATAGACGGCGCTTTCCGGGCTGACAAAACTCTGGGAAAGGGCCGTGTCCGGAAACACCCCCGCCAGCAGCAGAGCCACGAGAGCGATACTTTTCGTCATGGCGATTCCGTTGTCTCCTAACGACTTCCCTTTAACGCTGTCAGTCGATGTCCGCAATCCTCGGTAACCATATTAATAGCTACATGAAAGCCGCAATCCTTACAGGGCCGGCGACAGGAAAAGATACCTGACGGCGTCGGGTGTCCACTTACGGACAACAGTCTTGGTCGGGTTCCGGGCCGCCTTTAAATACATAGTTGATGAGGTGCACGGCATCGGCGAGGTTGACGGCATCATCGCCGTTGGCATCCCCCACGCACAGTGGGTCAGGTGGAGAACCACCTTTGAACACATAATTGATCAGATAGACCGCATCGGCCAGATTGACCGCCTCATCGCCGTTGGCATCGCCGCATACGGCGGCACTCCCCAGGACGAATGAGGCCGGTTCGCTCCATTCGCCGTACTCGTACCCATCCCCGGCACGCACCCGCCAGAAATAACTCTCCATCGGCGTCAGGGGCGAGGTTATCTGCCACGACGACGTCCCGCCTTCACCTTCCGGTTGATCCGACGCTTCCGCCACCGGCAGCGTCAGCAGGCTGTCGTCGTAGACGCCGTAGGAATACGATAGACGGTCACCGTCGGCGTCGGCCGCGTTACCATGCGACAGGATATGGGGCGGCATGCCCGATATTTCCGTGCCGCCGGCGGGGGAGAGATCGGCCGGGATGGTCGGGGCGGCATTAAGGCGCATGAGGCCGTAATACCAGGTCGACCACTCGGCACCATCGCTGATGCGGACTCGAAAGTGATACGTGCTCCCGTCGACGAGCGGCAGGCCGGCATAGATGACGCTGGTCTCAGCGCCGGAGATCGGGCCGTAGTCCCACATCTCGGCCGTGGCCCAATCAAGGTCGCTTCCCACCTGAAGGTAGTAGAGCTGCTGGGTGTATCCGGGGACGGCGTACGACCATGCAATCGATGGCGTGTGATCGGCCAGGCGCATCGGGTTTCCGGGAGAGACGGTCAGCGACATAGCGGTCGGCTGTCGGTAGTGGAAGTAATCGAGAATACGAGTCATCAACGTGTCGCATCCGCACCATCGGGGATGACCGGTAATGATGGCCTCAAAGCCGAAGGAAAAGAACAGCAGCTGATAATCACCGTCATATGAGACCGCGCCCAGGTCCGTTTTGGTGATATAGGCCATTTCGGCGACACCACCGTTGGCGGCGGCAACATAGTCGGGCGCCGTCTGGTTGCTGGCGGACCCGGTGCCTTTGATCAGGATGGAATCGCCGGGAATAAGCGCCTGGCTGCCGTCAAGGCTGTTTAGGATCGTGATGGTCGCCGACGTGGAAACGTAGGTGCATCTGAGATATTCGTTCAGGAAGCCGCTTTGTCCCGATCCCGCCAGCTGAGCCGCGATCCGTTGACCGGTCAAAAACAGCTTTCCGCCGCCATCCATCAGCCCCTGCATCGCCGCCAGATCGGCAGAACTAATCGGCTCGGTCCGGTTGTCCCCGGTGAACCAGATGACCAGATCATACCCCGACAAGTCCGACGCGGACAATGGCTGGGAGGCGTCGAGACTCGCGCGTGGGATTTTGAGTTGCTCCAGCGTTCGATCGTAGAAGACTTCGAGCGTGTCGCCATCGTCGTCGTCGACGACCAATATCCGGGGCGTTCCCAATACCACCTGCGCGGCAAACGTATCGGCGATCAGTCCATCCCTGTCGTATGATAGTTCGACGAAAAATGAATCGATGCTGGGAGTATGCTCGACGGGGATGGCAAACGTCAAAGGCGACGCGCCGTTGTCCACCGTGTCCAGCGGTCCGACCTCGCCCAAAGACACCTGCATGGTGATCGGGACGACGGCCGGGCCGGGCAGAAGCTTCAACGTCACGTCGTGGATGCTTGACGGTTTATAGTTGACGACCGACAGGACGAGGTCAATCGTTTCTCCCTCCTCGTAGGTGCCGTCGCCGTCGCCGCCCGCGTCGTCGCGAAAATCCCACTGGTCGACTTCGGTGGGAAAATCCACCGGCACGAAGTCGACGCGGCTGCCGGAGAAGCACGGTATGGCCAGCATGTCTCTGTCGTTGTCATATTCCAGCCCCGCCGGCTCCGTATGCCCCGTCGAGATTATATCCGGGGGGGTGGTGAACCCTTTGCGATAACGGAGCACCCTCCCTCCCGTGGAATGCGAAATGTATACGTTGCCGAAGCGGTCCATCGTGATCCCGTCGAGGTATCCTACGGTTGTGACCACATTGGACAGAGACGAGTCGGCCAGGTTGACCGCCTGAATGGGCGCGTTGGGCCAGTATGCGGCCGCCAAAAGCCGGTTGTTGGCGGCGTCAAAAACTATGTCCTGGAGGGAGTTGTACAATCCCGACGCGAATACCGAACAATGGTAATCGCTGAGGCGGATCTTGATGATTCGTCCGCCCTGGTCGACCATGTAGAGGTTGCCCGAGGTATCGACGGCCAGGCCGTCGAAATCCGGCCCCACCGGCGGCGGCATGCCAACCAACGGCAGCGACACTTGTTCCGCCGTAGCGAGGTTGAAAGCGAAAAGTGTAATGGCACTCGATACGTATACGAGGGTATCCTTGATACAGATACTGATGCAGAGCGGCAGCCCGGAGGCAAAGTAACTCTGGTTGCCGAGTGAATCGATCTGTATGATGGCGCCGCTGACGTCCGAAACCAGGTACCGATGATAGATGGAATCATAAACCACCGACTCGGGATTGACGCACAGGTTCTGGGCGAAGGCTCCATCAGCAGCGAACAGAATGCCCACAACCAGCAGGGAAACCGTCCACCTGATCATAAAGACCTCCCATTCTTGAAACGGTGAATCATGCAGTTGCCTCAATTCTTGACACAGCGAATCGAAAAACCGTAATGTTTCTTGCTGTCGTAATGGCTGACTTCCGAATAATCGTAACTCAGGCTCCGGTACCAGGCGTAGGTGCCGCTACTTACCGTGGAAGACCAAAAGCAGGCGTAGTTACCCAGATCGCCGAAAACTCCATAACTGCTGCCCCGGTAGCCGCCGGGCAACGCGGTAAACCCGGATTCATCGGTACCCGTGTTGGGGGGAAGCCAATGAGCCGTTCCGGTTTCTTTCATCTTCCAGCCTGCGACAGCGTCGCCCCCCAGATAATTAACCAACGTCTGCCATTCGACATCACTGGGCACATGCCAGCCTGCGGGTGCAATATCCCGGGCGTCGCCCGCGGCATACCAGTTGTACAAGCGGCCGTAGGCAGCGGCATTGGCGGCGTCATTGCCGTAATTGCAGTACGCCCCGATCGTCTGGCTCGTCCAGAGAGAGCTGTCGGTTACATTGGGGACAAGGTCGCCATTGCGATAGTGCGTCACGTTCAGATTTTCTGCCATCCACCACTGATCGCCTATCTTTACCGTTCGATAAGTAGTGCCGTCTATATCCGTCACCGTTCCCAGTGAATCAGTCGTGGTGAATGATTTGATACTGCCATAACCTGTGCCGACGCTATTGGTAGCATAAGCGGCCGCGTAATACGTGGTTTTGCCGGTTAGTCCGGTGATGGTACTGGCGAAACTACCTACCCCCGAGCCATCAATGGTCTTATCATCCGTCACCGTGGGCGTTGGACCCGCACTCCAGCAGACCCCGCGGGCAGTAACGGTGGCTCCGCCATCTGAAGTGATAGTTCCGCCGCATTGTGCCGTCGTTTGAGTTATTTCACCGACATCGGCGGTAATCGGTACCGGCAGTGCATTCGGGCAATCCGGCGCCGGTCCGCCTTTGAAGACATAATTGATCACATATACCGCGTCGGCGAGATTGGTCTGGTCGTCGCAATTGGCATCGCCCGCCTCCGGAGAAACCGGGGCCGAACCGCCTTTGAAAACATAGTTAACGAGGAATACGGCATCAGCCAGGTTGATCATCGCGTCACCGTTGGCGTCCCCGCGGGTATAGGCGGGTCCGACCCTAAATGACGCCAGATCGCTCCATCCGCCGTACTCGTAACCGTCCCCGGCGCGCACCCGCCAAAAGTACTCGGCCCCGCTCGGCAAAGGCGTCGGTATTTGCCATGATGTCGTTCCCCCCGGGTTTTCCGGTTGATCCGACGCCTGTGCGACGAGCGTGGTCATGAGACTATCATAATAGACGGCGTACGAATACGACCGAGGGTCGCCGTCGGCGTCGGCCGCGTTGCCGTGAGATAATAGATACGGGGGGGGTTCCGGCAATTCCAGGCCATTATCGGGAGCGATATCCACAGGGGGCGTCGGGGCGGCATTCATTCGCATATTTCCATAGTACCAGCATGCCCACAGGGAGC
>Ga0315287_10007174_pt1 | contig 11152 bp, 7 predicted proteins | sample YL17G11_0_MG_FD_205037 | JGI IMG/M metagenome (GOLD analysis project Ga0315287, IMG submission 205037) | Sediment microbial communities from Yellowstone Lake, YNP, Wyoming, USA - YL17G11_0 | ecosystem: Environmental > Aquatic > Freshwater > Lake > Sediment | place: USA: Wyoming | collected...
GAAGCGATCAAGAGCGCCATGCTCTTCAGCCCCAAGGGTCGATTCGTCAAGGAGTTGGAGGCGCGCTTCGCCGAAGCCCTGGGAGCCCGCCACGCGTTCGCGTGCTCTTCCGGCACCGCCGCGGTTCACGTCGCGGTCGCGGCTGTCGATCCCGAGCCCGGCGACGAGATCATCACGACCCCCATTACCGACATGGGGGCCCTGGCACCCATTCTCTACCAGTGTGCCATTCCCGTCTTCGCCGACGTGGACCCTACCACCTGCAACGTGACGGCGGAGACGATCGCGGCGCGCCTCAGCCCGAAAACCAAAGCGATCGTCGTCACCCACCTCTTCGGCAACCCCTGCAACATGACCGAGATCATGAGCCTCGCGAACTCGAAGTCCATCCCGGTCATCGAGGATGCCGCCCAGGCCTTCGGGGCGGAGCACCGTGGTCACCGGGTCGGAACGATCGGAGCCATCGGGTGCTTCAGCCTTCAACAGGGGAAGCACATCACGACGGGCGAAGGAGGCCTGGTCGCCACGAATGACCCTGCGCTGGCGCGGCGGAGTTTTCTGTACATCAACAAGGCCTGGGGCTATGGCGACAAGAACCCTGATCACTACTTCCTGGCTCTCAACTACCGGATGAGCGAGCTCCAGGGTGCCGTCGCCGTCGGGCAGTTGCCGAAGCTTCCGGAGGTCGTGCGCCGGCGCGTGCGCACCGCCAACGAGCTGACGGGGATTCTGAAGGGCCTGCCGGGAATCATGACGCCCCCGGTTGCTGATGGCGACGTGCACTCGTACTGGAAGTACTGTCTGCGCGTGGACCCCGATGTGGTGGAAGGCGGCTCGCCGGGCCTGGGCAAGGAGCTCAAGGAACTTGGCATCGCGTCCGCACCCAGGTACATCCAGAAACCCGCCTTCGAGTGCGAGATCTTCCAGAAGAAGAAAACCTTCGGGAACAGTCAGTTTCCGTTCACGCTCGCTCGGCCCGAGGCGGTCGACTACGACCGCGCCAGGTTCCCGGGCGTGTACTCGGGGCTCGAGCGCATATTGGTGCTTCCCTGGAACGAGAACTACACGGATGCGCACGTTGCTCGAATCGGCAAGGCCATTACGGACGCAGTGCACCGCCTGGCGAGGTGAATTCGATGAGAAAAATCCGATTCGGAATCGTCGGTGCCGGAGCGATTGCCCAGGGATACGCCGGGGCATTCCAGACCTGCGATGAGGCCGAGGTCATCGCCGTGGCCGATGTGCGGAAGGACGCGGCGGCGGCGCTCGCCGAGCCTTTCGGATGCGCCTCTTTCTCCTCGCACCAGGAGATGGCTGAGAAGAGCAGTCCCGAGGCCGTCCTGATCTGCACACCACCGGCAAGTCACCCCGAGATCTGCCTTCGCTTCATCGAGGAGAAGGTGCATGTGTTGTGTGAGAAACCGTTCGCGGTGAACGTCGCGCAGACGGTCCGCGTGCTCGAGGCCGCGCGGAAGAACGGCGTCACGATCACGATGGCTTCGAAGTTTCGTTACGTCCCGGACGTTGCCGAGGCGAAACGGATCGTGGACTCCGGAGCCCTGGGGGACATCGTCCTGTTCGAGAACGCCTTCGCCGCGCGGGTAGACATGTCGAAACGATGGAACTCCGACCCCGCAATCAGCGGCGGCGGCGTGCTGATCGACAACGGGACGCACTCGCTCGACCTCGCCAGATACTTCCTCGGTCCCCTGGCCGAAGTGCTCGCCATCGAGGGGGCACGCAGACCCGGTCTCAACGTCGAGGACACGGTGAGCGTTTTCGTCCGCAGCAAGAAAGGTGTCATAGGCACCATTGACCTCTCGTGGACCATCAACAAGGAAGCTGATCGTTACATCAGCATCTTCGGCACGAACGGTGCAGTGCTGGTGGGGTGGAAACAGTCGAGGTATCGCCAGATGCACTCTGCCGACTGGACCGCATTCGGCAATGGGTACGACAAGATCGGCGCATTCCGAGCCCAACTGACCAACTTCGCGCGTTCCATCAAGGGCGAGGAGGCGCCGCTCGTCGGGCCGGAGGATATCCTGGGATCCGTGAAGGTCGTCGAGGCTGCCTACGAGTCGTTGCAGAAGAGCCACTGGACCCCGGTGAACGCCGCCACGCGTGCCGCCGTGTGACTGTTGAGTCGAAAGGAAGAACCCACCATGCCGAAGTTCGTTCACCCCACCGCGATCATCGAGGACAACGTCACGATCGGGCAGGGGACCTCGATCTGGGACAGCGTGCACATACGACACGGGAGCACGATCGGCGATGACTCCATCGTAGGTGAGAAGACCTACATTGCGTACGACGTGACCATCGGGAGCCGGGTCAAGATCAACGCCATGGTCTACATCTGCAACGCGGTCACAATCGAGGATGGGGTCATGCTCAGCGCCGGCACGACGTTCACCAACGACCGTTTCCCGCGCGCCGCCACCGTGGACGTGAAGCACCTCAAACCATCGGAGCCCGACGAGCACACGTTGCCCACGCTCGTGAAACAGGGAGCGACGATCGGAGCCGGGTGTGTGATCGGCAACGATCTCACGATCGGCCGCTTCGCCATGGTCGGCATGGGCGCACTGGTGACAAAATCCGTCGAGGACTTTCACCTGGTCCTGGGGCATCCTGCCAAGCCGGTGGGCTGCGTGTGCCGCTGCGGTCAACCGCTGCTTCGTTTCAAGGACGTGAGCGAACCCGTGACGACCGTGCGGTGCCAGGCGTGCGGACTGTCCTATCGGGTGTCTCATCAGAAAGTTGAGGAGCTCGATCCTCCCGCCTGAGGCACCCCTGGCCCGGGTCAGCCCTGGGCGTGCGAGCGGCTGCCGCCGGGAGGGTGACCCCCGGTGAGCTCCCCGAGCGGCCGGCGATGGGCGGTTGTGGGCGGCGGTCTCCTGGGGATGACGCTGGCCCACCGCCTGGCCCAGAACGGGCGGCAGGTCACCCTCATCGAGAAAGCCGATCACCTGGGCGGTCTCGCCGGTGCCTGGCGCCTGGGAGACGTGGTCTGGGATCGGCATTACCACGTCACTCTCCTGTCGGACCGGTACCTGCGCTCGCTGCTCGCCGAGCTTGGGCTCGAGCAGGAGGTCAGGTGGGTCCGCACACGCACCGGCTTCTACACCGACGGGTCGTTGTACTCGATGTCGGACTCGCTCGAGTTTCTTCGGTTTCCGCCGCTCGGGATGGTTGGGAAGCTTCGCCTGGCAGCGACGATCCTCTATGCCTCAAAGCTCAAGGACTGGAAGAGACTGGAAAAGATACCGGTCGCGACCTGGCTCCGCAGGTGGTCGGGGAAAGCTACTTTCGACAAGATCTGGCTCCCCTTGCTGCGGGCAAAGCTGGGGGACAACTACACGAAGACCTCTGCGGCGTTCATCTGGGCGACGATCGCCAGGATGTACGCAGCCCGGCGCACGGGCCTGAAGCAGGAGATGTTCGGCTACGTCCCGGGCGGCTACGCGCGGATTCTCGATGTCTTTCGCGAACGCCTGATCCACGAAAACGTTGAGCTGAGGCTCGGGAACGAGGTGACAAGGGTTGCGCCCGAAGCCTCCGGTGGCGTGACGGTCGAGATGGCAGGAGGAACGCGGATAGCAGCGGATCAGGTCGTGGTAACCGCACCCGCCCCCATTGCGGCTCGAATCTGTCCGGGCCTTTCGGGCGACGAGCGCACCCGCCTCGAACAGGTCGAGTACCAGGGCATCGTCTGCGCGTCGGTGCTGCTCAGGAAACCCCTCGCCGGCTTCTACGTCACCAACATCACCGACTCGTGGGTCCCGTTTACCGCGGTGATCGAAATGTCGAGTCTGGTGGACCGTGGGCAGTTCGGCGGCAACACCCTCGTGTATCTGCCCAAGTACGTCGGCAGTAGCGACCCTCTGTTCGCCGTCTCGGATCAAGAAGTAGAGGCACAGTTCCTCGGGGCGCTTTTTCGGATGTATCCGTTCCTGGTTCCTGAGGATGTTCTGAGCTTCCGCGTCTCACGCGAACGCTACGTCCACGCGCTGCCGGTGCTCAACTACTCGGACCATTGCCCTCCCAAGAGAACTTCCTTACCTGGGGTCCACATTCTGAACTCGGCGCACATCGTCAACGGGACCCTCAATATCAACGAGACGGTCAGGCTCGCCGAGGAGGCACTGCCCGATCTCCTCGCCGGTGGTAGTGGTTCGGCTCAAAACCTGGGAACCGCAGGGACTTCCTGACATGGCCAAACCAGTGTGCTCTCTATCGCTCGATCTCGACAACCAGTGGTCATACATGAAGACGCACGGCGACCCCGGTTGGGAAGCTCTCCCGTCGTACCTCGACGTTGTGGTGCCCCGGGCTCTCGACGTCCTCGGCCAGTGGGGCTGGACCATCACCGTGTTTGTGGTCGGGCAGGACGCTGCCCTTGAGCGCAACCAAAAGGCGCTCGGTGCACTGGCCGCGGCGGGATACGAGATGGGCAACCACTCCTTCCACCACGAGCCCTGGCTGCACCTCTACTCAGAGTCGGAGATCGAGCAGGAGATCGCTCGGGCGGAGGAGGTCATCGAGGCAGCGACAGGCCGCAAGCCGCAGGGCTTCCGAGGTCCCGGCTACAGCCTCTCCGGGTCCACGTTGAGGGTGCTGGCGCGGAGGGGCTACGTCTACGATGCATCGACTCTCCCCACGTTCCTCGGGCCGTTCGCTCGGGCGTACTATTTCCTGACATCCAATCTCAAAGACGAAGAAAAGGCCCGGCGGAAGTTCCTGTTCGGTGGCTTGAGGGACGGCCTGCGTCCGGTCCGTCCCTATCGCTGGCAACTCGAGAATGGCCAATTGCTGGAAATCCCCGTGACCACCATGCCTCTGCTCAAGCTGCCTTTCCACTTCAGCTACTTGCTCTACATCAGCACGTTCTCGATTGGGCTCGCCGTGCTCTACTTCAAGACCGCGCTGTGGATGTGCCGAATAACCGGCACCGAGCCTTCCCTGCTGCTCCATCCGCTGGATTTCGTCGGGCGTGCGGATGTGCCGGACCTGGCCTTCTTCCCGGCCATGAAGCTCGACACAACGCGCAAGCTCGACTTGCTGAGTCGGGTGCTGCGGAGCCTTGATGCCCGGTACACTGTTACGTCGCTTGGCGAGCAGGCAAGGAGGCTGCAACAAAGCGCATCCTTAGCCGTTCACTCGCCGGGGGAATTGAACCTCAAGACCTAGCTGGGGGAACCACTTCTGTATGAGCGAAAATAATCATGTGCCCCTGCTTTCCCGTGTGGTTGCAGCTGCGCTCATCAGCGCTCTGTTGGGTTTCCTGGATTTCTTCTTGTTCGAGCTTCAGGGAAATCACGCAGGCTTCAGAGAGTACGTTCTGTCCAAGCCGAGTCTGTTCGGCCTCAGTCTGTTGTCGTTTCAATTGCTTTCGTTCGTCACACTCGGAATCCTCTGTTACTGGTTCTTCTCCTTAGTTTGGCTGATCCTCGGTTCAGCCGTCAGTAAAAGGGAGAATGGTCCACTCCTTCTGTTGTCGTCAGCGACACTTCCGCTTGGCATTATCGCGCTGAGGGTTTACGAAGAAGCAAGATGGTCGCAGGGATTTCTAGCAACAATCTCACGGCAATCCTATTACCTTTTGATGCTCATCGTCGGTTCGGCTGTGTTGGTATTCTTTGCTTTCCTGCTTGAGCGTTCTCACGCTCGACCCAGGGCTTCCTTCGCAGCTAGGTTTGCTTTATCGGCAAGGTCTCAGTTCTTTGTGTTGATCCTCCTGATCGGGGCCTCCCTTTCTTCTCCGGATGTCTACTCGTGTTATCTGAGATTTTCGTACCAATCAAAGAAAGAGCACGCCAAGGCACCAAACATCCTCTTCATTGTGATGGACACGGTGAGAGCGGACCATCTCTCATGTTATGGCTATGGGAGAAGAACCACACCGAACATCGATCGAATCGCACGAGAAGGTATCGTGTTCAGCAACGCGTTTTCTGCCGCCCCGTGGACTCTGTCGTCTCATGCCTCGATGTTCACCGGGCTTTATCCGTCTCAGCACCAAGCCGACCATGGTCATGAGTACTTGGACGAGCGCTTCCCAACACTTGCCGAACACTTGGGGGAGGCCGGATATCAGACCGTTGGATTCAGCGAGAACCCCTCTGTCGGGCGCTTTGGTGGTCTAGCCCGGGGATTCGGGGAATTTCACGAAACGTGGAGAAGGCCACTTGTAGTGCGAGCAATCGCCAAGGTCGCTACCCGGATCTTTCATTACAAAGATCGGCTCGAGTACGCAGATCGTTCGATAGGTATTTTCGAACGCTGGGCGTCAAACAACAACCAGCGCGGGAAGCCGTTCTTTGCCTTTTTGAACTTCATGGCCGCCCACGGGCCTAGATATCCCAGACCCGGCTTCGGCTCCGGGAACTGGACCAAGGAGAATCTCGCGAGGATCGAGCCCGTCAACCTCAATCCGGCGCGATACTACCTACCGCAATTCAAACTGAATCAGCAAGAACTCCGGATCCTGGTGGATCTTTACGACAGCAACATCTCGTATCTGGATTCACGGATCGCAGACTTGATTTCCTATCTCGAGAAAGCAGGAATCCTTGACGAAACTATTCTGATATTGACAAGCGATCACGGTGAGAATTTCGGTGAACATGGACTTTTCGAACACCAATTCTGTTTGTACAACACCTTGCTACATGTGCCTCTGATTCTGAGGTATCCGGCGTTGTGGGCGCCCAAGAGAATCGAGAAGAGAGTTTCAACTGTCTTCCTGTTCAAGACGGTGTTGACGCTGGCTGGCACCTCGCGCGGTGGCGGCTCCGAGAATGCCGCGATGGATCCGCTTGCTCAACTGCAGGGCCAAGAGTTCATTGTTGCCGAATATAGCAGCGGGGTGGACGAGTACAAGGGTCTGCTAGGGGCTGAAGGTCGCGATTTTGATTTCAGCTTTCTTGACAAGGACCTGAAATGTGTCATCGACGGCGACTACAAGTTCATCTGGTCTTCAAATGGAAAGCACGAACTGTACCGGATGAAAGACGACTTCGGCGAAGTGGAGAACCTCATCGAGAAGGAGCCGGCTCAGGCTCGTGAGCTGGATCAGCTCCTGAAATCGTGGGAGCTGTCGACACCCCGGAAGCTCCTCTTCTGACGACGTAAACGCCAAGGTGACAAAGGAACCCGAGGCCCGTCGAGGAAGCGCCTGATTCGATCCTCAGGGCGATTCGAAAACCTCGAAAGCCATCAAACGTCGCTTCAGCTGAAATTGGTGTTCCTCTGCGTAGTTTCGTACCGCTCCGGTCGTGTCGTGAAACGCCGGCTTGCTGATCAGGATCACCTCCGGGGCCGGCAGGCCTTCAAGTTCCTCTTTCTCACGGTTATCGGTGTGAATCACGCAGGCCCGTCGGCTAGCCGGGTCCGCTTCGCAGAACACCACGCCGTAGTACTCGGCAGATACGCGTGCCGCAGCCCACCAGACCGTTTTCTGCTCCTGAACTGCGAGGTGTGCAATGCGTGCTGCGCTGCGATAGTCATCGCGACGGTGATCGGGACCGAACCGCAACAGGAGGCTGGAGGTCAGCAGCGTCGCACCTAGGAGAAACGGCAACACATTGAGCGGTCTCGGGCCGATTCGTATCGGGGTACTCGCGGCAATGCCAGTGGCAAGAACCACGAACGGCAACAGCGAAGCCAGGTGCCGCCCCCAGAACGGGGAACCCGCGATAAAGCAGACAGCGAACATGATGCCCACCGTCAGAGCGATGACCAGCAAGGCGGAGAGCGCGAGACGGTCTGCCGCAGACCTCCGCGAGGCAGGTCGCGTCCAGAAGCGCAGCAGAATCGAGGTGTAGAGGAGAGCGAGAACGGCGACGCCGACTAGTGCCGGCTGGGCAAAGCTCTGGAGCGCACCACCAATCCCTTGCTCGATGGCACTCTGTCGCAATTCGTAGCGCCCCGGGCCGAATCCCATGAAGCCGAGAAGCTCGTAGCCAGAGAACAGGAGACTGTTGAGCCCAACCCCCCATGGCCGCTGATTGATGTCAGCGCCTGCCGAGATCACCCTCGCGTAGTAGAGGCCGAGAAGGATGAGGGCTCCTCCCGAGGTCCCAAAGGCCGGGAGGTCCCGAGGTCGGGGCCTCCATCTTCTTCTGAGGAGTTCTGTACCAACCACTCCGGCAACTGCCGCGAAAGGCAAGACACCGAGCACGTAGGTCGCACACAGCAGTGGCCCGAAGAGCAACAGCGCATGTAGGCCTCGATTCATGTTGCCCCCTGGCCAAAGGAGGGCAACGAACGCATACAACAAACCCGAACTCATCGCGATGACCATTACGTAGGGCCGCACCTCACCGCCGTGATACCAGAGAAAAGCGTGGCACGCGATGAGCGCCGGAAGCCAGGCGAACCCAATGAGCACGGCGGTCCTCCAGAGCAGGAGGACGGCAACTCCGGCCCACAGCGCACTGACCGTGCGAAGCCCGAGCTCGGACCGTCCGAGGATCTTCGCCCCTGCCCATGTGGAGAACATTCCCAGCGGCATCAGTGCTTCCGACCCTTTTTCGTTATCGAGTCTGGACATGAATTGGGCAAAGCTTTCTTCCTGGGCGTATTTAGCCGTAAACCCCTCGTCGATCCAGAGACTCTGGTTGGTGGGCATCAGGCACACGAGAGCCAAGCCAAGAACGAGCCAGATCAACCCTGATGATTTGTCCCTCATTTGGCACCCATTCCCTGGTTTGCAGAGCCCGGGGAAACCATCGGCGCGGATTGCAGGTCGAAGAGAGAGTACCCGGGCTCGCACTGGGCAAAGAGACGGAAGCGCTTCGCGACCTCGTCCCGAAGGGTACCCTTGAGTTCCCAGGTCTCAGCGATCCAGTAGCGGCCGCCACGGGCCGCGATCCCGGTGAGCAGCGGGATCGACAACTCCTGGTCAGCGTAGGTAAATCCCTTCCGGTCGAGCCACGCAAACAGCATCGACTGGTCGTGGGCCACCCGTTGGCCGTAGCGCCCGTAAAGCGAACCGCCGCGTACGACGATCCGCCCGTCCACTGGGATTTGCGTTACAAAGCGCAGGCCGCATGCGCGCATCGCCCGCCAATCGTCGCGGCGGTCGCGCCCTCTGATTATTACTACCGTGGCGGCCATGAGAAGGATGATGGTCCCGATGGCGAGTACAGCCCCGACAGCCTCCCGCAGACGTCCCGGGTCCAACCTCAGCACCCGTGCGGGGCCCGGGTCGCGCAGGGCCGCGACGCCGGCGCCCATCAGCACACAGGCGGGGGCGACGGCAAGAGAGTGGTAGTAGAAGGCCCAGTCGGCTGAAGTCACCTGTGCCGAGACGATGAGGAGGATCCACACTGAAGCCAGCCAGGCAAATGGCAACGCCGTGGCGCGATGTGGTGCGTGGCGCGCCGCCAGGAGCAGTATCCAACCAAGCGGCATCAACACGCCCACGGTCTCCAACTTCAGTAGCCCGAGTACCCAGTCCGTTTGGTGGAACATGTCGAGGCCGAGGAATTTGTTCTCGTTCGACAGGCCGAGCGAGTTGCCGTACAGGATCCAGAAGCGCCTGGCCCAGAGGTACCAGGCCGCCGGCGGCGCGAGGGCAAGAATGGCTGCGACCCAGACACTGGTCTTCTTGAAAGCCGCAAGGCCGAACCGGCGCAAGATCACGAGCGCGAACACAATCCCGAGACAGGCAGCTGGCGCCTTCGCGAGGATGGCGCTGCCGAGCGCCGCCGCGGCGAGAAAAAGTATTGCGGTCGACCCCGTCCGATCCCACCGCGCGATCAAGACGACGGACAGAAGAGAGAAGAAGAGCATCAGTGGCTCAGGCTGCATCGCCGTCGAAAGATAGACGAGGAGGGGGTTGAAGGCGTAGAAGGCGAGCGCCGCCAGGGCTCCCGGTTCCGGCAGCAACCGGCGCGCGAACCCTGCGAAGAGGAGAAGACTTCCGATCTCGAGGATCGCCGAGAGCGCGCGCAGGATCGCCTCGTGGTAGCCGAACAAACGGTACAACATGCCGGCGGTCCACGGGACCAGCGGAAATTCCATCTCGACAAGACCCGGGCCGTCACGGCGCCAGTCGATACGTGGATGAAAAATGTTGGCATCCTCGCGCCAGTAGTTACGCGCAAGCTGGGTGTAGTCGGACTGGCGCCAGGGGGCGCGCATCCGGTCGTCGAGCGGCCGATTGACATAGGCAACGCGGAGCGCGGCGCCGGCCAGCACGATCACCAGCATCAGGAGCGCTCTGGAACGGCCAATGTCGCGAGGAGTGGCGGTGCCCGTCATCTTCACCTACGATGCAACATCTTGGACGAGTAGCCCGGGGTCATCTGCGTGACGCCCGCAAGATCGTGGCGAGAACGGAGGGGAAGGGTGCATCCTCGCGGACGGGCGCAAAAGGCACTCAGGTCGAGGATAGGGGTCTCCTTTACCACCTCGACCGATGATACCCCGGGCCAGGGAGCGACCAGGGGCTCCGGAGGGCGCCCGGCGGGCCGATTGCCTTCCGTTCGGCCGGAGACATAGGTGACACACTTCCGATGGAGGTGGGGTCCAGGGGGCTGCGGGAAGTTGGGGTGGCTGGGGGGAACCAACTTGCCGCAATGTCCAAAGGCCGAGGGCGAAGAGTGCGCCGCACGGCCCTGCAGGGACGTTGGTCATGCCACGACGGTGCGATGGCGTTGCCCGGTACTCATCCGTTCTGCTTCATGCCGGAGCTGGCCTTCTTCCCGGCCATGAAGCCCGGAACAGCCCGCAAGCTCGAGTTGTTGAGTCGGGTTCTGCGGAACCTTCAGGCGCGGTACACTTGTCACGTCGCTTGGCGAGCAGGCCGGGAGGCTTTCAGTGAGCTCGTCCTTGGCGGTTGACCCGCCAGGGAAGCTGAACCTCAACGCCTAGCTGGGGGAACCACTTCTGTATGAACCGAAGTCAACAAATGACCCTGCTTTCCCGCATGGTCGCAGCCGCGCTCGTTGGCGCACTCATGGGTGTGCTTGATTTTGTTCTGTTCGAGCTTCAGGGGAATTTCGCCTGTTTCAGACAGTACGTCTTGTACAAGCCGGGTCCATTGGGCCTCAGTTTGTTGTCGTTTCAGTTGCTCTCCTTTGTGGCGCTCGGGATCTTGTGTTTCTGCTTCTTCTCCTTGGTTTGGCTGATTCTCGGCAAA